>ODAI010778282.1_pt1 | contig 71743 bp, 65 predicted proteins | sample 1539321 | NCBI WGS metagenome assembly ODAI01 (sample SAMN02144231, study PRJEB22623) | gut metagenome | biome: sheep rumen | host: Ovis aries | place: New Zealand
ATGCGCCAATAGCTCAGCTGGATAGAGCAATTGCCTTCTAAGCAATAGGCCAGGGGTTCGAGTCCCTTTTGGCGCGCCAAATATGGTGGGTATAGCTCAGTTGGTTAGAGCGCCAGATTGTGGCTCTGGAGGCCGTCGGTTCGAATCCGACTATCCACCCCATATAAAAAGAAAAAGGCATCTTGCCTTTTTTTCATATCTGCCTGAATAGGAAATCCCGTTCCGGCAAAAATACAACTGGATATTGGGCTGTCGCCAAGTGGTAAGGCAACGGACTTTGACTCCGTCATCCCGCTGGTCCGAATCCAGCCAGCCCAGCCACGTCGGAGCAAGCTTTGTATCGCTTGCTCTGATTTTTTTGTAAAAATCAGAGCGCACACACGTCGCTACCCCCCTCCTTTTCCGCAAAAGGTCGCACTCGGCTCGCCTGCTCGGTTGTAAACGCCCTCGCGACAGCTCGCTGTCGCTACCAACTTTTTGCGGAGTAAGCTTACAGCGTCGGCATCTAAAGTGTTCACGATTTCCAACCCTGCGGTGAACAAGTCGCGCACCGTGGGGCTTTTCACGTTTTGAGCCTTCCGGCCCGCACTTGTGGCGGGTATTTTCTTTGTAGCGCAAACCCCAAAAGAAAAAGGTCTGGGGCCGTTTGTGCCCCAGACCTTTTTTAACCGAAATGCGGCGCCCATATCTGGAAAGGTGCCTTTCCTTGTCTTAAAAAAGAGATGTTGACGCAAGCTGATGGAAATTAATAACAAGAACCCTCCTGCCGACAAAGCAGGAGGGTTCTTGTTATTGGGCAGGGATCTGGTAGATCTCTCTTGCGCTTCTTGTAATACTGCCGCCAATGGAATCCAGGCCGATTTCTTCTGGATTTAAAGGCCACTGAGAGTCCTTTGCCGCATGATAAATAAAATAATCCGGAGGTTCTGACGGATCTGTTTCGCTGTTTTTCCCTTCGTTTTCAGGGGTGGGGACGGAAAACAAAACCGCATAGTTGGAAAGGGGAGAAAAACCGGACATCTGCGGATTTTCATATATTTTTTCCACTTTGCAATCCGGGACAAAAATCCGATAAATACAATGATCGGACAGGAAATAGAACAGATAACGATTGTCCCAATAAAGCCTGTCGATAGGCTCATCATGAGCATAAAACAACCGAAGGGTCCCGTCCAGCTCTTTTTGATAAATTGCATTTTCGTCCGGTCGGTACTCGAACAGGGCGTAGCCCCACCCGTCTGCTTCCCAATATCTTTCCTGAGAAAAGTACTCTTCATAAGAAAGATTCTCTTTTGATAAACGTTCATATGTTTTTAAAATAACGGATTCCTGTTCGCTCAGACTGTGAAAGGAGGAGGCGGATTGAAAATCCCCCGGCAGATACGCTGACTCGAAGGAAAAAGAGCTTTGTTCCGCGGCTGGAACGCCGCCGCATCCGTTCAGAAAAAAACAACCTAAAAGGATCTGCGAAATCCAGAATGCCTTTTTATACATGGCTGTATCACCTCGGATTCTGTCTGCTCTGAAGCACTTGAAAATAAGCGGGACGATTTCAAGAGATCAGTCTAACAAACTATATTTTTCCTGGTATATTTCTTTTGACAGGAGAGTCTTTTCTTTTGTCTCAAGATTATAATAATAAATATAGTCGTTTTCATCTGCCAAATGAGTTTTTCTGTCTTTTTCAAAAAGAATGATGGCTTTATTATGATAAGGATGCCAATGAAAGGGACTTTCAGAAGAATATACTTCTTCGATTACCTCACCAGGCAAAAAAACTCTGTAAACAGAATTGCCAGATGAAAAGAAAATCAAATAGTTCCCCATATAAGAGTATGTTTTTGTGTCTACCTCCATGTCCGTTTGGTAAAGAGGGGAAAAAACGCCATTCGCTATTGCGTAAAAAGTCTTTAAATGCGGCAGAAAACACTTATCTTCTCCACCAAATTCATACGCCCTTTCCTGTGAAAAGTATTCATCATAGGATAAAAATCTTGGAATGTTGTTTTCATTGGGGATGATACATTGATTCTCTATATCATACAGGTTTTCCGGGGAGAGGGCGAAAAAGCGATTTCTAAGGATTCGGTCGTCGTAACCATATGCTTCAGGGAATACTTCTTTTTCTTCCTGCGTTTTGTGGTTAAAAAGGAAGAATCTGCGTTTAGAATCGTCCACAGTTTCATACAAAATAGTAAAATTGGTCAAAGGCTGAAATGTGACAATTCCATCGCGGCGGAGAATTGTTTCAACATTCTGATTTTGCAGCGAAAGGCGATATATGGTTCCCTCTGAAAGAAAATAGAAGCAAGCGTGATTATAGTAATAAGCTGTTTCGATCGAAGCTGGATGCTGATAAAAAATCTGGTTATCTTTTTTGAGAACAAAAGTATTTTGCCATGGATTAAAACCATAAACATGCTCAAATAGATCGTAGTGATAATATTCTTCTTCCAAAAGAAGTTCCTCACTTGAGGAGGTAAAGCTATTTATTTCTTCGCTTTCATCGGATAGGGAAAGTTGTTGTGGTGAACTTCGATTGCGGCAGCCTCCCAACAGAAAAACCATTATACAGCAAATGAGATAGATACGCTTCATAAAAGTCCTCCCTCCCAAAAAGGAAATGTGTCATTTTATTTTGCCATCCCAACTTAATTGGGGGTGCGAGCTCTAACATAGGTATCAAAATAATCATAAAATTGTTCAGCAGTGAATCTTGTTATCGTCACAAGATTGTGTGTGGTGCTAAAATTTGCATGGTAGACATCAATATAATTTTTCCCTACCATTGAGAATGTCTGCAACTTTATCATGGTATGTCTATAGTTTGTTTTTTTGTTATAAAATCTCATATAACTTCCTTTTGGTAGACCGTCTACACTGTTAAAAACATCCGACGCACTGGAAAAGCCTCCGGGTTCTAAATATGTTCCATAAGTTTGGCTTCCCCACAAATAAGCATAAATCTCAAGCCCAAATTGCTCACATTCATTGGCTCCCGGATAAATATCATTGACTCTATAACCAGCCAATGGTCTTGGAATCTGTTTTCCATTTAAAACCATGGTATACGAAGATAAATTCGTATATCCAGAGGCCCGAGTGAGATTTAATATTCGTTCTGGATCTTGCTGTAAAGACGATGTTTGCGTTCGGACATCAAATGTATAACAAAGGCTATTGTCAGATACACAGTCTGTGCACAATCCTTTCGCATTAGCAGGAGTTGAAGCTTTTGTCCACAATACAACATGACTTGTGATGGGATAAAAGCTTTCCATCATGGGCTCGGTAAAAACAGCATCGATACGTTTTGATTTTACATGATATCGGTAAACCGTATGATCGATTGCGAAAAATACGATCTCGGAGTTGCCAATAATGCCAGTAACTTCCTGCCCGTTTCGTGTAATTGTTCCATTCGCTTCTTTTTGAACAAGAGGAGAAAACAAACCGGTGGACATATTGAGATATTGTTTCGATTTGGTAATCGTATCCAGATAAAAACCATGCTCGTTCTCAAAATAATCCTCGTAAGAAAGCATTTTTGCATCTGGAATGGCATCTTCAGCAAAAGCAATCGGCGGACATAAAAGAATAACCATTGTAACGGATAAGATGGCACATAATAAATTTATTCTCTTCCTTTTCACAATGGCACCTCTTTCTTTTGTAACATGGTTGACTTCCTGTTTTCATAAAACATGCGCGCTTTGTTTTATGATTCTACTTAAAATACCTTTTTTAAGTAGAAATATTACATATATTATCAACAAATTATAAATAATTTATTGATAATACTGTTTCACAACCAATGATAGACGGTATTATCATTCATCATTCGTTGAGCTGGATTTCAGAATTTTTGTTTTCGGCACAGTTTCGCTGGAACATGATCCGGTCCCAAAATCCCAGCTGTCAGGACGGATTTTTCGAAACTTCCTATTTCTAAAAGCCTCGGTTTTCTTATGGAACATTGCTGGCAAGGAAGATCAGAAAAGTCTCAAAAAAGGCGATTTTCACAAGGTTTTTTACCATTTGTGAATATTTTGGAAAGATTAGACAAAAAGAGGAGAAACGCTTGAGTTTTACCATACCATCAGGTAAAATAGCCATAAGGGAAACAAGGGAAAATGTGCTTTTTGCAGGCTGATTTTGGGGGAGCGATACATTGATCTCTATTTTAATGGCGTCGTATAACGGCGCCCCATATATCGCTGCGCAGATTGACTCGATTCTGCGGCAGACACAGCAGGATTTTATGTTGTATATCTGTGATGACTGCTCTGATGACGGGACATGGGAAATTGTTCAGGATTATGCCAAGCAGTATCCCAAACAGATCGCCGCCTGGCAGAACCGGCAGAATTCCAGCAGCGCAAAACATAATTTTTTTAAGATGATGACAGAGCATCCGGACGAATATGTAATGCTCTGCGACCAGGATGACGTTTGGCATCCTGATAAAGTGGAAAAAACGCTTTTGGCTATGAAAAAGGCCGAGGAAGAATATGGAAAGGAAACGCCGCTGCTGGTCCATACGGATCTGACGGTAGTGGACAGCGATTTGAAAGTGCTGGATCCTTCTTACCGCCATGTTGTCAACGGCAACTGGCAGCGTACGGCACTGTGCTATGAATTGGCGCAAAATACGGTGACCGGCTGTACTGTCCTGTACAATAGGGCGTTGGGGGGCTTTTTGCAGCATGAGCCCACTTTTTTTGTCATGCACGATTGGTGGTTGGCGCTGGTGGCCAGCGCTTTTGGGCGAATCGTTTTTTTGGATGAGGCGACGATGCTTTACCGCCAGCATGGAGATAACGCAGTAGGCGCAAAATTTGTCCGTTCGCCGCGGTATTTGCTGCGCCGTTTACTGGACATAAAAGAATACCGAAAGGAAATGGTTGAAACATTTTTACAATCAGAGAGTTTTTATAATGAGTTCCGGAATGATTTGTCTTTCGAGCAGCAGGCGCTGACTGCCGGCTATGGTCAGCTGTCAAGCGCGGGATGGCTGCGCCGCCGGTGGTTTCAGATCAAAAGCCGGACGGTAAAATACGGCGCGATGAAAAAGATTGCCGGATTTTTATTTGGATAAAGGAGAAGTAAATATGAAAGGCATTATTTTGGCCGGTGGTTCCGGCACCAGACTTTACCCGCTTACGCTGGTCACATCCAAACAGCTTTTGCCGGTCTACGACAAACCCATGATTTTTTACCCGCTTTCTACGCTGATGTTGGCCGGAATCCGGGACATTCTGATTATTTCCACACCGCAGGACCTGCCGAACTTTGAGCGGCTTTTGGGGGACGGTTCCCAATATGGAATCCACCTGTCCTACGCGGTGCAGCCGTCGCCTGACGGACTGGCCCAGGCATTTATGATTGGAGAGAAATTTATTGACGGCGACCGCTGCGCCATGGTGCTGGGAGACAACATCTTTTACGGTAGCGGCTTGACGCGCCACCTGCGGCAGGCGGCGGAAAGAGAGGAAGGCGCGACGGTATTTGGCTACTATGTGGATGATCCTGAGCGGTTCGGTATCGTGGAGTTTGACGAAAACGGAAAAGCCATTTCCATTGAGGAGAAGCCGGAACACCCCAAATCCAATTATTGTGTCACCGGGTTGTATTTTTATGATAACCGGGTCTGCGAGTTAGCCAAAAAGGTTAAGCCTTCCAAGCGCGGCGAACTGGAAATTACCGATCTCAACCGGATGTATCTGGAGGAGGGCTCGCTGAACGTGGTGACCTTGGGACGCGGCTATGCCTGGCTGGACACCGGGACGGTAGACGCGCTGTCCGATGCAACCGAGTTTGTCAAGGTGATCGAGAACCGGCAGGGCATCAAGATTTCCGCCATCGAGGAGATCGCGTACAAAAATGGCTGGATCAGCGAGGAACAGTTGCTGGAAGCGGCGGTTCGGTATGGAAAATCGGCTTACGGTGCGCACTTGAAAAAAGTAGCGGAACATAAAATCATCTATTAAAGGAGCATACCATTATGAACGTCATTCCGACTGAGGTGTTAGACGTCTACATCCTGGAGCCGAAAGTATTCGGCGATCATCGTGGCTGGTTTATGGAAACCTGGTCCACCCGCAATATGGAAGAGGCCGGGCTGCACTATCACTTTGTGCAGGATAATCAGTCCTATTCCGCCCAGAAAGGAACGCTTCGGGGCATCCATTTTCAAAAAGGGGACGCTGCCCAGGCGAAACTGGTGCGCTGCGGACGCGGCGCGGTGCTGGATGTAGCGGTAGATTTGCGAAAAGGTTCCCCCACCTATAAAAAATGGGTGGCGGTGGAGCTGTCCGCTGAAAACAAACGCCAGCTTCTGATCCCCAGAGGATTTGGGCACGGTTTTGTCACCCTCACTGATGATGTGGAGTTTTTATACAAAGAGGATAATCTATACGCACCATCAACAGACCGCAATATTTTATGGAACGATCCGGAACTTGGGATCGATTGGCGGGTCGAACATCCGATTCTGTCGGAAAAAGACCAGAAAGCGCCGCTTCTGCGGGACAGCGACGTGGATTTCGTCTATAAGGAGAAATAAACATGAAATGGTTGGTTACCGGCGGCGCCGGTTTTATTGGCAGCAACTTTGTTTTTTATATGTTGGATAAATATCCGGAGGACCAGATCGTCTGCCTGGACAAGCTGACCTATGCGGGAAATCTGGAAACGCTGGAAGGAGTTATGAAAAACCCCAACTTCACCTTTGTCAAAGGGGATATCTCCGATCGGGAAACGGTTTATGCCCTGTTTGAGAAAGAACACCCGGATGTTGTGGTCAACTTTGCGGCGGAAAGCCATGTGGACCGTTCGGTTGTAGATCCCGGCATTTTCCTTCAGACCAATATTCTGGGCACCGGCGTTTTGATGGATGCCTGCCGCAAATACGGAATTCGGCGCTATCATCAGGTGTCGACCGACGAGGTGTATGGGGATCTGCCGCTGGACCGCCCTGACCTATTCTTTACCGAGCAGACCCCGATTCACACGTCCAGCCCCTATTCGGCGTCCAAGGCCTCGGCGGATCTGCTGGTGCAGGCGTATCACCGGACCTTTGGGCTGCCGGTAAGTATTTCCCGCTGCTCCAATAACTATGGGCCTTACCATTTTCCGGAGAAGCTGATTCCGCTGATGATTGCCAACGCGCTGAACGACAAGCCTTTGCCGGTTTACGGTACCGGCGAAAATGTGCGGGATTGGCTGTATGTCACCGATCACTGTGCCGCCATTGATTTGATTGTCAGAAAGGGCCGGGATGGCGAGGTTTACAACATCGGCGGGCATAACGAGCGCACCAACCTGGAAGTGGTCAAGACCATCCTGAAAGCGCTGGATAAACCGGAGAGCCTGATTCATTTTGTCACCGACCGTCCGGGCCATGACATGCGCTATGCCATCGATCCGACCAAAATACACGAAGAATTGGGATGGCTTCCGACGACTCCTTTTGACGAGGGAATCCAGAAAACCATCCGCTGGTATCTGGATCACAAACCCTGGTGGGAACATATCATCAGCGGGGACTATCAGAATTATTATGAGAAAATGTATGGAAACCGGTAGAAATACCGGTTTCCATCTGCTGTTTCAAAGGAGAAATGGAAATGAAAATTCTGGTTACCGGCGTCAAGGGACAACTGGGTTATGACGTGATGAAAGTGCTGCACCAGCGCGGCGCAGAATGTTTGGGCGCGGATATAGAGGAGTTTGACATTACCGACGCGGCTGCCACTGCCTCGTTTATCGAGCGTTACGCGCCGGACGCGGTCATTCACTGTTCCGCTTATACAGCGGTGGACCGCGCGGAGGATGACCCGGCTTTGTGCGAGCGGGTCAATGTGGACGGGACACGCAACATCGCGGGCGTCTGCAAAAAAATCGGCGCAAAAATGGTTTATATCAGCACCGATTACGTGTTTCCCGGCACCGGCGATCGCTTTTATGAAACGGATGACGAAACCGGGCCTTTGAGCGTATACGGAAAAACCAAACTGGGTGGTGAACTGGCGGTACGGGAACTGCTGGAGCGGTATTTCATTGTCCGTGTTTCCTGGGTGTTTGGCAAAAATGGAAATAATTTTGTCAAGACCATGCTGCGGTTGGGAAACGAACGGGATCAGGTCAATGTAGTCTGCGACCAGATCGGTTCTCCTACTTACACGGCGGATCTGGCGCCGCTTTTATGCGACATGGTTTTGAGTGAAAAATACGGGATTTATCACGCGACCAATGAAGGAATCTGCTCCTGGGCCGACTTTGCCGCGGAGATTTTCCGGCAGGGCGGGTGCCGGGCCAAAATGCATCCGATTCCATCCAGTGAATACCCGGCCAAAGCGGCTCGGCCTTTTAATTCCCGCATGAGCAAAAAGAGCCTGGATGAGGCGGGGTTTGCTCGCCTTCCTTCCTGGCAGGACGCGCTGGCGCGGTATCTGAAAGAAATTCAGGCATAGAAAACAGGTGAGCGAATGGACAAAAAATGGAATTTGCGCAAAGGGTGTGTACTGGCGCTGATCGGATATGCCGTTCTGGCAGTGTTGTTTTATGCGATCGCGGGCCCACAGTTTCGGGTGCGCATTGATAGTACCGATTCCGTTTCCCCTTCCGCTTCGGCAGGGGAGATTTTGGCAGGCGCAAAGCTGGAGCAGCGGTTTGTGTCAACAAGCGACCGGTTAACCGGCTTTTCGGTGCTATGCGGTACTTTCGGCCGTCAAAACAGCGGCGTGCTGCATTTGTCGCTGTATGACGAAACAAAGGGGCAGGCGGAAAAGATCCTTATCGAAGATTTTTCGGTGGATTTGTCCGCCCTGCAGGACAACAGCTGGTACACTGTGCAGTTGGAAACGCCGTTGGAAAACGCCATTGGCAGAAACCTGCTGCTGGAGATTTTTTCAGATGACGGCACTTTGGGCAATGCGGCGACGGTGTATTACGGAAATTCGGTCGCTACCGGCCGGGTGGAGATCGCCAGTGAAGGCTGGACACCGCTGTATCAAAACGGGCAGCCGCTGCAGGGGACTCTTTGCCTGCAAACCGCCGGCGAGACCGACCTGTGGTTTGGGCGGTACTATTGGTATTTTGCCGTTGGCGTAGGGCTGCTGCTGGGACTTTACGGCTGGCGGCTGTGCGCTTTGGAGAAAAAAGGGAAAAGCTGCCTGGGGCTGAAATTGATCCACGCGTTTACCCGGTACCGGTTCCTGATCCAGCAGCTGGTCAGCCGGGATTTTAAAACCAAGTATAAGCGCAGCGTACTGGGGATTATCTGGAGCTTTTTAAATCCGCTTTTGACCATGCTGGTGCAATATGTGGTTTTTTCCACGATTTTTAAAAGCGACATCCCCAATTTTCCGGTCTATCTGCTGACCGGTATTGTCCTGTTTAACTTTTTCAATGAGTCCTGCGGGATGGGAATCACCTCGATTTTGGGCAATACTTCTCTGATTAACAAGGTGTACGTGCCCAAATATATTTATCCGGTCACGCGGGTACTTTCCTCCAGCATCAATATGCTGTTTTCCATGGTACCGCTGCTGCTGGTGATTCTTTTGACCAGAACAGCCATCACGCCTGCCATTCTGCTTCTGCCTTTTTCGCTGGCATGCCTGATCTGCTTCTGCACCGGAATGGTGCTGGTTTTGTCGGCATCCATGGTATTCTTTCGTGACACGCAGTTCTTGTGGAATGTGCTGAGCATGATCTGGATGTATGCCACGCCGATTTTTTATCCGGAAAGCATTATTCCCGCCCGCTTTTTGGCTATTTATAAACTCAATCCGCTGTATCACTTTATCCGCTTTGCCCGGACGGTGATTATGGACGGCATATCGCCGGAACCAAAGGCGTATCTGATTTGCCTGGTGTTTGCCGTTGGCAGTCTGGTTATCGGCGGACTGATTTTCCGTAAAATGCAGGATAAATTTGTGCTTTATATATGAGGGGAAAAGAATGATAGAGGTAAAAAATGTGTCCATGTCCTTTCGCATATCGCAGGACAGAATCCAGAGCATCAAGGAATACCTTGTGGCGCTGATAAAAGGCAAATTGAAATACAAGGATTTCTGGGCGCTACGCGATGTCAGTTTTTCGGTTCATCCGGGCGAGGTGCTGGGGATTATCGGACACAACGGCGCCGGGAAAAGCACGGTCTTAAAGGTGATTTCCGGCATTTTAAAGCCTACGTCAGGTTCGGTATCCGTCCATGGAAATATTGTGCCCATGCTGGAGTTAGGCAGCGGATTTGACTTTGATTTGACCGGCAGGGAGAATATTTTCCTCAATGGGGCGATTTTGGGGTATTCCCGCAAGTTTCTGAACGAAAAATACGATGACATCGTTGCCTTTTCCGAGCTGGGTGAGTTTATCGAGATGCCAATCCGCAACTATTCTTCCGGTATGCTGATGCGTCTGGCTTTTTCCATCGCCACGGTGGTAAACCCGGAAATTTTGATTGTGGACGAGATCCTGGCGGTTGGCGACGAATCGTTCCAGCGAAAAAGCCGGCAGCGGATGATGGAACTGATGAGCGGCGGTACGACGGTGCTGTTCGTGTCTCACAGCCTGGAGCAGATTCGAGAGATGTGCGACCGAGTACTGTGGCTGGATCACGGCCAGGTGAAAATGATAGGGGAAGCGCAAGAGGTTTGCGACGCATATCAAATCTAGGGGGAAGAACATGCAGAATCTTTACAACGAGGAATACTATCGGCATTATCGAACGGGAAGTGGCGAAATATCTTACCAGGACTCGGAAGAGCTGAAAGTGTTTATAAGACATCTTGCAAGCCAGATCAAAGAAAAATATCATCCGCAAACGGTTTTAGATGCTGGTTGTGCAATGGGGATGCTGGTTGCGGCGCTGCGTGATTTGGGCGTCGAGGCCTACGGAGTAGATTTGTCGGAGTATGCCATTTCGCAGGTGCGGGAAGATATTCGCCCTTATTGTGCAGTTGGTTCCCTGTCCTCTGCGCTGCCGGATTCGCTGCCCAAACGGTACGACTTGGTGGTGTCTATGGAGGTGCTGGAGCATATGCCAGAAGAAGACGCCAAAAAAGCTGTTGCCAATTTATGTGCAGTGACAGATCGGGTTTTATTTTCCTCTGTACCGGATGACACAGAGGATCCTACCCATATCAATCTGCATGAGCCTCCTTATTGGTGCGGCTTGTTTGCAGAACAAGGACTCTTTTTTGTTGGAGAAGAAAAACCGGTTTTTTTGACAAATTATGCGCTGTTTTTTCAACGAAAGAGCATGTCGGCCTCGGTGGAACTTTACGAGAGAAAGCTGCAAAAAGACGCGGAGCAATTTTTGAACCTTTCGCTGGATTTGGATGAACTGCAGAGAGAATTGGACGAACTGCAGGAAAAAAATGAAATTTTGGACGAGGATCTAAGAGAGTATCGGGCGCTTTATTTTGACAAGGCCAAAGAATACGACGCACTTTTTCAGGCATATCAGGCAACAGTCACATCTTCCGCTTGGAAAATGACCAAACCATTGCGCGCCAGTTTGGATCTGGCTAAAAGGATTTTGAAGTCCAATCGAGCGACCTATCTGTTTTGCAAAGGAATCAAAGGAATTTTGCGGGACGGCCCGATTTATACCTGGAAACGGGTGAAAAGAAAGATTTGCCAAGACAAAAAAAATCGGGACTGGAGTAAATACGACGAAAAAGAACTGGCACTGCAGCGGCAGTATCTGTTCCCCCGACAGATCAAATTCAGTATCTTGGTTCCGCTTTACAATACACCGGAAGATTTTTTGAAAGAGATGATTGCTTCGGTACAGGCTCAGACCTATCCCAATTGGGAGTTGTGCCTGGCGGACGGCAGCGATGATGAGCACCCGCAGGTAGGAACCATTGTAATGCAGGCGGCACAGAAGGATGAACGCATCCAATACCGGAAGCTTTCCAAAAACCTGGGGATCTCCGGCAATACCAACGCCTGTATCGAAATGGCGACAGGGGATTATATCGCCCTGTTTGACCACGATGATATCCTGCATCCGTCGGCTTTGTACGAGAATATGCGGGCGATCTGTGAAAAAGGCGCCGATTTTATTTATACGGACGAACTGACTTTTCAGGGCACAACAAAAAACATCACGGTTGCCCATTTTAAACCAGATTTTGCCATTGACAATTTGCGGGCGAATAATTACATTTGCCATTTTACCGTGTTTCAAAAGTCGCTGCTGGAAAAAGTAGGTCTGTTTCGCAGCGAATGTGACGGCAGTCAGGATTTTGATATGGTGCTTCGTTTGACAGAACAGGCACAGAAAATCGTACATATTCCCAAACCTTTATATTTTTGGCGTTCCCACGCACAATCGGTCGCATCTTCTGTCGGCGCGAAGCCGTATGTAATCCAAGCGGCCAAGAAGGCAATCGGGGATCATTTAAAACGGGTAGGGCTTGATGGTGAGGCGCTGGATTCTGTGGTCCCGTCCATGTACCGTCTAAAATATGAAATTAAAGGGGAGCCGCTGATTTCGATTCTCATTCCCAATAAGGATCATGTGTCGGATTTGCGCAAATGTATCGTATCGATTCAGGAAAAAACCTCTTATCCCAATTATGAAATTATTGTCATTGAAAACAACAGCGAAGAAGAAAAAACTTTTCAGTATTATCAGCTTTTGGAAAAACGGCGGAATATTCGGGTAGTTCGTTGGAACGGAAAATTTAACTATTCTGCAATCAACAATTTTGGGTATACGTTTGCCAAGGGCGAATATATCCTCCTGTTAAACAATGATACGGAGGTTATTTCTGCAGACTGGCTCCAGGAAATGCTGATGTATGCGCAGCGTGGCGATGTAGGAGCAGTAGGCGCGAAATTATATTATCCGGATAATACCGTTCAGCATGGCGGCGTAGTACTCGGTGTCGGCGGTGTGGCGGCGCATCTGCACTGCAACCGTCAAAAAGAGGATCCCGGTTATATGGGAAGGCTCATTTATGCGCAGGACCTAACGGCAGTTACGGCGGCTTGTATGATGCTGCCCCGCAAGGTGTGGGAGGAAACTGGCGGGCTGGATGAGTCCTTTGAAGTTGCATTTAATGATGTGGATTTGTGTATGCGGATCCGCCAGAAGGGCTATCTCATTGTATTTACCCCTTATGCGGAGCTCTATCATTATGAATCCAAGAGCAGAAAGGCGGACGATACGCCCGAAAAGAGAGCGCGGTTTGTGGGCGAAGTGGAGCGCTTTCAGGCGAGGTGGGCAAAAGAACTCGAAGCGGGAGATCCATATTATAATCCGAACTTTTCGCTAGATGATGCAAACTTTACGATCCGATAGAGAGGGGGAAAGGCTTTCACAATGAAAGAAAGATTACAGATGCTCCTGCGTGATAGCTGGCGGAAGATTTTACTTTCGCTGATTGCCGCTTTGGCCGTTGAGATTGCTTATCTGGCAGCGCCGCCAGAAATGTTTTACCAGGCCTCCCAACAAAACAATGCTGTTTCCATCTGGAATGAAGAGGTACAACTTGTTCATTGCAGCATGGTTGACGGAAAGGTGGTCCCCTCAGATAATGACCCACAGATTTATTTTCGGGGACTGGAGGGTGAAATTAACAATATCCTCATTACCTTGAGAGAAGAAACGACCGGCGCGGTCAACTATCAGTTGTTTTATCCGGACGAGCAGGGCGCTGTCTCACATCAGAGCAGTATGACCCTCATGGTACCGGAAGGACAGAGACAGGTTTCTTTCGAATTGCCTCCAGGAGAGTACTCCTTTCTTCGGTTGGATGTAGATGGTGTTTTTCCAGTAGAAGATATTACCGTCAGCGGGCAGCCTCTTGTGAAAACATCTGTCCGTTATCAAGCACAGCCGTCGGTTTTCCGAGTGGGATTCTTTACTCTTTTCTTTTTTATACTGGCTATCATTTTTCAGAGAAAATTTTCGGATTGGAAAAAAGAAATGAAAGCAGGCTGCCGCGCTCTGCGGGAGAACCGAAAGAAAGCGGTCCTTTTCCTGTCTGCTTTTGCGCTTTTCTGCTTTTTGCTGTATCCGGCGGTCAGCGCTTTCAGCGCCTACAAGTCGGTGTCGTTCCAAACGCCGCTGTATCTGTTTGGAGTCGCGGTATTCCTGACGGGGTCGGCTTTCTGGTTCCTGCGCGGACAAATCGGCGAAAAACCTGAGCGGATGTTTACCATTCTGGCGCTGTCCGCCGGGCTGATGCTATGCTTGCTTGTGCCGCTTTGCACTTGGATTTCGTGGGATGACGATACACACTATATCCGTTCGGTGCAGGTGTTTTCTACTCTAACGCAAGCGGATATAATGATGCAGCACTATGCATCTCAAACCCCCTTGAATTACTTTTTTTCTGTTGATATATTTGAGGAGCGCAGCGCATATCTCAACGATTTGTATCAAAATGGTCAATTCGCCTATATGAATACCAATATGTCTATAGAATCTCTGGACGTATATAGAAGGATGGGATATTATCTGCCCGGCGCGGTAATTTTTTTAGGAAGGCTTTTGCGGTTGCCGTTTGTTTCGGTTTTTCTGCTTGGCAAGACGTCGATTTTACTGTGTTATGTGGCTTTGGTCCGTGTGGCCATCAAGCGGTTAAAAACGGGAAAGATGATTCTGGCGACAATCGCGCTGTTTCCGACAGGTGTGTTTTTAGCATCGAATTATAGCTGTGACAGCTGGATTACCGCCTGGGTCATGGTAGGTATGTCTTATTTCTTTGCCCAGCTGCAGGAGCCCGATCAGCCGCTTACTGTAAAGGATACGATCATTATAATGGGTTCTTTGGTTTTGGGGCTTGGCCCGAAAGCGATCTACTTTCCATTGTTTGCGTTGCTTCTGCTTTTACCCAAAAGCAAATTTTCTTCCGTGCAGCAGTACCGCAAATATCTAGTGATCGTCAGTGTTGCAGCGGTTTTGGTATTGATGAGCTTTGTGATCCCAATGCTGTTTGACTCGGTTCCTTCTGATACCCGGGGCGGTTCTACTGTCAGTGGTTCAGATCAGATTTTCTATATTTTGAGTCATCCGCTGACGTATACCAAAGTACTGTTAAGTTTTTTATGGGAGTATGTTTTCTCTTTCACCTGTATTACGGATTTTGCATATCTGGGCACCGTTTCAGGAAGTTTTTCTTTACTTTTGCTGGGTGCAGTGGTGTTCACGGACAAAAGTGATTTGGACCGTTATACCTCGACAGGAAAGGTTCGCCTCGTAACTATGGGATCGGTGTTTGTTACGCTGTGTTTGGTGGCAACTTCGCTTTATATAGCATTTACACCGGTAGGATACAGTACCATCAATGGCTGTCAGCAGAGATATATGATGCCGCTGCTGTTCCCGCTGTTTTATGTTTTAGGCAGCGCCAAAATCAAAAACGGTATCGACCGGAAAGTGTACCATACAGCAATTTTGGCAGCAAATGGCATTCTGCTTTATTGGAGCATCTTTTCGCTTTGTATTAGCCGTTATTTCAGATAGGGAGAAGAAACCATGAAAATTTTATTTTTGAACCTGCCTTATAAATTCGCCATCAGCCGTTCCAGCCGTTGGCCGGAAAAGACCAAGAGCGGCACCATGTACTATCCATACTGGCTGTGCTATGCCGCCGGCGTCTGCATGGACCGGGGGTACGATGTGGAATTGGTGGACTGCATCGTAAAAAAGATGAGCACCGAAGACGTGGTCGAGCTGGTCAAACAATCGGCTCCGGATTATATCATGGGGGAAATCACCACTTCCACCTGCTTCCACGATTATGAAACGCTGTCGGCCATTAAAAAGGCCTACCCGCAGGGAAAGATCATCATCGGCGGCACCCATGCCACCGCTTTATCTGAGCGAGTGCTGGAAGAGTGCCCGGATATTGATGTGATCGTCCGGCAGGAATATGATTTTACCCTGGATGAGGTGATGAAAGCCGGGGCGGATCTGAGCGATGTGTTGGGCGTGACCTGGCGCTGCGATGGCCAGATCGTGAAAAATCCGGATCGTCCCTGGACAGAAGATCTGGACGAGCTGCCGTTTGTTTCCAAGGTCTACGAAAAGTTTTTGGATGTCAACGACTATTGCTATGCGTTTGCCCGCAAACCGATGATTCAGATTTTCAGCGCCCGGGGGTGCCCGTTCCGCTGCAATTTCTGTTCCTACCCCGAAACCATGAGCGGACGCTGTTTTCGAAAACGCAGCGTGAAAAGCTTTGTGGATGAGCTGGAATATATCGCGGTGCATATGCCTTATATCCAGGAAATTTTCATCGAGGATGATACCTTTACCGTGGATAAAAAGCGGGTGTTGGAGATCTGTGATGAAATCGAGCGCCGCGGTCTGAAGCTGGTTTGGTCTTGCAACACCCGGGCGGATCTTCCCTATGAAGTGATGGCCAAAATGAAAGAAGCCGGATGCCGTCTGCTGGTGGTGGGCTATGAGTCCGGCAACCAGAAAGTGCTGGACGAAACGCGCAAGGGCATCAAGCTGGAGGATTCTCTGGCTTTTGCGCAGAATACCAAAAAACTGGGAATCAAGGTATTTGGCTGCTTTATGATTGGACTCAAAGGAGACGATCTTAGCACCATTGAAGATACCTTCCGCTTCGCCAAAAAGGTCTATGCCAACGAGGTGTTTTTCCAGCAGGCGGTGCCATTCCCCGGTACGGCATTTTACCAGTGGGTCAAGGACGAGGGATACCTTAAAACAGAGGATTATTCCAAATGGCTGAATCAGGACGGATATTTGGATTGCCTGGTCAATTACCCTTATGCAAATGCCAAGGAAATCGAGAAACTGCGGGATCGTTTGATGAGCCGCTACTATTTCTCTTTCACCTATATTTTCAAAACCTTCCTGGCGAATTTGAGTTGGGTGGAATTTAAACGGGTAATGAAGGCAGGATTTACTTATATCGCCTTCCGGATAAAAAAGCTCGGGAAGTAAAGAAATTACGAATCCTGATTGGGATGGAGACAGAGAAAAAGATGATTGCAACCGTTACCTATCATAAGCATGATAATTACGGCGCGGTGCTGCAGTGCTATGCGCTGCAGCAGGCGATATTGGAAATGGGCGAAGAAACAGAAGTGCTCAATTATGCGTGCCGGTATGTACAGAATCCCTTTTCGCTGACAGCGCTGCGAAAAAAGGGACCGATAGGATATCTTTTGGGAATTGCCGGATGGTGTTCCCGCCTGCCGCGGAAAAAAAGTTTCAACGCGTTTCGGAAGCAGTATTTGCGAATCGGCGAGCCGGTCACGCGAGAGGATCTTTCCCGGGTGGAAGACAGGTACGAGCGGTTCATCGTGGGCAGCGATAATGTCTGGAATACGCAGATCACGAATTTTGACAGAACTTATTTTTTGGATTTTGTCTCAAATCCGGAGAAGAAAGCATCTTATGCGGCAAGCTTTGGCGTTGGAAAGATTCCCGAAAGTTGGCAGCCATACTGCAAGGAGCTTTTGTCTTCTTTCTCCCGCCTGGGAATGCGGGAAAGAGAGGGCGCACAGGCGATACAGGACCTTTTGGGGAAAGAAGCGGAAGTGGTATTGGACCCGACCATGCTTTTAAGCGGCGAGGATTGGGCGGACCGCTTTGACCTGGATATGGAGACACCGGCAGAAAAATATGTGCTGGTCTATCAAATGGTCCCATCAGCCCATTTGCTGGAATTGGCGGAAGAAGCGGCCCGTCAGCTTCAGTGTTCCGTCAAGGTCATCCCGTTTCCGCAGGGGAAGTGGATGCGCGGGAAATCCTATTTCAAAGCGGGCCCGGAGCAATGGCTTCGCTTATTGTATCACGCGGAATATATTGTGACGGATTCTTTCCATGGAACGGTTTTTTCTATTTTGTTCCATAAAAGATTTTCTGTTTTCATTTCCCAATTGGGAAGCCGGATCCAAAACATTTTAACGCTTTTGGGGCTGGAAAATTGCTTGTGCGGTGAAAAAGAAGCGTTGGATATCAAAAGAGACATCGACTATGAAGCGGCGGAAGAAAAGCTGGCGGTTATGAGGGAAAAATCGTTGTGCTATCTGAAAAGGCTGTTAAAGCGATGAAAAAGGGAAAAAGATGCAGAGTATCGAAAAGTGCACCGGCTGCGGCGCGTGCTATAACATCTGCCCACATCAGGCAATTGTGATGGGGACCGATGAGGCTGGTTTTTTAAAATTTGAAAAAGATTTTTCCTTGTGTACCGGCTGCGGGCAGTGCGATGCGGTTTGCGCTTCTCTTTGCGAAAATAAGAGGGAGAACCGGATACAGAAGGTGTTCGCCGCTTGGGCAAAATCGGACCAGATTCATGCTCGTGGAAATTCCGGCGGTCTGTTTGAGGTTGCCGCAAGGGCTGTTTTCAGAGAAAACGGCGTAGTTGCGGGCGCTGTTTACGAAAAAGACTTCAGTGTGAAACTGATGATCGCGCAAACAGAAGAGCAGCTATTGGCGATGACCGGTTCCAAATTTGTGCAGTCGGTTCCAGGGCATGTTTACCTTGATGTGAAAAAATACCTGGAAGAAGATCGGACGGTTCTTTTTGTTGGGGCGCCCTGCCAGGTAAAAGCGCTCTATGCGGTTTTGCAAAAAGAGTATCCCAAATTGATCACGGCACAGTTTCCTTGTTTTGGCATGCCGACTGCCTTGTTTTGGAAAAAGTATTTGCAGCATGTTGCCAAAACGCACGAAGGGTCCTTATCCGGCATTGGCAGCGAGGTGCAGCTGACAGAAGACATCAATAGCCGCTATATGGCGTTCACCTGGGAAAGCGGAGACGTCTCTGCCGAACGGGCGGACACATGCGCCTACATCCGGGCTTGGAACAACGGATTTTCCGTAAGCGATGTATGCGCTGCCTGCCGGGACAATGTCTTTCCGGTACAGGCGGATTTGGTTTGGGGGAATTTCTGGCATATTGGAGAAATCGAAAAATTTTCCGTTCCCAAAAAAGATTACCAAAACGGAGTTTCCATGCTTTTGGTCAATAGCCGGCGGGGCGAGGCTTTTTTTGAAAAGATGAAGCCGGACCTGATGTATTATCCCAGAAAACAGATGGAAGCGGCGGCTCCGCATTTTGTTTTTCAGTCATCCGGCAAGGAACATTTCCTTTTCCGGAAAAAATATGAAAATCCCCGGCGCAAAGCATTCCAAAAAGATCTTTCCGCAATGACCTACGAACAGCTGGAAGAAAAATATTTCTCCCAGACAAAACGGGAAACAGAGGTTTCGATTTCCCGTAAATTAGGTCCCAAATGGGCGGCTTGGGGTTGGAGGGCTTTATACTGTTTGCAGAAAATATGGATGAAACGGAATTTCGGGGCGGAATCATGATGAGTGAAAATCGTAAAGGTGTTATCTGGAATACATTGGGCAGTGGGATGTTTGCCGCAAATTCCGTACTGCTTTTATTGATCGTATCCCGCTTGTTTGGAGTAGCCGCGGTAGGGGATTTCGGTATCGCTTTTACAACGGCGCAAATCCTGTACATTATTGGCCTTTTCGGCATCAACCATTTTCAAATGACCGACTATGCAGAGCAGTACAGTTTTGCTTCTTATCGGACGGCTAAGTGGATTACCACGGCGGCGATGATATGCGGCTGTTTGGTGCTTTTTTTCTTTGGCGGCAATACGCCGCAGCAGGCGTGGCTGCTTTTGTTGCTGACGTTGTATATGGCGATTCATTCTTTCGCGGAGCTGTATCAAAGCCGGTTCTTTCAACAAAACCGGTTGGACCTTTGCGGAAAATCCCTGTTTTACCGAACTTTTTTTTCCCTTTGCTGTTTTGCGATTTTATCTGCAACAATCCATAATTTATATATCGCATCAGCGGGCATGGTGTTGACCAATTTAGTCACGATGTATATTTGGAGTTTTTGCCCATCGAAAGCAATGGGTGCTGAAAACCGAATGGGAAAAAAAGGACAGCTCCTCCTATTGTTTCAAACGACGATACCGCTGGCAGTCAGCCTTTTTTTGATGAATGTAATGGCAAATCTCTCAAAATATGTGGTTAATTATTACGAGAGCAATACCGTACAGGGTTATTTTAATATCCTGTTTTTGCCAACGCAAGTAATTAACCTGCTGAGCGGCTTTGTTTTTAAGCCGTTGCTGAACCAATATGGCGTGGCAGCAGGCGAAAAAGATTTTTCCCGTTTTCAAAAGCTGTATGGCCGTCATCTCCTTTTCATTGCCGGTTTGACAGTTCTTTTCTGCCTTGGCGGCTGCCTGATTGGAACACAAGTGCTGGGATTTTTCTATGCGGCAGATCTTTCGCCATACCGTCTGGAACTTTTTTTGACGATTCTCTCCGGCGGTTTTATTGCGGCAGGGTCGATGTCCTATTATCTTTTGGTCATGCTGCGAAAACAGATGTGGATTTTTTTAAATTATGCGGTCAATATTGGTATCGGGATTGCGGTCAGCGTTGTTCTGGTACAGAATTTTTCCATTTTGGGCGGCGCTTTATCCATTGTAATCAGCCAGGCTTTGTTGTTTTTAGGGTCTGCCGCAATTCTTGTTTTTTTCCTGAGGAGGTCCGCCAATGGCTGAGATTACTGTTGTGATTACTGCTTATCAACTGGAAAAATATATCGGCTCCTGCTTGGAGGAGCTTTTTTCCGGCACCTACCAGGATTTCGATGTCGTTCTGGTCGATGACTGTTCCAAAGACCGGACGGCCGATATTGTAAAAACATATGCCGAGCGGTATCCCGGCCGTATCTATCCTGTTTTTTTGCAGGAAAATCTGGGCAGCCCGGCTAAGACCAGAAACCGGGCGATGGATTCCGGTTTCATTGATGGAGAATATGTGGTATTCTTAGATGGGGACGACTCCCTGGAACCGTCATACCTGGAGAAATTACATACACTGGCGGTGCAAAGCGGCGCCGATGTTGCCATTTGCGCCTATGACCGGGTAGAGGAAGAGAGTGGTCGCGTGTTGTGTACGGAAATGAGAGGGTTTCCAGCAGGGATCGCGCTTCCGCCACAAGACGATACCCTGGCTTTTATCAATGGCTCTTTGTGGAATAAGATGTTTCGCCGCAAGCCCGCGCTGTCGCATCGGATCCCGGATTTTAAGGTCGGCGAGGATTTGTGCTACCAGCAGGCGGTTTATGGGGACTGCGGAAAAATTGCCTGTACGGATGAGGTGCTGATCCATTACCGTGTCCGCAGCAACTCGGTCATCTCCAATACGGAAGAGAAGACCATCCGGCTTTTTGCAAAAGAGCTGGCCCGGCAGTACAACGCTGCTCAAGACGCTGCGCAAAAAGATATGGTCGGCCTTCTGGCGTTTATCCATATTGGCATATCCATGGCGCTGCGCGCCGCGGATAATCCGAAAATCAATCTGCATGACCATTTGAAATGGACATGCAGCTATTTGGAACATTCTTACGGATGGTTTCACGGCAATCGATGGATGCGTTTGTCGCAGCTGAAAAAACGGGGAATCAAAGGCTTGGCGATTTGGATTTGCAAGCTCTTGTACAGGCTGGGATGCTTCCGGCTGTTTCTTTGGTGCTATCGTGGAGCGGTCAGATGTCTCCATGTGGATTTTAAATTTTAGGAGAGGTAAACTTGCGTATTTTGATCGTAATCCCTGCCTATAATGAGCAGGAAAACATTGAGCGGGTCGTAGACGACCTGATTCAAAACTATCCGCAGTATGATTATTTGGTGGTCAACGACGGCTCCAAAGACCGCACGGCCGCGATTTGCCGGGAAAAGGGATATCATTTTTTGGATTTGCCGGTGAATCTGGGCCTGGCGGGCGCTTTTCAAGCGGGGCTGCGTTATGCAGACCGGATGGACTATGATATGGCCATCCAGTTTGACGGCGATGGGCAGCACAATCCGCAGTATATTGAGGCAATGGCGGCCAAAATGGAAGAAGAGTCGCTGGATGTGGTGATCGGTTCCCGTTTTTGGGAGAAAAAGAAGCCGTTTAGCCTGCGCATGCTGGGCAGCCGGATGATCCAGCTCGCCATCAAAATCACCACGGGCGTTACGATAAAAGACCCCACCTCGGGAATGCGGTTGTTTAACCGGTCCATGATCCATGAATTCGCCCATAACCTGAATTACGGGCCGGAGCCGGATACCATTGCCTATTTGCTCCGCGGCGGAGCCAGGGTGCAAGAAGTCCAGGTTGAAATGAACGAGCGGATTGCCGGGGAGAGTTACCTTAACCTGAAAAGATCGATAGAATATATGACCCGTATGTGCATGTCGATCGTCCTGATTCAGTGGTTCCGGAAAAGGAGGGCTTAAAAAATGTCTGTCATGCTTCGTACCGCGCTGATTGTCATATCGGTGCTGACTTTGTGGTATACGGCCAGAAAAATCCGCAAATCCCAGCTGCAGATCGAGGATTCGATTTTCTGGATGGCCTTTCCTGCCGCATTGGTCCTTTTAAGCGTCTTTCCCGGTATCGCTGCCTGGGCAGCAAAAATATTGGGCGTTCAGTCGCCGGTCAACTTTATTTTTCTGGCTGTTATTTTCATTCTGATTGTCAAAGTGTTTTCTCTTTCCTTGCGCCTTTCCCAGCTGGATGCCAAAATCCGCACGCTGACGCAGGAAATCGCGATTCGGGAAAACCTTGCTCAAAAACAGGAAAAAACAAAGGAATCCGAGTAAAAAAAGGAGGCTGACGTGGTGAATATCTGGCACGATATCGATCCAAAGCGGATTTCTCCAACCGATTTTATCGCAGTAATCGAGATCCCCAAAGGTTCCAAAAACAAATATGAAATGGACAAAGAAACCGGGCTGATTATTCTGGATCGGGTGCTGCATACCTCCACAAATTATCCGGCTAGTTACGGATTCATTCCCCGTACTTACGGAGACGATTTTGACCCGCTGGATGTGCTGGTGCTTTGCGCGCAGCCGCTTCACCCTCTGACGCTGGTACGCTGTTATCCCATCGGTGTGATCCAGATGCTGGACAACGGACGAAGGGATGAAAAAATCATCGCGGTGCCATTTAAAGACCCCAATTATAACGACTATAAAAGCATCTTCTCTTTGCCCAAGCATATATACGATGAAATGCGCCATTTTTTCAGTATTTATAAAGCGCTGGAAAATAAAGATACCGTGGTGGACGAGGTGCTGGGACCGGAAGAGGCAGAAAAGATTATCCAAAAGGCGATCGCGTCCTATCAAGAAAAATTCTCAGGTCAAGTGGAATAAGAAACAGAAAAATCCCCGCCGGAAGCGTTTCCGGCGGGGATTTCGTTTGCAAAAGGGAAAGGTTATTTTTCCAATTCAGAGGTGCAGTGGGGGCAGCGGGTCGCCTCGATGGCAATTTCACTGCAGCAGAAGGGGCATTTTTTTGTGGTAGGCTCCGCTTTCGGTTCCGGCTTTTTGCCCATCGCCATAATCCGGTTCAGAATTTTGACCAGCAAAAAGATGACCAGGGCCATAATGAGGAAATTGATGATTGCGGTCAAAAACGCGCCGTACCGGATCTCCGCCCCGCCAATCATGACGGACCATGCGCTCATGTCAGCGCTGGCAAACAGCCCGATCACCGGGGAAATGATGTCGTTGACCAGCGAGTTGGTGATTGCCTGGAATGCAGCGCCGATGATAACGCCGACAGCTAGATTCATTACATTGCCCTTTGCGATAAATTGACGGAATTCAGACCAAAAACCATTCTTTTTCATGAAAACAGCTCCTTTTTATTTGTGATATAATTTTTTGGTTTGGTAAGTGGGTTCACAGGTCAGATGTACACCCAGTTTTTTAAAGGTACTGTTATCCACCTGCGAGAGGATTACGGAGGAGTGCGCTTCGCATCCGCGCAAGAGAGGCAGCTGGTTCATTGCCAACTCAGCAGTGGGGTTGGTGGCGGCGCTGATGGAAAGGGCAATGAGGATCTCATCGGTGTGCAGGCGGGGATTATGGCCTCCCAGGTCTTTTGTTTTCAGTTTCTGAATCGGCTCGATGACAATGGGGGAAATCAGGTGAATATCATGGTGGATACCGCCCAGCACCTTCAGTGCGTTTAACAACAGTGCGGCGGAGCAGCCCAGCAAATTGGAAGTTTTGCCGGTCACGATTTGCCCATCCGGCAGTTGGATGGCAGCGGCCGGCATTCCGGTGGATTCCGCCCGGTCGATCGCGGCCTGGACCACCGGCCGGTCAGCGGTGGAAACGCCAGCCTGGTTCATTAAAAGCTCCAGCTTATAGACTACGTCTTCTTCCAAAAGGCCCTGCCGGCGTTCACAAAGGCTTTGGTAATACCGGCGGATAATTTCCTGGCGGGATGCTTCCCGGCATACTGCATCGTCCACAATGGCGTTCCCGGCCATATTGACCCCCATGTCGGTAGGGGATTTATAAGGGCATTGTCCCATGATTTTCTCAAACATGGCCCGCAAAACCGGGAAAACTTCCACATCCCGATTGTAGTTGACGGTAGTAACGCCATAAGCCTCCAGGTGGAACGGGTCGATCATATTCACATCGTTGAGATCGGCGGTTGCCGCCTCATAGGCCAGGTTGACCGGATGGTTCAGCGGGATATTCCAGATGGGAAAGGTTTCAAATTTTGCGTAACCGGCTTTTACGCCGCGCTTGTACTCATGATATAGCTGGGACAGGCAGGTGGCCATTTTGCCGGATCCGGGGCCGGGAGCCGTGACTACGACCAGAGGGCGGGAGGTTTCGATAAACTCATTGCGTCCGTAACCCTGCTCACTGACGATCAGCGGGATGTTGGAGGGGTATCCTTCAATAGAATAGTGGCGGAACCCTCTCACGCCCAGCCGCTCCAGCCGTTTGATAAAAGCGTCGGCGGCGGCTTGCCCGGCGTATCGGGTCAGCACAACACTGCCCACATACAGCCCGATACCGCGGAAAGCGTCGATCAGACGAAGAACGTCCAGATCATAGGTGATACCGAGATCGCCGCGAATCTTGTTTTTTTCAATGTCCGAAGCGTTGATGACGATGACGATTTCCGCCTGGTCTTTTAACTGCAATAAGAGTTTCACCTTGCTGTCCGGTTCAAAACCCGGCAGGACCCGGGAGGCGTGGAAATCGTCGAACAGCTTGCCGCCGAACTCCAGATACAATTTCCCGCCGAACTGGGCGATGCGTTTTTTAATGTGTTCTGATTGCAGATGCACATATTTTTGATTGTCAAATCCGATTTTTTTCATAAGCACATACCTTTCCTCTTGAACGCCCACGCACGAAAAACGGCCAAGAAGAAAATCTCGGCCATCGGTGCCGCAAAGGCGGAAGACATACAAGAATCATTTTTATTATAGTAAAGAAGCCCCTTTTTTACAAGAGCCGCCGCAGAAAAGCTTTACTTTTTTGTGCGGGAACAGTAGAATAAAAACAGACTGATGGTTGAGAGGAGCAGCATTTTTGGATCAGCTGGTGAAGATTTTGGATGGATACATTGAGAAAAAACGGCAAAAGCTTACAGCGTTGAGCGAGGAGATTTGGCGGTACGCAGAGGTGGGGTATCAGGAATTTCAGTCTGCCCAGGCCTTGGAGCGCTGCCTGGAAGAAGAGGGATTCACCGTGGAAAAAGGCGTTGCGGAAATTCCTACGGCGTTTGTGGCCAAATACGGCAGCGGAAAACCGATTATCGGCTTTTTGGGAGAGTATGACGCGTTGTTTGATTTAAGCCAGCAGGCCGGCAATCCCCAGCGCGCTTCTTTTGAAAACGGCCCTGCAGGGCATGGATGCGGGCACAATCAGCTCGGCGTTGGCTCTTTGGCTGCGGCGATGGCGGTCAAAGACTATATGAAAGAGCATGGACTGCCCGGTACGGTTGCTTATTACGGCTGCCCCGCGGAAGAGGATGGCAGCGGCAAGATGTACATGGCCAAAGCCGGTGTATTCGACGAGTTGGACGGTGCTTTTACCTGGCATCCTTCCAGCATAAACGCGGTGGATGGTACAAGCAGTTTGGCGTGTATTTGTGTGCTCTACCGCTTTCATGGCCGGGCTACCCACGCGGCGGGCCAGCCTCATCTGGGGCGCAGCGCTTTGGATGCCTGCGAATTGATGAATGTAGGCGTCAACTATCTGCGGGAGCATATGATTCAGGAGGCGAGGGTTCACTACGCTTACCGGGATGCGGGCGGCGGCGCGCCCAATGTGGTGCAGGATCATGCGGCGCTGTATTACTTTATCCGTGCGCCCAAAGTATATCAGGCTATGGAATTGCGGGAGCGGGTGGACAATTGTGCCCGCGGCGCGGCGTTGATGACCGGGACCACGCTGGAAATCACGACCACCGACGGCTTGTGCGATTTTATTCCGAACCAGACGCTCAGCGCTTTGCTGCAGCAGGGCCTAGAAGAAGTCGGCGCACCCCGTTTCAGCGAGGCAGACAAGGCGTTGGCTGCCCAATTTCAGCAGGGATATCCAGCTGAGGAATTAAAGGACCAGCAGCGGGCTTATGAGGCGGACTACGGCCCTGCCATTGCACAGCAGGTAGCGGGGAAATCGCTGATGGATTTCGTCCTGCCTTTGCAGTTTGACCCGGCAGCGCATCCGGGCTCCACCGATGTAGGGGATGTCAGCTATGTCTGCCCCACTGCGCAGCTGCGGATGGCCACCTATGCCATTGGAACGCCCGATCATTCTTGGCAGCTGACCGCCCAGGGCGGATGCAGCATCGGCCATGAGGGAATGATGGCAGCGGCTAAGGTTATGGCTTACGCGGGGGTTTGCGCTATGCGGGATCCGAAAGTACTGGAAAAGGCGAAAGAAGAATACGTAAAGGCAACCGGCGGTAATTATATCTGCCCGGTGCCGGTGGATCTGAAACCCATGCTGGATGGTGTAAAATAAAATAAGTCTCGGCAGATACCGCCGGGACCTTTTTCTATGAAAAGCAGGTTCAAGAGAGGAAAGGGAGAAAAATGGAAAATTTGGCAAAAAAAATAACGCAGTTCGTGCAAAAGAATGAGGAAAGATACCGCAAACTCAGCAAGGAGATCTGGAACTATGCGGAACTGGCGTTTCACGAGGAAAAATCGGCTCAGGCGCTGATTCGAATGCTGGAGGAAGAGGGCTTTGCGATTACGACCGGCCTGGCAGATATCCCAACGGCCTTTGTAGCGCAGTATGGCAGCGGCAAACCGGTCGTGGGAATTTTGGGCGAATATGACGCACTGCCTTCTTTGAGCCAGAAAGCAGGGTGTACCCACCGGGAAGAGATGGTGCCCGGCGGCGCCGGCCATGGCTGCGGCCATAATCTGCTGGGAGTTGGTGCGGCAGCGGCGGCGGTGGCGGTCAAAGATTATCTGAAAGAAACCGGATTGCCCGGCACCATCGCGTTTTACGGCTGCCCGGCGGAAGAAAACGGAAGCGCAAAAGTTTATATGTCGCGGGAAGGCGTGTTCAATGGGCTGGACGCGGTATTTACCTGGCATCCCGGCAGCAATAACTCCATCATGGGTGAGCATTCCCTGGCGGCGGTAAGCGTGGTCTACCGCTTCCATGGCCGGGCCACCCATGCGGCTGGCCAGCCCCATCTGGGACGCAGCGCGCTGGATGCCTGCGAGCTGATGAATGTGGGAGTGAACTACCTGCGGGAGCATATGATCCAGGAAGCGCGCATTCATTACGCGTATCGTGACGCGGGCGGCGGCGCCCCCAATGTGGTGCAGGACCATGCGGCGCTGTATTATTTTATCCGTTCGCCGAAAATCAGCCAGGCATTGGAATTGCGGGAGCGGGTGAACAACTGTGCCCGGGGTGCCGCGCTGATGACCGGGACTACAGTGGAAATCCTCCCGGTGGACGGGATGTGTGATTATCTGCCCAACCATGTCCTGAGCCAGGTGCTGCAGCAGAGTTTTGAAGCCACTGGCGCGCCGGATTTTGACGATGCTGACCGGCAGATCGCCCGTTCGTTCCAGCAAAATTATCCGGCGGAGGAAGTAAAAGCAAAGGTCAAGGCTTATGGAACGAAATTCGGCGAAGAATATGTGCCGATGTTTACCGGCCAGCCTTTGCAGGATGTGGTGTTCCCACTGCGGTTTCCTGCCACGCCTTTGTTCGGGTCCACTGATGTGGGCGATGTCAGCTATGTGGCGCCTACCGCCTGGCTCAACGCGGCTTGTTACGCGATTGGCACGCCCGGCCATTCCTGGCAGTTGGCAGCGCAGGGGGGGACCAGCGTCGGACAAAAAGGGATGCTGGCTGCCGCCAAAGCCATGGCGCACGCGGCGGCAACGGTGTTGAAAGCTCCTGCGATACTGGAAAAAGCGCGAGAGGAGCATCAAAAAACAACCGGCGGCGATTATGTGTGCGCGGTGCCGGACGATGTCAAACCTCATATCGAAGACATACTCTGATTTTTCCATATAAAAAAAGTCCGGCCATCGCCGGACTTTTTTTATATGGAAAAATCTTATACCCAAAAAGTGCTTACAAAAGCGAAATATCCTGTCAGCAAGCATCGTTTGTCTATAGATTGGGTTGACTGGGGAAATCCCTATCCGATGAGACTTCCTTCCGCCGCACGCAGGCTTTTTGGCAGGAGGTACAGCTGGACCCGCAGCCGCAATCGGGATGACGGCGCGCATAAACCAATGCTCCCACCGCGGCCAAAATGACAACGGCTACAATGATATAATCAGCCAGCGACATACAATACTCCTCCTAGTGGATCATCATACTGCCCAACTGGAACAGCAAAAACGCCATACACCAGGCAACGGTTGTTTGAAAAGCTGCCACAGCCAAGGCGTGCCATCCGCTGCCCATTTCCCGTTTCACCGCACTGATTGCCGCCACACAGGGGGTGTACAGCAGGGTGAAAACCAGAAAAGAGGCGGCCGCGAGCGGGGAGAAAAGGCCGGAAAGAGCCTGCGGCAGAGTGGCGATGCTGGTGCCGGTGAGTACAGCCAGGGTACTGACCACCGCTTCTTTGGCGGTGAATCCGGTGATCAGGGCAGTGGAAACCCGCCAATCGCTGAAGCCCAAAGGCATAAATATGGGGGCGATCCACCGGCCAATATCGGCCAGCATGCTCTGGGCGCTGGAATCCACCACATTGAGGCGGGTATCGAACGTTTGCAAAAACCAGATGACAAGGGTTGCCAGGAAAATAACGGTGAAAGCCCGCACGACAAAATCTTTGGCTTTATCGTAAATCAGGCGAAGAACACTCTTCGAACTGGGAAAGCGGTAGTTAGGCAGCTCCATGACAAAGGGAACCGGCTGCCCACGAAAAAGGGTGTGCTTAAAAATCAACCCGCATAAAACAGCGGTGGCCATACCGAAAAGGTACAGCGCGATCATGACAAGCGCCGCATGGTCCGGGAAAAATGCGGTGGAAAATACCGCGTAGATCGGCAGCTTGGCGCTGCAGGACATAAATGGGGTCAGCAGGATAGTCATTTTGCGGTCCCGTTCACTGGAAAGGGTGCGGGTGGCCATAATTGCCGGTACGCTGCATCCAAATCCGATGAGCATGGGAACGAAGCTGCGGCCGGACAGACCGATTTTCCGCAGGAGTTTGTCCATCACAAAGGCGACCCGGGCCATATAGCCGCTGTCCTCCAGAATGGAGAGAAAGAAAAACAGCACGACAATGATCGGCAGGAAAGAAAGGACGCTGCCGACCCCAGCGAAAACGCCGTCGATGATCAGACTATGTACGACTGGGTTGATGCCGTAAGCGGTGAGGGCGCGATCGATCAAACTGGTCACGGCGTCGATACCCAGGGACAGCCAGTCGCTGAGCAATGGGCCGAGGACCCCGAAAGTCAGCCAGAAAATCAGCATCATAATGCCCAAGAAGATGGGGATGGCCAGATATTTATGGGTCAGCACGCTGTCGATTTTCACGCTGCGCAGGCTTTCTTTGCTTTGATGGCCTTTGACTACCGACTCGGCGCACACTTGTTCAATAAAAGTGTAACGCATATCTGCGAGCGCTGCTTCCCGGTCGGTACCCAGTTCCTGCTCCATTTCGGTGACGCTGTGCTCGATCATATCCAGTTCGTTTTCCGAAAGCTGCAGTGCCTGCCGAATGATTTCATCCCCCTCCACCAGCTTGGTAGCGGCAAAGCGGGAAGGAATATTCATTCGCTGGGCATGGTCTTCCACCAGATGAGCCACTGCGTGGATGGAGCGATGTACCGGGCCGGAGCAGAAATCCATCCGTTTGGGTTTCTGGCGGCCGGCCGCCACCTCCAAGGCCGTGTCGATCAGCTCAGCGACCCCTTCGTTTTTGCTGGCGGAAATGGGGACGACCGGAACACCCAGAGCCTCCTGCATCTTTTGGATTTTAATGGTACCGCCATTGGCACGTACTTCGTCCATCATGTTCAGAGCAATGACCATGGGGATATTCAATTCCATCAGCTGCAGGCTGAGATAGAGGTTCCGCTCAATGTTGGTAGCGTCGACAATATTGATGATGCCATCCGGGTGGGAATTGATCAGAAAATCACGGGTTACGATTTCTTCGCTGGTATAGGGGGAGAGGGAATAGATGCCTGGCAGATCCACCACAGTCGCGTCCTTGTGGCCGCGGATTTGCCCATCCTTTCGCTCCACCGTAACGCCGGGGAAATTGCCCACATGCTGATTGGAGCCGGTGAGTTGGTTAAAAAGGGTCGTTTTACCGCAATTCTGATTGCCTGCCAGTGCAAAAGTCATACCGGTTCCTCCTCAATCTCAATTTTTTTCGCATCGTCCAGCCGGAGGGTCAGTTCGTAGCTGCGTACGTGCAGTTCAATGGGGTCGCCCATCGGTGCAACCTTCCGCACCATCAGCTTGGTATGGGGTGTCAGTCCCATGTCCAGCAGGCGGCGGCGCAAAGCTCCCTGCCCGCCTACCGTGAGAATACGTGCTTCCTTTCCAATCGGAAGCTGGTCAAGTGTCATTTTCGAAAACCTCCTAATCGTTTCAAACCCAATGGTTAACCATTGCAAACTTACCGAACCTAACATAGCACAATGGATATCTGGTGTCAAGCTTGAAAGGTGGGAACATTTCATATCCATAACGAAATCCGAAAAACGGATCGGTTTTTTCCAGCGGAATGGGCGGATTCTTCCGTATATTTGTCAGCCTGACTACACCAACTAGAAAAAGAACCCGATAAAAAAGACCTGCCAGAAAGCAGGCCTTTTTTCTTTTGATTTTACTGTGTGGTTCGCTCTGAATAGTGATGGGCCTGTTCCAGCATCATGTCTTTTACCTTCATCAGACGAATCTGCGTGCTTCGCTCGTTTTCGTCCAGCTTCATGGTAATGTACTTGATGTTCGTCTGCAGATCCGGGATCATGACATGCTCCAACGCGTTAACGCGCCGGCGCGTTTTCTCAATCTCGGCGGCCATCAGCTGACAGGATTTTTCGATCTCCGCCAGCTTGAGCATATCCGGAAGCACCTCGGACAGGGAAAGAACCGCGTCGTCCAAATCAGCGGAGGTGAAAGCGAAGCCGTAGGAATAAATGTCGTTCAAATCGGCGGTACGGGTTTTATACTCGAACACCGGGATTTCGACGCTCATCACATTGCGGTCAGACGCCTCCAGGAAAACCTCCTGTTTCGGGGCCATCAGCGCCACATCCAGCACCTGTGCGTCGGTAGCAGCACGGGCCAGCAGGAAATTCTTGTTGGCGGCGTTGATACCAGCCTCCACCTTTTCCCGCAGGGCTTTGTTCTGCCGGACCATGTCCAAAAACTGGCGCATCAACTCATCCCGCTTGTCTTTTAAAAGCTTATGGCCGCGCATGGCGGTGGACAGCTTTTTCTTTAAGCGGGTCAATTCCATACGAGTTGGATTTACCTGTGTGTTTGCCAAGAAAATCCCCCCTCTTACTTACCGTAGTATTCGTCGAGGTACTCGTCCTTGATACGTTTTAATTCCGAACGGGGCAGGATGGACAACAGTTTCCAGCCAATTGCCAGCGTTTCTTCGATATCCCGATTGGTTTCATAACCTTGGGAGACGTATTCTTCCTCAAAAGCGTCGGCGAATTTGGCATACAATTTATCGATGTCGGTCAGCGCCGCTTCACCCAGAACGACCATCAGCTCTTTGGCGTCTTTGCCGCGAGCGTAAGCCGCAAACAGCTGGTTCATGGTGTTGGCGTGGTCGGCACGGGTCTTGCCTTCGCCGATGCCCTTGTCTTTCAGACGGCTCAGGCTGGGCAGTACGTCGATGGGCGGGGTAACGCCCTTGCGGTACAGCTCACGGCTCAAGATGATCTGTCCCTCGGTGATGTAACCGGTCAGGTCGGGGATCGGGTGGGTCTTATCGTCTTCGGGCATGGTCAGAATCGGGATCATGGTAATGGATCCGTTTTTGCCTTTCTGCCGTCCGGCACGTTCATACAGGCTGGCCAGGTCGGTGTACATGTAACCGGGATATCCGCGGCGGCCGGGAACCTCTTTACGTGCGGCGGAAACCTCACGCAGCGAGTCGGCGTAGTTGGTGATATCGGTGAGAATGACCAGTACGTGCATATTCTTCTCAAACGCCAGATATTCCGCGGCAGTCAGCGCCATACGGGGAGTAGCGATACGCTCTACCGCCGGGTCGTTTGCCAGGTTGACAAACAAAACGGTACGGTCGATCGCGCCGGTTTCCTTAAAGCTTTCAATGAAGAAGTTCGCCTCTTCAAAGGTGATACCCATAGCAGCGAATACAACCGCGAAAGGTTCTGTGGTGCCGCGCACCTTCGCCTGACGGGCGATCTGCGCAGCCAGGTTGGCGTGGGGCAGACCGGAGGCGGAAAAGATCGGCAGCTTCTGGCCGCGGACCAGGGTGTTCAGTCCGTCGATAGCGGAAACGCCCGTCTGGATAAATTCCTGCGGATAGTTTCTGGCTGCCGGGTTAATAGGCAGGCCGTTGATGTCCATGCGCTTTTCGGGCAGGATTTCCGGACCGCCGTCAATGGGGCGGCCCAGACCGTCGAACACGCGGCTGAGCATATCCTCGGAAACGCCCAGCTCCATGGGGCGGCCCAAAAAGCGGACTTTACTGTTGGACAGGTTGATACCGGTGGAGTTCTCAAACAGCTGCACCAGGGCGTTGCCGCCGTCGATTTCCAGCACCTTGCAGCGGCGTTTTTCGCCGGAAGCAAGCTCAATTTCCCCCAGTTCATTGTAGGTGACGTTTTCCACGCCGCGTACCAGCATCAGAGGACCTGCCACCTCTTGAATGGTTCTGTATTCCTTTGGCATTAGAAGTCCTCCTTCTTCTGGGAAAGTTCCTCAATTTCTTTGTTCAGTTCCAATACGATCGCGTCGAATTCCTTGGCGATTTCGTCTTCGGGCATGTATTTAAACCGGCCGATCCGCTCCCGGACAGACAGTTTCACCAATTCGTCGATGCCGATGCCGTCTTTCAATGCGTTGACGGTAGACTGGTAGAATACCAGCACCAGTTTCATCATGGCGTACTGTTTTTCCAAAGAAGTGTAGGTGTCGATTTCATGGAACGCGTCCTGATGCAGGAAGTCCTCACGAATGGAGCGGGCGGCTTCCAGCTTCAAACGGTCAGCGGGGGACAAAGCGTCCATACCGACCAGCTTGACGATTTCGTCCAGTTCCGCTTCTTCCTGCAAAAGGCGCATCAGCTGCTGCTTGAGTTCCGCCCAATCCTCATGGACGTTGCCGTTGAACCATTTTGCGGTGCTGTCAGCATACAGCGAGTAGCTGGTCAGCCAGTTGATTGCCGGGAAGTGACGGGCATAAGCCAAAGAAGAGTCCAGGCTCCAGAATACTTTTACGATGCGCAAAGTTGCCTGGGCAACCGGCTCGGAAATATCGCCGCCGGGAGGCGATACGGCGCCGATAACACTCAACGCGCCTTCACGGCCTTCCTGACCCTGTGCGATAACGCGTCCAGCACGCTCATAGAACTGCGCCAGACGGCTTCCGAGGTAAGCGGGGTAACCCTCTTCGCCGGGCATCTCTTCCAAACGTCCGGACATTTCACGCAAAGCCTCTGCCCAGCGGGAAGTAGAGTCGGCCATCAGCGCCACCGAATAACCCATATCGCGGAAATATTCGGCGATGGTGATACCCGTATAAATCGAAGCCTCACGAGCCGCAACAGGCATATCGGAGGTGTTGGCGATCAAAACGGTACGTTCCATCAAAGAATAGCCGGTTTTGGGGTCTTTCAGTTCCGGGAATTCATTCAGAACGTCGGTCATCTCGTTGCCGCGCTCGCCGCAGCCGATGTAGACGACGATATCCGCTTCCGCCCATTTTGCCAGCTGGTGCTGTACTACGGTTTTGCCGGAGCCGAAAGGTCCCGGTACGGCCGCAACGCCGCCTTTGGCGATGGGGAACAGGGTGTCGATAACGCGCTGTCCGGTGACCAGGGGCATATCCGGCGGAAGTTTTTCTTTATAGGGACGGCCTTTGCGGACAGGCCAGCTCTGCATCAGGCTCAGAGCCGATTCGCCGCCGTTTTCGTTTTCAATGACCGCTACGGTCTGGGTAACGGTAAAATCGCCCTCTTCAATGGATTTAACCGTTCCGATGATGCCGTTTGGCACCATGATTTTATGAGAAACAATTTTGGTTTCCTGTACCGAACCGATGATATCGCCGCCGGTCACTTTGTCGCCCGCCTTGACGGAAGGAACAAAATGCCAGGATTTTTCACGGTTCAAAGACGGAACCTCCACGCCGCGCTGTAGATTGTTTCCGGAAACCGCCATAATCGTTTCCAGTGGGCGCTGGATGCCGTCGAAAATGCTGCCGATGAGTCCCGGACCCAGTTCAACGCTCAGCGGAGCGCCGGTGGACTCTACGGGTTCGCCGGGTCCCAGTCCGGAGGTCTCTTCGTAGACCTGTACCGAGGCCTGGTCTCCGTGAATTTCGATGATCTCGCCGATCAGGCGCTGATCGCTGACGCGGCAAACATCGTACATATTCGCGTCGCGCATACCTTGGGCGATGACCAGAGGCCCGGCAACTTTCTTAATGGTACCTTTGCTCATGTATTTTCACCTGCTTTTTCGTTAATTATCATTGCCGAAAATGATGTCGGAGCCAACAGCCTGCTCCACCGAGCGTTTTACGCCGGCGATCCCACGGCCGGTATTACCGGACACACCGGGGATCAGGATAATGGCGGGCAGCCGCTGGGAGCGGTAACGGTCCAGCTCCTCGTCAATCTCGGCGGCCAGTGCCTCCGTAATATAAATGACCGCGTAATTTCCCTCTGCCAGGCGGCGCAGGGTGCGGATCGCCTCGGTAGGGTCGTAGACAGGGTAAGTATCCAGACCCAGCGCGGCAAACCCGTAAATGCTGTCGCGGTCGCCTAAAACTGCAATCTTATACATACATTTCCCTTAACCTTTCCCGGATTGCGTCGTCCGAAAGTCCGTTTCGTTTCCCGGACAGAAGGATGCGGACGGTTTTGATCTCGTTTTCTCTTGCCAGCAGCCACGCGGCCAGCGGGCCGATGGTGGACGTTTCATATTTTTGCGGCCGGATTTTTTCAATCAGCCGGTTGTCACACCAGCGCTCAAATGCCGAAGCGGACTGAACCAGCGCATCTGCCGCGCCAGCATAGTCTGTGCGGGTCAGATACGCGGTAATGGCCTCGAAACTTTCCACCGCAGCCTGCGCCAGCAGGGAAACATCGAGCGTATCGCATTCAGCCAGCGCCCGCTGGATAAAATCCAGAGATTTTCCGGTTTTCTGGCAGCGGACAGCGGTTTTGATGTCAGCGGTGGCCACCGTGTGTTCTGCGTAAAATTCAAGCAGCGGATCATCGGAGGTTTTACCGGCTTTCAAAATCGCCTCCAACGCGGCTTTGTCGATGATCACATCGCAAAGCTGACCGTCCCCGGTCTCGCGCAGAGCGCTCATCGCTTCTTCTGCGGCGGCGCCCATTTCGGCGGGAAGAGCGGAAAAGTCATGCTCCTCTGCCGCCCGGCGAAAAACAGCCGGATCGATTGTTCCGTTGGAGTTGTAGATGTCCGCCCCGTGGGAGGGCGCATAATTTTCCTTGATCGCCGCTTTGAGGTTGTGATAGTCGTTGGCGTATAAAAACACGTCAAAAACGCTCATGTCCTCTACCAACTCCCGCAGTTGCGCCCAGGTTTTGCTGCGCTCTTCCTCTAAAAGAGATTCGGGCGTTTGATTGGCGGAGCCATTGCCCCATCCTTTTTCGTTGAGCATGCGCAGGCACTCTTCATAGGTTTTGCAGGCCATCAGCTGTTCCAGGGCGGGGGAGCCGAAGCATAAAAGCTCCTTGGCGCGGATCCGGGCTACCGCATAGATATAATCGGGTTTCGCCATCATCCAACCTCCTTATTGGAACAGAAATTCCTGAACTTTATCCTGCAAGGCCTCCTGGCTGGCATAAAACATCGCTTCGAACGAACAGTTTTCCTCGATTCCGTCGTAATCCAGCACAAAGCCGCCGTCAATGGGGCGGGTGCTGCCGGACAGCGAAAGCGCCGCGCCGGGAATTGCCTGTACGGCGGACTGCAGCTGCGCGTCAAAATCCTTGGGCGCACGGGCGAGGTCTTTTTCGTTTAAAATCAGTTTTCCCTGCTGGGGAAGGGCAAATCTGCCTGCCATTTTGAAAATCAGGCTGAAATACGCCGCGTCGTCCAGCGCCAGAAGAGACTCCCGGGCAGACTGGATGGTTTCACGAATCATCTGCTGCTTGGCGGACAGCAGAGCCTGCCGCTGCTTGAGCGCGGCGCCTGACTGGGCGTGGGCGGCAATTGCCTGCGCCTGTGCCTGGGTGTCCGCCTGAATTTGTGCAGTCTGCTCTTCCCGCTGTAGTTTTGCCGACGCCAGGATCTTGGACGCTTCTTCTTCCGCCGCAGCCTTGGCTTTTTGAGCGTTGGCTTTGGCGTCGTCAATGATTTGGGTGGTAATTTTCTCTAATCCTGTCATATGCCGGCTCTCCTTATTATCGTATTGGGGATTTGCTTCATAAGGCAAGCCGTTAGATGTTCAGACCGCCGATACCGGAAACAGCCAGGATGGAAACCAGCAGCGCCAGGATGGCGTAGGTCTCGACCATCGCGGCGAAGATGATAGCCTTAGAGGACTGGTCGGGGCGTTTGGCAACCAGGGAAATACCAGAGATAGCAGCCTTACCCTGTTTAATCGCAGACAGGTAACCAACAATCGCCATAGGCAGGCAGCCGAGGAAGTACAAAAGGCCTTTCTGCCAGCTCAGATCCGCGGAACCGCCGAGGATACCGATCTGAGACAGGGTGATGAAAGCGATCAGCAGGCCGTAGATGCCCTGCGTACCGGGCAGCAGCTGCAGGATCAGCACTTTACCGAATTTAGAGGGGTCGTCGCTGCAGACACCGGCAGCGGCCTCGCCGCACATGCCAACCGCTTTTGCCGAGCCGATACCGGCCACCAGAGCAGAGATGATAGCTCCTGCGAGTGCGAAAATAATACCCAGATTATTCATATTAAAAGTCCTCCTTGATATTGTAATATTGTGTATGAACGGCAAACGGCCGGAATGCCCTGCCGCCTCCCTCATAAAACTTACCGAAAAATTCAACGAACTGCAGCCGGTTGGTATGGACATACGCACCCAGCAGGTTGATTGCCAGATTCAGTGTATGGCCGATAAAGAATACCAAAATAAATACAATGGCGCCGACCACACCGCCGCCCAGCATGCTGCCCATGGAGTTGACGACCGTGGCGATAACACCGGTGGCCAGGCCCAGCGCCAGCAAGCGGGAATAGGAGAGAATGTCAGACAGATAACCTGTTACGCCGTACAATCCGTAAGCGCCTTTTAAAAGCCGCTTGAAAGGGCTGCGGGATTCCCGGCCGGCGGTAAGCAGAATACCGACCGCACCAACGCCCGCCACGGCGATGCCAATGGTGCCTGCCAGAGTCGGCAGGATAAAGTTCAGCTGCAAAATACCCACAAACATCTGGTTGGAAAGGGCAAATACAATCAGCCCCGCCAGCAGCATGTACCAGAAGCCCACGTCATACAAGATATCCAGCCAGGCTTTCTGCCTGGCATATTGATATGCTTTCATGGCGAGGCCGGCGAACAGGTGGATGATGCCCATGAGCATGGAGAATACCAGCATTCGCATGGGTTCCTTGACCGGCTCAAACCAGATGGGGCGCAGGGCAATGTCGGGACGGCCGAAGAAAGTGGTGGCCACAACGCCCACCAGATCGCCGAAAAAGCTGCCGAACATAAAACCCCAGAAAGCGGTGGAAATGCCGCAGTAGAAAAACATTTGCAGGGTTTTTCGCATGCCGCTCTCCATATTTTTGAATTTTAACAGTGCAAATCCGCAGCCAATGACCATCAAAAGGCCGTAAGCCGCGTCGGATAGCATCAGCCCGAACAGAACATAGTAGAAAACTGACATGACCGAACAGGGGTCTACCTCTCCCCGGCCCGGCAGGCCAAAGGATTCGAGTACGCCCTCCACCGGCGCGGAGAAAGCGTTGTTCTCCAGCACAACCGGAGGATCCACAGACGGATCACAGTCAGACAGCTCCACCGATAGGTCGAACCGGTTTTCCAGCTCGGTTTTCAGATCATCCGCCTTTTTGGCCAGGATGTATCCGGTGAGGATAAACGCCCGCTTGGACTGGGCAAGCTCGCTGATGACCTCGTATTTCTCCGAACGCATGGTAAAATAGTCAATGGTAAACTGAATATCTTCCCGCTGATCGGCAAAGGAGATGATTGTTTTCTCCGCCTGCTCGATTTCGCTTTGCGCTCGTGCGATCCGCTCATCCAGTTCCTGCTTGCGCTGTGCGGGCGAGTGCTTGGTGGGGTTGGAAGGCTGTGCGAATCCGATGCTGCGCAGCGCCTCTTCCACCTGTTCGGCCCCGTCCTTATGGCAAAGGACAAACACGCAGGTCTGATTTTGCGAGGAACTGACGATTTCCGCGTGTACGGGGGGCAGCTCGGGATTTTGCTGGGCCAATCCGGTCAGGACCGCTTCCAGGTCCATGCCGCCCGGCAGGGTGCCGATAAACGTGCGGGTCCGGCTGGTGCCTTTAAAGCGCATGGAAAGATCCAGCCCCAGCCAGGGCTGCAGCGCTTCGAGCTGACCTTCCAGCTTGGCGATTTCCGATTTGCTTTCCGCGATGGAGCGGGACAGTGCCGTGATCTGGTAAACCGTTTCCATAACCGCATCGTATTTTTTGGCGAATGCGTCATAATCCCGGCCGGTTTTCAATCCACGTCCCTCCAGCGAAGCGAGCATGGATTTCTTTTCCGGCGCATATTGGTTCAAGATCTCCAGCGCAGAAGCGGCAGCAGTGATGTTTTTCTGAAAAACGGAGCGGTTGGCGGAAGTGTCGGTGCGGGAAAAAACACTGTCTTCCGGCAGAACAGAATCCACCTCGACCACGCCGCGCCGCTGCAGCAGCTCCAGTACCGGTTTGCGGTCTTTTTTCAATGCACAGATGTTAATACGTTTCATCTGCAGTACCGCCATAGTATAAGAGGCCTCCTTTCTGGATAATCGTAAGTGCTAAATCAATTCGGATAGGATCATCCGGATGGCTTCCTCTTTCTTGGCTGCGGCGTTTTCGCGCATTGTCTGAATCTCAGACTCCGCGTCGACAACCGCCTGTGCCAGCGTCTCATCCGCTTTCCGGCGTGCCTGCTGCAGAACCTGCTGACTGTCGGCGCGGGCTTTGGCCAGCGCTTCGTCCGTTTCCGCCTTCGCCTGGCTGCGGGCCTGCGCTAAAAGAGAAGAGCATTCCACCGATGCCTGCTGCTCGATCTGGTCCGCTTTTTGTTCCGCGTCCCGGATTGCCTGAATTGTATCCTGTCCCATTTTATCACCACGCTTTGATTTGATTTAAAAGTAGAGACATCGCCCATTTCATAGGACGATTATGAAAAAAAGAGTATCAAATATCTCCAATTTATCATTTTACAGGAGATAGGAAGAAAAAACAACAAAATCCCCAACAAAAATGGAAAAGTGGGATATTTTTGGAAGAGTAACGGCAAAAGAACCATAATTTTTGGTAAAAATGTATAATTGTTAAAAAATACACGGGTAAAAACTGTTAAAATTAAAACAAATCCATCACCTTTTCCACCCAGGTCAGTTTTTTGCCCGTATAGGGCGGATACCGCAAAGACGGCTCTGCCTGCCCCAATCGGTGATAGCATCCCTGCAGATGGGAAAAGGTTAAAAATCCGTAGACTCCATGGCTTTCTCCGGTGCCGCTTTTGCCGATGCCGCCGAAAGGCAGATAGGGGGAAGCCAGGTGCAGCACCGTGTCATTGATGCAGCATCCGCCGTAAGAAAAACCGCTTTGCAGCACTTTTAACGCCTGTTTGTCCTTTGAGAAAAAATAGGCAGCCAGCGGCTGGGGATTTTTTTGCACAATCCCGATCGCTTCTTCTAGGGTATCGAAAGGCAGGACCGGCAGGATAGGGCCGAAAATTTCCTCCCGCATCACCGGAGAGTCCAGGTCGGGATGATCCACCAGCGTAGGGGAGAGACGGAGCGTTTGGGAATCGGTTTCGCGGCCGAATAGGATTTGGCATCCCTCCAAAAGGCGCAGAAGGCGCTGATAATGGGCGTTGTTGATAATATGCCCATAATCGGGGCTGGCCAGCGGATTCACCCCGAGAAATTCTTCCAGTGCCGCCCGGCACTGCCGGATAAACACCTCTTTTACCGAACGCTGAACCAGCACATAATCCGGCGCCACACAAGTCTGCCCGCAGTTGAGGATTTTACCCCACATGATCCGGCGGGCGGCCGCTTTCAAATCGGCGGAAGCGTCTACGATACAGGGGCTTTTTCCGCCCAGTTCCAGCGTGACCGGCGTCAGGTTTTGGGCCGCCGCGGCCAGGACTTTTTGCCCCACCGCCGCGCTGCCGGTAAAAAAGATTTTATCAAAAGAAAGGGCGGTAAGCGCGGCGGCGGTATTTCCATCTCCCAGGCAGACCGAAACATATTCGGGAGAGAACAGCTCCTCCAGCAGCTCACAGATGGCCAGCGCCGTTTGTCCCGCCAGTTCAGACGGCTTGACGACTGCGCAGTTCCCGGCCGCCAAAGCGCTGATCAGTGGGGAAAGGCACAACTGGAACGGGTAATTCCATGGGGCAAGAATCAAAACCGAACCATAAGGGACAGGCGCAAGGTGCTGGCTGCCCGGCCAATGGCTCAAAGGCGTTACGGCTGTTTTGCCGCGGGCCCATTTTTTCAAGTGGCGGCGCGCAAAACGCAGCTCGTTTAAAACAACAGCGATTTCAGTGGAGTAGGCTTCCTGCCGCGATTTTCCCAGGTCCCGGGCCAGTGCGTCTTCAATTTGTTCCCGGCGGTTTCGGATCGCGCCCTCCAGCAAAGAGAGGACTTCCCGTCGGTAAGAAACCGGCAAGGTAGCTCCGCTGCGAAAAAAATCCTGTTGGCTTTGTAAAATCGATTGATAATTCATATGCCCCTCCGCGTCTGTCTATAGCATGCTCCGAGCGCAGCTGGCGACTTATATTGATCCAGCAGATCGTTATCGTTCTTCTTGTATTTTGCCGCCTTTTCCATCCAATCAGTCTGAATGTTTGCTACAGAATCATTTTAAATTTATCCCCGACCACATACTGTACACAGCGGCAGCTGGGCATGCCGTTTTGGTCGCTCAGTTCGCTGTTGATCAGCAAAAGGGGGTATTCTTTCTGTACAGCCAGGTAATGGGACATTTCATAAGAGGCAAAGGTGACCTCCAGCGAAATGCGGGATTTGGTGAACCAGACGCCGTATTTTTCCCGCAGAAGACCCAGCATGGAGCAATGGTTCAAATCCTCGTCGAGCAAAAAGGAAAAGAATTCGGGAAAATGGGAGATTTCCAGCTCTACCGGCACGCCGTCGGTGTAGCGGATGCGCTCGATCGCGATGATCTTCGCTCCGGGGCGAAGATCCAAAAAGGCGATGTCCTCTTCGGTTGGGTCCTTAATGACCGATTTGATGACCTTGGCGTCGGCTTTGCATCCGATTTCCCGGCACATATCGGTAAAGCTGCGGGCGGGAACGATATGATGGTTGTATTTTTTCTTGCAGACAAACGTACCTTTCCCCTGCTGGCGCAGCAGCAGATTTTCTTTTTCCAGTTGTTGCAGGGCGCCGCGCACCGTGTTGCGGCTGACATGGTACAACTCGCACAGTTCCAGCTCGGTGGGCAGCTTTTGTCCCTGTTTATAGCGGCCCGCGTGAATTTCTTCCTTCAGCAGTTCCGCCAATTGTTGGTACAAAGGAAGTTCCCCTTCAAAAGGCATTGTTGTTGTCCTCCCCTTTCTCGATCTCGATCCTCTTGGATAAGGCTGATTTCACGGCACGGAATGGAACCTTTTCCAGTATCGGAATGGTACTTTTAGTATACCACAAAAAAGGAACGAAAAAAATAAAAAGCCCCGAAAAACGGAGCTTTTTCTATCTGGTTCGGAATGGTATACGGCCAGAGTTAATGTTCGCTGAATCCTTTGCCGATGATCTCGCTGGAGTTGGTGATCATAATAAATGCATGCGGATCTACCTGCCGGGCGTAAGCACGCAGGGCAACCGCCTGATGCCGGCGGGTCGCGGTGAGGATAATATAGCGTTTCTGATGGCTGTACGACCCTTCCGCCACCTCGATGGTCGCGCCTCGTTTCAGCGTCTCGTTGATGTATTTGACGATGGGGTCGGGGTTGCTGGTAATCACAGTAAAGAATTTGGACAGGTTGATGGATTCGATCACCATGTCCACTACCAGCGTTTTCAGCACCAGTCCCATAATGGAGAACAGTCCGGTCTGCATGCCGAAGACCGCGCAAGCGGTGATAACGATTACACAGTCGCTAATGAAAAGAGCCTTTCCGATATCGATACTGCTGTATTTTTTAACGATCATGGCGATGATATCGGTGCCGCCGGTGGATGCGTTGATGTTAAAGAGGATGGCGGATCCCACCGCGGGCAGCCCCACGGCAAAGAAAAGCTCCAGCAGAGGCTCGTCGGTAAACGGAGCGTTCATCGGCTGTACCCGCTCCAGCACCCAGACAATGCCGGACATCAAGATGCTGGAATAAGCGGTTTTCGCGCCGAACCCTTTGCCAAACACCAGAAATCCCAGCAAAAGCAGCAGCATGTTGATAATGAAGTTAATCGTACCGGTGGACAGCCCGGGAATCAGAGCGCCGAGAATGATCGAAATACCGGATACGCCCCCGGTGGAAAAATGGTTGGGCATTTTAAAATAATATAGTCCGATGGCCACCAGAATGGTACCGCCAGTCAACAAAAGAAAATCACGGATTTTTCGATTCATAAAAGTCACCCTTCCACAACATAAGCTTTGTGTTGATTGCTCTGGTAACAGTATAAAAAATTTTTTTGCATAAAACAACCGTTTTTGCAAAGTGTGCAAGTATTTATGCGGATAAGGCGCCGGGGAAGGGAACATAACAAAAAAGCGTCCGGATTTTCCGGACGCTTTTTGGACAAGCTTTTTTCGATTACTGATGAATGATGTCGATAATGTGTTTTGCCCAGTCTTTGATATCGGCAACGCTCGCGTCAGTTACTTTAGAGCCGAACAGGCCGGATTTTACCGGTACCAGATGGGGCTCGTCAACAACGTTGATGTTGTTGGCGCGGATGATGTTGGCCAGCTCTTTCGCCGCTTCAACGCCGCCTTTGGTGGTTGCGCTGAACGCAACGTTCTGGCATCTGGCGTTGTCCAGGTTCCGGCAGAAATCAACCAGCGCTTTTTTCGGTTTCGAAGCGCCGTCGTCGATGCAGACCAGGATCAGTTTTTCGTTTTCAACCGGGTACGCCGGAGGAATCTGGTCCGCTTTTACACGGTATTCGCGGGACAGCTGTTCCATCAGTTCCTCAGCGACGCTTTCTGTTTTAAAGAAAAATACACGCATTTTAAAGTTCATCGTTTGCAACCTCCAATAATTTCCGTACTCGCCAGGGCGTTTTAGCTGATACAATATACCAGAAAACCGGCGCATGGATATATTCTACAACAGATATAAACCCAATTGCAAGGGGTATTTTTTACGAGAAGCGTAAATAATTTATGAACGGAAAAAAAGACCGGCCCAAAATGCAGAAAAAGATGGCGAACAGCCGTTTTTTCTGTACAGAAAGAGGAAAACATGCTATTATTGAAAAGATGAAATCAATACAAATTTGTGCAGTTGTACAAATTTTGGCGAATCGGTTTTCTGCTGGTTCTGAAAAGAGAAAGGAAATGGAAAAGCAATGGCAAACGGGAAACATTTAACCGCTTTGGCGGTCAAAATGGGGATGCGATATTATGAGGAGCAAAACCTTGTGTTCGGAAAAGTGGCAGGGTATGAGTGTGCGGTTCGGGAACAGCCGGAAAAGAAAATGATGATGGTTCATGTAGTGGCTAAATCTGCCGTGGATGACAGCGGGATGCAGCAGCTTTTGGAGCAGCTGCAGCAGGAATACCCGGCCATCACAGCAGCTGTATATGAAAATTATACGGCCAGTCTGCGGCTGAGTACCACCCAGGAGGGGAATTTGATGCAGCAGGCGGAAGAGGTGCTGTGCCGGATCACGGATTTCGCGAAAAAAGAAGATTATCGGCCCTGCTGCAGCGGCTGCGGCAAAACAAAGGATGTGCGGCGCTTTTTGCTCGACGGCGAAGCCAGAATGCTATGTCCCTCCTGCCGCGCCAAAGCGGAAGCCAGCCTGACAGACCAATGGCAGCAAAAAAAATTTCCGCACCACAGCGTGCTGAAGGGCGTTATCCTTGTGCTGGTGGTTTTGCTGATCGGGGCCACCGCGTGGGTGGGCGTTTATACAGGAGGCCATTCCGCGGTGCTGATCGGCGTAGCGATGACGATTTTGAGCTTTTTGGGTTACCAGTATATGGCCGGCCGGATGAAAACCGGAAGCGTGATCGGCCTTTTGTTGGGCCTTTTGGCCACCGTGTTCCTTTGCCATAATCTTTGTGTGGCGTTTGAGCTGGTTGTGGCAATTGGACAGCAGCAGCAAATCAGTATCACCGGCGCTTTGCTGTTTATCCCTACCTTTTTAAAAGACCCGACCAACCGGGAGGTTTATTTTTTACAGCTGGGTCTTTCGGTACTGGCAGTGGCGCTGGCGGCGGCTCCCATGCTTTGGCTGGTCCATTACTCCTGGCATCATAAAGAGCAGCTGGAATCTTTAGAGGAACCTGCCGCATAATGCTGCGGCGACATGAGGAGGAATTTTTTATGAAATCGATCGACATTGACCATTTTGCGAATTTTGCCTTTTTGAACCATCTGAAAGTCAGCAACGGCAAAAAAGCGGCTTTTTTGATCAAAAAGGCGAATCTGTCGGAAAACAGCTACGAGTCGGACCTGTATCTCTGGCGGGACGGACAGACGATCCGGCTGACCGATACCGGCAAAGTGTCGGACTTTTATTGGGTGGGGGAAGAACTCTATTTCCCGGCGGTTCGGAAAAAGGCGGATCAGGAATACACAAAAAAGGGACTCCCCTTAACGGTATTTTACCGTCTTCCCTTGACCGGAGGCGAAGCGGGGGAGGCGTTCCGGGTCAAGGAGAAAATCAAATCAGTGAAGTTTATTTCGCCGGAAGAGTTTTACTTTGTGGCCGATTATGATCCAAAAGCAGAGTGGGCGCTGGAAACAGCCGGCGGCAAGGCGGATGAGGCAGAACGGCTTTTGAAAGAGGAATCGGACTATATCGTGTTTGATCAGCTGCCGTTCTGGTCCAACGGTGTGGGCGTGACCAATGGCCATCGGGACCGGCTGTATTATTACAAAAACGGGGAAGTGACCGCCGTTACCGACCGTTACACCAATGTCAAGGATTGGCAGGTGCTGGATGGCGGAAACCGGGTGCTGTTTATTTCGAACCGTTTCGAACAGAAAAAAGAAACGCCTACCCAGCTGAAGCTATATGAGAAATCCACCGGCTCCATTACCGATGTGTCCATGGAAAACCCGTTCTCCCACAGCAGGATCACCCTGCTGGGCGGCGACGAGGTGCTGCTGCTGGGCTCAGACCAGAAGTTGTACGGCCTGAATCAGGACCCGAATTTCTATCGTTACAATTTTAAAACCGGCGAACGCAGGGTGTTGGATGAAAGTCACATGCATGCCACCGGATGTTCGGTGGGCAGCGATGTAAAGATGGGCAACATCTCCTCTCCCTGGCATTACGACGGGAAAAACACGGTCTATTTTACTGAAACGGTGGATGACAGCTGCCAGCTGGCATCCATTGACCTGGAAAAAGGCGAGATCCGCCACATTACACAGAAAAAAGGCATGGTCGTTGAATTTGCGCCGTATGAACAGGGATTTTTAACCCTCAGCATCCGGGGCAACGACGGTATCGAGCTGTTTTATACCGAAATGTCCGGCAAGGAGACGCAGCTGACGCATTTTAATACGCATCTGACTGAAGAATACACGATCTCCACCCCGGAAGAATTGACGTTCCAAAACGAAGTGGGAGACGAGATCAAAGGCTGGATCATCAAACCTGTGGGCTTTGATGACAGCAAAAAATATCCGGTGATCCTGGACATCCACGGCGGGCCTAAAACCGCATACGGCCCCAACTTTTTCCACGAAATGCAGTATTGGGCCAACCTGGGATACGGTGTTATTTTCTGCAATCCGACCGGGTCTGACGGGCGCGGCACCAAATTTTCCGATATCCGCGGCAAATACGGCACCATTGATTACAACGATATCATGACTTTTGTAGACGTTTGCCTGCAAAAATCACCTTGGATGGACGGGGAACGCATGGGCGTTACTGGCGGCAGCTATGGAGGCTTTATGACCAACTGGATCATCGGCCATACCGACCGCTTCCGCTGTGCCGCTTCGCAGCGCAGTATTTCCAACTGGGTATCCAAATCCAATACCACCGATATCGGCTATTATTTCAACAAAGATCAAATCGGAACCGACGCCTGGACGGATCACGATAAAATCTGGTGGCATTCTCCGCTCAAATACGCGGACCGCTGTAAAACTCCAACTTTGTTTATCCACAGCGACGAGGACTACCGCTGCTGGCTGGCGGAAGGGCTGCAGATGTATTATGCGCTCAAGTATTTCGGCGTAGAGGCACGCATGTGCGTCTTCAAGGGCGAAAACCACGAACTAAGCCGCAGCGGAAAACCGCTGCACCGGATCCGCCGCTTGAAAGAAATCACCCAGTGGTTCCAGCAGCATCTGAAAGATTGATCTGCCCGCTCAGGATAAAACGCTCCATCTTTAAAAGAGCGTTCGTAAAACAGTAAAATAAGTAAAAGGCGTGACCATAAAGTCACGCCTTTCGTATTTGTTCGATAAAACGAAGTTTATCTTATTTCTTTCGCTTGTACAATATAAAGAAAACGCCGCTAATCAGAAGTGGAAAAATAATGCGTCCATAATTAATGCCGCTCATCCCTCTTGCTGAAATGCCATTCACCAGATATGGGATACCCGTTAAACAAGCTATGAACGCAATAACAGAAATCACAAAATATACTCTCTTCATATCAGGGAACTCCCTCGTCAAATTCCTATTGGTAAATTTACCTAATTTCATACTATCACATAACAGAATATAATGCAAGAACAGCCACAGTAGCGCAAACGACTGTGGCTGTTGACTGTTTTATGCACACCGCCCATCTTGATGGGGCGTTTTTTATTCGGAAAGATTGGCGATTTGGTGAACGGGGCAGATGGATAAAAGACGCAAAAAAGCGGCTGATGGTTCAGCCGCTTTTTGAAAAATAGAAAAGACTGTATTTTGCCAGGGCAAGACCACGTAAAGGCAAGGCGTCTGCCGTTTTTGGCAGGACAAATTACCGCATTTCCAGCAATTTATTTTTCAGATCGCCTTCGATCCGCCGCAGCTCAGCCTCGGCCTCCTGCCGTTTCTGGCGGCCTTCCTGCTGGATGCGCATCACCTCATCCAACGTGGCAATCAGCGATTCGTTGGTGGTTTTGAGCGTCTCGATATCCACAATTCCCCGCTCCGACTGCTTGGCTGTTTCAATGGAAGACATTTTCAGCGTTTCCGCGTTTTTGCGCAGCAGTTCATTGGTCATATCCGTCACCGCTTTTTGAGCGTCTGCCGCCTGCTGGGAATGGGCTACGCCCAAAGCCAGGACCATCTGGCTTTTCCACAGGGGGATGGTATTGACCAGGGTTGACTGGATTTTTTCAGTCATCAGGGTGTCATTGTTTTGAATCAGGCGGATTTGCGGCGCCATCTGAATGGAGATGGTGCGGGTCAGTTCCAGATCATGGAGCTTCTTTTCAAACCGATTGCACATGGCCGACAAATCGTTGGCGGCCTGCGCGTCTTCCGGCAAACCGGTTTGACGGGCTTTCTCCTGCGCGGCGGGCAGCTCGGTTGCTTCCACCTCAGCCAGTTTCTTTTTGCCGGCCAGAATGTACATGGACAGTTCTTTAAAATAGACCTTGTTCATTTCATACATTTTGTCCAGCATGGCAATGTCCTTCATCAGCTGCACCTGGTGGTCTTCCAGCGCGTTGCAGATGCGGTTCACATTGGCCTCCGCGCTGGAATATTTGGCTTTATAGGTAGAAATTTTGTTGCCGGAGCGCTTAAAAAAGCTAAACAGGCCTTTCTCTTCTTCATCCACATTGAATTTTTTCAGTTCGACCACAACATTGGTCAGCATCTCTCCGACTTCGCTCATATCTTTGGTGCGGACATTACTCAGCGCGGTTTCGGAGAAGTCAGCAATTTTTTTCTGAGCGCTGGAACCATATTGCAGAATCTGGTTTGAATTGTTGATTTGGATTTTTTCTGCAAAGTCATTGACCATCTTTTGCTCCGCCTCGGTCAGGGTGCTTTCATCAAAAACGGCGCTTTGCGGCTGTTCGGGAGCGGGCGCCAGCGCTTGCTCCTCGGCGACTTGTAAATCCAGCGTCAAGGTAGGGACTTCCTGCGTGTCCAGAGAAAGCTGCGGCACGGCAGTTTCCATTTTCTTTTCCTCCATAAAACGATCCTCCTGTTCAAAATCAGTTATCGGGACGATCCGCCGAAATCTTTTTGGGTCAGCCCCTCCTGGGCGAGCATGGTTTTCAGCACGCTGATGTCGGCGGAAATATCAATGGCGTCATTTTGAAACAAACTATCCAATAAAGAAGCAAAAGCGCTGTTGACCGTATCGAGAATATCCAGGATCTCTTTTTTGGCAGTCAGGATATTTTCCCCCTGCACCGGCTGGGATTCGAATTCCCGATAAGAGGTGACCAGTTTGACGGTCGTAGGCAGATAATAGTTCATAAAGCGCCGGATCTCCGGCAGCTTTTCAGGGTGTTTTTCCACACAGGAAAAGATTTTTCCGGTGACGGTCTCCAGCTGGGTCAGTTTTTCTGAGATTTCCTGACCGGGCAAAGCGGCATTGGCCTCCTGAATCCTGCGGATCCAGCCCTGGCCCTCCACGATGACGGCGTCCAGCCCGTTCGGATCCTCCTGAATTCTGGCCTGCTGCAGCTCCCGCAGCTTGCGGTTTGCCTGGCCTGTCCGGTATTGCCCGTAGGCCTCATCGGTCAAAATCAGGCAGGATTCTTCATCGTCCAGATGCCCCTGGGGAAACATGCCTTTTTTGATCATGCGCTTCAAATCCCGGATGACATATTTTTGCGATTTATTTACAGCCGCGGCCAGCACGCTGATCGAACAGACCTGCCTGCCGCCAATGGCCTGCAAATATTGCTGGTATCGGCGCTTGCGGAATTTTCCGCCGCAGTAAAAAGAAAAGCAGAAGCTTCCGCCCGCCAACAGCAAAGAGATCAAAAAAGAAAAAATCATGGAAAACGCAAAGGGGCCGCGCAGAAGATCCAAAATCACCTGGTAAGCGCTTTGCAAAAAGCAGATGCCGAACAAAAGCCCCAGAAAAATACCGGCCGATGCGGCCGCTTTGCTGGGCAGCTTGGCCTTTTTCGGCTTTTTGGCCGTTTGCTGCTGGCTTACCTGTCTTTGGGAGGAATATCGGGGGACAACAGGCTGAAAAGATTGGCGCGCCGCCGGGCGCTGCTGCGCCTGCACCTGCCGCGCCTGCCCCTGCACCTGCCGCGCCTGCGCCTGCACCTGCCGCGCCTGCGCCTGCGCCTGCCGCTGCGCTTCGTCGACGGCGCTGGAAATGTTGGCTCCGATCTGCCCGCCGCAGGTAAAAGTCTTTTCTACCACGTTTTGAACGGTTGTCCCCAAAGTTTGCTTTAACGCTGAAAAATCGCCGGACTGCAATGCTTTTTCAATGCTGTCGCTGATCATCTTTTCAAAATCCGATTCCTGGTTGTTTTTCATCAAACCCCTCCGTAATGGAAAACCCGACGGTCGTGAAAGATATAGATACCATGCTCCATTATACCGTATTTCTGTTCTTTTGACAATTGGCGGCAAAGGCCTTTCGGCGGGTATTTTTGTGGTCCTGCGGAACCACAAACACACGAAAAGGAAAGCCTTACAGGTAGCCATAAAGCCCCCGGACCGAGGCTTCTCCCGCCCGAATGACAAAGGTTTCGCCGTCCTTGCTGCAGATAAGGCCTCCATCCGGCGCGATGGAGACCGCCTGGGCCGTTACTGTTTGCTGCGCCCGGATGACCTGCACCTGCCGGCCCAGCGTGGCACACAGCGCCTGGTAAGCGGGCAGGAAAGGAGCGAATCCTTCCCGGCGGTACTGGTCCAGGATGGGCTCCAATTCATCCAAAAGCATGCCGGCTTCGGTCAGTACCGGCCTTTCCTCGCCGGTGACAGATAAAAGCGAGGTGGCGTGGGGCAAATCGTTTTCGACGAAAAAAGCCGCCGGCTGATTCAGGTTGATCCCGATCCCGCAGACAGCCGATACCTGGCTGCCTTGGATGCGGCTTTCGCACAGGATGCCGCAGACTTTTTTCTGATGGAGCAGCACGTCGTTTGGCCATTTAATGCGGGCGGCGTCCCCCAGCGTGCGCGCGGCCGCCAGGCCGCATAAAAGGGGCAGTAACCCCATATCGTCCGGCTTCATAGAATGAAAAAGTACCGATAGGTACAAAGCCTGGCCAGTGGGCGCACCGGACCAGCTTTTCCCCCTGCGGCCCTTACCGGCGGTCTGCCGGCCTGCGATGACAACGGTGCCGTCGGGAAAATCGCCCTTTTTGAGGTAATCGTTGGTGGAACCGACCTCATCCAGATAAATCCAGTGTTTTCCGCACCAGACGGCGCGGGAAACGGGCAGTTCTTCCATCAGGACACCTCCACAATATTGGTCATGATCCCCTGGCTGGTAATGTCCAGGATGCCGTAGGTGGGTCCGCCCTGCCGGGGGATGGAAAGACTGCCGGGGTTCATGATATAAAGGCCGCCGTCGTATTCGGTGTGGGCCACATGGGTGTGCCCGTACAAAACGACGTTCGCGCGGCAGACCCGCGCGGCGGTTTTCAGTTCTGACAGGGAGTGTTTGACATAATAGGTGTGCCCATGGGTGATCAGGATATTTTTGCCGGAGAGCTTGACCAGATCGCTGCTTTTCGTGTCGGAACCGAAATCGCAGTTCCCCGATACCCAAAGATAGCGGCGGTCGGGATAGAGGTTTTGCACATCCTCAAATTCCCGTTCCCCGTCACCGAGGTGAATATAAAGATCCGCTTCCGGGTGTTTTTCCACTACCCGGAGCACATTGCGAAAATTTCTGTGGCTGTCAGACATGACGATGATTCGCATCCGAAAAGACCTCCATCTGCTGATTGGTTCGAAAGCCTGTCCGCCCGGAATCGGCAGCCGCAGACGGACAGGAATAGATAAATTAAATGTATCATAGAAATGAAATAATTGGAATAGGTGGTGAGCAGAATGCGTGAAATTTTCATCGAAGAAGACAAGATGGAAAAATTGCTGCAGATGACAAGTGAAAAAACAGGTATCCCAAAAGAACAGCTGCGGGAAAAGCTCTCCGGCGTTATCAAGGATGGCAGAATCGTAGTCAATGAACAGATATACGGCTTGCTTTCCGACCCGAAAAAAATGGAAGCCCTGCTCAATTCGGGCATTATTGGGAAGCTGCTGAAGGATTTTGGGAGGTAGAAAGAATCATGAGTGATCTATCCGGCCTGCTGAACGGCCTTTTGGGAAGTGAAGCGGACGGCGGTCCAGAGGGTATGGATGGCCTTTTCGACCTGCTGGGGGGACTTTTGCAGTCCGCCCCGGCGGAAAAAAAGGAGGAAGGACGCCAGGAACCAAGAAAACCGCCGGATATGCCGGATTTGGAACAGATGATGAAAATCGTTTCGCAGCTGCGGTCGGACGACAAAAATATCCGGCTGCTCCAGGCGCTGCAGCCCCACCTTACCCCGGAAAGGGCCGCCAGGGCCGACGAAGTAATCAAAATTCTTCGATTGGCCAATCTGCTGCCATTGCTGCGCTTTTTTGGCGGGCCAGAAGAAAAAACAGGCGATGGAGAGGAGAAATAGTCATGGACCAATGGAACAAGGGAGGCCTTTCCCGGGAAGAATTTCTGCGGATGCGGGAAAGCGCTATCCGTCAGTTGCGGGAACTTGCTCAAAAGCAGCAAGCCGAACGAGGTGCGAAAACCGCGCCGCAACAGATCGGTTATGCTCCGAAGAAAGGCGATGCGGTTTTGCCCGATCCGCCCGCCCCGGCGGCGAAAGAAGAGAAAGATCCTGACCCAAATCGGGAGGGCCCCACCGGCGAACAGGAGAACATCTCCCCAAGGCAGCAGGCCCCCTCTTTGGAGGACGAAGAAAGACCGGGTTTCGGGCATTCGGCGGCTCAGCCCCAAAACGGGGATTTTGCCGCCGCGATCCCGGCCGATGTGCGTCAAAAGCCGCAGGATGCATCGGAAACAGATTCGGCCGCACCTGTTTCGGGTAATCTGTTTCAAACATTTTTTGACATATCACGCATCACCGAAAACATAGGGTCTGCCGCGGCAAGCGGGAGTTTGGCGGAATCGGATGATCGGGCGGAGGGACCAATGCATACCGCAGAAGAAAATCTCACCCCGGCCCGATTAGAAACGTCTGAGCCGGAGAAAAAAGCCGATGAAAAAATGCAAAATGAAGAGGTCTTACCGGCTTTCTCGCAGGACGATCTTTTCCTTCTGCCGGAACAAGCGCCAAAAATCGAAGACGAAAACGATCAGCCTTACCGCCAAGCGAAGCCCCTCTCGCAAAAGCGCCCGGGGGTTTCTTTTGCGGATGAAGCCTCTTCGTCTTGGCAGCCGGAATCGCCGAAGCCGGGTATGCCCCCTTTGTATCATCCGGATGCAGCGGTGTTGCCGCGAACCGGGAAAGGAGGCGCTTTTCATCCGGACGCGGCACGGCCGGTGAAAGAGGGCCGCTATATCCCGCCGGAACCGTTTCAAAAGCCGCCGTACCGGCGAAGAAGCTTTTGGAAAGCGGGAGATCCTAAAAAAAAATAGACGGGGGGAACCCCATTGTGTTGATGCATCCGCTGCAGAAAGATGGCGTGCTGCTGCTTGGCGTATTGATTGCTTTATATGTAAACAAAGCAGACCCAAAGCTGATGCTCGGCATCCTTTATCTGCTGCTGTAAGCCTGGTGGCCGGCAAAAGCCTTGTATCCTTTTGCCGGCCGTCTGTCCTGCCAGGGAGCCAGAAGAATGAAAAACAAGCAGAGAAGGAGAATGCCCATGACAAGCCAATATGGCCGAACCGGTACAGAAGAAAACAGAGCCAGGCCGTTTGTGCGCCTTGCCGCGCTTCTGGAAAAAACGTTCCAGGGCGGATACACGCCGCAGCAGATCCGAGCGGCTTATGATTTCCCCCCGGATTCGACCGGCCTTGGCCAGACGATCGCACTGGTCACCACGGGCAACCAGCCGAATATCGAGTCGGATCTTCGCGTTTTCAGCCGTTTTTTTTCTTTGCCCGAAGCGCGGCTGACCGTTGGACGGATCGGCCCGGTCCCGGAAAATCCGGCACAGGATTGGTCTCTGGAAACAACGCTGGATGTGGAGTGGGCGCACGCGCTTGCGCCACAGGCACAGCTGGTGCTGATTTATGCCGCTTCCGACCGAATCGGCGACCTGATGCAGGGAGTTGATACGGCGGCCGAGATGGGCGCGGATGTTGTGTCTATGAGCTGGGGGGAGCGCGAACGGACCGGGCAGGAGAAGCTGGAACAGATTTTTCGGCTGCACCCGTCCGTGCTGTTTACAGCGGCCGCGGGGGACCAGTCCTCGGTTTTACTGTATCCGGCGGCCTCGCCGCAGGTGCTTTGCGCCGGCGGAACCAGCCTTATCTTGTCCGGGAACGGCACAAGAGTCAGCGAAACCGTCTGGTACGATACCGGCGGGGGCCCAAGCAGCCTTTTTACCATTCCGCCTTTTCAGGCATCCATGGAAGGGATCAGGGAAAAAACATCCGGTATGCGGGGAACGCCGGACGTGAGCTTTTGCGCGGACCCGGAGTATGGCGTCGCCATTTACCACAGCGCACCGATTTTCGGTTCCGCGGGCTGGGGCCGCGCCGGCGGTACCAGCTTGGCGGCGCCGGCCTGGGCGGCAATTTTGGCAGGCATCCGGCAGAGAAAGGGAGAGGTCGAACCGGAAGATCTGTACCGCGTTGCCGGCGGGAACCGGGATTTGGAACCGCAGCCATATTTTACCGACATCGTGCAGGGGGAAACCCGCCTGTATCAGGCGCAGAAAGGATGGGACTTGTGTACCGGATTGGGTTCTCCCCGGGTCAGCCGTCTGCTGGCCGGGTTGGAAGAAGCCGTATCCCGGCGATAACATTTTTTTGCGCTCATCATACAATGAAGATGACCGTAAGAACGGTTGATCGGATAAAGGAGGTTTTTTATGAGCAAAGGCTATATTGTCGCGCAGCTTTTTACGGCAAGACAGGCGCGCCCTGTCACCAATGCCACGGTTATCATCTCCCGGCCGGATGCCGGCGAAACGATTGTGCGTACCGTGGAGGTGGACCGGGAAGGAAAGACGGAGCCAATCGAGGTGGATACACTGCCCAAAGAACTTTCTTTGGACCGGACATACGATGGTATTCCTTACACTACTTATGATGTAACGATCCGGGCTTTTAACTTTGCCAACCAGATGATTCGCAGAGTGCAGGTGTTTGAATCGGAAACAACGCTGCAACAGGTAGAACTGATCCCGTTTGACCGGGAGTCCTACAATAACAATACAGACTTTATTTTTGAAACGCCCGCTCACAGCCTGGCGCAGGCGGATTGTGAACCGAACTGCCCGGCGGAGCAGCCGCCCAAACAGCAGCCGCTCGAGCAGGGAGCGCAGCCGCAGGTGCTGCAGAGGGTCATTATTCCCAGTCAGATCATCGTGCATTTGGGAGCGCCCAGGTCCAACGCCGAGAACGTCTATATCTCTTTTCCGGACTATATTAAAAATGTTTGCTCCAGCGAAATTTATCCGACTTGGCCGGAAAACGCCATCCGCGCCAATATCTATGCCCAGATTTCGCTGGCGCTGAACCGTGTCTACACAGAATGGTATCCCAGCCAGGGATATAATTTCCAGATTACCAACTCCACCCAATACGATCAAAAATTTGTAAAAGGGCGGAACATTTTTGAGAATATCAGCCGGATTGTAGACGAAATTTTTAATGTTTATGTCAGCCGTATCGGATCCAGAGGCCCCTTTTTCACCGAATACTGCGACGGGCGGCAGGTGAGCTGCCCCGGACTGAAGCAGTGGGGTACAGTGGATCTGGCAAATCAGGGCTATTCGCCGTTGGAGATACTCAAGTACTATTACGGCAACAACATCGAACTGCTGGAGACCAATAATATTCAGGATATCCCCCAATCCTATCCGGGAACGCCGCTGCAAAGGGGCTCCAGAGGCACCTATGTGCAGATCCTGCAGGCGAAGCTGAACCGGATTCGGCGAAACTATCCGCTGATTGGCGCGGTTGTAGAAGATGGCGTATTTGGCCCGGCTACCGAAAGTGCGGTAAAAACATTCCAGAGCATTTTTAACCTTGCGCAGGACGGCGTTGTGGGAAAGGCTACCTGGTACAAAATCTCGTATATTTATGTCGCGGTGACCAAACTGGCGGAACTGGGGGCGGAAAACGAGAATCTTCCTTCCGACGCAAGCTCCTATCCCGGCAATGTGCTGCGAGAAGGTTCCACGGGAATTGGGGTTTCCATTGTTCAGTTTTACCTGAGCACGGTCAATATGTTTTACCAGACGGTTCCCGCAGTAGATATCGACGGCATTTACGGCCCGGCGACCACAAATGCGGTAAGAATATTCCAACGGCAGTTTAACCTTCCGCAGGACGGCATCGTGGGGAAAAATACCTGGAATAAGCTGTATAAAATTTACCTGGAACTGGTTGTCCAGCTGCCCGGTTCCACCACCAGCTGTCCGTCCTACCCGGGCAGTCCGCTGCGCAGGGGGGATTTCGGAAGGGATGTCAGCACGCTGCAGGCTTGGCTGAGCTATATTGCCGATTACGACCCAAGCATCCCGAAAGTAACGTCCGACGGAATTTTCGGCGCGTCGACGCAAGATGCGGTAATCGCATTCCAGCGCAGTTACGGGCTGGTAGCGGATGGTATCGTTGGGCAGGCTACCTGGAGCCGCCTGTGTGAGGTATCGACGCAGATTGCCACCGGGACCGCCTCGGATGAATATCCGGGCTTACCGCTGCGGATAGGGTCTTCCGGCGCCAATGTGCTGAAGATGCAGCGATATCTTAACTACATCGCCAATACCTACCCCAATATTCCGCGCGTCGCCACTGACGGGATTTTTGGCAACGCCACCCGCAGCGCGGTGATGGCCTTCCAGCGCCAGTTTGGCCTGACCGCTGATGGAATTATCGGCCAGCAGACCTGGAACCGTATCGTACAGGTGTACAATGACCTGCGGAGCCGTTCGGCTTCGCAGCAGGCCCAACCGTCCATTTTATCCGGAAATGACCTGCCGACCGCCGCCATTTCCGAGGAAAAAGCGGAATCGCCAGCCGTGCGGACAGCAGATGCAGGCAGACAGATTCGTCAGCTCAGACAGCAGATGAGGGATCTTTTGAAAGAGCATCCGGAACTTTCGGCGGACAGAAGAGCCTGGCAAGATGACCCTGTCATGGAGGCCGGACTGTTCGACAGCGGCGCGCCGCATCCGAAACAATCCTAAAAAAAAGAGGCGGTTGTTCGCCTCTTTTTTTAAGCGTTGTATGGGACAAGGCCTTTGCGATTGCAGCCGCATCTTCTTTTTGCGGTGGAAAGGAGCAGTCTGTTTTCCGGTCAGGAGGCTGCGGTCCTGCCCATGAATGCCGGTTCCATCCGCTCAATAACGCTGATACTTCCCGCCGTACCGACGGAATTCCTGTCAGGCGAGCGCTAGAAAAAGACGGGTCAGCAGCCAGGCAAGCAGACCGCACAGCGGAAACGTCAGTAGCCATGCAGTCAGCATCTGCCCGGCAATCGGGAGCCGAAGCGATGTGGAGGAGCGGGCGGCGGAGCATCCGGCCAGCGCGGCGGTTTTGGTGTGGGTGGTACTCACCGGCAGCCCCATGAAGGATAAAACGAGTAAGGCGCCAGCAGAGGCGAGATCCGCCGCGGCCCCTTGGGATTTGTCGATCTGTACCATCTCGACAGCAGTTTTCTGGATAATCCGGCGTCCGCCGCATAAAGTTCCAAGCCCCATGGCAGCGGCACACAGCGCGGCGGCGATCGGGTCCGGCCTGCTGGCGGAGGGAGGAACCTTTGCCGTTATCGACCAGACCAGCCCCAGCATGACAGCGAATTTTTGTCCGTCCTGTCCGCCGTGCATTGCCGCGCAGGCGGCGGCGCCGATTTTCTGCCATCCGGACAGACGTTTTTCCCCCAGCCGCCGCAGAACCGGTCCGGCAAGGCGGTATCCGCTCCATCCAAGCAAAAATCCCAGCCCAATCGAAAGAAAAAGCCCGGCCAGCACCGGTTGCCAATCCTGCCATCGGACAGCGCTTTCCCCATTCAGCGCCAGACTGCTGCCCAGCATTCCTGCCATCAGTCCATGACTTTCGCTGGTGGGAATGCCCCAGAACCAGGCGGCGGCAGCAAACAGGACTACCGATAAAAAACATCCGGCCAACGCACAGAAACCGCTTTTTCCCGACTGAGAAAAAGCGGCCAGATTCAGGATGGTTCTGGCCACCTGCCCGCCCAGCAGACAAAACAGCAGCGCCCCGGCTAAATTGCACGCGCCGGCCATCCAGGCGGCGGCCCGATAAGGCATGCTGCCAGTGGCTACAACACCGGCAATGGCGTTGGGCGCGTCTGTCCAGCCATTGACAAAAATCAGCGCCAAAACAGAAAAAAAGAGTAGCAGGCGCAAAAAAATCCGCCCCCTTTCTGCTAAAAGATATGCAGAAAATGGACGGAAAAGAAGATGCTTTTGAAAATGGTATTTTCGGTGTAAAAGCCAAAGAAAAGCGGCAGCCGCTTCCGCATAAAGGGCTTTTTTCTCAGGATGGCGTACCGCCTTCATTCAGAGCCAGACGGTACAGTTCTCCTTTTTTGTATCCCGTTTCTTTCGCCACCTGCTTTGCGGCGTCAGAAACCGAAAGGCCGGCTTCCCGCAGCGCTTTGACCTGCGCCGCCGCCTCTTCCAGGGTCAGCGCGTTTTTTTCCGGCTCCGGCGCCCCTTCGATAATCAGTACATATTCTCCCCGGGGCGATTTTTCCCGGTACAACTCCAACGCGCCGGAAAAGGTGGTGCGGATGATCTGCTCATGCAGTTTGGTCAGCTCCCGGCATAGAGCGATACGCCGGTCCCCCAATACCTCCAGCATATCCTGAAGGGTGTAGATTAATTTGTGCGGCGCCTCATAAAAAATCAGGGTATGCCGGTCGCCGGCGACCTGATGCAGATGCTCCATGCGGTTTTTGTGATTGGTGCTCAAAAACCCCTCAAAGCAAAAGCGGGAGGTGGGGAGTCCCGAAACTGCCAGGGCGGAGATGGCGGCAGATGGGCCCGGGATAACGACGGTGGGAATCCCTCGGGCCGCGCACAGCCCGACCAGATCCTCCCCCGGGTCGGAGATGCAGGGCATACCTGCGTCGGTAACGATGGCACAGTTTTCCCCCGACTCGATCCGAGCCAGGATCTCCTCGCCCCGTTCCCGGAGATTATGCTGATAATAGCTGGTCATCGGCTTTTTAATCTGGAAATGGTTCAGCAGCTTTTGGGTGACCCGGGTATCCTCCGCCGCGATAAAATCGACCTCTTGCAGCGTTTGGACCGCCCGCGGGGAAAAATCCGACAGGTTCCCAATCGGAGTGCCGACGACATATAAAGTTCCGGCCATAAAGGAGCCCTCCTGCTTTACAGATTCTCTTTTTTGTGATAGATGCGTAAAACTTCTGGCGAAAAGCCCCCTTCTGCTTCTATCAAAAGGGGAGGCTCCACCGTCATATAAGGTTTAGAGCCTTTTTTCCCCTCGACCAAAAACAGCCAGGGGGCAGTGTGCGGCTGCTGCTGGACAAAGCGCACCCGCTTGGGTTCCAATCCGGCGCGGCGCATCGCATACAGCGTGTCACACAGCCGCTCGGGGCGCTGGCAAAGGCATAGCCGTCCGCCGAAACGCAGCAGTCGAGCCGCCGCTTCACAGACGTCTTCAATGGTGCACAATACCTCGTGCCGGGCAATTTGTTCCGCGTCGGTTTCGCTTAAAATCCCGCTTCCCCGCGCTTTGTACGGCGGGTTGCAGGTCACAAGATCCAGCTGCCCGCAGGGAAGAGCGGAAAGTTCCTTTAAATCGGCCAGAAGAGGAATCAGGCGCCCTTCCAGCCCGTTTTTTTGAACGGACTGCTCCAACTGCACGATGGCCTGCTTTTGCACGTCCACGCCATAACACAGACGGGGTGGGTCATCCCGAAACCATAAAAGGGGGATGATGCCGCATCCGGTCCCCAGATCGCAGCACAGATCTTTTCGCCGGGGGGCTGCGAAGTCGGAGAGCAAAAATGCGTCGGTCCCGAATTTATGCACGTTGCTGACGCAGACAAAAAGGGAAGGGGAGAGCTCCTCCCAGGAAAAAGAATTTTCCATGGTACCCCCTTATTGCAGTTCCAGCAGACGGCACAGCTCATGCATCGCCTGGCTTTTGCACATGACCACCATCTTGTCCCCGCTTAAAAGCTGCGTGTTGCCGCGGGGGATGATCAGTTGCCCATCCCGGAAGATGGAAACGATGATCGACTCCACCGGCAGCTGCATCTGACTTAACGTTTTGCCGTGAAATTTATAGTTTTTGGGAAGCTCCAGCTCGCTTAAGGAAGCCTCTCCCCGGTTTAAGCTCATCAGCTCCTTGATCACCGCCGAATCCACCTCATGCTCCAGCAGACGGGCGATGCTGTTGGTGCTGCTGATGGGGATATCCACCCCCAACTGTTTCATAACCGACAGATTTTTGGGATTGTTGACCCTTGCCACCGTGCGCTCCACGCCAAAATGGCGCTTGGCCAACTGACAGGCGACCAGGTTGTTTTCGTCCTGTCCGGTAACGCCGATCAAGGCATCGCAATGGCGGATACCGGCGTTTTCCAGTGTGTCCAGCACAGTGCCGTCCCCCAGGATCACCGGCAGATCAAGGCTGTTGGCGACCTTTAGGCAGACATCGGGGTCTTTTTCGATGAGCACCGGCTCATGTCCGTGCTCCAACAGCGTCTGCGTTAGGTAAAATCCGATTTTTCCACCGCCGACTACAATCACTTTCATAACAGTAACCTCATTTTCCAGTTTAGTTAATGACCCGTGCGGCGACCAGCAGGTCTCCGGGCCGAAGGATTGCCTGATCGTTTTGGATCAGGGAAAATTCGCCGGTTTCACGCAGAGTGCCCAACAAATGGGTATCCGGCAGACGAAGGTCTTTCAGATAACGCCCAATCCATTCCTTTTGCGGATGGACGGTATAGTAGGAAAGTGTTGTATTGCCGATCAGGGTGTGCCTTGTTTCATAGCTTCCCGACAGGGCGGCAAGCACCATGTCAACCGTAAGGCTGGTCGGGCTGATCGTTCGGATGTTGAAAGTGGAGAAGATTTTTTCCCGTTTCGGGTCGAAAATACGGGCCAGTACGGTTTTCGTTTGAAAAATTTCCTTGGCCATCTGGCAGATCATAATGTTAACGTTGTCGTCCTCCGTCATCGCCAAAATGGCGTCACACCCTTCGATTCCGGCGCGCTTGAGTACGTCCTGATCAATGGGAACGCCGCTGATGGTGTATCCCGAAAAATCCGAATCCAGCAGCGCGAAATGGGATTCTTCCCGATCCAGCACAGAGACATCGTGCCCCATCCGGCTCAGTTCTGACGCCAGCATGGAACCGACCTTGCCACAGCCAACAATCAAAATGTTCATAACAATCTCCAATCTTCCATAAAGGATGCGCAGGCGGCCCGCCGCGCTGTCTGCGATAAACCAACAGGCATTGGGCCCGTCCGCGCCAAACGGTTCTATTTCATCATCCAAAAGCATCGGCGCGGAAGCCGAACTCAAACGTTTTCCACCGCTTTTTCGGTGGGAGGCTCTTTTCGCAGATCCGACAGAATTTTCCGAAACCGGAGCGAAAACAGCAAAACCGTGACGGCGACTGCCAGAAAATCGGCAACCGGCTCTGCCAAAAAGACGGCGAATACCTTGTCCTCAAAAAACAGCGGCAGAAGAAAGATGAGCGGGATCAGCAGGATCACTTTGCGCAGCAGCGCCAAAAATAGGGAAACGGCAGCTTGTCCCAGAGCGATAAAGGTCTGCTGGCAGGCAATCTGCGCGCCGAACAACAGGAAAGTGCCCATATAGATGCGCATGGCCCAGACAGAAATTTCGATCAGCTCCGGATTGGAACTGAAAAGCAGCACAAAAATCTTGGGAACCAGCATGCATCCTGTCCAAAGAACAGTGGTAAAAATCATACAGCACAGCAACAAAAGCTGAAACGCCTTTTTCACCCGGTCGGCGTTGCGCGCGCCGAAGTTGTAGCTGATGATTGGCTGCGCGCCTTGGGTCAGGCCCATAAGCGGCAGCATGCCGAATTGCATCACGCTGGTCAAAATGGCCATGGCGCCCACAGCCAGATCCCCGCCGAACCGCTGCAGCTGGGTGTTAAAGCAGATAGAAAGCAGGCTTTCGGTCGCCTGCATGATAAAAGGGGAAATGCCCAGCGCCATCACCGGACCGATCACCTTTGGGCTTAGGTGAATCCGGGACAGACGGATGCGGAGGACGGTTTTTTTACCGGTCAAAAATACCAGCACCCAAACAGCGGAAACCGCCTGGGAAAGGATGGTCGCCAAAGCGGCGCCCTGTACGCCCATGTCAAAGAGAAAAATAAAGATGGGGTCCAAAACGATATTGCACACAGCGCCGATGATGGTGGTCTTCATTCCCACCTGCGCAAATCCCTGGGAGGTAATAAACATGTTAAGCCCCATGACGATTTGTACAAAAATGGTGCCGGACGCATAGATGCGAAGATAGCCGGCGGCATACCCAATGGTGTCAGAGCTGGCGCCGAAAGCCATCAGAAGCGGCTCGCAGAAAAGCAGAATGACAGCGGTGAGAACCAGCGAAATGCAAACCAGCGCCGCACAGCAGTTGCCGAGGATTTCTTCCGCCATGTCATTGTCCTGACGTCCCATGAAAATAGCAGCCCGTGCCGCACCGCCCATGCCAATCAGGGAGGTGAACGCGGTAATCAGGGTAATGATCGGAAAACTTACGCCCACACCAGTCAGGGCGGAGGCGCCGATCTCAGGGATATGGCCGATGTACATGCGATCGACAATGTTGTACAAAAGATTGATAATCTGGGCGGTGATGGCCGGAACAGCCATGGAAAACAATAATTTTCCGATGCTCCCGGTGCCGAAATCCGCCTGGGAACTTTTCCTCAATCAAGTCGCTTCCTTTCGCGCAAAAAGATAACCTTATTCGAATTCACATTCGTCCTCATCACCGCAGGGATCGTAATTCAAGGCGCCGACCATGTCACGTCCCTGCACATAATTGGCCTGCCGAGACTTTTGGATGGCATCATCCAGAATCTCCAGGACCGCCCGGGGATTCCGAATCGATTTGAGCACCTTGGTCGGCGTGTCGCTGTCCTTGGCATGCATCGTAATGGTGCCGCATTTGAAAATCCGCTGGGTAAGCGGTAAAGACAGTTTTTTGTCGGTGATGCGGTAGAGCATGATCTCATCCTCGTGGATGTTAAAAAAGCCCTTGCGGGTGATAAATTTTTCCGATGTGATGATGTACCTTGTAAAATTGATGGCGAGTCCGAAAAAATTACGGGGTTTATCGGTCCAAAGTTGGTTTTTCATCGGTTCCATTCCAAGCACTCCTTTTGCCGGGAGATAATATTTCTATTATAGCAAGGTTCCGAAAAAAGGACAAGAGCATCCGGGGCTTACTGGCGCAGGAAAAGAAGACGGAAAAGAAGAATCCCGGTTGCTTTTTGAAAAGCCGGCTGTTTGCGGCCGCTCTGAAAAACATTTGCCGGACGCAAAAAAATCGGGCATCCGTTCGGATGCCCGATTGTAAGAGAAAAGAAAAGCCAATCCTTTTATTTTCTGTAGCCGCATTTGGGGCAGACCCCGTTTTCGTCCAGCGCGACGCCGCACAGCGGACAGCGGTCAATTTTGTTCTTTGGCGAGAATTCTGCGCTGGCAGCGTTCACGCCGCTGGTAAAGGTAATTTTGGCGATGTTCAACTTGTCTTTGAGCAGGTCATAAACAATTTTGATCATGCCCTCTACGGTCATGGTTTCCTTGGTTACCACCAGGCGGCATTCAGGATATGCAACGGCCAGGTCGGTGCGGAAAGCGGGGCCTTTCATTTTGTTTTGGGGCGTACCGTCTTTGATGCCCTGCTTTTCATAAACACTCAAAACGGCGGGCAGGAGAGGATCGTCTTCACGCAGAATCAATGCGTGGTCAAAGTTTTTCAAAACTTCCCAGGCGGTCTTTTGAATCTCATTGCAAGGGAAAACCATATTCACGCCGGGTTCAATGGAATCTTCCACTTCAATGGTCAAAACACCCGTGTGCCCGTGTAAATATTGAGCTTCGCCCTGGAAACCATAAAATCTGTGTGCATACTGCAGATCCAACGTTGTGATACTTCTCATATAAACTCTCCTTTAATGTTATTTACGGGTAGATGTAGCCCCCGCATGGGCTAATAATCAATAATAATTATTAATTTTAATTATAAAGGCTTTTTTGCTTTTGTCAAGAAAAATGGTAAAAGAATCTTTCCATAAAGGCCTTGGAAAAGATAGATTAAAAAAATTCATATTGCACCGGCGAAAAAGAAGAAAAGGAACAAAAAATCGCCGCGAATTTCTCGGCGATTGAAAAAGAAAAGATGTTTCGGCAGTCCTTTTGCGCGTCAACAAAGGAAATAGAAATGCCTGTGCTGCGTGCGAAACAGTCCGGTTCGGAAAGGCGCGGTTTCCGGGCAAAAAATCCGAACAATGAAAAAGGTCCCAGCCATACGACTGAGACCTTGGTGCGGGTAACAGGACTTGAACCTGCACAGCCTTGCGACCATTAGAACCTGAATCTAACGCGTCTGCCAATTCCGCCATACCCGCATATTGTTCGGCGGTTTGTGTCAACGTATGCGATTATATCATCCATCGGCGGGAATGTCAATGATTTTTTTGAAAAAAGTTTTTCGGGATTTTTCAAAAATTACTTTGCTTTTTAGAAAAAGTGTGATATACTAAACCGAGCGATTTCATATGCGCCTGTAGCTCAGTGGATAGAGCACCGGCCTCCGGAGCCGGGTGCGTAGGTTCGATTCCTATCAGGCGTACCAGCCGAGTGCCTCGACACGCAAATGCGTAGTCGGGGCACTTTTTTGCAGTTTTTCCTCTTATGCCTAAGCGGCATCTTTTTGCACCTCTTGACAAGACCCCGACCATTTTGGCTGGGGTTTTTATCTTATGTTTTGGTAAAAAGCCAGAACTTGGTGTTCGCCCGGAGGCTTTTCTTTTGGTCGGCGGCTTCTTGCTAAAACAGGCTGAGTTGTTCCTCCTGTACCGGACGGGGGACAGCTTTTTCCCGATGCATCAAACCGCCGTCCAAATCGGACAAAAAGGCGGATGGCTCTCCGGAAGTTGTTAAGATCAGTTCTTCCCGCGCGCGGGTAAGGCCAACGAAAAACAGCCGCCGCTCTTCGTTCGGATCCGATTCCCCCTTGGCAGATTCTAGGGGGATGTTCGATTTTCTCACGCCGCATAAAAAGACGACAGGATATTCCAGCCCCTTAGCGGCATGCAGGGTCATCAGCCGTACCGCGCCGGAGGAATATGTCTTTCCCGCCGCACGGCTGAGATCCCCTTCCTGCCCCAATAGCAGAGCACGGCAAAAGGACGGCATGTCGTTCCAGAAAACAGAGGCGTTTTGCAGCTTTTCCATGGCGGGGGAAGCAGGGTTTTCCCCCAGCCAGCGATCCAGCAGGCGGCGGGGTTTTTCTTTTCGAATCAGCGGAAGAAAGGTGTCCACCGCATTCCACAAAAAGGTCAGGTGCGGATATGGCGCCGTTTCGGCTCGCAGGGCAGCCAGATCTCCTTCCTCTGTTTGCCGGGCAGCCTGGAGGGCCCGATCTGTTACATCCGCAGGACAGTGCCAGATCAGGCGAAGGGCATTTTTCAGCGCCGTCGTATCCCGGCTGTTTAACAGCCAGCCGAAAAATCCCATTGTCCCACGCACCTCATCGTCGGAAAGATAGTCCTCCCGGCCGGTGACCATGCAGGGAATGCTGTCGTGCCGCAGACATTTTTCCACAAGCTGCACCTGCCGGTGGGTGCGGCACAGAACCGCGATGTCCGAAAAAGAGCGCACGATGCTTCTTTGTTCGGCCCGATGCGCCTCCAGCATGCCAAGCCCGCCGGTCATCGCGGCAATCTGGCGGGCAACGGCAATGCCCTCGGCAAATTCGTCTGCCGCCTCGATCAAGCGCACTGGCTCGCCGCCGGGCCGATTGGGCAAAAGCATGCGTTCCGGGCCTGGATTGGGCGCGATGGCGGCCAGCGCCGCTGAGAGGATCTGCGGAGAGCTGCGATAGTTTTGTACAAGCCGGATCTCCCGCAAACCCGGCAGATCGTCTTTCAGCCGGACAAAGCAGTCCGCCCCGGCGCCGCGGAAGCCGTAGATAGCCTGGTCCGGGTCTCCGATGACAAACAGGCCCTGACCGCCCCGGCTCCATTGCCGGACCAGCTGATACTGCAGATCGTTGATATCCTGAAATTCGTCCACCAGAAGATGGGAAAAACGCCGTCCGCCGCCGGGCAGGCGGACCAGCGCGCGCAAAAGCAGATCGTCAAAATCCAGGCATCCCTTTTCCTGCAGAAGTGCCTGATACTCCAAAAACGCGTTTTCTTCCAGCGCACCCGCATCCTGCCCTTTGCCGTTCTTGATGCGGGAGACCTCCTGTAAAAAGCGGCGTGGAGACAGGGCCAGTTCCCGGTCGCGGATGATTTGGGCGGCTAACTCCAGGGCGTCCGGCTCGCTGATGAGCGAAATGTCCCCCAGCAATTCCAGACAGATGGCATGGAAGGTGCCGATGGTCATACCGCGTACCGCCCGCTTTCCGCCCAGCCGCTGTTCCAGCCGCCCTCGCATTTCTGCGGCAGCCTGGTTGGTAAAGGTAACGGCGGTGATCTGCGAGGGCTTGACGCCCTGCTCTTCCACCAGGTAGGCAATACGGGAAACCAGTGTTTTGGTCTTACCGGTGCCGGGCCCGGCAATGACCGCCACAGCGGGTTCGGCCGCGCACACGGCGGCCTGCTGCTCCGGGTTCAGCTGTTGCGGACGGGACGCAGGTTCCGACCCTTTTGGAGGCTGTTCCGCAGGAGCGGACTTCAGCGGATCCTTTTTCGGCTGCGTCGGCGGCTCCGACGGGCCGGATACGCCAAACAGGGAGGTCTGCCCCTGCAGCGCCTGGATTTCCGAAGCGCTCAACAGTAAGATCTGCCCGTATTCGCCGTCGTACCCGGGAACCCGCCGCACCTGCCCGTTCCGCAGCCGGCGGATGCCTTCGGCAACACAGGGGCCGGCTGCACGGCGGATCTCTTTCAGCGGCGCCTGGCGCAGGATGTAAAATTCTGGCCCCAGCTCAGCCAGCAGAGCTTCGTACTGCCGTTGGGCTTTTTTGCTCGCGGCAGACGTTCCTGTTGCGGCGGCGATTACTTCCGGCAGCGGGGCGAGGCTTTCAAATGGTTTGGCGCCGCCGGGGCGAAACCCCTCAGGACGGTCCGCCAACTCTTCCACCCGGTGCTGAACGCCGATGGTGATTTTTTTGCCGCAGACTGGGCAGCGCCCTCCATATGTGGCGGTTTGGGAGGGCGTCAGGCGGCATCCGCAGGAGCGGTGTCCGTCCAGATGGTATTTTCCCTCTTCCGGGAAAAACTCCACCGTTCCCGCAAATCCTTCTCCGGTCTGAATGGCCCGGGCCAGCGCTGGATAGGAAAGCTCGGTGTCCAGCAGGTTGGCTTCCCGCCCCAACCTGGCAGGGGAGTGGGCGTCGGAGTTGGAAATCAGGGTAAAGCGGTCCAGGGAGGAGACCCGCCAGTTCATGGGCGGGTCGGAGGAAAGGCCGGTTTCCACCGCGTGGATATACCCGGACAGATCTCCGAAGCATTCCTCCACCGAATCAAAACCGGAAAAGGCGCCGAACATGGAAAAATGGGGCGTCCAGATATGGGCAGGGATAAACACCGCCTGCGGGCAGGTCTCCAGCGTGATCTCCAGCAGATCCCGGCTGTCCAGCCCCAGAATGGGCCGCCCGTCGGAATGGATGTTGCCGATGGCTTCCAGCCGGTGAGCGAGTGCCTGGGCGTCCTCCAAAGAGGGGAGAAGGATCAGGTTGTGGACTTTGCGGGTGCGGCCGTCTTTTTTGTAAATGGAGCTGATTTCTCCGGACAGGACAAACCGCGGGGCCTCAGCTGCCGGACAGAACGGATCCGGCAGGCGCGCGCCGTCCCGCAGACGGTAGAGACCCTCTTCGGCGGGGATCAGATTTTCCGCCAGTTCGGCCCGCCAGGCCGGATGGGTAAAATCCCCGGTGCCCAAAAGCCGGATGCCTTTTCGTCTCGCCCAAAAATCCAGATGGGCGGCGTCACAGTCCCGACTGGTGGCCCGGGAGTATTTGGAATGGATGTGCAGGTCGGCGATATACAAAACGAGGCCCTCCCCTCTGCTGATCTTTCTATTATAATCCTCCTCTCGCAAAAAGCCAACATGACGGACAAAAAGAGAAAGCGCCATCCGTAAAAAGGGAACAGTCCGGCCGTTTCGGCTTTTCTTAAAAATGTGGGTCGATTCCTTTTTTCTTTTGTGATATCATAAAAAGGAAAAGGGGAAGGAGGAAGCGGATATGGTCTGTTTTTGGCGGTGTGACAGTCCCGTTGGGACTTATACCGTCGCGGAAGACGGCATGGGGATATGCAGCCTGTTTTTCGGCGAGCGCCTTGTGCCGCCGGATTGGGAGATGCGGCAAACGCCGCTTTTAAAAACAGCGATTCTGCAGCTGGCAGAATATTTTTCGGGCAAGCGGCAGACCTTTGATTTGCCGCTGTCCCTGCACGGAACGCCTTTTCAGCTGGCGGATTGGGCGGCGCTGCAAACGATTCCCTATGGGGAGACCTGCTGCTATCAGCAGATTGCTGAACAGATGGGAAACCCAAAAGCGTGCCGGGCGGTCGGACTTGCCAACAACCGGAATCCGGTGGCGGTGATCGTTCCCTGTCATCGGGTCGTGGGCAAAAACGGCGGCCTGGTCGGGTACGCCGGCGGGGGTTGGCGTAAAAAAAGCTTATTGGAGCTGGAACAAAAATATCGACTGCCCAAATAAAAAAGCGGCTTTCCTCTCGGAATTTTGAGCGGAAAGCTTTTCTTTTGTAAAAGCCAGAAGACAAAACAACTGAGAGACAGCTCTTTCATAGGGAAAATTGTAACAAAATCTTGTATACAATAGCAGGATTTTGCAGATGTTTTTTGAGAATGGACTAGTATAATGAAACTATCATCCAAGAAGAGGAATAAGGATTTGTGAAAAATAACGAATCCTTACCCATAATTTGATACGATAAAGACAAAACCGTGCCGGATTTCTAACAATTTAAAAATCACTTTTCAACATCTTACCACGCTCGCCTTTGGCGGACAGTCTTTCCAACATCAGCCAACGATTTTGCATTTTCTTTCCCCGTGCTGTGTTTTGTTCTTTATTGATATATTTTCCGCCGATAGCAAGGCGGCGGAAATAACAGCCTGTGGTTAAGGGCTGTTCGGTTAGAATGATCTATTAGGAGGAGAACTATGAAAAGAACCATCGCTTTGGTGCTGGCTGCAATGATGCTGATGACATTATTGCTCAGCGGCTGCGGCGAGACCGGTGTAAGCTCGCAGGCTTCTACCGGCGCCACCACTGGGGATGTTGCGAATGTAGACTCCAACAACCCCTACGCAAATGTTGATACTTCCAAAGAAGCCAACCTCGTTATGTATTCTGTAGCGGATGAGCCTTTGGATATGGCAGAGGTTCTGGAGATGGCCAATGAGCGGATCAAAAACGTTCTGAACGCCACTTTGGATCTGTATTTTATTCCGTCCGCTGAATTCAACGTAAAATACCCGTTGGTTCTGGCAGGCGGAGATCAGCTGGACCTGATTTACACCGGTAACTACAGAGATTACCGCAACTACGTTGAGAAAACTTCTTTCATGGAGTTGACCCCTGAATTCCTGCAGACCTACATGCCCCAGACCTGGGCGACCCTGCCGGAATCCGCTTGGGAAGAGACTTATGTAGATGGTAAAATCTACATGGTTCCCCGCAATACCGCGGAAATCTTCCCGGACCGTGGCCCGTTTGTCAATATGGACATTGCCGAGAAATACGGCTTCACCGCGGATGACATCAAGAGCTACGATGACTTCAAAAACCTGCTGTTGGCCATCGGCGACAATGAGTCTGCCAGCGGTATGTACGCGTACTATCAGTCTCAGACCTCCAACATGCAGGAGCTGGGCTGGAGATATCGGTTCAACCTGATGAACAACCAGGCTTCCGACTACGTTTACTACTGCCAGCTGGACGACCCGACCTTTGAGAATCCTTTCTTCCTGTACACTTCTGAGTACTGGAAGACCTACATCCAGGATATGGCCGAATTCGCCAAAGCGGGCTGCTGGCCCTCCGACGCGATTTCCAACAGCAACTCCATCATCACCCTGTTTGAGAACGGCCAGTCCGCAACTTCCCGCGGCAACTACTACAATGGTATCACCATGATCCAGGGTTACCGTGAAAAGGGAATGAATGTTGAGCTGTTCGACATTTTCCCGGAGAACTACCGTCCTCTGCGTGACTCTTACCTGGGCGACGGCTATGCCATCCCGATTTTCTGCGAGCAGCCCGAAAGAGCGGCCGCGGTTCTGGACTATATCAAGTGCGATAAAGAGACCAACATGCTGCTGGCCGGCGGCGTGGAAGGCCGTCATTACATCCTGGATGAGGCAACCAACAGCGTATCTCCCGGCCCGGAAGCCAGCGACTATGAGTTCGACGGCTGGGCTTGGGGTATCCGCCATGTGGACTTCCCGTTCCCGTCCACCGACGATGCGAGAATCAACGCTGCCAACGAACATCTGAGAGAAGCGCAGGTCAAAGACGAAGAGTGGCCTTACTGGGGCTTCCAGTTCAGCCCGACCCCTGTTTCTGCTGAATGGGCGGTCATTTCCGCTTTGATTACTGAGTACCAGGGCTCTTTCGACCTGGGTATGTTCGGCGACAACACCATGACCGAATACGAAGGTTTTGTAAAGAAACTGCAGGATGCCGGTCTGGAAAAATACATGGAAGAGTGGAACCGTCAGAGAGATGAGTTCCTGGCCAATAAAGCGGCCTAGTCTTCTTATCCTCCTTGCTGCAAAGAGGACCTGTTTAACAGGTCCTCTTTTTGCGTTTTCCGTTTTGTTTTTCCGTTGGAAAAGGTCAGAATCATCTGGTGCCTTTTTTTCTTTCCAGTGGGAATAGAAAATGATAAAAAAGCATATTAATTCCTAAAAAATGTTAAAAATTATAGACAAAATGGACATATAAGACAAAATAACGATATAAATAACAATAAAATGAAGAACATATGGCGCGAAAAGTCTTTATAATGAGCATATACCGCAGGATAACAAATCGATATCCACGCTATTTCTATAATTTTTTGCCATAAAAGTACGAAAGGCTCTCAGGCAATAGTCTACTATTGTTTTATACGCCTGTTCCGCTGGCTGGAGCCAGGCAGCCTAGGGCAGATGATTCACCTGCCTCCTATATTTTACCAAGTTGCCTGAGAGGAATTTTGTGCTTTATGATATGTGCTTCGCAAACGGAAAAGCGGAACACACCGGCACTGCCGGTAAAAACAATGAGGAGGATACACATGAAAAAACTGGCACTTTTGTTGGCAGTTATGATGATGTTTAGCCTGCTGCTGGCTGGCTGCAACAACACCACAACTTCCAGCGCACCGGAAAGCAAGCCCGCTGAGAACAGCACTGCTTCGGGTGGCGACACCGAAACCAACGATGATCCTTATGCGAACATCGACCTGAGCAAGGAAGAGACCGTTGTAATGTATGTAACGGCTACCGAGCCCAATGCGATCAAAGAAGTAATGGAAGCTGCGAATGAGAAAATCAAAGCTGCGATCAATACTACCATTGATCTGTACTTCATTCCTTCTTCTGAGCGCGCTACCAAGTACCCG
>ODAI011238331.1_pt1 | contig 71712 bp, 59 predicted proteins | sample 1539321 | NCBI WGS metagenome assembly ODAI01 (sample SAMN02144231, study PRJEB22623) | gut metagenome | biome: sheep rumen | host: Ovis aries | place: New Zealand
CAGATTCCACCTCACGATGGACACCCTTGCTGTTCAGCTATACACTTCCCACTATCTGGGCGTGTTCGAGACTTTCACCCGTTAGAGCGCGCCCATGGCGCGCAAACACAAAAAAAGAAATGCTAAAGCAAATAGCATTTCCTTCCATATATTTTCTGTTTAATTTATTACGGAAAATGCTGCCAAAGCCGCGCCCTGTCCCCAGGGGTAGTTTCCGTAAGTTTGATAGTGAACTGCAAAGTCATCACATGAACTCAGTGAATCTGTTACGATTCCGCTTTTGGTATGAGCATAGATGCACTCTTTTGCCTTCTTGAGCGCAGCTCTTATCTTATCCGGCAGATCTGCTTCACCGAAAACATCGTTGTTAACTGCATATCCAAGTGCATAAGCTATCATTCCCGTTGCGGACAGATCGATATGTCCGTCTAGAGCCTGCAGCTGCCAGCTCCAGCCGCCGTCTGCTCTCTGGTACTTAAGTGCCGCCTCGCACAGACTTCTGAATTGTGAAAAAGACTCCTCATCTGCTTTCCCAAGTGCAGCATTTACGCTTGCTCCCATGATAAGCCATCCGAACGCTCTTCCCCAACACAGAATTCCCTTCTTATCGGAAACATAACCATTCTTTGAGGAATCATTTCTATCAGCGGCAATTCTGTCATCGTTATCAGCCTTCTTAAGCTCATACCCGTGGTAGCACAGCCCACTCTCTTCATCCATTCCATATTTATAAAACAGACGAAGCTGCTTATTACCGTCAAATGAATCATCTCCACAAGCTGCCATAAACATCGAGACCTGTCCGATTCCATCTGCAAAAACATTTCCGCTTCTTCCGGAATTGTAAAGAATTGCTCCTTCTGCATCCCTTCCGGCACTTCCTATATAAGTCTTCACTGCATCTGCAGCTTCTCTAAATTTCTCGTTACCAGTTATCTCATAAGCCCTGACAAGTGCAAATCCTGCAAGTGCATCGTCAACAAATCCGGCCTTTCCGCCTGTCTTTCTTATCCACAGATTGACATGCCCCTCCAGAGAAGCAACTATCTCATCTCTTATTTCCTTGGCGTCATCAACCTTCTCAAGATACTCAAGCGCAGAAACAAGCCCCACCATAAGCATTCCCGCATGCCAAAAGAACGGATCTTTTGTCCGCACACTTCTACCAAGTGCCTTCTTCACAGTATCTTTTATCCTGTCAGAAAGGCTGACATTCATAATATTATTAAGTTGTTTTACGGTCTCCTTGACCACTTCATAATATGCAGAATTATCCACAATTACGCCTTTCTTGACTTGAGTTTTCCACAAAGATATCTGAATTCTTCACTTCTTCCGTATAAAAGGAAATATACTCCGTTAAATACAACGGTAATAATAACTACCATTGCTGCAAATCCAAGTATCGTAGGCTCAGGCATTACAAGTTGCCTGATAAAATAACATATCCCCATGACAAATGCCATGGAAGCAATATACTTGAATGAATCAATAAAATAACTCACAGCGCTTTTATCAAAACAGGCTTTATAAATAATTACCGGCTTTGTTATGTTTGCAATGATTCCCGATACAACTGTTCCAACATATATACCGGCAATCCCAAGTCTCGTTTGAACTAGCCATATTGAAAGAATAAGATTGACAATTCCCTGAATAAGCGCAAGATATTTATCCTGCTCATAAACACCGGCTGCCGCCTGGTAATTCGAAAGTACTATCCTTTCGCCCTTAAAATAATAATCCGTAAGGATTAGGAAAACCGCTAAAGCAGGCAAGATCCAAAAATCTGTCCACTTATCTCCTTTGGAAATCTTAGTCCACATCTCCACAAGCGGTGTCAAAAGAAGCATGAAACCAACACAGGAAAAACCATATACCCATGTAGCAAAAAACCTGTATACCTTGAACATGCTATACTGCTTATCTCTGTCTTCTGTTGCGATCAGGTTTCCAAAACTTGAAATTACGGAATTAAAAATAATATTTACAAAACTTGAGACCGCTACTATGATCATGTTGTAATTTCTTACAACCGTAACAAGTGCCGCTCCAACTTCCGATAAAGATGAAATTATAAGAGTATCTGTCTGAAGTCTGAAGACATCACCAACCTTGTGAAATACAAGCGCCTTAGTCTTAGTCCAAACAATTTCTTCATCTTCCTTGGCAAGCTTTTCAATATTCTTTTCCTTAAGATATGGATACATATTATCAAGATATCTTGAAACAAATATCTTCTGAATAAGCTGAATTACCGCATCAGTAATAAGATAAAAATAATAATTCTTAGTAAGAGCCACAACAATAATCTGGAAAACCGATGTAACAATCTTTGTTATAGCAATTATATTTGTCTGAATATAGTTCTTTTGCTCTGCATTAACAAGGCTATACTTGTATGCAACAAAATATGAACTGACAGTATTAAAGAGGAAGATCAGATAAAAAAGAACAAGATCTTTTTCCGGGACACCCGGATTTTTTACAAGGTATTTTAAAAATGGCGCAAGAATAAGGCCTACTATACCCACTACACCTGCAATATAATAATAAGCCCTTCTATACATTTGCATATAAGACTTAATCTTTTCTGTATCACCTTCTGCAACAGGTTTATAAAGACTAAAATTCAGAGCTGTGCCAATGCCCAGCTCTGCCATATTCAGAAATGACAAGACTTCTACGAAAGTACCGTCAACTCCAAGTATCTGTTCACTTATATAACGAATACAGAAGGTACGAAGAACAAAGGCCATAACCATAGTTACAATCTGCCCTACGTACCCGAATAAAATATTCTTCTTCGCCGCCTGAACTCTTCCCATTATACTATGTTTCCTTTATTGTCCATGAGAATCCAGCCCTTCCAATAGTCATGCATGGTATCAGGATCTATCGGCTGATTGTTCCTCATCTTGTATGTCCTGATGACCTCGTGATCCGGTCTCTTGTTAAGCCTTGCTCCCCAGAAGCTGAATGTGGAATTGGCGCAGATATTGCCTCTGCAGTGGCTCATGAGCATGAGATCCTGTATGCTGTCTTTGCCGTTATTCCATTCAACAATCGTATATCTGGATATATCGCCATAGTGCTCTCTCGCGTAATCGTGATCGCTTGTAAAGATATAAAAATGCGTCTCGGGATCTTTTTTCAAAAAATAATCCATTGCATTCTTGTAGTAATCATCCGAAGCGATATTTCCGAGAATATTTACATTTGCGGGATCGAGGTAATCTCCTCTTCTAAGATGTACACTGACAGAAGGAAATCTCTCCATCTTCTCGGAGATGATCCTGTTTCTCATTGCAAGATCCGAATCCCTATGAGGCGGGAATACAAAGAGTTCCCTAAGTTCATCCATAATATCTTCATAGTATTTCTGACATAAGAAATAACCTGTAATATACTTATCTTCAAACTCAAATATCTCGGGGTGGTACATCTTTGTCTCAACAAATACATTTGGATTTGAAGATGCAGTAAGTCCAAGTTTCTTGGTTATTTTTCCCTTGATCGCAGAAAAAAGATTCTGCTTTAAAAATCTGTCTCTTTCTTCATCGGTACAGACTTCAAAAGGAAGATCTTTGAAAAGAGGAAGCTCAAACTCTCTTGGAGCAAGCATCTTCTTCTGTACTTCCTCACTAAACCAGGAAATATCCAGTTTAACTTCTTTTCCGAGACTGAGGAGTTTTCTATATAGCGCATATTGCTGCATTTGGTTTCCCAAACCGCCCGCAATCTGAATTATGATCATTGTATTCCTCCTTGTGCCTCTGCTTCTGTATTTTGCTTTTTCATAATACGCATATATGCGTCAACAAGCGCATTTTCGCTTGCAAGTTTCTGTACCGGAAGAACATACTCCTTGTATGTTCCGAACAGATCTTTGGCAATTCCTTTACTCTTTACCGAATATCCTATAACAAGAGTAGGAACATTGCTACTGTATGCCGCTATCGTACTGTGAGTCCTTGCTCCGACAAAAAAACTACATTTGGAAATATAGCCTTTCAGCTTCTCTGCCGGCATATCCGCAAGCATAACAACTCTTCCCGTGTACTTATGTATCTCATAAAGCTCGTTAAGCGGCTTTCTGTCATCGTTGTTTTTCCACACAACATGCGGGATCAGCGCAATATTCTGATGAGTATTTCTAAGAATGAACTCAATAAAATTACTGTAGTTCTTCATAGTGATACCGGGCGTTTTCTCAAGATTCTGAACCATCGGACTTAAGTTTATTCCGACAGTGTTACCTGGAAGAAAACCGTTGATTCCCGGAACCTTTGCCGTATCAAGCATAAATGCGGGATCTTTTTCAAAAATAAGTTTATCCTTATTAAATCCTGCATCGACAAGCGCGTCGTAAGTAATCGACTCTCGTGCATAGATCAGATCATATGCCGCCAGATCCTTAACAAGCTTCTTATCCTTGAGGGACTTAGGCTCAATTGAGCACCCCCACAGAATCGTCTCGAACCCTCTTCTTATAAAGACTTTGTGAGCCAATATAAGATCAGGCACCAAACTCTTATAGCAATAATTATCTCCGCCTATCGAGATGGCAAGCGGTTTATCGCCTTTTCTCTTATTGGCCTTTCCGACAGCATTATCAAACTCTTTAAACGCGTCCTTATATCTGTATCGCAAAAAAGACTGCTTATCCCTTGTGACAAGTCTCCACAAATAGTAGATTACATGAGGAATAAAGTGTCTGTCTATATGTCTTTCTTCAACAATAGTGCAAAGTCCCTTTTTTTCAAGAATTCCGAGTGAATATTTTCTATCCTCGGCTGCACTGTTGGTTACAAGAATAAGCGGAAGGTCCTCCTCAGCTCCGGTCTTCTCTCTCTGCTCGGCAATATACTTAACTGTAGTATTGGCTATCGCCTCACAACCATGGTTCCCCGAACCTGCGTGCATATATAAAATTATCGGTCTGTTAAAATCAATATTCATATATATTCACCTGTCCTTATATCTTGCATACATCTTTACATAAAGTTTAGGACTGATCTTAAATACAATAACTTTTATCTTATGTCCAAAAGACAATGCGGCAAATGCTCCTCTTGTCTTCAAAGCGTGCCTGATTCTGTCTCCCGCAGCCTTGACTGCCTCACGCGCAAGATCATTGTCTTTTTCATCGTCGGGAACGACGGCTACTTTACCAATTACCAGCAAAGCCGTAAGTATCTGTGAAACAGCAACTTTAACAAAAGAATAAACGGAGATAAACTCATAGACCTCTTTGAGCTTAGCTTCTGCCTCTTCCCAGCACATAAGCTGGTCAAGAAAACTTGCTTTAAATGAAGCCTTCATTGCTCCGTTCTCATTGTCCGAATATCTGTAATCATTACGGCCTGCCGGAACAACTTTTACGCCTTTTTTCTTACCTTCGGAAAGTGCCACATCAAGTAAAAAAAGCAGATCTTCTCCGATAGTGAGCCCCTCTTTAAAAATGATATGTTCTTCCGAAAGCCTTTTTCGTAAAAATAGCTTTCCCCACACATGCGTGTTACTCTCAAGCGTAAAATCTTCAATATACTGATAACCGCTTAACACATATGGCGAATCAATATCAGCACTTCCGTCAGTCAAAACCGTATCTTCGTCTGCATGTTTGAGCATATTTGCAATACAATCCTCAGATATTGTATCATCTGCGTCAACAAAAGACACATATTTTCCTGTCGCCATCTCAAGACCGATATTTCTTGCTCCGGAAACGCCTCTGTTCTTAATATGTTTGACCTTTATCTTATCCTGCCCGTATTCTTCGGCAAGCTCGTCGGCAATCTTCGCACTCTCGTCTTTGGAACCGTCATCAACAAGAATAACCTCAAAAGCATCACCTTCAATCCCTTTTTGGGTAACACAAGACAAGACGCACTCTCTGAGCGTGTCCTGCACCTGATATACAGGGATTATGATGCTAACGAGTATTTCTGTGTTCAAAACTTTCTCCATGTTACAACAAACAAAAAACTACGGGAATCCTACATTCGATGTCACGACTCCTACCTTAATATTCTGTCCAGCCTTCCCTTTCAACTCCGGTAAGACTGTCAAATCCATATTGTTCACAATAAACATTTCTGTTTACATAATAATCACCATAGCGGGGATCCTCTTCGTTTCCAACCCATCCTTCCACTATATCGCATTCATATGCCATATCCGTATATTTGCTATACCACTGCGGTCGGAGCATAGGCACTTCAACGTCCTCAACACCTGCTGCAGCCTGTCTTTCAAGATAATCATATCTTTCTTTGTACTCTCTGTTTACACGGGCAACAAGCGCTCCCTGCTCAATATATACAAAAGAAAGCCAGATTCCCATAACAACGACTGCTGAAGTATATAATCCCTGAATTAACTTCTCAAGTAAACTGTCCTCGGCTGATACCGTAAGAGCTGCCATATTTCCAACAACAGCAATACCGTTGATAACAGCGATCATAAGGAAAATACTTGCGCCATAGTAAGCTCTCAGCTGCGGGCCTTCCGGAACCGCGATAAGTGCCAGCGCCGAAATGAGAGCTATAAATCCCATAACCTTCATAAAACCTGATACTTCTGAATATTTTTCTTTTGAAGCACAGATACTTCGTATAAGTATCAAAAGAACCACAAACATAAGTGTAAGAACAATATAATTTTCTTTTATATTTAAGATTATCTTTAAAAATCTCGCCATGATGCCAAGCAGGCCTGAGTGAGCCTCCTTACTTGCCGCGTCACTTCCCCTCGTAAAATTAGAGGGTGACAAGAACATTATTAAAAAACCTGTGCAACTTCCTATCAGCCCGCATATCATCCATGTTTTGATGAAAGATAAGCTCTTTTTTTCTCTCCATTTAAGATAAAGCAATACGAGCAAAAACAGAATAACTCCACCTGAAGTATTCTCATTGCACCATCCCGCCAGGATTCCCCAGACAGAAAATACGATCATCAAAGCCAAATTGTTCTTCTTTTCAGCAATCATACATTTTCTGAAATAAGTCATAAATCCCAACAGTATAGTTGTTGTAAACAAGTAGTTGCAGGCACCGTCTTCCCAAAATACAGTCTGACTGATCGTAGGATCAAGCAGCCATAAAAACCCTAAAACTACCGCATAAACTCTTATATCATACTTTCTTCTCATATCAACATTTGCATATATGAGTAAAGTAAGAATCGTAAATACAACTGCAGAGACCACATTAAACACGCTCTTGGTCCCCATAAACAAAAATACTCTCAGAATAAAATGCGCGACACTTCTACCGCCGTGATTCATATAGTGCTCATGTTCCTGCTTAAAGAGATCAAAAAAATTCTCAGCCTCCGCCACGTCTCTTCCATAATTAAGATCATCCGACATATTCGGAGTGAGAAACGCATAAATAAGCACCGACAAGAAGGCTGCCGCCATCAGTATATAAAAAATCTTTTTCCTTAACTTTTCAGACATTCTCCATCCTTTTTTCTACTTACAAACTCCCCAAGATACGCTCCTATCACGGGAAGAATAAACAACCTGCCAATGTATTCCGACACAAATGTCGCTTCCACGATCGTATAGACTGAAAGCGATAAGATTATTACCAAAGTCCAAATATCTTTTTTCTTATAACAAATATATATGATCAAAACAATAAGTGCCGCGATAACAATTGCCGGAATTATTCCATACCAGTAAAAAATCCTTACCCAGCCCATATCAAATGTCTCTTCGCTACTTCCGTCGGAAAAAAGCTTCCATGTCCAAATAGAACCGGCATGTTTCTCGGTCTCTCTGTACAGGTCATGTATCCTGTTATTCAGCTTTGAATCGATCCATTCGATAAACTTATAATGTTTATGCTCAAACTCATAACGTGGCACTTTACTTACAATAGCCGACCACACGGAAAAAGCGACGCAGAAAACAGGTGTGACAAGTGCCGTAAGTATATATACAATCTTACTTTCTCCGATTTTCTTGCAATACCTTGCCAAAAAGCCGATGCCAAATGTCATAAAACTTATCAGCATACCTGTTCTGCTTGCCGAAATAACACATGACATAAAATTAAGAGTAAAGACAAGCAGCCACTCTCTCAAAGTAGCGGCTTCCCCGTAAATCCACATCCAAAGAAGCACAAACGCATACACACTTCCGTAAAAAGTGTTGGGATGGCCAAAGCCAAGCTCATACCGCATCTCTACAACGCCTCTTCCGTAATCATGCGGCGGCTGCGCCGTAACTCCAAGCTTCCCGATCACGGATAAAAATGCGATCAGAAAATATCCTGCTGCCGAAACATACAAGATGTACTTCATCGCCTTTTTAATGTCGATATCCCTTGCGGCCATCATAAATACCGCATATCTGAGCAGATCGTTCTTTCCCGAGATCCTGTAACTTATAAAAGTAAAAGCACATACAGCGCCTATTATTATCCACTCTTTTTTGTCATGTTTTAATAAAAGCACCGCAATAAGTGTCATAAGAAAAGTCAGCCGATATACATAGCTCTGGTAACTGTACATATGAATAACAGACTTTTCCAAAAGCATTATACCAAGCTCTATGGTAAGCGCAACGTAAAATAAAACTTCACTAAGTTTAGCCTTTTTTTCTTCACTTAAAAAGTTCATGTTATCTACCTGCTAAGAATTCTTTTTATCTTGCGAAAAGCTTTTCTCATAAATCTTCCCGCCGTAATATCCAAGTAATGATAGAGCTTTGATGCTGCAGTTATCCCGGGCATAACAAGATGTCCGTATTCATCCATATGCTCAAGAAGATATGCAGGATATGAATCATCTATCTCGCCTCTTTCAAACTTTGCAGCTCTGCCGAAAATATCCTGACCGAGAACCAGATGATCCATAGTCTCCGCAAGAACCTCTTTGTCATTGTGTTCCTGATGTGCGGCAGCCTTTACCTTGATTCCTATCCTCTTTGCGGGATTGGTCTCTTTGTATCCGCCCATATATCCGAAATGCCATCCGCCGTCCGCAACTCGCACCGACCTCTCATCAGTTACGGGGATGATATCGCGAAGCCTTACAATCCCTTCCTTAGGGATATTATCAAGTGACGTGATCTTGGTTCCAAGCCACTTTCTGTCTTTTTCAGCTATCTCCGGAAACTCTCCCGTTATGGACAAAAGCTTTCCCGACTTCTCTTCCATGTTCATGTAAACATAGAAGTTTCTCTGAGCCAAATGATATACCTTATTCTTGTCAAAGCTTGCGATAATATTCTCAAGAACGGACGGATTCGGTATCTCATCGACATCTCCGAAGATAAGCACATCGTCTGCCGTCGCGCCCACTTCTTCAAGTCCGCGCTTTAAGCAGTTCTTTTGATAATAATCTCTTTCATGCGTTGAGATATCCATAGGTGTATCATCAACGGTTATATAAACTATCTTGTGAAGATAATCCTTAAAAAGCTCTCTGTTCTTATCAAAACAAAGTTCCTTGGGTTCTCCCGAAAAAGTCACCGTAGCTTCTTCAATAATGAATTTATCCACGTACTTATCAAGGATTCCGAGCCTTAGCTTCAATATATCAAGTTCGTTGAAAAATGGTATTAAATCATAAACCATCTGTTATGCCCTGCCTATAATCTTCTTGACCGCAGTCTTAACGGTACTAACAAAAGCCTCTCTGTAAAGCGCTTTACCCTCATCCGATATCATAAGCCCATGCACATGGGTGTCTTCTTCGGGAGCAAAAGCCGGAAGATCCGTCGCAAAATACCTTTTATAAAAATCATCATGAAACAATTCTGAAAGCTTCACCTTCTTCTGCCTGTACGAAAGCCCCGAATAAATAATCTTGGCTACCGCAATGGCACAGGTAAGACTTTTTCTCTTATCAAGGATATCAAAGAGATCGTTAAGCCCCCATTTATTCCCCAATCTGTCCACTTCTCCCCAGACAATCTTCTGGTTATCAAGAAATGCCCTGTTGTAGCTTGCAGTAAGACTCTGCTCGTTTCTTCTGTAATAATACAGGATTTCATCCAAGTAGGCTATCCCTTCGGCTCTGTCCACGTACTCCGCGGTCTGCAGAAGATCCTCGCCGTAGTTAAGACCTATCCTCTCGGTATCTATAAACGCAATGCTCCTGTGAATACACTTTATCCACATGGCATTCAGGTAATCACCCTTTAGTACAAGCTCTTTAAAAGCACGCTTCTCATCACCGCTGTAAATTTTTCCGTTTGTAAAAGAAAAATCTTTTAGCCTCGTGTTATCTCCGTCAAGTTCCGTCGCATTGAAAAAAATCAGCTCGGGAGTATTTCCTTTTTTCTCATAATCCCTGATAAACCCTGCGAGCTTCGACAACATTCCGGGGACGAGCTTGTCATCGGCATCAAGAGCAAGGATATAATCGCCCTTACTGACCTTTATTCCCTCCTGCCTCGCCTGATAAAGTCCGATTTTTCCTTTGTGGATCACCGAAACATTATCGTTTGCGGCGGCGTACTCGTCGCATATTGCAGGCGTTTTATCGCTTGAACCGTTCTCGGAAAGAATGATCTCAAACATATCCTCGCTATTTACTTTTTGTGCAAGCGCAGAATCAACCGCCTCACGGATATACTTCTCGCCGTTGCACACGGGAACTATGATTGAAAAGATCATGTGATATTATGCTCCTCTTTCCACTTCTTTGTCTTTCTCCAAAAAAGAAATGGTCTAACCGCCATCTTAAAGCGTTTCTTTGGGCTGTAAAATCTTGGATAATCCGCATTTTCTCCCCACCACTTATGGAAAATAAACGGCTCTATACCCTTATTTTCAGGTAACGGATGCTCTCTTCCGAATGTGATCGCAAGTTCAAAAGGTGCCCACTTAAAGCCCTTTTCCTCCATCGCATTCTTGGAATGACAGCAGATAAAAATATCTTCGTTGTAGAATCCGTCGTCAACTCTTTCCCACTTAAGGTTATACTTGGAAGGGAATTCCAAAAGTCTCTTGGACCTTATGGAGACGCTGTTTCCGACTCTGCATATCGTGCCCTTGCTGTCCCTGTATGCATAATCGTTCTTGGGAAGCGGCCAGGGCGAACCGATGTAATCATACTCAAGAAACTCATCCTTCCAGTTCTCGGGATGAATAACAAATCCGTCCGCATGTACAAGCAGCACAAAATCGGTATTTATGTGGTCTTTAAGCTCGTAGACCATTTTGTAATTGAATTTATCAATGCTGTCGAGCTTTGAAGTATAACTGAATCTGATATTTTTCGGCAGATAAAAAGGTTTTTTATCCGAAACCAGAACAGCATCACCAAACTCGATTTCCCTCATGCTGTATTTAAGGGCCTGCACCGTCTCGTAGACATTGACACTCGTCATGGCACAGAGCGTAACCTGAGGGAGCTTAATCTTCTTTTCCATTTTGTTCCTCTGTCTATCGCACTTTGATCAAATTTATAATCCGATCAATACTGATATTTCTTGATAATTCCGACTCTCTTCTCAAGGCTTCTGATAATCTTCTTTAGGTAAAAGACACCGTACAGGCTCTTTCTTCTGATTATCTGGCAAAAGAGCCTTATCTTGCCGGGCTTTATATTTCTTCTTGCATAGAGTCTCGATCTCTTTTTATATTCTTCAAGTTCTCTTCGGCACTCGTCAGCCTCAAATATACGGCCTTTTTTGTCCTGATAATGAAGAAAACTGTATATATTCTGCTCGGAAGACCAGAAACCATCCGAGATATTATGTCTCGCCCAGTACTTCGGCGCGATCGCGTACTTAAGCTCAGTACTTGAAAGAACCGGCATTATGGAAAAAGATGAATTCGATAAAATCAGATATCTTGCATTCTTTAAAGTCACATAATCTTTTCCCATATCAAAATGATGGCATTCGTACTCGGGAAGCACTTTTCTTGCGGCCTCCTCATCCTCAGTAACCACCATGAATCTCATATTCGGATTGATCTTCTTCATGTGCTCTATCGCATTTAAGAAGTATTTTCTGTCAAGATAGAGCTCGGGATGATTTGTATACTCGCCGCCTCTTATGTTGATAATGCAGAGGTCATCGCTTGTATACTCATACGACTCGGCCTCGGGCTTAACCTTGAGCCAGTCCTTTATCTTGTCTCTGTATTTTTCAAAATAGCTCTCATCCTGGAGATTTCCGTAGATAAGAGTATTGTCCTCAATCTCAAAAAGTCTTTTGTCCGCACCGCTTATGTAACACCCGTTACTCATGTCGTGCCTTGAATTGCCCATGTAAAGGCGATCGTCCTGCTCGTTAAAGATTGTATATTTATCTCTGTCCTCAGGTGGTATCTCTGTTCCAAGGTCAATGTCCATAAAGTACATTCCCTTATTCGAGTGAAAAACGTTTCCCACCTGACCGGGATTTATGAAACCGAAATCCACACCTTTTTCCTCAGCCATGCACCTTGTCACAACATAGAAAAAGAGCTGATTTCCAAGTCCGTATCCTTTTATAAATTCTGTTCCGATCATATTATCTTTTCCTTCTGAAAAAGCAAAGCGTCAGTGAATAACGTTTCTGCCTTCGAGAGTAGTCTGTGTGATCTTCTCGTCCTTAACCTCATAGATGATGTCACAGTTCTCAATAGTATTGAGTCTGTGGGCTATGATGATCATTGTCTTCTTTCCGTGGAAGCTGTTGACAGCCTCCATAACGGCAGCCTCCGTCTCGTTATCAAGAGCACTTGTAGCTTCATCAAACACAAGTATCTCCGGATTATGATAAAGAGCTCTCGCGATTCCTATACGCTGTCTCTGTCCGCCTGAAAGTCTCACACCTCTGTCACCGATCTTCGTGTCAAGTCCTTCCGGAAGGCTCTTTACAAACTCAGCAAGCTGGGCTTCTTCCATAACTTCCCAGATTCTGTCCTCATCAATCTTGTCTGCATCTATACCGAATGCAATGTTCTCTCTTATAGACTCATCAACCATGTAGATTGTCTGAGGAATATAACCTATCTGCGCAAGCCATGAATCGTAATTACTGAATATATTGCTTCCGTCGCAGAGAATCTCACCGCTCTGCACATGCAAAAGACCGAGGATAATATCCACAACAGTTGATTTACCGGCACCCGAAGGTCCTATGATACCGACTGATTTTCCCTTAGGAACAACCATATTTGCTCCGGTAAATATATTTGTCTCAGCGTCCGGATAAGCAAAAGTGATATCTTTTATCTCAATCTCTTTTTCCAAATGAAGCTCGGGACCTGCGATTGCAGCTCTCTCCGCTCTCATCGCCTTATCCATCTTCATTGAATCCGTGAGATTGTTATATACAAAATCAAGGCTGTACTGGTTGTAGGCAATCTCTGCAAGATATGTGTTTATCCTGTTTACGGCAGGCATAATCCTGACAGCAGCCAGTCCGATTGCAGTCAACTGCGCAAGCACATCTTTTGTATTTCCGCTTGTTAACATTGAAAATAATACATATACCAAAATAACCGTCACAAATATAGTCTCTATAAGAATTCTGGGAATATTGTTCATAACGGCATAGTCTCTTGCAAGATCTGCACCGACTTTTCCGGATTCATAGTAATTTCTTATAAAGAAATCCTGTCTGTTAAGGACTTTTACATCCTTAAGGCCGTATATTGCCTGAAGTCGCCATTTTGCAATTCTTGATTGTGTCTCCTGATTCTCTTTTCCAATCTTATTAAGCCTTGGCTTAAGCAACTTGCTATTGAATAGTGTCAAAAGAATAAAAACAATTACGCAAATAATCGTCATCATCGGTTGCATAATCAGGATTACTGCACCCAACCCTATAGAAACGATCAGCTCTGTTGCAAGTGATAAAAGCGACAACATTAATGTAAATGTTCTTGGGATATCACTGTCTGTTATTCTGAAAACAGTGGGAATATCAGCTCCGAGATAGTCCTCGTACGGTCTGTTAAGGAACTCTCTCATAACCCTGCTGATCATGTCATTTCTGGCACGTGTTATAAATGTATTCTGTCTGTGAATAAGAAATATCTGATATACATTCTTTATAAAAAACAAAATAATCATTGCTACAGCAAGTTTTTTAGCAAATTCAGCATCGACACCGAGATTAAAGAATTTCACAATACGCTTTAGCGCACTGTACTTCTCGATAACATCCTGCATAGCGTTCGGGTCCAGAATTCCCGTCATAACTGGAATCATCATAGAAACACTGAATGTCTCAAAAATACCCCCAATGAGTATAAGGACAGCCAATACAACCAACTGTCCCTTCTGCTTTCTATCAAATATATATCTGAGTTTTGAAAATAAACTGACTTTTTTATTATCGGTATTACTCATAATCTGTACGTTTTTCTTGTATTCCTCTTTTGAATTTTTGGCCTAGTGCGCCGATACACTAGATATGTAAATCGCTCCATATAATTTAATGACCAAATTACTTAGATCGCAATCTTTGTCATTCTGTCCGTATAGACATCATCCATATCTTTGTTGTTTATCCACTTGGAAGGAGCAAGTACCAGCTTGTCAGGTGCATCATTAAGCCATGCAGCCCACCAGCTGAATGAACTGTTCGCTATAATATGGTGCTTGCATCTGCTCATAAGCATCATCTCGGCTATATCAGTTCCTTCACCCTCTTCAAGTTCAACAACATTGAAATTTGGTCCCTTGAAGTGCTCTTTACACCACTCTTTGTCGTCGGTAAAGATAAAAAATACAGCGTCGGGATACTCCTGCAGTATCTTGTTTACCGCATCTTTGTAATATTTTTCCGAACACAGATTGTGAACATGCTTATGCTGCGCATCTATATAATCGGTTCTTCTCACATGAAGGCTGACAGACTCACAACATTCTATCTGCTGAAGCACTGACCAGCTCACAGCATCGCTCATAAGTTCCTGAGGTCTCTTCTCAAAAGCATGTCTGATATCCCTGATATCACTCTCCTGCGAGAAATATTTATCACTCTGCCAATATCCGACAAGATACGCATCTTCAAGTTCAAGTATCTTGGGATCGAATCTTCCCGATACTTCATCTATTCTAAAGGTTTTCCTTCCGGTAAGTTTCCTTCTGATACGGCTTATGATATCCATCTTGGAATCCGTAAGAGCAACAACTTCTTCCTTAGTGGCCTTATCATAATCAATCCCATATCCGGCAAGAACCGGAGTCCTTAGCTTGTCATTTACAAATCCCGTTTCATCATCAATCTTTACGGTCTTGCCTCTGTTTTTCAGCGCTATATACAGCGCATATTGGAACATCTGGTTACCCAGACCGCCCTTAAGTTGAATGATAATCATACACCCTCCGAATGAAGTTCCCCGTATAGCATCTATTTTTTCGCATACACTACATCATTATAACCCAGAATGTATATATACTCAAACATCTATGAATGTCCTGACATTTGCGGTCAGCCGGTGATTTGACTTTTGAGATAAAGATTCCCATTAACTCCGGTCATAACAGGCTCTATGTTATGCTGCTTAACCAGATACGAAAGATTCTGCCTTGTACACTCAAGCAGCTCACATGCCTTAGTCGTATCGACAATATTTTTTCCTATAAAGGTAATAAAATCCTCATAGGAAATATCAATCATACGCCCTTTCTCATAAAGAAGCCATGAAGGAATATCTATGGAATCGTTGAACGTAACATAATAACCACCCCATCCGAGGCTACATGACTCATAAAGGTCTCTGTTTGCGATCACCTTATTTACTCCCCGAAAATCCGAAATGTCTGAAAGGGATATTTTTTTTACTGTTTTATCTTTAAAAAAGCACAGCAAAAAATCTCCTGCAAGCGCTGTACAATCAACCAGATTATGCGCATCCCTCTCCGCAACAAATTCAGGGAACTCATCTATCTTCCGTATGCACAGTCCATCCTGTGAACACCGTCCTTGCGCCAATTCCAAAAATTTCATTTCATCATACTCTTTCAGCTTGTGAGTAGACAGTATACTGCCTATATTCTGCCTTCCTATGGGAATAACACGTTCTCTCACCCACATCAAACTCGCTTCCCTTGGGATTGTATAGATTTCTTTTTTCACAAAACTCGCAAAAAGAAGCGGCGCTGTCCACTCATCAAGTTCGCTTCTAAGCTCAATCATAAACGACTTGCTCTTTTCATGGTACAGTAAAACGCCTATATCAAGACTATTATCTTCATCATAGATATCATAGATTTTCATAAACCTTGTACCTTCCATAGATCATATTCCAAATAGTATCAATAAAAAAGTCTGACAATACCCCATCCAGATCCTTGAATATCTCTTCTTTATGCTTAGCCTCAAGTATTCCTTTCAGCGTTTTTCCTTTGGTGGATAAAAGAGACAGATTCTCAAAAGTTGATCTGCTGCCTATGAAATTATTGCATTGTTTATCTCCCATTATGTCAAATTTTTTTGCATCGTCATCCGACGAACAAGAACATAACAGAGACAATCCATGATCGAACAGAGGCGCAACCCTAACGGTATGCGCTCTTGCATTTCTCAGCACTTCGATGTTAGCTCCATGTCTGTCTCGATTAAGGATAAGATAATCAATTACAAGCATATTCTCGATATACTCTCTCCATCCCATCCTAATGCAGAAATCATAATGTGATTCTCCAGGCTGCGCATTAAGTCTGTAGAAATCATCAAGCGAAGACTTACTCTCTCCACGCTCTTTGAAATCATATGATGCACAAAGATACGTGTTATATATATTTCCATCAATCTCAATATCAGCATTTATCAGTTCATACTCAAGATGTTCCACTCCAAGAATATCAAGAAGTCTATCCACTATTATTTCATTTATACACTCATGTCCCACTATCCCCTTTTCCAAATCAAAGTTTGAAAGCTTATAATACTTCTTGTGACCGCCTATGATCGAACTCGATTTCAGATAAGTCCCTGCCGTTCCGGAAGAATTTCGCACATGCGACCAATTTAAATATGTAAGATCCTGAGTTTCTCTTATTACCTTTGCCATATTACATCCTTTGTTTTTATTTGACGTGCGTCAAATGTTTTCTATATTATAAAATTCTATTTGACGCGCGTCAAATAGAATTTTCGTGTTTAACCCCACACAAAAATCTACCATATACATAAAATCTTAAGAAATTTCGACGGTATTTCTTAAGATTTATCTGATATCATTATTCAGTCGGCGGCTTTTCAACAGCCATTCAATGCCGACAACAGGGCATAATGCCTATTCTATTTTAATCTGAAAGGAATTATCTAAATGACCGAAGTAAACGGTAAATCAAAAAATCTCACCTATGAAACGGCAACAGGCGAAATTGAATTTACGCTAATGAGCGACATGATGTTCCACTACGTCATGCAAAAATCTGAAAATGCGCTTATGGGGCTCGTATGTGCTCTTAAAGGAATCACTCCGAAGGATGTCAAAAAGCTGTTAGTAACCAATCCGATTGATCTTAACAGTACAGGTAAAGAAACCATCATGGATATCAAACTCACTCTAAACAACGATGAAATTCTTAACATTGAGCTTCAAGTATATCCTGATAAATACTGGACTTCACGTTCAATACTGTATCTTTGCCGCGCATATGACAACATCGGCAGCGGGGAAGACTATTCTCTTATAAAGCCCACCACACTGTTTTGCATCACCGATCAAAAGCTTCTTCCAAATGCTACAGAGGAATTTTATTCCAAATATCGTCTTACCAATCTGAAAAGCCACGATTTATACACTGATAAATTCGGTATAAATGTGCTACAATTAAACCACATTGATATTGCTACAGAAGAAGATATCAGCAATAATCTTGTCTTTTGGGCAAAACTTTTCAACGCAACAACTTGGGAAGAATTTAAGGCTCTGGCAAAGGATCATCCCGATATAAAGGAGGTAGGCAACTTGATCTTTGAACTTAATTACGACAACCGTGCAAAAGACCTTCTCGAAGGTCAGCGTCGTTACAGAGAACAGATGAACTCTCAATATACTGCCGGATACACAGATGCAGCAGAGAAGTTCGAACAGGAAATCTCAAAAAAAGATGCCACCATTGCTGATAACAAAGCTACCATTGCCGCCAGAGATGCCACTATTGCTGATAACAAAGCTACTATTGCCGCCAGAGATGCCACTATCGCTGATAAGAATCTTGAAATAGAAACTCTCAAGGCAAAGCTCAAGGAGTATGAGCAATCTAAAAAATAATTTTGATAATAACAGCTAATGAATTACGTCCCTTTCGGTCTATCTTGAAAGGGACGTAATTTATTTCAATCGTACTTTTTTACCTTGGCTCTCTTCCTATATTTCTTCTCCACCCTGCGATAATTTAAAATAAGCAGAATAGCTGACCCAACAACCATTCCGGCACACTTGATAAATTCACTAAACTTTCTTGTCTCAATATATCCCCGACCGGCCTCAGGCTCATATAACAAAAATCGCCTCCGTCTCTTTAAGTCGTTCTATCTCTGCAACACACTCTGAGGTTGTCACAGCCATATTTTCCGGATTACTTGCTGTTTCATTTGCTGTTTTATCTTCAGATTTAGCGCATCCTGCGAGAAAATGACAACATGCTATACCTATTGCTATTTCTACAAACAATTTTTTCGTACCAAATGCTCCTTTATACGTCTCAATCTTCAACTCCATTTAGTGAACCCATAAGTTCTTCAAATCTCATAGTCCCTTCAATTTGCTCAAATCTATATTTCTTGATTTTATTCACTTCTGCGATAATCTCTTCATCGGTCATTTCTTTCTCAGTACAATTATGATACTTCTCCGCATCTTCAATTTCATAATCCGGTACCAATTCGCCCTTGTCTCGTTTTGACATATATTCCTCATATGAACCTGACATACTGCCATCTTCTGCATGATATATACCCTTCCCAGGGGCATATTGGTATCCCGGATTCCCTCCCATACCATATCCCCAATGATTCATTAAACACCTGGCATGACCGTTTTCATACGTATAAAGAGACATGAAAAAGCCGGGATGATCAACTACCAGTTCCGGAATATCATCATCGTCAGCATATATAAGATTATATTTCCAATAATTCCAATCGATGTCAAAATAATACTTTTTGGCAATTGCCGTGTAGCACTCTTCATAGCTACTGTATACACCATCTATACCGGAAAAGATATTCTTCATGCTTTCAACAGTAAAGTCTCCTCCAATTTTAGACATTGTATTTTCATCGATTATCCATTCAGGCTCAAAAGAATCTTCATTACGCTGTATGAACGTAGAAAGAGATCCTGTACTGTAAAGAAGAACCTGTTTTCCGAATTCGCTGTCCGCGATAATAATAATATCTTTTACCCCATCCTCATCAAAATCAAAAAAACCAACGTCAATAATATTTATTAAACGAGTTTCTTTCCACGATGATTTTTCACAGCTCATCTTAAGTTCTGTAAGAAAACAGTTATTTTTTGTGAGAATAATAGAAACTCTGTCGTCTAATTCCACAGGATACGTGATAAGTTTAATCGGCTCGTTAAATTGAACGCGTGACAATTTTACCTCATAGCAATGCTCTTTATCACAATGATCATCCCATTGAATAGCATTAGATTCCATGAGAAAGTCTTCATCCGATTTAGTAAAAGAAATGACTCTGTCGGCAAAAAGTCCATAATGCTTGTCTGAATCAGAGTTTACCTGAAATCTCAGTACATAATGATCTCCTTTTCTCTTTCCCGCTGTGCATGTATATGTGTTTTTTAAACTTGCTAAATGTTCAGAATAAAAAGAATCAGTTTCATCAATATATATCCATGAAGTAAGCGTATCATCCCGACATTCATCTCTCCCAGTGTATTTCTTAATATAATCCGTAAGAGTCTCTTTATTTACGGAATACAAAACATTGGGGATTCTATCTTTGCACTTTATACGTCTGTACGCTCTTATTTCGCTATCATCAGTAACTTCCTTAACAAGTCCGTTTTCCGAACAAAGCATTACATCCCAGTCTATTTCATCTTGTTTGTTAAAAGTTTTCTCCAGGAAACCCTTGTACTCATCTGTATTAAACGCTTCTGTAAATCTCTTTAGTTCTGCCTTTGACAACGTAATTTCTTTGTCGCTTTTTTTCGAGAGTATATTACTTGATGCTATGTAACTGCATCCCAACACAAGTAATATTATTGAAATTATTGTTATTATTTTCTTTTTCTGCATTTGATTCCAAATATCCTTCATAGTACAAATCTTCACGGCTTTTATTATACATTTTAGACTGCAAGGCCATTGTGAATTCTTTGTGATTTACCCCCGCATCATCAAAATAAGTCCTACAAATGAGTTATACTGTATAATGCGATTTAATGGGGGGGGCGCGCGCACCGACAGGAAGACTGTAAACAATGCATAAGCCAGATACTAAATTGATTCCCATTTAGGAGATTTTTTTATGAAGAAGAAAGCATTTATAATACTGATCTGCATAACAGCTTTGCTTGCAGGATGCCAAAATACAAAAACCGATATAGCAAACGACATATCCACTGATGCCGGCTCTACTTCTACGCACGATGAAGATATCGCATCCATTGGTATTTCCAACGATGGCGACGGCGATGGCTCCCTCGAGAATCAGTGGATATTTGGAAAAGGGTTTTCTTCATGGCAAGAAGGGTATAAAGCATACATTGAAACAGCCCCAGATTTCCCGCGTTATAGGCTCATTTATGTAGATGACGATGATATTCCCGAACTTGCTATTGAGGGTTATTGTGAAGCAGACGGATGTCTGATTGTTTCATTTCATCATGGAGAAATAAACATCCTTCGTACGCTTATGTTGGGTTTTTCGTATATTGAAAAAAAAGGACTTCTATGTAATTCGAATGGGTGCCAAGGACAATATTATGATATAGTTTATTCCCTTTCGGAAGGAAAATGGAAATGTATTTTTTCAGGCGGAAGATATACATATGATCTTGGCAGTTGGGATGACGAAGCAGGAAAATTTCTTGATTTTCACTATGCCATAGACGATGTAGAAGTCGATGAAAAAACATATTATGAAAAACTGAAAAAAATATATGACGAAAAAGCAGCTATATATTCATTTTGTGACGGTTGTAACAAAGAAGAATTTATTACTGCGCTAAGTGAATACTGATTTAATACCATTTTCTTTTTAGCTGTTTTTGAGCACGTCCCTCACAAGTTCATAGAATTCATCACAGGGCATGGATGAACCATCATCGGTTATAATTTGATTATGCGATATTTTCCCGTTATATCTGACATATTTATCTTCAAACATGACTCTGTCCTGAATCATTCCTATAAAGCCATCTCTATCATAACCATAAGAATTAATATAATCCTCTATTGTATCAATATTTTCATATTCATTGATATAAATACAAACCGTCATTGTCACATCACTTAAAAGATGTGACATTTCCGACGAGATATTCTTCGTAGAATAAATTTTACTGTTCATAAATACCATTTCACCAACAGATCGCCATGTGAGTTCCTCTAGCCAATTTTCTCCATCATGTGACTTTACGAGATCCGCATACTTAAGTCCAAGCTCATTCATTACCAGACCGCCCTCTCCTTTAAAATATTTAAAGTCAAAGTCATAATCATAATCGCTATAATCCAGTGATGAATGCATATAATTTGGATTACCATAACAATCTTCGTAATCATTAATTTTATGAATATTAGGAACACCGCCTTCTTTTAGAATATAAAGATCCCAACAACTACCTCTGTTCGATTCATAATTCCCATTAAGATATGCAATGATTCCCATATCATTTATTGCCGGCTCATAATGAGTCAGTTCTGTGAAACTTCCACCATCGGCCATTGTAATAAAATATCCGTTTCCTACATGTTTGGAAGGCAACGGTCCATAATTTTGAAGCCACCCGTAGGAACCTGATTTATTATATTTTCCATTAACCTCGGTAATAACAAAATAGATTCCCTCACCATCTCCAATAACAAGCTCATCAGAACCATTTTTATCAAAATCTACATAAGTAAAAAGAAAACTCGGCATCCATAGTTGCCCCCATAAATTTGAAGCCGTATCTACAAATTCTTTTTCAAAAAATGATCTATACCTCTCGTCATCTTCTTTTTCACTGCAAGACGGAGCAATTGGATTATCCAAGTTCGTTCGTACAGCCTTATATGTATTTGTTGCCTCCTCGATCGATACGTCACTGCAAATATCACCTGAAACTGGTTCTTTATTATCACCGCATGCTGTCAGTAATAAACACAACATTACTAAAAATATTTTTCCTACCTTCATTCTGCCTCTTCATTCTCGTCATTCACTTCCGATTTCCAATAATCTCCGTTCGCGATTCGTTCACGGATCTTATCTTCGCTGCGGGAGAGTTCTTCCATCCAAAGGTCGTAAGACTTCTTCCAGGAATTGTACTTGCGGCCGTGTCTTCTGTCATGTTTGCCAAGTTTGCCTGTCTTTACATAGTTCTCTGACAGGTAATCTTCAAACCACACGGTCACCTTATCGGCGCCGACGATATTCACATGAGTTCCTCCATCTTTGTAATCGGTAGTCTCATCAAAACCGATTTCATCAAGATGCTTGTTCATATCGAGGAACTTGTATCCTCTTTCGGTTACATACTCACCGATATAATTGATTTTCTTCTGCTCCTCTTCACTTACGGTAAAAGGAGTAATAATAAAGAGCGCATCCTTATTGTGCTTCTTAAGACATGAAATAAGATCCGCCAAATACTCTTCCTGCTCCGGGGGCATCTTCTCTACGTCAGTAACACTGTGGCAATTCTCTTTTTCCGCAGGTCCAACCTCATCGGAAGGCGTAAAACCTTTCAGATCATCAGGATACTCATAAAAAAACGTACGTAGCTGGCTCCACATTACAAGCGTCTTCCAATTTGAATGATACTTAAATATATCAAAGTAAAAGTTAATGCGTTTCATATCCTCATTAACTTTGCCATCATCGCCACTCACAGCATTCTCTGCATTATCTTCATCATTCTCAGAATCTTCTGCATCATCTGCATAATCTTCATCTACCATCGCATTTATGGCACGTATCCTGTTAAGAGAATACTTCATGTTATCCGTAACTTCCCTGGTGTGTCCCATGTTCTTATCTTTATCTGCATTTATAAGTTGCTCATCCTCTGCCTGCCACATCTTCATCTCAAAGATAAAAAGATCCGGATCCTGCGTCTTAAGAGCCTCTTCCACAAGATACTTTGCCGCAACAGGTCTTTGCATGTTTGTAGAAAGAGGATACATGGTTATCCCCATATCGCCGTAAATCCTCGGTGTAGCGATACAATAAGGAACAGGACTTGAACCGATAACAACAGCATCTATCGTATTCTTTTTTTCCGCATAAAAACCGACAAACCTATCCTTCGCATCACTGGGGGTTCTGATACAGTAAGTGATATGAGGGATAAGCCACATAACCGCCACTATGAAAATTATTATCTTAAATATCTGTTTCTTACTCATAGTTTTTTATCTGAAATCCTTATAAACCAATAACCGACACTTCTGCCGTGGTACATTCCCTACCACATATATTAAAAATCATCATATATCGAATCCGCAGGATTAAATCCCGGTCCGTACTCGGCAAGTAAAAGTACTGTGAAAAACAGTGCAAAATATACAAGCCATCTGATCACAAGCTTCTTGGACGCAATATACTCCCTTAAGTTTGAATATCCTTCAAATCTGCTGCCTGTGATCTTACCGTCACGCGATAGCTCCATTCTGTACTGAATAGTTGAAACCGTAATGAGCACCGCAAGTGATACAAGAAGCACTCCCCACTCGTAAATACTAAGTCCGAGATTCAACAAGCTACCGTCAACAAAGATTTGCGGATTAAACGCACTCACGCTTCTTTTAAGCAATCCAAGCGCATGCGGAATACTCTTTGATCTAAAGAACAAATCTCCGATGCATACAAAGAAAAATGTTCTCACAACCCTGAATCCGTTTGCAAATTTACTCTGCAGATTGATGTGCATCTTCTTTTCAAAAATCCATGTAAAGAACGGAAGTGTCACTTCTCCGAGCACGATATATGCCCAGTGCAAAAGACCTGAACCGATAACAAAAGTTGCCTTTCCTCCGTGCCATAAACCTACAGAAAACCATAAGATGAACATTGCAACGTAAGTAGTGAGCTGCTTACCTTTCTTTTTACCAAAGACTTTCTTAAGCTTCTTTCCAAGCCCCATTATCATCTTGGTTCTAAGAAGCGGATAAAAGACATTGTCCTTCATCCAGATTCCGAGCGTAGCATGCCATCTTCTCCAATACTCGCTTATGTTCTTAGCAAAGAAAGGCGTCGTAAAGTTCTCTGGAAGAATGATTCCAAGCATCTCGGACAAACCGATCACAATATCTATTCCACCCGAAAAATTCGTATATAATTCAAACGCAAAACACACAGTACCCAGCCAGATATATGCTCCCGTGTACTCTGCATCAACGGCATAAATCTCATCAACTATAGTGTGAAGTCTCTGCGATATAACAAGCATCTTAAAGAAGCCCCAGAGCATTCTCTGCGCTCCGAATGTAAGATTCTTAAAATCCGCTTTGTGATATTCAAACAACTGTCCACTGTGTTCGCGGGTTTTTATAATAGGTCCCTGAACCACAAGCGGAAAGAACATACCGATGAGAGTTGTCTCAAGAAGGCTGTCCCTTCTTACTCCGATGCCGTTATAAACTTCAATGAAGTATCCCAAAAGAATAAATGTATAGAATGAAAGCCCCGTAGGAGGTGTAATACCGCCCCCTGTTATGAAGTTATAGAACTTAAACACGATAAGTATCCCAAGAAGAACAACAAGCTCCGCCGCAAGTATCAGCCTTCTTTTTAAAAGCTCTTTTTCTTCTGTACATGCCAAAAGCTTTAAAAGCCCCCATGTCGTAAACGAGGCTGCAAGCGGAAAGACAATCTGCACATAGTTTCCATTTACGGAAAACAAATAGAAGATGATGCTCGCAAATAAAAGCACCACCCACTGACCTCTTTTTTTAAACAAAAGAGGAACCGTATAATATGCAATTAACACAAGTGCAAAAAAGCACAGAAAATAAAACGAAGTTATACCCATAAAAAATCTTTCATATAACACGCACCCTTATTATAAAACAGGCGCCTGCCACTAAATATATATTACTTGATCATATACTCTTTCTCATACCACTGCTGGAACATAAGAATATACCATATCTGTATCCTGTAAATTCCGCGCTGTGTAAAGTCGGTCCAGATCTTCTCGACAACATCGGGGTCAAGTATCCCCTGCTGCCTTATCTTATTTTTATCAAGAAGAGCTTCTGCCCACTGCCTTATTTTATCATCAAGAAGCCATTTGTCTATCGGAATCGAAAAACCTTTTTTCGGCCTGTTGACCATCTCCTTGGGAACGTACTTATAGAGCACGTTTCGAAGGACCTGCTTGCCGACATTCCCTTCCCTCAAGTAGTTCCTAGGAAGGCTCCACGCAAATTCAAGTATATCCCTGTCAAGCATCGGCACTCTCGTTTCAAGAGAGACCGCCATTGCCGTCCTGTCGACTTTGACAAGTATGTCATCAGGATGATAAACAAGCATATCCATAAGCATCGCATTGTGACACGGATCTGCAAGAAGATTCGTATCCATCTCGGTATATTTGTATGAAAGAGATTTTGCTCCGTTCTTAAGTGCGATCTTTTTTACAATAGGATCACCCTCATGCTCCAGCCTGTGAACATCTCCGGGGCCTTTGGCTCCCATGTACATAGACTTGGCCATCCCGGCTTCGCTCTTTGAATAAGGGCTGTTAAGCATAAGAACTGATGCGGGTTTTCTGATGAAGTACGGGAGCCTTCCAACTTTCCCCCACACTCTCTCAACCGATTCATAGGATCTGTATCCGGCAAAAAGCTCATCTCCGCCGTCGCCGGAAAGCGATACGGTAACATGTTTTCTTGTCATCTTGCTAACAAGATATGTCGGAATCTGTGAAGAATCCGCAAAAGGCTCACCGAACATAAATGAAAGCTGCGGAATAACTTCTTTTGCATCTTTCTCTGTTATATATTCCTCGGTATGAATTGTTCCCAGGTGCCTTGCTATCTCGCCAGCCTGCTCGGCTTCGTTGAACTTCTTATCTTCCATTCCGACGGTAAATGTTCTTACCTTGCCGGGCGCAACCGACTGCATAAGTGCAACGATCGTACTGCTGTCTATTCCCGCTGACAAAAAAGCTCCAAGCGGAACATCGGCAACCATCTGGCCTTTTATAGACTCTTTAAGGAGTCTTTCAAGTTCTTCAGCCGCTTCTTCTTTACTTCCCTTGAAAAGATTACTCTGCCCCTTTACGGCAGTCTCTGTCATAGAGAAATAGCTCTTTGTCTCGGAAGAAAGATCGTCGACATTTACTGTCATGATACTTCCCGCTTCAAGCTTATATATGCCCTTGTAAATCGTATAGGGCGCAGGAATGTATCCTTCTGTAAAATAGATATCAAGAACCTCTGTGTTTATCTCATTATCAAAACCGTCTATCACGCGAAGGCAACCGATATCCGATGAAAATGCAAATGCTCCGCCAACGTTTCCGTAGTACAAAGGCTTTTCTCCGACTCTGTCACGAGCAAAGGTAACGGTGTTTTTGTCCATATCATAAACGGCAATTCCAAACATTCCCTTGCACATGGTCAAAGTCTCTTCCATGCCATAGGCATCAATTGCCTCTATAAGGATTTCTGTGTCTGAAGTGCCGTTAAATTCTGTAACTTTTCCCTCCGCGATAAGCTTGTCTTTTACCACGGATGCATTGTAGATCTCGCCGTTATATGCGATAACTTTTCGTCCGGAATGTGACATCATGGGCTGAGCGCCCTTTTTGGATAAGTCCACAATAGAAAGGCGCCTGTGCCCAAGCGCCACTTTTTTGTCATCACTTATATAGATTCCTTCATCGTCGGGGCCTCTGTGAAGCATCCTATGATTCATCTTCCCGATGTTTTCCTTAAGGTCACCTCTAAACCCGATAAGTCCTGCTATTCCGCACATAATGTCTCCATCGATGTCTGATAAAGCTTTCCGCTGATACCACATCAGCCTAAAACCTCATCAATCTTCCACGTCTATAACGTTGTTTTTATTTGTATATCCCGTAAGGTCAAGCTTATAAGTCTTATTACCCTCTTCATCTTCCTTCACAAGCTCAAATCCCTGAAGTGAGTAGAAGTCCTTGACCATCTTGTTCTTGGCTGTTGGGTAATAATATCCGTAAACAGTCTTAATACCTCTTTCACTTGCTTTCTTTGCAAGCATATCCATCATGGCAAATTCCATATCTCTCTTCAAAACTCTGCAGCTCATAAGCCACAAGTCAATATGAAGTTCTTCGCCATCCTGCTTGCCTATTACAAGCGAAACTATTCCGTTATCCCCGAATTTATCCTCAAGACGACCGTAAAGAGTGATGTTGCTGCTGTCATTTGCGGTCTTCTCGATATCATCGGGAGTATATCTCTTTGTCGTAAGATTAAACTGATTACTCTTGTTTGTAAGCTGCGCGATTCTTGGAATGTACATCTTTTCAAAAGGAGCTATGACAGCCTTCATCTCAAGAGACTTAAGATACTCACTATAGTCCTTAAAACTCTCCTGAAGCTCGGTACGCTTCTTATTTGCCATGTACATCTCATTTCGTTTTCTGTCATCATCGGAAATTGATGTGACTTCAAAAAATCCCGAGTGATCAAGAATCCTTATATAATGCTCGGGAGTATCTATTTCAGGTGCATTTACCTTGGGAATCTGCCCTGTAACTATAGCTCTCTCAGCCGGATTGTCGTCCACAAAGACAAGTGATTCCGGAAGCACATTGAGCTCTGAAGCGATTGCCTTCATATTCTCACTCTTTGGCTCCCAGTTTGCCTTTATAAATACAAAGTCATCGGGCTTAAGCGCTCCGTCGGGATGATTAAGTCCCGCAAGCGCATTCTCTTCATCGTTCTTCGAATCAACCGCAAGAACGATTCCAAGGTCTTTCTGCGCCTTGATATAATTCTGGAACTCAAGATATACCTGACCAAGATTTGTCTCCTGACCAATCTCGATTCCGTCAGCCCCGTCGTCACCTACAACGCCGCCCCACAGTGTATTATCAAGATCAAGAACAAGTCCCTTCTTGTTCTTTCCGTAAATTGACTTGATTATATTTGCCACGTTAAAACTGAGCGTCGGTATAGCCTGAATGCAAAGCGCATACTTGTACATATGCCATGCAAGCGGATCTGACCACGCATCAAGACCGTAGCAAGTCGAAAGATAATTTATATCATTTATAAAAAAGCTTCCTTCATCTCCCGAAGCCTTTCTTGCATATTCGGCAAACATGAGATTTAATCTGTTGATAAAAGACAATCTTCCATGAGCGTCATATCCGTCCCTGTTTCCCATAAGCCTGTAAAAAGGCGCCTCGAAATTATTCTGGATGATTGGGCAATGATAAAGTTCATGCAGATTGTGCCACATCGTCTCAAAATGCTTAAACATACCGTCTAGCTTATCCTGCACCGCAGCCTCGCTGTCATCCATTGTGGGATAGTCCGTTATATTCCTGTTGCTTGTATGTATATAGATAATATCAGGCGCAAACTCTTTTAACTCATCCGATGGAAACATCGCATCCTGCCAGTACTGCCCATACTCAGACTCATAGAATACTGGCTCTATATCATAATTTAGCAAAAAGAGCTCCAGGATTCTTATAATATCGTGAGTTGTGGAACCTCCGAGCACCGCTATCTTTTTCTTTATTCTGTCAGAGCCGTCGGCAAGAAGAGTCTTCTTTATCGACTTTGACTTTTTCATTATGTAACTGTTATCAAACGGATATTCAAGTTCTTTAATCATTAAAACTTATCCCTCTATTATCCTTCCATTATCCTGTCAAAATATTTTTTCCATTTAGAATTGGTGACGTCCGGGCTGCATATTTCCTGAATCTTTGTTGCCTGCTCACCAAGCCTCTCGGCAAGTTCCTTATCTGAAAGAATCTTTCTGATGGCATCTGCCATGGCATCCTTATCTCCCACAGGAACGAGAAGTCCGTTCACTCCGTCTTCAATAAGGTCTCTCGGGCCACCGCACGGACAATCCGTAGCGATACAGGGAAGTCCCAGTGACATCGCTTCGATAAGCGAATTCGGCATACCCTCGTGATTTGATGCAAGAATGAAAATCGATGCTTTCTCTATATGCTCCGCAACATTACTTACATTGCCCTTAAATTCGACTCTTTTTCTTATCCCGAGTTCCGACGCAAGTCTCTGAAGCTTAATGCTGTCGGGCCCGTCTCCGTAAAAGACAAGTGAATAATCGGGAAATGCATCTCCCGCAGCATCCTTAAACGCTCTCATAACCATTTCCTGGTTCTTGTTGCTGTTTATCCTTGCGACCATTACAATCTTCTTCTCACGATCGCCGATATAGCGCTTCCTGATAAAAGAAGGATTGAGCGAGTTTGGAAGTATTATACATTTCTTTTGAATATATTTGGGAAATTTGGCTTTTGCGCCTTTAGACTGGACAACAACGCCTGCCGCTTTTCCGAAAGTTGCAAGCATACCCGCTTTTAGCCCTCTGCTGCCGTACTCCATATCGGGATCTGCACGCACAGATACAACAACCTTTATTCCCTCTCTTGTAGCGGTTGAAAGAGCCATTATGTTGTTTTTTCCAAGGAAACTCAGTACAAGATCCGGTTTAAGTTCCTTCCAGATATTGCGAAGTTTATTATATCTGTTCTTTAAATTTGCCGCTCTTCCCGCCTGCTCTTCTTTTAACAGTGCAGAAAAAACTCTCCTTATACCGCCCTTTTCTCCGCCTTCAAGATCTACCCAAACGGGATTTTCGTCAAGATCGGCCACGTGGACGGCATTCGGTGCTCCGGCAGGAACTCTCTTCCATGCCGCGTGCTTTACTTCATATTCATTTGCCGCCAGATATGTAGTAACGAGAGTAACTTTGTAACCCTGCTCAAAAAAATAATCGGCAAGATTAGACATTACTCTCTCTGCTCCGCCTTTTTCAAGCGAGCCTATATACATGGCGATATGCTTTTTATTTTCAGAATTCGACAAGTTCAATTATCCCCATACTGATATTATTAAGAAAAGTCACTTTTTTCCCGTCAATGCACGGTGCGACCGCAGGCTCATGTATCACGGTGTAGTGCTTACCCTCAAGCTCTTCTATAGCCTTGTCCATATCATCCACCTCATAGCAAAAATGATAAGGGGTATTCTTATAGCGCTTAAGAAGCGGGTACATGGGAGAATTTTCGCCCATGGGCTCAATGAGCTCGACTCTGTAATCTCCGTTTCTCAGAAATTCAATCTTAATATCCCTTATCTCGTCATACTTGGTGGGCTGTTCAACCTCATAGCCAAGCTCAAAAAATTTTTTCTCCGTCTTGTCTATGCTTTTGGCAAGGTATCCGACATGATGTATTTTCATCTTATTAACCCTGTAATTTGCTGATGATTATGTCTGCCATCTCGCCGACATTCTTCATTGATACGATCTGTCCCATGTTGAATTTGATATCAAATTCCTGCTCAACGGCATTTATAAGATTGATGTGCTCAAGTGAATCCCAGCCGTCAACATCCGCTGATGTTGTAGAATCATCAACTGTGATATCATCATCCTCAAAAACATCTCTGAATACTTCATTTAATTTCTCAAAAACTGCTTCTCTTGTCATTTCTATCTCCTTTTATCAAATCATATGAAAATTATACCACTGCTGGAATATGTAGAACGACCACGCGATCTTACTGTAATTTGCTCCAGTAGCCGGTCCGCCGTCTCCCTTTACAACATAGTCGTTGATAAATTTCGATACATAATCAACGTCAAAAATATCCTGTTTACGAAGGAATGACGTACTGCTGTAATCAAGGAGCTGCTCCCTTAACGGTCCGCGAAGCCACTCATCCATCGGAACTCCGAATCCTGTCTTAGGTCTTTCAAGAAGTTCCTTAGGTATATAGTCATAAGCGATATCTTTTAGGATATGCTTCTTATCTCCCTTATGATACTTGAATCTATGCGGTATTCTAAATGAATACTCCATTACATCGGTGTCCATTATGGGACATCTTGCTTCAAGCGAATATTTCATGGACGCTCTGTCCATCTTTACAAGGATGTCTTCAGGAAGGTATGTATCCATATCAAGAAGCATCCTTCTTATCTGAAAATCTTTCACGCCGTACAGGCTCTCAACAGGATACAAAACAGGCAGGGAATTGCTTTCAAGATTGTAATCTGTAGAAAGATACTGCGCTGCACTGATAGGAACATCCATCTCTTCATTGCCTGTTATAAAGGCGTGCGATGCTCTTATATATCCTTCTGAAACAAGCTGCGTCTTGGTCTCCGGATCTCTGTTATTTGCGACAACCTTTACTCTGAAGGGCATCTTATCAAGAAGTGTTCCGTCTCCGCTCTTTATGCCCGAAAGGCTGTGAACCATAGCTCCCGGAATATCCAAAAGCTGCGCTGTTCTTACGTTATCATATATATTGTATCCGCAGAAAAACTCATCTCCGCCGTCTCCCGAAAGAGCAACTGTAACATCCTGCTTGGCAAGTTTACTTACAAGCATGGATGGAATCTCTGAATTATCTGCGAAAGGTTCATCATAATACTGAGGAATACTGCTCACAAGCTCAAACATCTCTTTTTCGGAGATATAGAGCTCTGTGTGGTCTGTTCCAAGGTGCTTTGCTATCTCCTTGGCATACTCCGCCTCGTTATATCTGGGAACGTCAAAGCCTATGCAGAATGTCTTTACCGGTCTGTCTGAATGCTCCTGCGCAATTGCCGTGATAAGCGATGAATCATAGCCGCCGGATAAAAAAGTTCCAAGCGGAACATCAGCTATCATTCTCGATGCAACAGACTTTTTAAGTCTCTCTTTCAATCCCTCTTTTGCTTCCGCATAGCTTCTTACGGGATTTTTAGACATCTCTTTGTAAACTTCTTTTATATCCCAATACTTCTTCTTTGTAATCTTGCCTTCACTAAACTTAATATATGAGCCTGCTTCAAGCTTGTACACATCGGTAAAGATCGTATCCGGAGCAGTGATGTACTGCTGAAGAAGATATCTTGATATAACCTGCTTTCTTATCTCGGGCTTAAATCCGGGACATTTCATGATAGGCTTAAGCTCCGAAGCAAAAACCAGATTTTCCCCGTCAAACCAGTAAAAAAGAGGCTTCTTACCTATTCTGTCTCTTATAAGATAAATATCCGACGTCTCTCTGTCATAGAGTGCGATTGCAAACATTCCGTGGATATGATCCACCATGTCTATTCCCCACTTAAGGTACGCGGCGATTATCGCCTCGGTATCGCAAGTTGACTTAAACTCATAGTCAGACAACTCTTCCTTGAGCTCACGGTAATTATAGATCTCACCGTTGTATACAACAGATATCCTTCCGTTTTCCGAATGCATCGGCTGATGTCCGAGCGGCGACAGATCCATTATGGAAAGACGTCTCTGAGCAAAACCGATCGAATAACCGTTTGATCCGTCGTAAATCTCAACACCGCTGTCGTCAGGTCCTCTGTGATACATGGTATCATTCATGATACGCAGTTGTTCTTCAGTTATTCTCTTTTTTGATATATATCCGCAAATTCCGCACATTCTTTATATTTACAGCTCCACTGGTAGTTTTTCGAAATTATCGCGAAGAGGGCCGAAATCCTTGCACTCATTATCGATAGAGTCAATAAGTTCCACGTACTTTTCATTTACAAGTGTCTTGTAATTCTCGAGATTGTCATATCCCTTCTTGGTCCACGCAAAAGGATGCGTAAGGATTTGCACCTTCTTGTGGGCATTTATCGTCTCTTCATCGGGATAGCCGTATCTCCAGATATGATTGGCATCCGACATATACTTAACTTCAAGCTCAGATTCGGGAGTCGCCTTGGGATCGAATGAGAAGAACTCATCCTGATATGCATTTATAATTCCCGGAATCTTGATATTTTCTGCAAGAACGTCAGGTGACGGTCTGTGTATTGAAAAAGAATTGATTTCAAAGCCGAGCATATTGCTGAGCATATCAATCTCCTGCTTGATCCTCTCTCTTATCACTCTCATATCCGTCATTCCGTTTAATGCAAAATGAAGACCTATGTGCTGGCCTCTCTCATGCATATCGGAGAGGATATCCCTGTTTTTTCTGGATAAGATGTTATATGAATTGTTTGTCCACTGGAAAAAGAATGTGGATCTAAAGTCCATACTCTCTTCAACCTTGGCAAGAGCATGGGCTCTCTCTACAGAATATTCAACATCGTGTCTCATAATCACAAAGCTGTCTTTTTCAAGAGCTTCCTCGTATGTCGCATATCGTCCCGCAGCTTTTATGGCACGGACTATCTCTCTGTAATCATCAAATGAAAACATTATTACTTATCTCCTATTATTATCTATGATCTTCTCCAAATAATCTCTCCACTGTATAAATACAGCTTCGGAATTTGTGATCTGTTCTATCTTTGCAGCTTCATTTCCGAGACGTTCCGCAAGTTCCTTATCTTCAATGAGCCTGCATATTCCCTCCGCAAGAGCATCGGGATCTTTTATCGGAACAAGAAGTCCGTTCTCTCCGTCTCTCATAACGGTTCTTGGACCGCCGCAGGGACAGTCTGTAGCAACACAGGGCATTCCCATCGCCATTGCTTCAAGAAGCGAATTGGGAAGTCCCTCCCAGTCTGATGAAAATGCGTAAACCTCGCCCTTTGGTATCTCTTTTTCAAGTTCATCGCTTCCGCCCATGAGAAGTATGTAATCTTCCGCATGGTTGTCGGCTATTATCTTATCAAGTATCTCTTTTGTCCCGTCAAAAGAATCGGGACCGTATATCTTAAGAACATAATCGGGGTGTTTCTCATGCACCTTGATAAAAGCTTCGCAGAGCATCGGCTGATTCTTGAAATCTACAAGTCTTGCGTGATGCACAACAGCCTTATCCCTTTTTTCAGGTTTCTTAAGTCCGAAATACTTTGGATTTACCGGATTTAAAATAATGGCTGAATTGTCCTGAAGATATGGCTTAAAGAATTCCTTTTGCCCGGTTGTCTGAAATACACAACCTGCTGCCCTCGGGAACAACCACTTAATCTGTACTTTATCAGAAAATGCATCATAATGTCCAACAGGGTCTGTCCTTATTGATATTACGACAGGCACATCACTTTTTCCCGCAGCCATAAGTGCCCTGTAATTGGCTCTTTGAGCGAATGCTATGAGCACATCGGGATGATAATTTTTTACAAATTCCTTGAGATATTTAACGCGCAAAAAGAACTTTGTTATCCTGTTCTTCTTTTCATCTCCTTCACGAAGACCCACATGCACTCTTGTAACTCTTTCATCAAGGACAAATTCATTTTCATCCACCCACTCAGTGGCAACATATACCTTATAGCCTTCCCGGGCAAATTGATTGGCGAGGTTTGAAACCACGCGCTCGGCACCGCCCTGAACAAGGCAGTTCAAGTGAAATGCTATTGTTTTCATAATTATAAAAGTACCGTTCCTACTTCCAATTCTGCTTCAGACTCATATCTGTCTATTCTGATCGAACCGTCAACCGTGCGAACGATCGGCTTTCCATCAAATATATCAACTATCTCTCCGGGCGCAAATCCCGAGAAATCGATCATCTCATCAAAAGGATGTGCCTCCCAGACCGTAACCTTATTCTTCTCATCCTCAGAGCCTGCATAGCAGAACGCTCCGGGGAAAGGCGCCGCAACGCCTCTTATAAGGTTATATATATTTCTGGTCCTGTCTTTAAAATCAATTTTTCCATCTGAAGCGGTACGTTTATTGTACCATGAATCATAATCTTTTGAATCGGTGCGGATAGGAATCTCACCTTTTTCCATATATGTTGTTACAAGCTTCCTTATAAGGTTCTTGGAACATATCATATTCTTGTACTGAGCCGTTCTGATATCGTCATGCTCATTTATCTGGAACATCTCTGTCGCAAAGACATTCGGGCTGTCCGCATGTTCATCGTATCTGAAGAGATTGAGATTAAATCTCGAATCGCCGAGGATTACCGACCAGTTAAGGGGTGATCTTCCTCTTCCGAAGGGAAGATATCCACAATTTCCGTGGAAACCGTATATTCCGCTGTTAAATGCATCGAGGACTTCCTTTGGGATAAGCCTCTGCCATCCCATTACGATTCCGAGGTCAAAAGTGTTTTCCTCAATGAATTTCTTTGTCTTTTCATCATTAAGGAAATAGCTCTCTGCCTCAAACACGGGGATTCCGTACTTTTCTGTAAGAAAAGAAAGTCCCTTAAATCCCGACACCTGATTGTGTTCAAGAACCTTAGGCGCAATGGTGATAACAAGATCCACCTTGCAGAGTTCTTTTTCTATAAAATCTATTATGTTTTCAGACGTATCTTTTACTCCGAAGACTACAACTTTATAATGCATTATTCATACCTCTTGAAAATCTCATGTATACTTTCTTTATATTTTTCGGGGGCGTAGAACATTGCTCTCTCATAGGCTTTGTCCGCGTACTTTGAAGCTTTCCGGTCATCGTCCAAAAGACTTATTATCTTTTCCGCAAGAATCCTCTCTCTATCTGTTATGTTATTAGGATCCATATCGACATTTTCACCAAGATCCGGAACAAGGATTCCGTAAGTTCCTTCTATGGCTTCTTTTGTACTGTCACCGTTTGGTATCTCTTCAATAAGCTTATCGTATTCACTCTCGCTCAAAAGAATCTCTCTGGGGCCTGTCTTACAGTCTGCTGAAATAACAGGCTTTCCCAGTGCCATCGCTTCAAGAACCGCATTGGGAAATCCCTCGTGGTTGGAGCTGCATACATAGATATCGGAAGCCGCCACATAGGTAAACGGATTCTTTTTTACTCCGGGAAAAAAAGCTTTTCCCTTAATTCCAAGCTGTTCGGAAAGAGTCTCGTAACCCGACCAGTTTCCCGCACCGAGTACTACAAGCCTTGCCTCCGGATGTTTCTTATAAACAAGTGAAAATGCCTTTACAAGATGCCATATTCCTTTTATGTAATCGTTTCTTCCCATGCAGGATATAACTTTCACATCTTCGCCCTTAAAAGGAATATCGTCCATCTTCTCATTTCCCTTTGCCCTGACATCATTGACATCAAGCGGATTGTAGATATAGGTACTTCTGTTGTAGTCAAAATCTCTAAGGAGCTGTCTTACAATCTCTTTTGAACAGGAAAGAACCTGATCTGAACCTTTGCAGAACATCTTTATATTCTTGGGATTTTCCATATCGGTCTGACAACGAAGTCCCGTAAGAACCTTTTCTTTTCCCTTGGAAAGAACATTAACGTAGTTTGATGAACTTCCAAAGCTGTATGCGATGTCGATTTTAAGATCTTTCTTTATTTTCCTTGTCTTTATGACTCTCTTTATTACATTGAATACTTTATTTATCGTGCCCTTCTTAGCCGGCACATCAATATCGATCACTTCAAGTCCCGTTACGTCAAAGTTGATATCTTTTGAGCTGAATATAAGTATGTATACGTTGTAATACTCCTGCATCAATCTTGCAGTCTTTATGCAAACACGCTCAAATCCGCCCTGATGAAGCATGGGCACCATGAGCATAAGGTTCTTCTTGTTAGCTGCCATTAGAAATGTCCTCTTTCATAAAAGTATGCCATCTGCTTTGCCTGAAGTTTTACGTCAAAACCGGCATCTCTTAATTCGTTTAAAATATATTCCGACGTTCCCGCTCTGTCTCCCACAGAACACTTACCTATACTGTTGCTGCCCTCTGCAAGCGGCTCATATCCATCGGTGCTTGCATCCAAAACTTCGGTGTCATCAAGAATAAGATCGTCCAGGATCTTTTTTGCCCATTCTCCCGCATCAAGGTTAATGCTCATCATGGTAACAAGTTTCGTTGCATTAACTTCCGGCGTCACGGAGTCTGATACAAGACACTGAAGTCCTGCTGCCTGCGCTTCGACAACACTTCCGGGAAGTCCCTCATATCTTGAAGGGAAGCAGAAATAATCCATCGCCTGATAATAATCGGCTGCATTACTCTTATTTCCCGCAAAGATACATTTGTCATATATTCCGAGCCTGTCCGCAAGATTTTTCACATTATCCATAAGCGGTCCTGTGCCCAGCATCAAAAGCTTTATCCGCATACCGTGAAGCATACAGTATTTGTTCTCAACATCATTTTCAAGCATCTTAATGATATTGAAAAAAACCTGAATAAGAAATTCGTGGTTCTTGGCATACCTAAAACTTCCGACATGTCCTATGACAATGGCGTTGGCTACTCCAAGTTCTTTTCTTATCCTGTTTCTTTTTTCTTCATTGTAAGCAAAATTCTTTAAGTCTATGGCATTGGGAATTATCTTAACTTTCCCCTGCTCCACAAGCGTATTTCCAAATACCGCCACTCCCGCTTCTTTTGAGCAGGCAAAATTAAAATCTGTAACTCCCTCTTTTCGAAGCGGAGCCCTAAAAATGTTTGTGGCAATACCCTTAACGCCTTTATCTACACCCGCGCTTCTTGCATGGGCTGCGCAAATTGGAATACCCGCTTTCTTTGCAATCGGAAGATAGATGGCCGCGGTACTTGTCATGTGCCCTTGTACCACTTTCCACTCATTCTGATGTTCCTTAAAAAAATTCCTGATCGCAGCTTTGTAATCAAGCAGATTGGTTCCCACAAATTTGGGGAGGCAGAATATTCTTCCGCCCAATGAATATACCGTATTATCAAAATAGTCCGGCTCTCGAACTGCCATCAGTTCATCAGAAGTCGGACTCTTTTTTCCTGTCTTATCAGGTGAATAATGGACAAGAAAATCAAACTGTATCCTGTCCCTATTCATATTACGATATAAATCCATTATGCGACATTCAGCTCCGCCTACTCCAAGTCCCCCTAAGACGTGTAATACTCTTATCTGTCCGTAGTTATCTTCCATAACTCCTCACTTTATGCTTTTCCTCAGATTAACAATAGTGTATTTGGCCTTAGCTAAAATATACTCACAAATATATCCGAGTATCCCCTGCTGTGTAGCTTGCATGTCCATTAATTCAGAAAACGACACAACCTTCGCTGTCTCCAAAAGTTTCTCAAAATCTGCAAACTCTTTTTCATCCATTGTGTTGGTGTGATACACAAAAGTGGTTATTCCGTCCCTCTTATCAGAAAGGGTCTTGGAACGCCTTGAAGAAATTGGATAATAAACAATTCCAGAGCGCTTATACGGCGCTCTTCCAAAGCCGTCGGTAATACAGGAAAAACCGTTTTTCTTAAGAGCTTTGACAGTATTTTTGTCAAACGAATGTGAGGGTGCCATAAAAATATCCGTTAATATGCCATTCTCCCTCAAAATGCGCTTTCCGACTCTTAGCATATCATCCTGCTTGTAGTAAGGAACACCGGCAAACTCAGACTTTCCTCCTATCGGAAAGATTCCTGCCTCTTTTGTGGTATATACATGGTTAAAACCGTGCATTGCCACAACCCAGCCTGAGTTTTGAAGGTCTTTTACAAAGTTCCAGAAATTTTCGATAGGCTCCGAAATATCAAGCTTTTCATCTTTACACTCCGGAACAACCCCGATAAGAGGCTTGATGCCATGCTTATCGAGAAGTTCTTTAAACCTGTAAAATTTCTCCCGGTCCATTGCAGGAGTAATATCATCCATTCGTATCGCTATTTTCATAGATTTTCTTTGTACCAGTTAATGGCAAGCTCAATACCTGCTTTGAAATCATATGAAGGATCGTATCCGAGGTTCTTTCTTGCTTTTGAGATATCTGCGTTTGAATCTCTGATATCGCCCTTTCTTGCAGGTCCGTAGTTGGGCTCTACATCAAGTCCGAGTGCATCTGTAAGATGATGATAAACATCGATAAGATACTCTCTTCCGCCTGCACCGATATTGTAAGCTTCGCCCGCTGCATCAGATGATGCGAGGCAAGCTCTTAAGTTTCCTTCAATTACGTTATCAACATAAGTAAAGTCACGTGACTGCTTACCGTCACCGTTGATTGTAGGAGTCTCTCCGTTCATAAGCTGCTTAAGGAACTTGGGAATAACCGCAGCATATGCGCCGTTAGGATCCTGTCTTCTTCCGAATACGTTGAAATAACGAAGTCCGTATGTATCGAGTCCGTAGAGGCTCTTATAGAGCTTTCCGTACTCTTCGTCCACTTTCTTTGTAAGTGCATAAGGAGAAAGAACATTTCCTTCCTGTCCCTCTTTCTTGGGAAGAACTGTTGAATCTCCGTAAACAGATGAGCTTGAAGCATATACAAACTTCTTAACTCCGTTCTGTCTTGATGCCTCCATCATATTAAGAGTTCCTCTGATATTGATCTCCTCATAAAGAAGGGGCATCTCGATGCTTCTGGGAACGCTTCCCCATGCAGCTTCGTTCAAAACATAAGTAACACCTTCAGTCGCTTTCATACAAGCATCAAGGTCTCTGATATCGTCCTCGATAAAGGTAAAATTCTTGTTTTCCATTAAAGGCTGAATGTTCTCGATATGTCCTGTTGAGAGGTTATCAAGGCATCTTACCTTGTAGCCCATATCAAGAAGCGCCTCACAAATATTGGAACCGATGAAACCTGCGCCTCCGGTTACCAGAAATAAACTGTCGTCATCAAATTTAAGCTCTTTAAAACCCATTTAAAAAAGTCCTCTTTTCAATTAGTAAGGAGGTTACGCCTCGCTCTCACTCAGCGTAACACGTTCGAACCAGATTCGCAAAAACCTCATCAGGTTCTCACAGCCGCCGGAACACGCGCGCACTAGGCTCAAAAATACTTCGCCAAGTGCTTACAGCCGCCAATAATCATATTCAGGCGCTTTATATTCGCTCATATCATAGATTCCCTTAAGATCCATGAATACTTTTGTCTTATGCTTTGCATTGAAGAATTTTGCAATATCGGCCGGCTTGTAGCTCTCGAATTCTTTGTGAGCAACGGCAACGATAACCGCATCCATATCCTTAACGGCATCCAATGAATCAAAATCGATACCGTAAAGTCTCTTAGCCTCGTCGGCATCAGCTTCGGGATCAACCACTACGGGAGTGATTCCGTACTCGCCAAGCTCATTGTAAATGTCGATGATCTTGGTGTTACGTGTATCGGGGCAGTTCTCCTTGAATGTAAATCCAAGAATTGCAACCTTCGCATTCTTAACTGCAATGTCGTTTGCGATAAGATTCTTTACGCAAGACTCTGCGATATATTTACCCATATCATCATTGATCCTTCTTCCCGAAAGAATGATCTGTGAATGATATCCGAGTTCTTCTGCCTTATATGTGAGGTAGTAAGGGTCAACACCGATGCAGTGACCACCTACAAGGCCAGGGAAGAATTTAAGGAAATTCCACTTTGTTCCGGCAGCCTCAAGAACGCTCTTTGTATCGATATCCATCTTGTGGAAGATCATAGAAAGCTCATTCATAAATGCTATATTAATATCTCTCTGGCTGTTCTCGATAACCTTTGCAGCCTCGGCAACCTTGATAGACTGTGCCTTATATACTCCTGCGAGTGCAACAAGACTGTAAACGTTTGCAACCTCTTCAAGAGTTTCTTCATCCATACCTGAAACAATCTTTGTAATGGTATCAAGTCTGTGAACCTTATCACCGGGATTGATACGCTCGGGAGAATATCCTACCTTGAAGTCTACTCCGCACTTAAGTCCGGATTCCTGCTCAAGGATGGGAACACAGATATCCTCTGTTACTCCCGGATATACTGTTGACTCGTATACCACGATGCTTCCCTTTGTAAGATACTTACCAAGTGTATGGCTGGCACCCTCAACAGGTGAAAGATCCGGTGTGTGATCGTCATTTACAGGTGTAGGAACCGCAACTACGTGGAATTTACACTCACGAAGCTTCTCGGGATCTGCTGTAAACTCAACACTTGTATTCTTAATGGCTTCATCGCCGACTTCTCTTGTGGGATCGATTCCCTTCTTATAAAGTTCTACCTTGGCAGCGTTAAAATCATATCCGACTACCTTTATCTTCTTGGCATATGCCACTGCGATCGGCATGCCTACATAACCAAGTCCAACCAATGAAAGTTTTTCTTCTCCGGCAAGAAGTTTCTCATACAAACCCATTTGAATCCTCCAAATCATTAACATTTCAATGTTAAAGTTTTTTACATAATTATAGATTCTTAAATAAAAAATTCAAGAACACATTTATTATACTACGCCTGTCAAACATCTGTAAAAATCATATTTTTACAGTTCTTTAAGCGTTTGCTCATAAGTTGAAATGACAATTTTTCTGTCATAATTTTTCTCAATAAAATGTCTGGCTTTTTTTCCCATTTCTTTCCTGTCATCTTCCGAAAGTGCCAGAAACTTTCTTATGGCATCCCGAAGTGCCGATGAATCGCCGGGCTTAAAGCCTATTCCCGTAACGCCCTCTTCAAAAGTCTCCTTACATCCGTTTACATCGCTTGCAAGAACAGGTCTTCCGCACGCTCCCGCTTCAAGAAGCACATTGGAAAGTCCCTCATGATAAGAAGGATGCACTATCACATGGCTGTTTGCCATGACAGGTTCAACGGTATCAAGATGTCCGTGATATCTTATCGAGCCCTTTTCTTCAAGCGCCTGTATCATCGGCTCATACTTTGCTCTCTCATCCTCTTCGTACTCTCCGACAAGGTCAAAAGAAACATTATCATACTCGGATGTTATTGCTTCCGCAGCCTCAAGATACTCCTCGATTCCTTTATCCTTCATTATCCTTATTACTGCAAGGAAACGTATTCCGTCATTCTCCGAAGGATATTCCCTGAAAGGGTGTTCCGTAAGATTGACTCCCGATCCCGGCAAAAGAGCTGCATTTTTCGCCGCAACTCCTTTATTTTTCATGAATTCAAGATTTCTCTCGTTTTGGAAAAAAACTTTTTTGGCCCTGCTCATAGAAAACGAATACATCTTTACAAGGATCTTACTCAGCATCCCTCCGCCTTCTATCGCGGTTCCAAGTCCCGTAACATTGCAGACATACGGGATTCTTAAAAACTTAGCAGCCATAGCCCCGTAAATATTGGGCTTTATCGTATATGTAAGAACCGCGCCGGGGCGCGTATTCTTCATTATTTTCATGTAACTTGCAAACAGTTTGAGGTCTTTTAACGGATTCATCCCGTGTCTTTCAAGATGCGTATCCACAAGTTCCACATTCATATCGCGGAGCTTGTGCACATTCTCATCAAAAGGGACCGATACTATCACTTTGTGCCCAGCCTTTTTAAAGGATTCAATAAGCTCTTTTCTAAAAAGAAAAAGACCGTTTGCATAGTTTGCCAAAATCAAAATTGTCATTATCAGATTTCTCTCATTCGATCCTCAAGGTTATCCAATGTATCTATGACAACGCTGTCATACATCATCATAACGACATTCTCGTCATACTGCCCGATCTGCTGAGGATTTTCTTCCTTCTCCACAACATTTTTGTAAATAAATGACGGGAATTCAACTCCCGCGCCGTAGGCATGAAGATAAGCTCCTCCGAATCTCGGATTTATCTCAGAGAGGTAATACTCTCCGTCCTGATAAAAAAGATCCATGTCAAGAGGTCCGTTAAACTTAAATACCTCAAGTGCTCGCTGCGCAAATGCAAAAAGTTTGTCATCTTTAAACGAAATAGTCTTGTTCGCTCCACCGATCGTGGTAGAAATCTTTTTCTTGGAAAAGATTGCAACAGGCTTGTGACTTATTGTATCGACATAGATGTCGGCATCCATATCTTTTCCGGTCATAAGTTCCTGAATAATAAGCCCCGGATCTTTCTCTGTAACTTCCTTAAGAAGTTCATAGGTATCAACCTTGCGGGCACCGACGCTTCCGCTTCCGGTTCTTGGCTTAACAAAGACGGGAAGCTTTATTTTGCCTTCCTTGTAGTCCTTGTCAAAATCAGAAAACGTACCGTAAGTTTTAACCGTTCTTATTCCCTTTGATGAGAGATATTTGTACATCTCAAATTTATCAAAACACAACTTTGCGGTTTCTTCGTAGGGTGCAAGAACTTCAACTCCAAGCTCTTCAAACTCTTTTCTGTGTGTTGCAAGAATCGCGATCTCGGGATCGATAAGCGTCGTTACCGCATCGATCTTCTCTTTCCTACAGATATCGAGAATAGTCGGAATATACTCAGGTGCTGTTATAAGCGGAACTTTATAGCAAACATCCGCAAAAGCCGGAGCAGGTGCATATACGCTGTTATCAGTAACAACCATGTGAACCTTATCTCCAAGAGTTTTCCTGAAATCTTTTAAAAGTTCACAGCGTCTTCCGACACTGCAAAATAAAATATTCATCTTACCGCTCCTTTGGTTTTGTGCCTGTAAATGCCTCCATCGTCGCATCCGTGGCACTGTTTATATCATCATGTTTAAATACGACCGCTATGGTCATGAAGAAAATCTTAAGATCGAAAAGAAAAGAAATATTCCTTGCGTAATATACATCTTTCTCAAATCTGTCTTCCCAGCTGAGAAGATTTCTTCCGTTTACCTGCGCCCATCCGGTAAGGCCCGGTCTTACATCATGCCTGTGCCTTTGTTCCTCGTTATAAAGAGGAAGATATTTTACAAGAAGAGGTCTTGGGCCGATAAAACTCATATCACCCTTTAAAATATTGATAAACTCAGGCAGTTCATCAAGACTGGTTGCTCTGAGCTTTTTGCCAAACTCTGGAAGTCTGTCTTCATCGGGAAGAAGATTTCCGTTTTCATCTTTCGCATCAGTCATTGTCCTGAATTTATAAAGGTTAAAAACCTTTCCGTCTTTTCCGGGTCTTGGCTGCTTAAAAATAACAGGGCTTCCCAGCTTAACTCTTACGAGTATCGCAAGTATAAGATACAACCAGCAAAAAGGTATAAGTACCAGCAAAGACAGTATTATATCTATCAATCTCTTAATACATTTTGAATATATCATCAGCTACTCCGAAATATGTCGTATTCAAAACATTTAGTCAAAGCATCTTCTTATGATCTCGATGATCATATCCTGCTGCTCTTTTGTCATCTTGTTATCACTTGGAAGACATAAACCTCTGTTGAAGATATCGGCTCCAACATCCTTAAAGCCTTCCTCTTCGATATAAGCGTTACTGCGTGCTCTTCCGTTTCCGTACTTTGTGATAAAAGCATTTGACCTGTAAATAGGCTGCATGTGCATGGGTTTCCAGATCGGACGTCCCTCTGCGTTATTCTCGGCAATGGCGCTGAGGATTTCCGTGGGACATGTCTTTCCGGGTTCGGGATTATAGAGAACTTCTTTTTCTCCGCGAACCTGTCTGCACATTACATCTTCATCTATGATCATGCATGAAAGCCAGAAGTTTGGCTCACTGTTCTTCTTATCATAAGGGTTCATCCTTACGGGAAGCCCCTTGAGCCCTTCTTTGTAACGCATGAAGATTTCTTTTTTCTGAGCGATATGCTCTTCAAGATAAGGAATCTGTCCTCTTACGATTCCGGCAATAACATTACTCATTCTGTAGTTATAGCCAAGTTCCTCATGCTGGTACCAGGGAGCGTCCTCTCTTGCCTGAGTTGACCACTTACGCACCTTATGAGCATCTTCGGTACTGTTTGTAAGGAATGCTCCTCCCGCAGATCCTGTTATTATCTTGTTTCCGTTAAAAGAGAGAATGCTGTAATCGCCGAAAAGTCCCGTCTGCTTTCCCTTATATGTTGCACCGAAAGATTCAGCCGCATCCTCGACTATAAGTGCATTGTGCGCACGACAGATTCTCTGGATACCGTCTATCTTTCCGGGAGTTCCGTAGAGATGTGCAACAACTACAAGTTTTACATCAGGATATGTCTCAAATGCTCTTTCCAGAGATTCGGGATCCATGTTCCATGTATCTTCTTCAGTATCGATAAATACTGCCTCACCGCCCTCGTAGGCAATGGGATTTACCGTAGCATCGAAAGTAAGATCCGAGCAGAATACTTTCTTTCCTTCAAGTGTTCCGTGACCGACCTTCGGCTGTCCGTAAAGCCTTTCACCCGCAAGTTTTATCGCAAGATGAAGTGCGGCAGTTCCTGAAGAAAGTGCAACAGCCTCCTTGCATCCGACTTTTTCACATATAAGTTTCTCTGCCTCATTTATATTTGCTCCGACGGTTGACATCCAGTTGGTGTCATATGCCTCCTGCACGTACTTGATCTCATCGCCGTGCATTGTCGGGGATGAAAGCCAGATTTTCTTTTCAAAGGGTCTAATTTCCACGATCATTCCTCCGTATTGATTTTTTCAGCAAGCTGCTTAAGCATTTCTTTGTGTTCTTCCGTACTGTCCGCTTCATTATTGGCGGGATGGTATGTTGTAACTATCTCTTTTACGAGAGTTCTAATTTCGGGTGATTCTTCTTTTGCCGCAATATTCAGCCTCTCAAGTCCCGAGAAAAACTTCATCTCATCGAGCTGGATAGGTTTTCCGATGTGGATCATCTTATTTGCCGTATCCTGAAGTCCTTCTTCATCCATGAGCATCTCTTCATAGAGCTTCTCACCGGGTCGAAGTCCCGTAAATTCAATTCTGATATCCTCTCCGACTTTGTATCCGGAAAGTTTAATGAGGTTCTCCGCAAGATCCAGTATCTTGACGGGTTCTCCCATATCAAGTACGAATATCTCGCCGCCCTTCGCAAATGCTCCTGCCTGAAGCACAAGTGAGACCGCCTCGGAAATTGTCATAAAATATCTGATGATGTTAGGATCTGTAACCGTAACGGGACCGCCTGCCGCAATCTGTTTCTTAAAAAGCGGTATAACAGAGCCGTTTGAACCAAGTACATTACCAAATCTTACCGCAACGAATTCCGTATTATAGTGCTTATTCATTGTCTGAACGATCATCTCACAGATTCTCTTACTTGCACCCATTACGTTCGTGGGATTTACAGCCTTATCGGTTGAGATCATAACGAACTTCTCAGTTCCGTTCATTGCTGCCGCCATAGCTGTCTTCCACGTTCCGAATACGTTGTTCTTGATAGCTTCATTCGGGCTGTCCTCCATAAGAGGCACATGCTTGTGCGCAGCCGCATGATATACGATCTCAGGCTTATATTTCTCAAAGATCATATTGATCCTGAGCGTATTTCTTACTGACGCAATGAGAACAACAAGGTCAAGGTTCGGATACTTTGTCTTGAGTTCCTGCTGAATGTCGTAAGCATTGTTCTCGTAAATATCAACTATTATAAGTCTCTTCGGCTTATGTCCTGCAATCTGTCTGCAGAGCTCCGATCCGATAGAACCGCCTCCGCCCGTTACCATAACGGTCTTTCCGCTGACATATCCGGCGATGGAATCTATATCTACAGCAATGGGATCTCTTCCCAAAAGGTCTTCAACTTCCACATCACGAAGTCGCGATACGTTTACCTCACCGCTTAAAAGCTGGTACATTCCGGGAAGTGCACGCATCTTACAATGTGTATTCTTACAGATATCAAGTATCTTCTTAAGTTCCTGTCTTGAAACGGAAGGAATGGCAACGATGATCTCATCGATATCATAGAGATCAGCGCACTCAACGATCCTGTCTCTTCCGCCGACAACACGTATACCCTGAATATATTTGCCCCACTTGTCCGAATCATCATCAATGATACATTTGATGGACATTGTGTTGTAATTGCTCTTGATAATATCCTTAATGATAATATTGGCAGCTTCACCCGCACCTATGACCATTACCGCTTTGGCATTTTTGTTCTTCTCGGCATGGTGCTTGGCGCTTCGCAAAAATCTGTATGAAAATCTGCTTGCAAATATAAGCGCAATGAGCAGAACCAGATAAAGGAAATAATAGGTTTTCGGCTCAGCCTGATGTCCGGGAACTCTGAAAAACTGAAGTCCCACTGCCGTAATACCGCTTGAAACGGCACAGCCCATTACAAGGTTCTGTAGTTCTCTTTCTCCCGCGTATGCCCATAAGCTGTCATAAAGCTTAAAAACATAAAATACAATGAGGGTTACGACAATATTTATAGGCAAATAAGTGATGGTTGTCGTAAGGAAATGCTCTTCGACCTGATCGAGATCGAGATCGTATCTCATAAGTACAGGTATAAAGCTCACAAGGATTACACTTATCACATCATAAATAATAAGTACCGCACGCCTATATAATTTCTGATAATTAAAAGGTTCTTTTTTCTTATCCATAGCCATTCTCTGTTTTTAAGATATCATTTGTTATTCTGCATCAAAGGAAAGATTGAAAGCATAAGTGCCGGTGTCATCGGATAACTGAATTCAAATACCGATTCACTTATTCCCGCAACCATAAATCCGATCGCAATTACAAAAGGAATAAGCGCAAGCGGCTGTTTATCTTTATTCTTCTTAAAATAGTTAAATCCAACAAAAATACTTCCAAATACAAATACCACAAACATTATTCCCGCAGGAACTCCACTGTCATACGCAACCTGAAGATAAGTGTTGTGCGCATGATATGCAGCCATTCCGTCAGGAAGTATTGGCTGATCGGTATGTCCCGTCAGATTCATCTCTTTTAAATAGGTTCTGTATATAGTAATCCTGTTATTGGAAATACTGTCAAGCTTATCAAGAAGAGTGCTTTCTCCTTCGGATTCACCTTCTTCGGACTCAATCTCTTCCGCTTCATTCTCATCACCGTCTGCCGCAGTAAGAAGCATCATTGCCTCTGCATCTGTAAACTGCGTTGAAGCAAGCATATTGTCTGCATTTGGTGCAGTCATTCCAAATGATTCATTCTCTTCTCCGGTTTCATCAATAGGATCGCCGTATTCATCCAAAAGTGGTTTTCCCGTCTCGAGATCGTAATTATATACATCATGAGGATAATCATACGTTCCCATATCAAGTCCAAGGATCTTGCCGGCAAACAGATTGACAAATCTCTCAACACACATGTAATTGGTGCTTCCCCATGCAGCTCCGCCTCTGACAAAAGGATCTGTATCATCGTTTGCCATCAGTACGGGATTTCCAACCATTGCAGGGATTATTCTCTGAAGCGTAAATACCGGTGAAAAGCAAACAACCACCGAAACGATCATGGCGATCAGTATCTTTCCGAATCTCTTTTTATAACTCATAAGCACACAAAAAGCGCAAATGAAAAGTGAAATATAAGCCGTTCTTGAAACGGTGAAAATTGCGTAAACAGAAATAACTCCAAACAGTATAAGCTCTTTCCATGCCGTTTTTATAAGTTCCTTTGCTCCCGAATCTTTAGGAAGAGCGACAATCTTTACAGCCAAAAGAACTGCCGAGACCGCTCCCATAACCGTCAGATATTCGGCTGTTACCGTCTGTGTATGGAACAAGAAACCGTATCTTCCGCTCACATAGCCCGCAAAGCATCTGTACATGAGACAATAAACAAATGAAATACCAAAGTTAAGCATGAGACCGCCTGCCAGTATACTCAGCCAGTCTTTTCTTCCTTTCCAGACAAGGCCTCTTAAATACAGACAGGAGAATGTAGCTGCAAGTGCAACGCCCCACCAGCTGCCGTTTCTCATAACTATGAGTACAACAAAGAAAACGTATACAAAAACACCGAAGCGTGATACGCTTGCGCGTTCTTCATTAACACGGATATTCTTATTGAGCTTCTCATTAATATATCCCGCAAGAAGCTTAATGAGATTTATAGCCAACAAACCACTCAGCATGAAGATTATCACGGCATATTTTATAGCTGTATTTTTTTCCGTGAAATCAGCCTCCGATTCAGGAAACAGATTGCGGTTATAGTAATAAACTCCGCCTATTCCCGAAACAACGAGCCAAACAATGTTAAGTACATTAAACGCCTCTTTTGCGGTAAACGTAAGAAGCATCATTACAATGAATGAAATCGCCATTTTTCGTTCCGAAAGATGCCTGAATGTATCATAATCATCATTCATACAGGCACATGAGTACCAGATACCCATAGCCATTGAAAGCATCACAAGAAAGTATCTCACTCTGTCTCCGGAAGCTATTCCGTCAATAAATGAAATACCCAGTTCACTCTTTACCGCTTTATGATTAATGGCATAGAAGGTTATTCCCGCTGCCACAATAAGTCCTATTTCATAAAAGATAATGTCTGCAGCCCTTACGTCAAAGACTTTAAGAGGAAAGACCATTATCATAAGTGCCGGGTAAATAACCGCGGCAATCGGATTAGCAACGCATTTCACGCACCTCTCGACAGTTATTAAACCGTTTCTGCCGGGGCGCTTTGCAAAATACAGCCCGATAAGTCCGTATAAAAAAGCTGTAATTGCTGCTATAACCGCAATAATTGCAAGCGAGATTTTCTTTGATATCGGGATTCTGTAGTTGTATCCCGCCGCAATGTGCATTCCTGGAATCTCCGTGATACCGCTGCCTTCACTGTAAGCGCTATGTTCATACAAACTTCCGACATATTCGGGATTCTCGGGTACCGTCTCCAAGTTTATATCAAACTTTGATCTGCATCCCCTTACATATAGGATATATTCTTCCCCAACTTCGACATTATATTCAAGTGTCGCTCTCACATAGCCCGGAAGTTCCTTGTCTCCGGTATCGACAAGAGTCTTTATAAGTTCCCTTCCGCCAATGTCACACACGGTGACATCAATATATCTTCCCTTCTCCATTTTGGAGATGTATATATCCACAGAACTTAATCTGTCATATCTTGCAACAAATTTCTGCGAATAAAAATTCTCAAAATTTACGAGCTTGTCTTCTTCTATCCTGTCACCGCCTGCGGAAGTATCCATAACCTCCGTCCATAGGCGGGCCGGCCATATACTCAAAACGGTTACCAGGGCAATAAGAAGCAACACCGCTCTATACGCTGTTTTTCTATCTATTATTTTTCTCATACAAGTGTGCTTTTCCCTCTTTTGTTAGGCACTAAACCAAGATAAATATTATCATACCTGTCCACCTTAATCAAACAGACTATACCTGCGGAGCATCATCTAAAGTTACCGATAAAAGCGGCAACGCATACCACAATATGACCACATATCTGACAAGATATGTGGGCCCCAAAAGAACCGTCAGCCATGTCAGTATTAATGGCAGAAACGGCAGAACCCTTCCAAACTCTCCTTTTGACAAGCGGTACAACATAATGAAAAGGTAGATAAACATATAAAATCCGGGCGAAAAAAGAAGCGCCAACACCGGTGCATCCTTGTGGAATGTCCCGATTGATATATATCTGTAAAGCTTGTCAATCACAGGAATATAGCTGTTTCGCTCTCCCGGCTGTTCCACTTCATATCCAAAGTAAGAACTGTCGGTATATGTAAAGGTAAATACCGATGTTCCTTTATATACATTGATAAGCGCCGGCGGATACCAGTATCCGTACGAAGTAAGAAACCATGAATTCATGTACGTAGCCGGATGTCCCGCCCCGAGCCTTATCCAGAGTTTCCAAAAATCTCCGCTATTTTTTTCATATAATTCGTTGTTGAATCCATACTTCACAAGATCTGACACGCGTGGCGTATAATTCGCAAGATTATCCTCAGGAATGTATGTCTTAAGCGTAGCAATATCTTCGGGTGACATAGATTCTTTTTCATAGGTATATACCCTTGCCATCTGCATTATAGGTACCGTAAGCATTTCCTGATGATCTGTTCCTTTTGTTGAAAAAATTGCCCCAAGCGCCGCATTTATCACAAGATATGCAACTACAGGCACGGCAAGAACAAGCGCTAAGCGCTTCGTAAGTTCTTTTCTGAAATATATAAATGCAAAAGGTAAAAATACAAGATATGCATAAAAGCCGTTGTGCCTAAAGAGCGGCATAAGAACCGCCGAGGCAATAAAGCTTATGACAGAAAATCTGCTCTTTAAAAAAGCTTCTCTGTCCTCAACAAGTTGTATAAGCGATAATGTCACATACAAAAGAAATGCGGTAAAAAGTCCGTCTTTACTTGAGCATAGATTGTACATCACGATGACGGGGAAAACTCCGTAGTACAAATTCCATGCTATAAGCGAACGTTTTCCGATACCTTTTTTTCTCATGTAATCCATGACATATGCAAGGATAAGTGTGATCACAAGCATCTGGAAAAAAGTATATATAAATATTCCACCGTTCCAACTGCCCGTGAGTTTATGGAAGACTGCTATCGTGCCACCAAGAAGAAGCACATGCAAAAGAGGATGATGCGTTGAAAATGTTCTGGTAAGGACTTCATTCAGTTCATCCTGCGCATCATATACAAAAAAACCGGGAAACTCGGCAAGGATAACTATAGTATTAAGAACTACCATGATCGCCCAACTCTTAATCATGAAATTCTTTTCCTCTTTAGGCTCTGTTCTGCCACCTAAAGTCACAAAGCCGAAAAGTTTTTTGCCCTGCCTTGCTCCGTCATAATTTCTCCAGACATAGCGGACATCTATGGTAAGAATTACGGCAAAACATAAGATAAGCGCATAAGTTCCCGCATCTTTAAAATTTACGTTGTCATACTTTTCAAGCTGATATCCGAATACCAGAAAAATACCCGATAAAATGCCAAATAAGCCTGACATAAGCCAGGCTATTACGTTTTGTTTTTTATTATTTATTTTTTCAGGCCCCATATTACTCTTTATCATCACGTGTTGTCTCTCGAATTACATACTGAGGATTCTTGTTCTGTGCAATATATGTCCTTCCGACATACTCTCCGACCATGCCAAGCATGAAAAGTATCATTCCGCCGATAAATACCAATGCGGACATAAGAGCATAATATCCTTTATAATTTGATGCATACGGATAAACAAATTTCAAAATGATCGTATAAATACCGAACAAAAATCCGGCTACAGACAAAAGAAATCCGACCATAGTCGCTAGTCTGAGCGGTTTGATACTAAACGCGGTAAATCCGTTTATCCATAGCATAAAGAGCTTTGCAAGATTATATCCGCTCTGTCCGACTTCTCTTTTTCTGTGATTGACATCAACATTTACTACATTGCTTGTTGTCCTCAAGACAAGTCCGATAACATAAGGAAAAGAGCTGTCGTACTTGATCATCTCGTTAACGACAAATCTCCTTACACCGAAATAACTGGAAACAAAGAGTTCTTTTGGCTTTCCAAGCATAACTTCCGCCATCCACTCATTCATTGCCGTTCCGAAATTTCTGAAACTGTTGTGCTGCTTGTGCGCATATCTCGCATATACGGCGTCCGCACCGTCTCTAAGCGCATTAAGGAGCTTGAACACTTCGCCTGCGGGAGTCTGTCCGTCATCGTCAAGACATACCACATAATCGCCCTTCGATGCATTAAGTCCCGCCATAAGAGCTGCATGCTGTCCGAAATTCTTGGCAAAATTGATTCCTGTCACAATCTCGGAATGTTTAGCCGCAATCTCATTGATAACTCCCCATGTATTGTCGGGAGATCCGTCATTTATAAGAAGGATCTCATAAGTATACTCATCAGAGCCCTTCATTGTATCTATAATTTCATCAACGACCACACCCAGCGTATTTTCGGATCTGTAGCATGGAATTATGAAACTTACCGATTTTTTCTGCATTCTATCTAAACCTTTCGACTTATGATCTGCATCCATGGCAGAGCTATTTTATAACATTTTTTCCATAAGTATCATATCACTTTTTTGCCCATCACTGCACTCAACCTGTGCAAGGTCTTTAGTCTTCACAAATCCTGCATTTGAGTAGCTCTTTATCGCAACTTCGTTGTGAGCAAATGCTTTCAGGAAAACTTTTTTAAGACCTATATTCACTTTGGCATAAGTAAGTGCCAGAATCGCAGTCTCATTGCCATAGCCTTTACTGATCGCATCATCCTCACCGATGAATATACCATATTCCGCAAACTTTTTTTCCTTGTCGATATCTCTGAAATACACGCTTCCCACAGGTCTGTGCTCATTGCCATTCTCACAAATAATAAACTGCTCAACGAAACCGGGAATAATCCTCGTTTTATACCAGTTCTCATGCAGTTCTTTTGTAAAAGGTTCCTTGAAAACAAAGTTTTCCCTGACTCTTTTATTGTTTCTCCATTTTACAATAAGCTCAGTATCTTCCGGGGTAATCTTTCTGAGAGATACCTTCTCTCCACAAATTACATAGTCGTGTATTTCTTTTCCCATAACTATTTCTCCCTGACCGCATATATCGCAAAAGCATCCGCTATGATCTTCTCGCGATCCACGGTAACTTCAATTCCCTTATCTCTGTAATAATCGATGATCCATCCTATTCCATCTTCATCCGACTCAGACTGTACCACATATGCATTTTGCGCCAAAAGTCCCGACTGCATATCGCTGTATCCGGCTCTCGAATATTTCTTTATCGTAAGAGGGCTCTTTACTCCCCAGCCGCCCATGAGATCGTGATTTGCATATTCGTTGTTCACTCTGTCAAAAAGCTTTTCCGAGAATGTAGCTTCGCCTTCTTCCATATCATTTTCACACGAAATGGATGTATATACATCAATAAAATAAAAATTGTCACTATTTTCGGCAAAATAGTCATAAAGTGCATCATAGTGTTTTCGCATAAGCTCTCTTGCCTGCATTTCCGAGTCGATCACTTTTTTCTGATCAGGAACAAATAAAAGAGAGATCAGCATTACCGCAAATACTACCTTATAAGGCAAAGCTCTGCTCTTATCCGCACGCCTTAAAAGAATCGCAAACAGCACCAATATCTCGATAAGATACAGCGGATGAGTGATCCTTATAGGTGCTCTTCGTCCCATAATAATATAAATCCACAGCGTTGTCCTGCATATGAACAAAAGAGCAAGTGCACCGACTATACGAAGAATTTCTTTTTGGCTGCTGTCCTGCCTCGGAAATATGTAAGAAGCAAGCACCCCGATGTAAAGCAATATTACTATCAGATTCCACGGACAGTAATTCTCAGAATCAATCTCATAAGTATTCTGACGTGAAAAATTATGAAGACCGTAAATATACTTTGAAAATGCAGCTTTAAGCCGCTCCGCAAACGGCTCTTCATCAGACCTTAACTTATTCGCATATTCAGCTACTTCGTTCAAAACTTTCGCATCTATCTCATCGTCCAGACCTATATTATAATTTTCAAACGTTATAAGCCTATACTCGCTCTTATCAATGCCCAGGCTGTCGTAAAAATCCTTATTTGCCTCATATTCCGGCACATATTGGAAGTCGTACAACTCAGTTCTCGCATCAAAAATATCGCTGTATTCCTTCCATTCCGGCAGTGAAAATGCAAATCTATGTATTCCGAGCGCAAGCGCAAGTGCAGCAACTATAATGCCAAACAACTTAAGGCATTCAAAGAACTCTTCTTTGTTCATGTTCAGCATCCATCTGATAAAAATTGCAACACATACCAGCGGGAACGTCAGAAGCAGCATCTCCGATCTTAAAAGAAATGCCGTAAGAATAAGCCAAAATGCAATGCCAAAGTTATGGTCGGCATCTTTTTTATGTGTAAGAATGAGAAAGGCCGCGGTAGCCGACAAAAATCCGCAAGTAAATGTATACTGGACAAAAAGAAAATGTGCCCCGATCACTCCGAGTGAGAACATCAGCACAAAAAGCGCAGTCAAAACTTTGTGCTCGTCTTTCCTGCTAAGCTTCAACGCTTTGTATGAAATGAGAAAAACACAAAGATACTGGCAGGTACACAAAAAAAAGCCATACCAGTCAAAGCCTCTTACCACTCTGTAAAACATAGATATAAAAGCACTTATCGGATACAGCATCTGTATATTATGAGCTTCGGGAGCGCCCGTGTACGCTCCCGAAAGCATGTCCTTCATCAGAACATCGTCATTAAGATCAAAAAAGTAATCTCCAATATATCCCATGAAAAGAACTGCAATAAATGTCAAAAGCAATGAAATTATAAAGTCGTATGTATTTTTAGTTTTTTTCATGCAAATACTCCGTTTTTATCAGTTAAATTTATAATACTCCTTAACCCTTGCAATAACCTCTTCCTGATCGCTTTCTGATAATTTGTAGTACATAGGAAGGCGAAGAAGTCTCTCGCTCTCCTTGGTTGTATATTTATCCTCTCCACTAAATATACTGTACTTAACTCCTGCTTTTGAGGAATGAAGAGGAACATAATGAGAAGCGGGAAGAATATCGTTTGATGTAAGATATCCGATAAGTCCCTTTCTCTCTTCAAAATCTTTACACTTGATGTAGAACATGTGCGCATTATGAACACACTCTTCCGGAATATAAGGAAGTTCTATGAGTCCTTTTTCCGCAAGCGGTGTAAGCTCCTCATAATATCTATTCCAGCTCTTTAATCTGTCGTTGTTGATCTCATCCGCCATGTTGAGCTGAGCATACAGATATGCTGCATTCATATCACTTGGAAGGAAAGAAGATCCCGGCATTATCCAGCTGTACTTGTCAACTTTTCCGAGCTTATAGAGAGTACGGTTGGTTCCTTTCTCTCTTATGATGATGGCATCATCAACGTACGTTTCATCGCGAAGAAGAAGTGCTCCGCCCTCACCCATGCTGTAGTTCTTGGTCTCATGGAAACTGTAATTACCAAAGTCACCGATCGCGCCGAGTGCCTTGCCTTTATATGTTGACATCACGCCCTGAGCGGCATCTTCTATAACAAGAAGGTTATGTCTCTTGGCGATATCCATGATAGTGTCCATCTCACAGCCGACACCTGCATAGTGAACAGGCACGATTGCTCTGGTCTTTGGTGTTATAGCCTTCTCGATAAGCTTCTCATCGATATTCATGGTATCAGGTCTGATATCAACGAATACGACCTTAGCTCCTCTAAGAACAAATGCATTTGCAGTTGAAACAAATGTGTAAGAAGGCATGATAACTTCATCACCCTCTTTTATTCCCGCAAGAATTGCAGCCATCTCGGTTGCATGTGTGCATGATGTTGTAAGAAGCGCTTTTGAAACACCTGTCTTTTTCTCAATCCACTTATTGTCAAGATCTGTATACTTACCGTCTCCGCAGATCTTCTGTGCTTCAACACACTCTTTTATATATTCAAATTCTTTGCCCGTATAAGGGGGTACATTAAAATTTATACGCATAGCCTGTAACCTTCTTTCCCCAGTCCTTGTCCTTAATTCTTCTTTTCAAGAAAGATTTTTCTTGTTATGAAATTATAAACCATTACAATTGCAGTGGCAAAAATCTTTGATATGGTATACATAAGATTATGTCCCACATGTGCGTTCAGCCATGCAATATTTTTGTAGAAGTAGCTTACTCCGAGATAGATAATAGCACTGTTTATCCCCATGCCGATAAGAGAAAGAATGACAAAAGCAACAAATTCTGCTTTTCTGTCAAGATCTTCTTTTCTTTCAAATACAAACTTAAAGCTTAGAACATAATTTGCAATAACAGATACTATAAAGCCAAGTGCAGATCCGATAAGAGATGCCACCTCGAAGCTGTCCTTACCGAATATTGCAACAATAATGTTCATTGCAACAAGTCCTACCAGATAATCAATAAAAAAGCACACAACTCCTACTATTCCAAATTTGAATATCTGATAAAGAAGCTTATGTCCCTCAAGCCACTTTCCCAATGCAGATTCATTAAAACCGTCCATTTTATTCCTCACTTTCATTCTGAGCCGAATATACTACGAAATTCTCACTCTCGAAGATTATATTATAATCATGTTTTTCGATATAGTCCAATAACATCTCGTTTTTGGCTTTAATATTGGGATTATCAAGCATGACATCGTCAAGCTTTCCCACTATCACAGCAGGCTTCGAATCATCTGACGAATTAAGCTTATCAAGCGAGTCTCTGAAACTGCTGATTGAATAGCTGTCAAGATCGGGCCAGGTCGTATCTATAGCAGGTTCCATATCAAAAATATACGAAAGCCCCGGAACATTGCCAAAGAGTAATGCCTTACCCTGAATAAGCCCATTGTCCTCAAGACAAGCCTTAAGTTCACAAAGCGAATTGTAATTATCCTTTGTCGTCACAAGTCCGTTTGCTTTGGCAATATCAGTAACCTTTGTGTCCAGATTTAATTCCGGCGTGGCTTCATTATGATCCGCAAAAGAAAATCTCGCATGGAAAATAGCGCCCTGCACCAGAAGCACAACGATAACTCCCGTTATCATGGCTTGCCATGCAAAAATCCACTCATTATCCACAAACCTCTGTAAAAATCTTTGTATTATCCACAATCCTACCGGGGCAACAAAGAAAAGACAGTTTACAAGCGGCATTGTGCGATTGTTACTTCCGATCGGAAGTATAAATATAAGCATAAGAGCCGCAAAAGATATAGTCCGTTCTTCCACTCCTCCATTAAAAAATCCGCTTACATCAGCAATTGTAAGGATAACAGTTATTATCAAAAACATCATTACTGCCTGAAACATCGATTCATAGTAATAATAATTTCTTGAGAATACATCTTTTTTTACATAGTAGACAGCAAGTAATAGTAACCCCGCAATATAGAGAATCTTTTTAAGTAATATATATTTCTCTTTTGCCACAAGAAACAGGACAGTTCCCGCAGCAAGACACGGAATCATTATCAGCATGTTTCCAAGCGTATGTGTGTACGCTTCCAGAATGTCGGCGATCATTCCGCCCGATGAATAATCGGTAGCTTCGCCTGTCATTGCAAAAAGTTTACTTATCGCATCCGGATAAGCATTAAATCCATATCTTAAAGAAATTAGAAAAAGCGGCACTCCAAAGCCTGCAGCATATCCACCGATACATATACCTGTCTTTTTGGCAACATCCGCAAACTTATCTTTCGCAATAAAGGAATTGAACCACAGAACCAAAATGAGCACGCAATCAAGTATCGCCGGAAAGCGCATCAGTACATTAAGTCCAAGGCACACACCCGCCGCAAACAGCAAAATCTCCTGCTTTTCCTTGGAAAAGACACCGCGGATCAGAAGCAATGTTCCAACCGTCACAAGCAGATACGGAAGATAATGATAAAGAATGACTCTGGGCGCCCAGCAAAGGCTTTCCGCAATAATCTCTCCTATAAATACCATCCGGCCGGGAATCCACTTCTGGAGCACATAGTAAGACACAAGCGCCATCGCACTTATAATAAAAGTACAATATACAGAGAAACCAAGTATTGTTCCGGCTCCCGGAAATTTCATAATGATGTTTCCAAAAAGATTTGAAAGGAACGTTGAAAAAAGCCACATGGGATCGACATTTCCCATAAACTCATAATTTCCCAGATTATAAGTGGTATCAACAATATCAAGTCCTTTCGTTATACCAAAAAAGGGATATAACAACAGGACCACCGGAAAGAAATATCTTTCCGGCAGACTTTGCAATCCCTTGAATTTCGTAAAATAGCTTTTGATATTTTTTAGCATAAGTCATCATCCACACGTTTGATAAGTCTGAACAAGCGGGTATCACCGAGCACTCTTCCAAAAAAGTTAAAAATATACTTTCTGATCCAGTCCACAAAAATTCCGGCAAAAAACACTATAAGAACCGAAACAACCAGATGAATAAAAAACGTAAGCACATTATCAAGCGGTGTCTCTCCGATAATCTGCTCTATCCATTCAACCCATCTGTCCGCAATCTCGAAGTGCATGTGAAGGAGGTACACGCCAAGAGTATATGGCGCTATTATCCTTATCACTTCGGCAAGAAGATTTTCTTTTAACCTCATAAATCTAAATACCGAAAAGAGCCCGAGTGCTCCGGTAAGGGCAAAAAAGAAATTGTAGTGGCACGGAACCTCTGCATAGTAATTAAAATTGCCCGTATCAAAATTGATCTTATAAAATACCAGGCTGAACGCCGCTATAACAACAACCGATATCAGATAAACAAGCGCGCTTTTCTTGGCATCTCTGAAAAGAACAATATTATATTTTCTGATATATGCAGCGATAAGATACAGACAAATGAACCACCCGAAATCATATCCCATTCTGTCCGTACCAAACTTTACGGGAACAATGCTCTTAATAAAGCAGAACCATGTAAGAAGTCCTATTATAACTGTCTTAAGCTGTTTTCTCTTAAGAGTATTCACCGCCGCATTCATAACAGGTGCCAGCACATACATGATCACATACGCCGTCACAAACCAGTAGTGCTCACTCGATATCGGGAAAAGATATCTTAAAGCCCTGTCGAGCTTATCTTCAGGCTTAACAGAATATGCTCCGACAAACATCATTGCACCTGAAATAAGCAGTGTATAGAAATAGACCTGCAAAATAAGGAGTAATACCTTACTTAATCTCACTTTTGAAGAAGACAGATAATATCCGCTGATAAGCACATAGACATTGACACCGGTGATCGCAATGGCTTCAAGTACCGTTGCAAAAATCTGCACATTCGAAGCAGGCTCCCCAAGTACAAGCAGTGCTTTTGAATGGATGTTAAAATGGAGAGTGATGATCATAAGCATGGCTACGATTCTGAGAAGTTCGATATTAGCATCTCTCTTTTTTTTCGTAATACTCTGACTGTCCATTGCACCTCCGTTTATAATTCAGCCGGTCTTATATCTTTATTTTCTGTCTACGACAGCTTTGCCGTCTTTGATGTTGTAAACCATATCGCACTTCTCGATTGTCTGAAGTCTGTGCGCGATAATAACAAGCGTTTTTCTTCCATGTAGCTTATTTATTGAATCCATGATAGCTGCCTCAGTCTCATTATCAAGAGCTGAAGTTGCTTCATCGAGAACAAGTACCTCCGGGTCTTCAAAAAGAGCTCTCGCGATACCGATTCTCTGTCTCTGTCCGCCTGAGAGACGAATACCTCTCTCTCCAATCTTGGTATCAAGACCTTCGGGAAGAGACTTAACATATTCATCGAGCGATGCTTCTTTCAGTGCCTGCCATACTTTGGCATCATCGATGTCTTCATCGGCATAACCAAATGCTACGTTCTTCCTGATTGTTGAATCAAGCATAAAGATTGTCTGAGGAATATATCCTATATTCTTGAGCCATCCGGGGTAATTACTCATTACATCGGTTCCGTCTGCGTAGATATGTCCGCTCTCCGTCTGCAAAAGACCAAGCATTACGTCTACGATAGTAGTCTTACCGGCACCTGATGTACCTACAATACCTACAGATTTGCCCACAGGCACTTCCATATCTGCGTGTTCAAGAACATATTTATCTGAATTCGGATACTTATAAGTAATATCCTTGAGCAAAATTGTCTCATTAACCGGAATCTTCTCAACTTCAAGCTTCTTCTTATAATCATCGCTGTTGTACGAGATTGAACTGTCGTTTATCTCCTGCTGAAGATTATCGCTTACGTTCATGAGGAAAGGCTCGAAATAAGCGATACTTGTGAGGTAGTTGTTAATTCTGTTGGCACTTGGAAGAAGTCTTGCCGCTGCCGCAGCAAGTACGGTAAGCGGAGAGATAAGATCTTTCACATCAACATGCCAATACAAAATAGAAATAAGCATATATCCGATCATTCCAACAATGGCAACAGACTCGATCAAAAGTCTGGGCGTTGAGTTGTAGAGATTATATTTCTGAACTGCGTTGACATAACCTGCACCGCAATCAGCATATCCGTTTATAAAAAAGTTCTCTTTATTTGCAATCTTGATCTCTTTTATTCCCGTGACTGATTCATCAATCCATTTATAAAGACCACTGTAGTAATCCTGATTCTCCTGTCCCGCTTTTGACATAATAGGTTTTATCTTATACTTGATAATAAGGAGCATTGCAACAAGGAGTGAGGCCAATGAAACAGTCATTTTAGCATCTTCCATTAAAAGATAAATCACCAGACTCACGAACACGATGATCTCACTTATAAGTTGCAATGAGCTGAGTATAAGCCCGTACATATTATTAACGTCAGACGTTATATTTCTTTGTATAACACTGGTGTCAGCATTCAAATAATACTCATAAGGACGCTGCATAAAATTAATCATCATCCTTCTTGAAGTTGCAAACTGATTTGTATATACAAACCTAAGCTGTACTTTATTCATAAAAAACAAAAAGATGTTCTTTATGACAATAATCACCATAATTGAAAACATTATTACAGCTGTGAGCTTTATCAGATCACTGCTACTGAGATCATAAACATCAAGATTCAAAAGGTCGCAGAGCACACGGAATTTTCTACTTTTATGTAAATCTTCCGGCTTAGAAATAGCCTCCATCAAAGGTACTATAAGAGCAATTCCGAATGTTTCAAGCAAACCTCCGATAAGCATCATAAAAACAATGCCGACCATCTGCTTTTTCTGTCTTGCATCGAGCAAGAGCATCAGTTTCTTATAAATCTTACGCATAAAATCAATTAAACCCTTCCGACTTATTTACATTATGCTTTAATCTGTTATAGCCTCATTCTGTCTGTGAATCTCGGGCGCTTCGTACTTATCCATGAAATCATCCCCAAGATACAGCTTCTCTTTTACAAAATTAATCGAATCAACAACAGTATATACAGACACAAGTCTGTCGAATGAGAGTCCTTCTATAAAGTTAAGCATCTCCATAGGAAACGAGCCATCAAGCACGATTGCATCAGGAAACGCCTTGTTATAATCAAGGTAGTCTCTCGGGTGCTGCTTTATCATTACCACAGCATCCCTTCCATCTATATTACCATAGGCGTCAATAATGTCTCTGAATATGCGCTCTCTGGTTTCAAGATCGCACAAAGGCTCCGACAAAACCAGAAGCGTCTTTCCATCTTTTTCTTTAAAGAGCTTATCCTTAAGTCCCTTCATGTCATCCACAAAGAGCTCGAGCATCTTCTCTTTCTCTTTCGAAGTGAGCCTGCCTGTAAGAGTCTTTCTAGGAAGTTCAACATACTTTTTGCAGGGATAAGGAAGCACCGATATGTTGTTTACTTCCATATCTATACAATATTTTCCATAGCCGTTTTGTATATGTATAAGTCCAAGAGAAGCGATAAATGCTTTAATCTTAAAATGACCTCTGTTATCATATCTGGCCGTATCGTAATATCTTATGCAGTCTAGACCATCCTCTACCGCGTGATATTTTATCTTTTTGTAGTTGAGATAATATCCTATAGGATCCGAGTCACAGAAAACATAAATATCCTTATATTTCTTAAAGTCAACGGGAATAAACTGCTCCTGAAGCTTTCCGAACTTTCTGCAAAACTTTATTCTCTTTATCATGTTTGACACGATATTTCCGGAATCGGTCTTAAGCTCTTTGAGCTCAGGAAAAAAAGTATCTTCCTTCTCGTCGTACTCAAAGACTTCCTCAAAGATATCGCTCTTCTTCGCTCTCTCCACCATATTTCCGAATTTATTGGACATCTTGGAAAGAACAAGCGAAGCTTTTCCGCCGTCAGCAATATAAAATTCTTTTAAGCATGCCACATACACATGGTAAAAAGTGTGACAGACATAAATTCTATCGAACATCTCTTATCTTCCGTTCCTTAGATCTCTGTAAAGCCACAACAGTCTGTAATAAATATAAAACAGAAGGTGTGACTTCATCTGCATCTTAATAAGCTTCTTTTCTTCCGCATGGACTTTTTCAATATAATATTTGTTGTTCTGAAACCCCGGGAAAGTCTCTTTCATCTCTTTTGCAAGCTTCTTTGCAAAGCCGTAGCTATTCTTAACCCCTGATTTCCTGGGCATTACGGAAAAAAGTGTGTTCACATAAAATAACACGGTGTATTGGAATTCAATCTCGTCTTTATAGTCATCAAAGTAATCGTTTTCCTTAGCTTCCGTAAGTATCTGTCTTCCGGCGGTCATTCGGTCTTCGAGGTTCTTCTCGGAAATGCTGTGAACCGTCGAAGCATTGTGCTGATAATAAAAATAAAGCGGCTCTTCAATATATTCAAAATGCTTGGATCTTATCATCCAGGTATTACTTACCGCATTGTCCTCGTAAAAAATATCTTCGGGGAAAACATTCAGTTTTTCTTTTGTTCCCGGAACATAATCTCCGACTATGATCTCTCTTTTATAAACCTTTACAACAAGACTTCCTGTCTCTATAAGTAGGTTCTTATAGCGCTCTTTATCCATAACTCCCGTTTGGGAAAAATTGTTGTTGTGGACTACCTTTCCGACTTCGAAGGTATGTTTATCCACAAAGCAGTAGTCACATCCAACCATGTCAGCTCCCGTCTCTTCGGCCTTCTTAATAAGCCTTTCGTAGTAATCGGGAACAATCCAGTCATCGGCATCTATAAATCCAAGCCACTCACCCTGAGCTACAGCAAGTCCGATATTCTTGGCTCCGCCCTGATGGTGATTGACTTCTGATGTAAGTGCAATGAAATTATCCGGATACTTCTTGCTGTAATCAAGAAGTATATCATAAGAATTATCCGTCGAGCAGTCATCGACCGCTATTATCTCAAAGTCTTTAGGATCCAGCGTCTGTGCCACAAGACTTTTTAAACAATAATCAAGTTTTCCTTCTGCTGCCATGTTGTAAACAGGCACTATTATACTAAGTTTTTTCATGTAAGCTCCAAAATTGCCTCAGCTATCTTTTTTGCCCCGTCTCTTCCGACTATACTTCTGGCCGTATCGCTCATCTTCTGTCTAAAAGAGCTGTTATCAAGTGAAGCAACTCCCCATGTTACGATCTTACGTATCACTTTGTCATCTTCACGCACGTCTCCGGCGTATTTTGCGGCTCCGACTTTATCAAAGCCTTTTACAAAATCCACCTGATTATCCGCCATACTGAACACTACTGTCGGAACTCCAATCGCGCAAAGTTCATAAAGCGTAGTTCCTCCCGCAGTTACTGCAAAATCAGCATCCTTCATAAGTTCTGACATATCCGTCACATATTCGTGAAGTGTTATCTCCGGATGCTTTTTGGCAAGCTCTGCCAATTCCTTCTTGTATTCATCTTCAAAAAGAGCTCCCACGATCACATCACATGATATTTTATGTAAACTGCACAGAACCTTGTTTCCGATTCCTTTTTCCTCATAGACTCTGTTAAGAATATCCCCTATGACGTGATACGGATCAGTTCCTCCCGTTGAAAGAAACGCATGCTTTGCAGTATCTTTTACATTATATTCAATATTATCAAACTGCTTCCTAAGAGGAGCATACTCTCCGCCAAGAAGTTTTATCGGTGCACTGTACATCTCATCATTATAGATAAGGTCATAGTTGACAACAATGTCAACAGGATAATCAAACTTACACAGATCATCTATATATCCCGTTTTTGTACCCGGACTGTTCTCTTTTACCGATGCTCTCAGAAGATTAAAATACTCCTCTGTCATAAAATACGAATCTATCAGAAGAAAATCAGGTTTTTCATCTCTGAGCATCCCGTCAAGAGCTGGAAAATCTGTAATCGGATCGGAAAAAACAGAGTGAAGTATCCTTGCATTATAATAAACTCCGTCTTCTTCCGATAAGTTTTTTAATAGGTCTGCACTGGTCTCATCCGAAAGAATAAACTCTATATCAGCCCCAAGATCCGACAGTTCTTTTGCGATTGTCATGCACCTTCGTATATGACCTGTAGCAATTATTCCATTGCCGTTTGCCTTGATCCAGACCTTTTTTCCCATTTCTTCCTCCCGATCCGAAACTTACGATATCTGTCTGTACTCTATCATTTTGAAAAAATATCACTTAAAATCTTCGTATTTAAGCGGTTCTCCTCTGTATAGATCATGCGAAGCATGTTTTCCGACAATATTGTCATATTCTATAGGCGGAAGCCCGTTACCCGGACGGATCGATCTGATATTCTCAGAAGTAAGCACTTCGCCCTGTTTGATGTCTTTTACAATAAAAAGAGATCTTGCTCCCTCTCTCTCCGTTTCCTGAACGGGAGTAAGCTTGTATTCCTTGCTTCCAAGCGCTTTCTCAACCATTCTGACATTCTTAACAAGCTCTGCAAATTCCTGCGGCTCCATTGAAAAAGCTCCGTCAGGACCACCGTCACTTCTCTTAAGCGTAAGGTGCTTTTCTATCATTCTTGCTCCAAGCGCAACAGAAGCTACCGCAACGGCGCTTCCCATAGTATGATCGGAAAGTCCCATAACGCAGCCGTATTCCTGCGCAAGCGTAGGTATCATATTAAGATTTACATCCTCATAAGGCGTCGGATAAGCAGATGTGCACTTGAGAAGGATAATATCTCTATTTCCTTCCGAAAGACACGCCTCGATAGCAAGCCTTATATCGCTCTCTCTTGCAACTCCCGTAGCGATGATCATCGGCTTTTTCTTGGATGCGCACTGTCTTATAAGCGGAATATCCGTTATCTCATAAGACGCGATCTTGTAAGCCGGCATGTTCATCTGTTCCATAAAATCAACAGCGGTGCTGTCAAAAGGTGATGAAAAGCAATCAAGTCCCAGTTTCTTGGCTTCTTCACAAAGTCCCGGCTGCCAATCCCAAGGAGTGTACGCTTCCTCATATAGTTTATGGAGCGTTGTTCCATCCCAGATTGTTCCGCCCGTGATCTGAAAATAGCTCTTATCGGAATCAATCGTTATTGTATCAGCCGTGTAAGTCTGCAGTTTTATGGCATCCACGCCCGCCTCTTTTGCAGCATGTATTATTTCAATCGCTCTGTTATAATCCTGAAGATGATTGGCTGACATCTCAGCAATAATATATACGGGATCGTTCGCTCCGATATAATGACCTGCAAGACTGATTCTCTGATTAAGTTCAAACATAGACATATCCTATGTCCTCCAAAAATTACTCATAATGATTCTTTGTTATATACTCATCATTTGTCCACGGCTCCCTGGCAACGAACAAACTTCCGTCTTTCTTCTTTACATAGACAGCGGGAAAATAATGAATAAACAGAGGTGTCAGACAAACAGTGTATCCGCCCGCATTTGTAAAGATAACTCTGTCTCCCGTCTTAAGCTCACGCTCGTTATCTGCCGGAAACAATCTGTCGTATTCCATACAGGTTGCGCCGCATATCATCTGCGTAGAGATAACTTCTCTGTTATCATCATTCCTATATTCAAGTCTGTGAGGATACACCCTTCTTGTGACCTGAGGATTTAAGTTTACTCTGCTTCCGTCGATCACTACATATGTGTGCTCTCTGACTTTCTTAGTATCAATAACACTCGTCACAAAATCAAAGCTCGATGAAACCATAGAAACTCCGGGCTCCATAATAAGCTTTGTCTTGCTCACATCAAATTTTTCCGAAAGAACTTCCGCAATTGCCGGAACATAGTCTCTAAAATCAGGCTTATCTTTTACTCCGCCGTAGTAACCGCCGCCCATATCTATATATTCAAGATTAAGACCATACTCATCCGAAACTATTACAGCGACTTTCGCAAGAGCCTTGAACGCATTTATCGTTCTGGACTTTGTTGAAGAATGGAGGTGAAGTCCTACTATCTCAACATTCTCATTTGCCCTGAGTTTCTCAATAACATCCTTAAGCGCACCGTTTTCATAGCAATATCCGAATCTGCTTCCCTCTTCATCTGCAAGAACTTCTTCGGGGATGAGCTTTTGAATATCATAATTTACTCTGAGTCCGACTTTGATCTTCTTATCCTTGTTTGCGACAGCGATCTCTTTTACCCACTCAGGTTCATAGTTTGAATCAAGATTAACTATTCCGCCGCCCAGAAGTACTTCTTCAAATGCTTCTCTATCCTTGATCGGGCCGTTAAATATCACCTGATCCGCTCTGTATCCAAGCCTTTTTGAAAGCTCATATTCTTCCTTAGATACAACTTCCGCATAAAAGCTGTTATCCTTAAAGTGCTTAAGGAGCCATGGAAGTGAATTGGTTTTTACGGAAAAAGAACAGATGTAATTATTCCATCCCTTTTCCAGAGCGGATTTCAGCAGTTCAATATCAGCATCCAGTTTAGACTCGTCAACCCTGTAATACGGAGTTTTGAGAGTAGCATCATCAAATTTGGCAAAAGAGCTGTCTGATGATATGCTTCTTTTTCCCTCTCTGCAAAGTCTCTTAAACTTCTCCTCGGCTATCTCCCAATCTTTGAGTGTATCTATATCCTGAACCTCATCCTCATCAAGGATCAAAGGGACCATATCCTCAACATCAGTTGTTCCGTCGCGGAAAAAAGCATCCGTCCTGCATGCGTAGAACTGTCCGCTGTCGTGATAAAGTTTCTCAAGATCCTGCGATCTCACCGTGGCAAATTCGGGATATCTTCGCACAAGTCTGCCGTTTTCCACAACAAAACCTCTCTGCGGAGGATAAGAGAACAGACAAACAGGCGTTACCGACTCATGTTCATCAAGCTTAGCCATTGCCTCTTTAAGCCTACCGGCCGTTATGAATGGCGCAGTTGGATATATACAACAGAACTTATCAAAGCTCTTGCCATTTTCCTTATAAGTATTCAGAACTTCCGCAATAACCTGATCGGTCGTGGCATAATCACCCGCAGTTTCATCAGATCTGAAAAAAGGAATCTCGGCACCTGCTGCCTTGGCAATCTCAGCTATCTTCTCATCATCCGTAGATACCATTACGGTATCAAACACACCGCTTTCTATCGCAGCACTTATTGAATAAGCAATTATTGGCTTTCCGCAAAAATTCTTTATATTCTTGCCCGGTATTCTTTTGCTTCCGCCTCTTGCGGTAATTATCGCAACAGAGCTCATCTGTTATCCTCCAGCTCAAATTCACTAAGTATTGCATCTGCATATCCGTCAAGTTCAAATGGCGAATCCGCTTCAATGCAGAAATATCCTCTTCCCATAACCGAAGCGCCGTTTGTCACTTTTCCAAGGTACATGCCTTTCTTCAGATTGCAATTCCAAGCCTTTAACGGATATTTTTTGAAAAGTTCCTTCTCATCGGGAACCTTATTCACTCTCACATTTTCAAAATCAAAGTATCTTATGAGCATATTCTTTCCCACATCAGGCTCAAAAGAATACTGCTTATTTAGTGCGGGTACCGCATACTTTATAAACTCCGTAACTTCATCGACACCGCTTGCAAGTGGTGTGAAGAGGTTATGAAGGTTATGTCCCGAAGGTCTTGCGGAAATTTCAATTATAAAGGGATTTCCGTCATTGTCCTTGATTATGTCCGCGTGAATGATATTGCTCTTAAAGCCTATCGCTTCTCCCGCTTTTGCAATTAGCTCTTTTGTCTTTTTGAAAAACTCTGCATTCTTATCGGTTTCGATAACGGAATAATATCCGACGCACTCCCTGTACGGTGGCGGGGTATTCTTTTTTCCCCTAAGAAGAATAAGTTTAAACTCTCCGTCCACAAAAACTCCGTCCACGCCGTACTCGGTTCCTTGAACACAGGTCTCAACGCAATAATCCTCATCGTAGGGCTGACCTGAAAGGAATTTCTCTTTAAGTTCCTGTGGAGTATTGAACATCTCTACTCCGCGGCTTCCCGATCCAAATCTGGGTTTTACTATCACGGGATAGATCGTGTTGATCTCGTCAACATCTGTATTCTCCTCGCCTGCTGGAATCAGGTAAAGTTCTGCATTTCTAAGACCTTCTTCCGCGAGCATCTTATGAAACTCGTATTTATCCGTGCATGTATTTGCCGCATCAAAAGAAACACCGCAAAGATTATATTTATCATTAACGGCACCTGTCGTAGTCAGATATCTACCGATTGGAACAGGCAGAACCACGTCGGGCTTATTTCCATCCCTATCCAATATCTCAAAGACCTTCTGCGGATCTCTTATATCTACAACAAAGGAAGCATCGGCCGCTTTAAGACCAGGTGCTTCCGGGTTTCCGTCAAGAGCCACTACTTTAAGTCCGAGCTCTTTTGCCTTATTTATCACATAAATTGATTCGGAGCTTGCTCCGATTACTGCTGCTGTCATATGTTTACGCCTCCTTCAAAAGGTGCTAAATCGCGCATATTTAGACGTATTGATTATAATATATGGCGGAGCAAAGGTCAAAAAAGTGAGGTGACATACATAGGGGGTATGCGCTTGCAATCGGATTTCTTTATATCAGGCTATAAGTTTTTATTAATTTACATTTGGTAGCCGGATGTTAGTATTTAGTAAAAACACAGAATGGCTTATTTATGACAGGGAACAGGAAACTGATTAAAGAGATTATACTTCTGATAATACCGGCTATAATTGAATATTCGTTTCAGGCTCTTGTGAATTATGCTGACTTTATAATGGTGGGAAAACTGGGAATAGAAGCGTCGGCAACTATTGGAATCACCAATGAAGTGACCTTCCTTATTAAGGCAGGAGTCAATGCACTGGGCGTGGGTGTTTTAGCCTATATGGCAAGAGAAATCGGTGCGGGTAATCGGAAGTATCTAAAAAATGCAACGTTACACGCTTATTTTTTGGCGCTTATTATGGGCGTATTCACAACTGCATTTCCACTTCTGATAAGTCCGTATCTGCCAACTCTCCTAGGGGCGGATGAAATTATCAGAAAGCCTGCCTCTATGTATTTTTCCATATGTTCGTCCATGGGAGTTTTCTTCTCTTTCAATGTAACTGCAGGAAGTATCAGAAAAGCTGATAAGGACATGAAGACACCACTTCTGGTAAATGGATTTATGAATATTCTTAACGTGGTACTGAACTGGTTTTTGATATATCCGGACAAAGCATTTAATCTCTTTGGAATTGAAGTGAATATAAGAAGATGTAATCTTTACCGCCATGATTGTCCCGCTCGGAACGGCGATATACGCCGCTCATTCAATCGCATTTACGGCAGAATCGGCTTTTTTCATTCCGGCGGTGGGAATGGCAAGCGCAGTAGCCTCTCTCTCGGGAAATGTGCGAGGAGAAGGTGATATAAAAAAGCTAAACAAGCAGACCCATCTTGTTTGTGGAATTATAGTGATCATCATGTTGATGGCAACCTCAATTCTATTGTTGTGTGCAGATGATATAATAGCCTTTTTCACAGAAGATAAAATTGCATTGACGAAAGCTCCGAGGCTATTACGAATTGTCGCGATCAATGAGCCTATGTTTGGAATCTCTATAGTATTGCAGAATGTATTTAACGGAATCGGGAAAACCAAGATTCCGCTGTTAGTATCCGGCTTTACACAATGGTTTGTAAGAGTACTTGGAGTATTTGTTTTTGTGCATATCCTTGGATATGGAATAGAGATCGCATGGATATGCATGATTTCAGATAATATTCTAAGGGCAATCCTATTGTATGTTTGGTACTGGTGCGATAACAAAAGGTTAATGGCATAGCCCAGAATACGATAAGTATCATAAGTCCGTAGACAGGCATCTCATATCTGTTTGAAGCGCTTCCGAATGAACTATCTACATCCACTACATAAAAAGCCGGGACATAATTAATTGTGAATACACAGAAAATTCAACTTTTCGTGTTACCATTGTATTGGTACACGTAGACAATGTATTTCTAAGAGTTCACAGAGAAAGGGAAATGACATGAAGAAAAAACAGGCTCTGGCAATACTTATTGCATCTTCTATGGCACTCTCGATTGTAGGCTGTAGTGGAGCAGAAATGAGTGCTTCCGAAGGAAGCAGTGAAATGGAAATGACCGAGGAGGAAAAAAGAGAGATTGCGAAATCAGAAATGGTCGCTGCAACTACTGCTACATCAAGTGATGCTGCTACAACTGCAACTTCCGCCAACAAAGATGCAGCTTCAGCAGTTGCTTCAACCGATAAATCTGCAGAGGCTACTCCCGTAAAACAAGCCGATCACGAGGTTCTGTATAACGGCAAAGCTCTTTCTGTATTCAATGATTCATCAAAGACACTTGCAGATCTTGGAGCTTATGACAAAAAAATAACCGCTTCGCCAATTGAATTTTTTTATACTTATGAAGCTTCCGGTATTGAATATTCAACTTATCTTTGCGACGGAAAAGAACTTCCTCTTGGAATTGATGTTTCTAAGAAAGGTGCTACGACATCACGTAATATCGGCGTAGGCGATACAAAAGACAAACTTGTAGCTGCATACGGCAATCCATCCGAAAAAAGCGATCCATCGAAAAAGGCCGAAAATACATATTACTACAAATATAATTTTGATAAATTCTCTATCTGGTTCTACATAAGCACAGAGAAAAACACTGTAGTATTCTATGAAATTGATAATACAACCAATGTGGAAGCTATAAACAAAGCAGAAAAAGATTCTGAAAAGGCAAAGGCGTCAGAGGCTGCTGCAACTGCTGCTTCCGCTGAGACTGCTGCTTCTGCGGCAAGCACTACTGCACCTGTAGCATCCGCCGAACAGACAGCACCCAAAACAGATATTTCCGGAAGCTGCGGAAAAGCATTTGCCGAAGTTGCAAAAAAATCGCATGATGCAAACAGCAGCGCCAAATATGCTCTTCTTTATTTAACCAAAGATCAGACACCCGAACTTGTTGTAGACAATCCGGGAAAATCTGTTTCTTTGTATACTTTTGAAAACGGAAAACTTATTACCATGATTTCAGATTGGCGTTATGGTGTAAG
>ODAI012392477.1_pt1 | contig 71615 bp, 61 predicted proteins | sample 1539321 | NCBI WGS metagenome assembly ODAI01 (sample SAMN02144231, study PRJEB22623) | gut metagenome | biome: sheep rumen | host: Ovis aries | place: New Zealand
CGCAGGTTGATGTCTTTCGATACCAGAATGGTTTTGTGCTTTTTGTCTTTCTCCTGCAGGTCGAGGGCTATGGCCAGAATCTTATGGTCCGGAATCTTTTCCGAGAAAGCCTTCTGTAACTTTTCAGGGTAGGCATCGTTCATTACCACATGCAGGGTACCCAAGCCTTTACCCAACTCAACTCCTTTCTTGAACAAATCGGCAGTTGCCAGCGTGTCGAGCTCGCGGGCAAACTCGCGGCTGTTGAAGTTGATCTGGTCGGTCCCTTTCTTGAACTTGTCGAGTTCTTCGAGCACCACAATCGGAATGTATATGTCGTTCTCCTGAAAATTATAGATGCATCTGTAATCGTGCAGAATGACGTTGGTGTCGAGCACGAAATTCTTTTTAGTTTCCATGGTTGTATGTTTTTAAGATGTTCCCGTCTTTGTACGGTAATACTAATTTGTTTCGTTTTACAGTAGCGAATTCGGAAATGCAACTTTTCTTTCCGCTGCTTTTTCTTTAATTTCGCTTTGTGTAAAGATAGAAATAAAGCCGAAAAAAACAAACAACAAAAAATATATTACACAACATATATGGACTACAAAGAAACCATCGACTATATCTATAACCGTATGCCGCTTTTCCAAGTGGTTGGCAACGCGGGTTACAAAGAAGGCCTCGACGGCATGCGGGCTTTCGACGAACTGTTGCAACACCCCCACCGGTCGTTCCGTACGGTGCATGTGGCGGGTACCAATGGTAAGGGCTCGGTCAGCCACACTTTGGCATCTGTCTTGCAGAGTGCCGGCTACAAGGTCGGCTTGTTCACCTCTCCGCATCTGAAGGACTTTCGTGAACGTGTGCGGGTGAACGGTGAAATGATGAGCAAAGATTTTGTGGTAGATTTCGTGGAGAAGTACGGCAAGTATTTCGACGTCATCTATCCTTCTTTTTTCGAGGTCTGTGTGGCCATGGCGTTCGACTATTTCCGTCAGGAAAAAGTTGATGTGGCGGTGATTGAGGTGGGCTTGGGCGGCCGTCTCGACAGCACCAATATCATTTCTCCTGCTTTGTCGGTCATTACGAATATCAGTTTCGACCATACCAACCTGTTGGGGAATACGCTTGCTGAAATTGCCGGTGAGAAGGCGGGCATCATCAAGTCGGGCGTGCCTGTGGTGATTGGCGAGGCGGAAGATGCTGCCGTACGCAACGTTTTCCTGGATAAGGCTGCCGCTGTGGGCGCTCCTATCCATTTTGTGGATGAAGAAGTGAAGGTGGATAGCGTGGAGAATGGCTTTATGGAGGAAAAGGCCGTGCTGAATTTCAATATCGGTGGCACTTCGTTCGCGACAACCCTGTTGGGCGACTACCAGCGCCGTAACATGGCCACCGCATTCTTGGCAGTTCGTTATCTGCGCGAGGTGGATTTCGCTATTTCAGACGACGCTCTTAAACACGGTTTCCTTCATACGGTAGACCAGACCCATTTGCTGGGCCGTTGGCAACAATTGGACTCAAACCCGCTGACCCTTTGCGATACCGGACACAACGAGGCGGGTATCCGTTTTGTGACCGCCCAGCTTGAACGTACTCCGCACAAGCGCATCCGCTTTGTGTATGGGGTGATGAAGGACAAAGATGTGGCCCACATTTTGCCACTGTTGCCGCAAGATGCCGTTTATTATTATACGCAGGCATCTACTCCACGCGCTATGCCGTGTGAGGTGCTGAAGGAAAAAGCCAATGCGGGCGGACTTGCAGGCGATTGCTATCCGACTGTTGCCGATGCCCTGGCCGCTGCTCGCCGCGATGCCGAACCCGGCGATGTGGTCTTTGTTGGTGGCAGCACTTATGTGGTAGCTGAAATTCCTGGATTGGAATAGAAGTTGCCCTCCTAGATATAAAAGCCGTCGCGGAAAAATTCTGCGGCGGCTTTTTCTTTTTCCCCCTATTGTTTGGTGCTGATAGCTTTCGCTTCTTTGTCTAATATTTCAAGATATTTAGGGTCTATATATTCCCGAATGTCATAGTAGTCTAGGAATATCCGCATTTCCCTTGTGTTGAATTCCAAAGGGAAGGCTTCCCCCATTTTGCCGAATGCGATCCACCACGATGTGGGAAATTCCTCTAAACCGTTGAACTGTCCGAAGTAACCCGCCGAATGTTTGAGGTAACTGCGCATATCGCTCCCATATTTCTTGAAAGATTCGACGCGCGTAGTGTCGAATATGTATCCAGCCATATAAAGGTTGTGTGAGTTGACGAATCTCATGAATCCGTCTTTGTCTTTTATCAACTCGCTCACGCTAATCTCGTCTCCTGTTGTCCTGTCGAAAACGATGAACGTGTTGTCGCTATTGTCGTGCTTTGATTGGTTTTCAAAACCGAACGACAACAAACCATTTCCGCATATAAACGACATCTTGGAACCCCTTTCATGTTTAGGAACCCATTTTTTGATGCCTGCCACAATCCGGCATTCGGTGTCGTAGTCGCTCTTTCCGAACATAACGTCAAGCATTCGGTCGCGGATTTTTTCAGTGTTTGTACAGCCGTATATCTTCTCTGGAAGATAAACCTTCTTGTCCTCATAACTGCCATTGACGTTCCTGAATTTGTAGACCTTGATGGAGTCAGGAGGAAACGCGTTTTTATAGGTCGAAGTCTTGAAGCCGTTAGCCTTCCCCATTAATTTTTCCGCATACGGGGTTAGCCTAGGGTCGCCCTTTTTTATTAGAATCTCGTTCCAACTGGGGTCGGCACACGATTGTTGAAACATTATGTGGTTGCATTCGATGTACTTTATTCCTGTTATAACGCACTTGGTGTTTTTGGCTTTTACGCTTTTCAGTAAGTCGGTCACTTGAATCCTTTTGCCGCTTTCGGCATCGTAAATAGAATTAAGGTTAGACTTTAAAATGCCGCCTTCTTTTTCCAATTCGAAATACTCTATCGTGAAGTTTGTCAGAACATCTGGTCTGTTCTCCTCGACGGTAAGCTTTTCAATATCATCGTTGCAGAACACGTCGTAACCTTCCATCTTCTTAATCTTTGAAAACGCATCTTCGAAAGTTTTCGCTGTCTTAATGGCGTTGCAAACTGCCATTGCGATGGGGTGGTTGTATTTTCTGGCTGAAATCTCTTTGATGATGTCTTCTTGCAGGTCGGGGCTGTCTTTGTATTTGAGTCCATTGTCTGGAAGAGATAAGGTAAATTCAAACATCAGTTCTTCGTAAACTGCCATAGTGGAGTCGTTAGGCTTTGGTTCGGCCGCATCTTCTGTTTTCTTGTCCCCGCTTTCCATTGTAGGGACAGCAACCTCTTCGATATACAACGTACTCTCGTCAAGCAGACGTGACGTAAACGGGGCTTCTATTTCAGCACTTGTGTGCCACGTCTTCTCTTTCGCTCTGATAAGGAACTGTCTGGAAAAGTCCTCTGCTGAAACTACAAATGTGTTAAAACAGAACAACAGGGTTATTAGTAATGAAATTTGTCTTCTCATGGGTAAGTTTTGCGTGTAGAATAGTGTCGCAAATTTAGGCGTTTTACTTAAACTTGAGTGAAAACAACTCTTTTTTAAGCTTTTTTTAGTCCTTTGATATACAGTGTGATGAAAAATTGATTGAAAAAATATCTGAAAAATGCGCCCAAACGCTTGTTTTGTCCTAAAAAATCCCTAATTTTGCACTGCAATAAGGAAATCGGGCTTATAGCTCAGCTGGTTCAGAGCATCTGCCTTACAAGCAGAGGGTCCTAGGTTCGAATCCTAGTGGGCCCACGATTTTTGGAATTGTCCCCTTCGTGGAATATCTCCTTATTGTGAAATTTGAAATTTCGGGCTTATAGCTCAGCTGGTTCAGAGCATCTGCCTTACAAGCAGAGGGTCCTAGGTTCGAATCCTAGTGGGCCCACTCTCAAAACCGCTGTCTTCTACCGAAGACGGCGGTTTTTTTTTTGTTGTTGGTCTTGCCGTGGCCGTTTTTTTTATGCTTTATCCTGATCTTATGGAACAACATCCGCTTATCCCCTTTTTGCCTGAAAATGCAAAACTACTTATGCTGGGCAGTTTTCCGCCTTCCCGGAAAAGGTGGTCTATGGAGTTCTACTATCCGAATTGGATGAACGATATGTGGCGGATTGTCGGACAAATCTTCTTTAACGATCCGTTACATTTCTGTGTGCCCGACGAAAAACGTTTCGACAAAGATTTGCTCGTTGGGTTCCTTTCTGAACAGGGCATTGCCCTTAGCGATACCGCACAGGCTGTCACCCGTTTGAAGGGCACTGCGGCCGATGCCGACTTGCAGATTGATGTTCCTATGGATATCCCTTCGTTCCTTCGGTTACTGCCGAAGTGCGGCACAGTGGCAACTACTGGTGGAAAAGCGTCCGACGAACTGGCGGCTATGTTCGCTATAGAGGCTCCGAAGGTGGGGGAGTGTACACTTTTCTCTTTCGAGGATCGGCCAATACGGTTCTACCGTATGCCGAGCACCTCGCGTGCCTACCCGTTGCCGCTGGCAAAGAAGGCCGAAGCATATCGGGTGTTGTTTGAAGCGGCGGGCTTTGCCTTGTAAAGATAGTCGTGCGGTTCCCCGGTTAAAATGCTGTTAATGCCTGATGCTTGACTGTGTGGTAGGGTGGCGCCTTTTGCTGCGACGGGGTGAGATGCTGCAGCAGGTCATACAATTTCGCCATTCCACAATTTCTTTAAAAAATCGGAGGCGTAGAGGTGCTCGATACCTTGTGAAATACGGCTGATGCGGTCTTGTGAAACGATGATTAGTCTGGCTTCAGGATGTTCTTCCTTAAATGCTTTAAGACCTTTCAAATGTTTGTTCTGTACTTCGACTGCCGATTTGATTTCTATAGCCACTTGTGCGTCCCCCAGTACAGCATCGACCTCTATCTGTGTGTATGTCCGCCAATACGAGAGTTTCGCTGCGCTGTTTGAATAGCCCAGATAGGCGACAATTTCCTGCATTATAAGGTGTTCGAACGCGTGACCGTATTCGGGGGTGCCAGGCAGCAGTTTCGTACGCCCTAACAGGTAGTTGGTTACACCTGCATCGAACAGATAAAAACGGGGAGACTGGACCAATCTTCTTTTCTTTTGTTTCGTATAGGCTGGAACTGTAAATCCGAGTAGGGAGTCTTCCAGTATCTGAAAATACTCTTTTACGGTGTTTGCACTCACCCCGCAGTCTGATGCTATGTTTTGGTAGTTCACCATCTCGCCGTCGGTTATGGCTGCAATTTCTAAAAATCTGGAGAAATTGGCAAGATTGCGGACAAGCGATTCGGCCTGGATCTCTTCTTTAAGGTAAACGCCGACATAAGCCTTCAATAAAGAAGTGGCGTCTTTCTTAAGGTAGTGGCGGGGTAACATTCCGTTCCTGACTGCTCTGTCTAGATCGAAATCTGGAATTTCGGCGCTCACCAACGGATACATAAAATAGGGAATGGCCCGTCCGCCTAACGTGTTGACTCCCTCCCTGCGTAACTTCCTTGCACTTGAACCACATAGTATAAAGCGCAGATGCTTTCTGGTAATGAGCCAATGCACTTCATTCAGAAGTTCTGGAACTTGCTGAATCTCGTCTATAATGATGAGGGAACCTTCAGGCTGGTTCTGATAGGCTTCTCTTAACAGGGCGGGCTTTTTACGGTAGCGGTCGAGTAGGTCGGTCTCCAACAAGTCGACAAATATCGCGTCGGGATATTTGTCTAACAAGAAGGTCGTTTTCCCTGTTTGTCTTGCTCCGAATAGGAAGATGCTCTCTTCCTCGTTCTCTATGTTTAGTCTTCTTTCTATCATTGCGTCGTTTTGCTGTAATTTACAAAACAAAAGTACATAAAAGTGCAAAAAATTACATATGCCTACTGCGGATTTTTAATGAAAATCCGCAGTGCTACTTCAGATTTTTAATGAAAATCCGCAGTACTACTTCAGATTTTAAATGAAAAAATGAAGTTGGATGTGCCCTTCTAGCGAATTTTTCCCTTTATAGGGCTTGTCCTACAACCTTCCTCTTATAATCGGACTTGTTTTTCTTTTCCCCTGATTTGTTTTGTACATTTATGCCTGTATAACGCTATAATTGCGTATGTCTGTTTTTCTCAACGTTGATAAAATGTTTGTAAATCCTTTTTGTTAATTTTATCTGTTTTCCTGAATAGTCCTATCTTTGTGTTAGATAATACGAGTTAGCAAATATGGAAACTGTAAAAGCAAGTCGTTCACCGCGTAAACCGCGCAAGTCAGACACTTCTGCCAACACCCCTGTGCTGAGCGAATATGGCAAAATGCCGCCTCACGACGTTAAGCTGGAGGAGGCTGTACTGGGCGCTTTGCTGATTGATACGGGCGCCTATGCCCGTGTGAGCGACACGCTTAAACCCGAATGCTTTTACAGTCAGAAGAACCAGATTGTATATGAGGCGATTGTAAGTTTGGCCGCCAAACAGGAGCCTATTGATATGCTGACGGTTACCGAACAACTCCGTAGCGATGGCAAACTGGAGGAGGTGGGAGGCGACTTCTACATCGTTTCCCTTTCTTCGAAAGTCAACTCTGCGGCCAATGTGGGTTACCATGCTTCAATCCTTTCAAATAAATATTTGGCGCGCGAGCTCATCCATTTCGCTACCGAAATTGAAAGCAAGGCCTACGATGCCGAGTCTGATATCGACGGTTTGATGCAGCAGGCTGAAGGTAGGCTTTTCGAAATATCGCAGCGTAACCTCAAACGTGACTATACGCAGATTGACCCGCTTGTCTCGCAGGCGCTCTATAAAATTCAGGAGGCCAGCAAACGCGAGGGTATGAGCGGTATACCTTCTGGCTTTAACGATTTGGACAAGATTACCAGTGGCTGGCAACAGAGTGACCTGATTATTATTGCCGCCCGTCCGGCCATGGGTAAAACGGCTTTTGTGCTCTCTATGGCAAAAAATATGGCCGACAGGGGTAATGCGGTTGCCTTGTTCTCGCTTGAAATGTCGAGCCTGCAGTTGGTGAACCGTCTGTTGGTGAATGCCACCGAACTGTCGGGTGAAAAAATCAAGACAGGTAAGATGGAGCAGTGGGAGTGGGAGCAGCTGAACCAACGTGCCAAGTCGCTATACGACAAACCGATATATCTTGACGATACTCCGTCTCTGTCCATTTTCGAATTTAACACCAAGGCACGCCGTCTGGTGAAAGAGCATGGTGTGAAGTGCATCATCATCGACTACTTGCAGCTGATGAATGCCAGCGGTATGAACTATGGCAGCCGTGAGCAGGAGGTGTCTATGATTTCACGATCGCTCAAGCAGATGGCCAAGGAATTGGAAATACCGATTATTGCCCTCTCGCAGTTGAACCGTGGTGTGGAGGGACGTACGGGCGACGACAAACGTCCGCAACTGGCTGACTTGCGTGAGTCTGGAGCCATAGAGCAGGATGCCGACATGGTGTTGTTTATCCACCGTCCGGAATACTACAAAATTACGCAAGACGCTCAGGGTAATTCGCTGATAGGTTTGGCCGAAATTATTATTGCCAAGCACCGTAACGGTGCCACCGATACTATACGCTTGCGCTTCAAGAGTGAATTGGCTAAGTTTATGAACCTCAGTGACGATTATACCGACGTTGAAACAGATTCCCGTATGAACAGTGACTTCGCTGCTGATGCCGCCGGACAGGTGCCGCCGCCAACTGCAACTGACTTTGATCCGCTTGGCGGACCATCGTCTGCAATGCCGTTCTGAGCGTAAGGATGCTTGAACACCCCCAAAGTAGTGAAGTATAAAATGTGAAATTTTAGTTGACTAATTCTAAGTTGATTATACAATATCGTGAAATCATACGTGTTGACGTGATTTCATTATAGAAAATAAAGAAATACTGTATTTATGATACCGCCATTTGCTAAATTTCTGTATCCTGTTCTTAATGCCTTAAAAGACGAGAAGGAGCATCCGTTGAAGAAACTTATGGAAGAGATGGTGAATACATTTTCATTATCGGAAACAGACGTTGCTGAACGCGTGCCTTGTGGTTCTGAAACGATAGTCCAAAATAGAACTAAATGGGCAACTACTTATTTAGGAAAAGCGGGCTTGTTGAGTCGCCCTAAACGTGGAACCTATGAGATTACGGAAGAGGGTAAATCTTTGTTGAAAACAGGAATAATGGAACTTACTCCAAAATACCTTAGAGAGCATTATCAATCTTTTCATGATTTTGTATCTGGTGGCGAAGATGAAGGAAACCTGCATGATTCAACGATAAATGATCAAATAAAAACACCGTCGGAGGTGATGGATGAAGCTTTCGAAGAGATAAACAAATCTCTTGCTAGTGAACTTCTTGACCATGTGAAAGATCAATCTCCTGAATTTTTTGAACAACTTGTCGTAAAATTGCTTGTAGCTATGGGATATGGTGGTAGTCTCAATAATGCTGGTATTGTTACTAAGATGTCTCATGATGATGGAATAGATGGAATTATAAAAGAAGACAAACTTGGTCTTGATAATATATATATACAAGCAAAACGTTATACGGTATCTGCTGTTCAAAAGCCTGAAATTCAAAAATTTATTGGAGCACTTACCGAACAAGGCGCCACAAAAGGTGTTTTTATCACGACTGCAAAATTCTCAGATGGGGCTGTCGAAACCAGTAAAAAGGCGTCGGGTGTGAAAATTGTTTTGATTGATGGAGATATGCTTACCAAACTTATGATAGAAAATAATGTCGGTGTAAGCCCAAAACAGACATACGAAATCAAGAAAATTGATACTGATTTTTTCAATGAAGAGTGAAAACGTTTTCTATTTTGTTAAATTTATGAATAGAGAGGAAGAGTATATCGTTCTTAATCGTCTCTAAAGTTTTGGTCTTCCCCCCCCCTATACACAACAGCCTTCCCCTTGTCTATTAGCAAAGAGGGAGGCTGTTTTCTTTAGTAGGTGTTTCCCGGCTGTGTGGGAATGTCAGATTCCCACGCCTAATCTATTTTTTGTTATACGTTTTCTTTCCTTTCGAAACCACTATGCCCCGGTAGTCGTCTGAAACCTTAACGCCTAGGGTGTTGTACTTTGGTGCGTTGTCGGTTGCAGGCTGTTGTTCTACAAGGCTTGTGCCTGTCGATGTTAAGTCGCAGTCGTATTCGATGGTCTGGGTGTCGAGAATATAGTCGCTGGCTATCACCGGATTGTTTACGGCCTGGCCTTTGTTGTCGCATTCCAGTGCGGCATCGATGGTGACTTCAATCGATTCTCCTGGCAACAGTCCGCGCAATGTTTCTGACGAGCGTATGGAACCGATTGCGAAATAGGCGTCGCGGTAGAGTGGTGCCACACCCGTATTCGTTACCGTTATTTTTGTTTGCAGTCCGTCTGTTACGCATTTGGTGACAACGAAATGGTAACCGGTCGCCATACTGCATTCCTTGAACCGTTCGGCATTTTTATACTTGTTCATCGAAGGGTTGTCGTTCGCTATCATAAATGTGATGTGGTATTTTGCCGACTGCTCTTCCCAGGTGTGTCCGTACATGCCTTTTGTGTTGGTGAAGTTCTTCTGGTCGTCATCTTCATAATAGCTTATTTCACCCCCGCAAACGCCAGTTTTCCAGCGGTTCTCCCCCATTGTGTTCCAGCATTGCTCGTTGTAGCCGTCTTTAGACTTAAGTTCATGCCCTTCGTGCATAAACGAGTCGTCGAACAGGCCGAACTTCAATTTACGCAGGTCTTTGTCTTTTGCAAAGTCGGAGTATTCGTCGTCTGCTGCGTCAATGCTGATGGCCCATGGAATTTTTGTCATCACTTCCGAAAGGTGTTTGAAGAAATCTTTTTGGTAAGACTTCTCAGGAAAGTTTCCTTTGTCCCCGATATTTACGCCGTTCTCGTCGTAAATATGGTATTCCGACCAGTGTCCGAAGCCAACCTCCACAAAGGCGATACGGGGGTCGTTTTCATACCTTTTTGCAAAATCGGTGTAGAAAAGTTTGGTGAAACGTTTAAGTTCCTTATGCTCCCAATTCGCATAGTAGGTCAAGCCGTCGCCTGCTACATCTTTGAAACTCTCTTCGTAGTCAGACAGTGCTTTGATGTATGCCGGCACTCCGGTTGTACCTGGATTGTCGTCAACCATCGGTACGCCCGGATATTCGTAGAAGAAGCGGATTACAGCCTGGTGGTTACGTTTCTTGACGTCGTCGAGTATGTTGTCGAGGTAACTCCAGTCGTATTCTATCGTACTGTCGGCATTGCAACCTTTCACCACCTTGCAAGGCGCCACATACGAAAATTCCAAGGCGTGGCTTTTGCCGTAAGTCTTGTATTGATTACTGGCCTCCTCTGGCCATAAAACCAAACCTGTCATAGGTTGGACGTTCGTCACTTTCGATGTGATGCCGATTGATTTCCAGTCGGCAGCCCAACTGTTAAAGCAGATAACCGAACCGATAAGGAGTGGAAGTGTTGTTTTTTTCATAATTTTCCTAATGTGTTTATGGTATATATGCAAATATAACCCAATTTCTAAAGTTGTATTCATAAAAATAACTTTTTTTGTCTTCCCATTAGATTGTTGTGTCTGATAAATGGTCCAATTTTAATCTTTTTCTCCAGTTCTGCGTTTTTGTGTGGTCCAGACTTACTGTGTTTAAAGCTGTTTTGCTTATTATTAGGGCATTTTCCCGTTTGGTGATCTTTTGCTTGTTTTATTGTCTTCCCGCCTCTTTTCTTTCTGAAATATGTGTAGAAAAATGTGAAATCTATTGTTTGTATGTGTAGAAAAGTGTGATTTTTAATTAGTATATGTGTAGAAAAGTGTGATTTTTTGTCTTAATATGTGTAGAAAAGTGTATGTTACCCTACATTCAACAAGCACATTTCGATAATGTGCCGCTTTGGGCTATCTGATGTTGCTGTTTTCGGAAGACATGACTTTTTCTGCTGATGTATTGTTCTCTTTTTAAGAATAAAGATCTTATTCCTGCAAACAGGAATAACCAAGACAAAACCTTACCACTAAACTATTCGTTGTCGGGTTAAAACCGTAAAGACAGAAAGGCCAGGCTTATCTGCAAGCGTAAGTGGCCAATGCAAAAGGGAAGGGGGATCGCCAGCTGTTGGCGAGCCCCCTTCTTGTCTTTTCCCAGTCTTCGTTTTATTTCTTTTTCTTCTTTTTCTTCGACTTGGTTGGTGGAGTGGCGACGGGTGCTGCCAAAACAGTCTGTGCGTCTACCAGTTTGAACTCACCGTTCTTAATGTCGAGTTTGCCTTGGCTCATCTCCCGCAGATCGTCGAAAATCTTGTTGTCGGTAACCGTGTCTTTGTTATAGAGAATGTAGCAGCGCTTCATCTGGTTGGCTATCATCAGCGTCAGTTTCTTGCGGCTTTCTTCCTCTTCCGTTTCCATAGCCTTCTGTATGGCCAGCTGTATGTTGTTGCCATAGTGGCGGAAGCGGAACCTGCTTTTAGGGTAGGGTATGGTGTCGGTTGCATCGGTCAAACCACCCAATTTTTGTGGAACGTAGCCGTTGGGGTAGTCAATGTCGAGGCGGTAGCCCGATATGAAGTAGATGTGGTCCCACAGTGTGTTTTGGCTGTAGCCCATCGGACGTATGCGTTCCATTGTCTTAATGATGGAATAGGCGCAACGTGTGCGTTCTGCACGGTCTTCTATACTCAGGCAGTGGTCAACCATTTTCTGTATGTTCCTTCCATAGCCCCTTAGCTCGATTGGCTCTTTGCTCGTATTATAGTCGGTGTGGAAGTCGGAATATGTTTCTTGTATCTCTTGCTCCATTTCTTTCTTTTATTAGTTGCTGTGGAATTTCAAAACTGGCATCATTACGCCCAATGTAAAGGTGAACATCTGGTTGTTCGAACGCTGGAACACCGCGCTGCGGTCGTGCTCGAATACGTCTTTTAATCCGTAGTTCCACCGGGCTTCCGCCAGAATAGACAGTTTGCTTAGACGGAATTCGTATCCGGCTCCTACGCATAGCCCGAAATCCACATTGTTTTCTTCTATATCTTCGTTTAAACGAGGGTCGTTCCAGTTGTTCGTTAAAATGGCTTGCTGTTGCCCGGCTGTCAGGTTGGTCTTGGTCTCGCCTGTCTTCATCAGCAATCCCATTTTCGGACCGAAGTTGAAAAATAGCCGGTGGGTGTTGCCGAAATAGATGTGTGCCAACAGCGGAATGCTTAAATAGTCAATCTCGCGTTCAATGGTGCCTCCAATGAACTGTTGCTCGTTGACTACGGTATAGTCGTTCCACCGCTCGTACCAGCCTCCCTGTATGTAGCTTGCCTCTAGTTGCAGGCCGAAGTGCTTTTGTGCGATAAAGCGGACCGCAACGCCAACATCGGCACCTTTCCGGTAGCCAAGGTCGCCCAAGTTGTTGGCGTATGTTATGTCGTTGTGCATGAAACGGACTTGCGACAGGGCCATACCGCCCTGCACGCCTACGCTTATCTCTTCTTCAAACCGGCTCCTGACCTGGCTGTAGGCGGTGCTCGACCAGCCTAAAAAGGCAATTAGGCAGATTGTGATTCTTTTTAACATCTTTATTCCAATTGTTTGTTCAAAAGCACATGTCCGTCGGTCCCGTTATTCCTCGAAATGGTAACATCGCTGTTATAGAAACCGCCTTCTTCGCTGTACCTCTTGAATTTGAAGTCGCTTTGGATGGTGTGTAAATTTTCCTTTGAAAGTTGGCTGAGGCCGTGCTCGAAGTTCTTACCGAACAGTGCTACCGCTTTACCGAAGTAGAGCATGATGTCGTAACCGAGGGCGCCATACATTGGTTGCGTGTTCCCCGGCTCCTGACCGTAGTATTTCCTGAAGTTGCCGATAAATTCTTTGCTGGCGCTGTCTTCGAAATTGATGTCGTAGGCCGAACCGATATAGGTCTCTGCTACAAACAGGTCTTTGGCGATGGTTTGGTATTTGGTCCACTCGTTGTAGCCAAAAATCTTCACATCGTATTTCTGCACGAGCATAGAATTGACGCTTGGTATGAGTTGGGTCAGGGCCACTTGGTCGGTGCTGGTGGTCAGCACAAGGTTCTCTTCCTTCTCTTTCAGCGACTCTTTCAATGCCTCGGCATTCGTGAACTCTATCTCTTTAACCGGTGTGCCAAGGCTCCGCAGCTTTGCTGCTATCGAGTCTGCCACCTCTTGTTTGTCGTTCTGCTTCTCGCCTTTGAATTTCGCCACCACTACATTCTTGCCTTTGAACAACTCGGCAAACGATTGGGCGTTCTCTTGGGCCATTTTCGATTTTGGCGCATTGACGAGGAAGATGTTCGGATTGGTTTTCATCTCTTCGGTGCGCGACGAGAATGGAACAATCATTTTTACGTTGTTCTCGAGTGCGAATTTTCCCATTGGCGCGAATTGTGCCTTGTAGGCCGGACCTATCATTATGTCCATATTCTTCATCTCTTCCTTTTCTAACAAGGCGTTGATGTCCGCTTCGGTTTTCCCTGAATTGTAGACGTGCAGATAAACCCACACATTCTGTTCTTTCAGCGTTTTTGCCGCTAACAAGATGCCTTGGTAGAATTCGAGGAACTTGTCGGTATTGTTGTCGATTTGTCCGTCTTCTGTGTTGAAGGGGAGTAAAACGGCCACATGCACCTTGTTGTTGCCTTGCGTGCTGACGAAATAACTGCTGTTCCACGAATACTTACGGTCGGGTGTGCGTGGAATGAAGATGATTTTGCCTGCTTGCAGACCATCGGCTTTCAACTCGGGGTTGACAGAAGTCAGCTCATACTCCGATATTTTGTAGGTTTTGCAAAGGCTGAACATCGTCTCACCTTTTAAAACGGTGTGGGCTATGTTGCTGTGTTTTGGCTCGCTTGCCGGTGTGTTGTGGCGGAAAACACTGGCTACACCAGTCTTCTCTTTCTCTTTCGCGCTTGGCGGAATGGCCAGAAGTTGCCCGACTTTGATGCCGTTCTTCACGTCGTTGTTGGCAACAACCTCGTTCGGGTTGATGTTGAATTTCTTGCTGATGCTGAACACGGTTTCGTCTTTACCGACCTTGTGCACGCGGTAGTCGGGCTTCGAGTTCAAATCGGCAAGGTACTTGCTGGTCGAAGGCATAATTAAGGCTTTGCCAGCCTTGATGCCCGATTTCTTAACACCTGGGTTCAGACGCTCGATGTCGTTGGCGCTGACGTTGTAGGTGTTGGCAATGCCATAAAGGGTTTCCCCTTTTTTCACCTCGTGAACGGTCAGACCGCTCTGGGCGCCATTCTTCTTTGCTGAGGCTGCGGCGCTGTTGTTGGGCGCTGGCAACGTGAGAATTTCACCTTCGATTATCGTGCGTTTTTTTAACTGCGGATTCAGTTCTTCAGCTTGACCGACAGTGCAACCTTGTCTTTTACAGATGGCATACAGGGTCTCGCCTTTTTTTACCTTGTACTTCGAAAGGTTGCCGGCAGAATGGCTGTTGCCCTTTTCGCTATGGCTTGTGGACTTAGGAGTTGCCGCACTGGCTATTTCGGTCTTTGGTTTTGTTGCGGGAACAGCGTTTTTTGCTGCGCTGTTCTTATACACTTTCAATACGGCTCCGCTTTTAAGGCCGTTTTTTACCAGTTTCTCGTTGCGGGCGCTCAAGTCGTTTATGCTGGTATTGTATTTTCGGGCAATAGAGGTGAGCGTCTCGCCAGGTTTCACCAGATGCTCCACCAATTCCTTTTCAGGGGCAGTGCCGCTTTGAACGTTGCTGGCTACAGGTTTTGCCGGCTCCGTTTTGGCAGGGGTCGATTGACCGGTGACTGGCACAAAAATCTTAGCCTCGCTTTTCAAGCCGTTTTTCAGAGAAGGGTTCACCTTTTCCATTTCGGCTACGGTGGTGTTGTATTTTTTACAGATGCCGAAAAGCGTCTCGCCTTTTTTGACGAGGTGTTCTTGGTATTTTTTCCCGTTTATTGTTTTTTCAGTTTCTGTCGCGTTGGCATTCCATTGGAGAAGACCAAAAGCGAAAGCGAACAGTGCTATCTTAATGTTCCTGCTTTTCATTGAATCTAACCTGTTTGATTCTGTAAGGGGTGTGTCTTCGCAGAACGTTACTGCTGAATGTTTGTGTTTGTTTGTGGCGTACAGATGACGCCAAGTGGGGGAAGTGTATCATAAACACAACATACAATATATTCCCCATTTTGCAAATTTACTAAAATCTATGGTTTTAGAGTCCCATTTTTTTGAAAAAATAGTGTGCGGCCGCTCCTGCCGGTCTGTGCTGGAAAAGCGTGTCCGACAGTCGATTTTTCCGGCCCTTTAGTGGACGTCGGCGTGGGCGGTCTGCCGATTTTTTGTTTTTTTATGACGGCATGGCCTGTTTTGGTATCTTTTTTGTTTATGTTTGGTTGTAACAATTAATTATTCGCTTATGAAGAAGTTCTTTTTTTCGATATTATTGTCGGCATGTGCGGCTGTTCCGTCATTTGCCGAACAGGCTCCTGCTACGTTTATTGGCGACCAACAGTTGGCGGTTGAGATTAGGGGCTCTAGCTGGTTGCGCGATTATACTTCTATTGGTTGGTCGGTAGGTACTTACAGCGACGCACCGAAAGAAATCCATAATTCGCTGGTCCTCTACAACTACAGCCATTCCAACCTGCAAATTCAGCCAGGGTCGAAGCTTATTCTTAAAGTGAATGGCGAGCCGATGGTGCTTACCACAGCCCAGGGCACTTACTACGATGGCAGTACGCATACCGAAGCGGTTTACGACCGCTTGCTGGGCTGGGTCAACTACTACGGAAATACTGTGTATTACGATGTGACCCAGGAACAGGCCGACGCCATTAACACTTACGGTATTACCAAGTACCGCTATCAGGTCGACCAGACTGTTTTTGAGCGCGATGAGATGAACGCGTCGAAAATCGCTAAGAAAATGAAACGTACATACGACGGTTTGGTGGAAACTCAGACTCGAAAAGCCTCAAAAATTGACGATTTGTCAGATTTCTGATTTTTAATCGCACATTTATTGGGTTTTGGATGTGAAACTTTATTAAAAAACATTAAATTTGTACTACAAAACATCTAAAACTTAAATAACATGAATAGAGAAGAAATTGGATCATTTGCTGGCCCTATCTATGAGGCTTTGAAGGACGGAAAAACGCTTTCTGTTGCTGAATTGAAAAAATCAACTGGCTTGAAAGATGCCGAATTGAACATGGGCCTTGGCTGGCTATTTTGCGAGGACAAACTTTACGTAAAGGTTGAAACTGTTCGTAAAAAGGAAACTGAACTCATCGGCTGGAAGTAATCTCCTGCCTTTGCATATACTGAAAATTCGAGGATTGGAGCTTCTTGTTGCTCCAATCCTCTTTTTTTATCTCGATTTATTTGTCTATCTTTGGTTTCCGTTTAAGAATGTATTGAATATGAAAAAGGATATTCTCTTTTTAGCCGTTGCGGCCGTGTTGCTCAACGCTTCTTGTGTCTCTCAGAAGAAATATGCTGCTGCTGTCTCAAAGGCCGACAGCCTAGCTATTGTTAATGCCGATTGCCAGAAGGTGGCCAACTCTTCACAAGAAAACTTGAACAGCATAAATGCCAGTCTGAAACACAAGTTGGCTGAAATGGCTAAAGATACGGCCAGCCAGAGCCTGCGTATGCACCAGATTCAGTTGGCGAACGAACAGCTGAGAAAGGACAACGCCGATCTTTATTCCAAGTTGCAGGGCGCTAGCAACGATTCGGAGGTTAAGGCGCTGCTGGGTGACTTGCAGAAGATTCAAGACAAGCTGCAGGCCCGTGAAGATACTTTGCAGAAGGCCGAACAACTGGTTCGGGAAAAAGAAAAGAAGGTGGGCGAACTCAACGCCGTTATTGAAAAACAAAACCAGTCGATGCAGCTGCTGCGGCAGCGTGTTGCCGATGCCCTGAAAGGCTATGTCGGTAAGGGTATGGCTGTAGAGTACAAAAACGGTAAGGTGTATGTCTCTATGGACGAAAGCCTGCTGTTCACTTCCGGACACTGGGATGTGACCCCTAAGGCCGATTCTGCTTTGACGAAGGTGGCTGCCTTCCTGGCTGATAATAAGGATATTCAGGTGGTGATTGAAGGACATACCGATGACCTCGCCTACCGCGGTAACGGATACATTCTCGATAACTGGGACCTCTCTACCAAGCGCGCTACGGCTATTGTCCGCTCGCTGTTGAAGAACAACAAGATTAATCCTGCCCGTATTTCGGCTTCCGGTCGTGCCGAGTTCGTTCCTGTTGACGATTCCAAGACTGCGGCCGCACGTCAGAAAAACAGACGCACTGAGATTATCCTCAGCCCTAATATGGATGAATTGATGGATGTAATTAACGGAAAGTAAATGGATTTCCGTACTGAAATAAAGGTACAAAAGGCGGATTTTGGCATCTCGTATGCCGACCGCCTTTTTTTTGTGGGGTCGTGTTTCTCTACCAACATGGCCGAAAGGCTGTCTGCACTCAAATTCCGGCTGACTGTTAACCCTACGGGTGTCCTCTATAATCCGGCTTCGGTGTGCCAATTGCTGCAACACCTGTTGGACGGGCGTAAGCTGACGGCCGACGATGTTTTCCAACAAGATGGGGTGTGGAACAGCTTCTTGCTGCACAGTTGCTTTGCCTCGCTCTCACAACAAGAACTAATCGATAAGGCCAATGCCGCTTTAATGTCGGCAAAAGAGGCCTTGGCTGGCGCTACGTGCCTGTTTCTTACGTTTGGCACGGCGTGGGTTTACCGTCTGAAGTCGACTGGTGGGGTAGTGGCAAACTGCCATAAGGTGCCGGCTGCCCAGTTTGAGCGTTGCCGACTGACTCCCGAAGAGGTGGTGGCGGAGTGCCTCCCGGTTTTCCAAGAATTGGTTGAACAGCGGCCCGATGTCCGTATCGTTCTTACGGTCAGCCCTATCCGGCATTGGAAAGATGGGGCGCATGGTAACCAGTTGAGCAAGGCGGTCTTGTTGCTGGCCATAGACCAGTTGTGCCAGTTGTTGCCCGATAATGTTTCGTATTTCCAGTCGTATGAGTTGTTGATGGACGATTTGCGCGATTACAGGTTCTATGCCGACGATATGCTGCATCCGTCGAAGCTGGCTGTCGACTATATTTACCAACACTTTGCCGATACGTATTTTTCTGCTGAAACTTGCAAAGATGTAGCCTGTGTCGAGGCGTTGGTGGCGGCGGCTAGTCACCGTCCGTTCAATCCAGATAGTTTTAGTTATAAGTTGTTTTGTGAGCGCAACCGCACCAAATTGGCCGAGTTACAGGCCCGCTTCCCCCAACTCGATTTCTCGCGCGAGACCGGTGTGTTTTCGGAACAGAAGTAGCGGGCAAGTCTGTCCGTGTTGTGGAACTGGCGCGGACTTTCTCGTATTTAAAGTGGTTACATAAACGCCACGTCGAAGTGGTATTGTGCGATTCCGGCGTCAATTTTAGTGAAGAAACCCCATTTAGCCTCAACAACGCCCTTCCCGTCTTTCAGTGTTATTCTGTAACGCTGTTGGTTGAACGAGCTAGGGGCAAGCAGGGCATATTCAACCCCTTTCCTGAAAGAGTCGGAAACGTCTTTCAGGCTGCACACATCGTCAAACGATTTTGTTTTGTGGGCTTTACCATTGGTCTCACCGTAGCCGACGGCGATGACGCATACCAGTTTTTCGCCTTCTGCCAGTTGCATGCGTTCGTCGTTTTTTTTGAAGGAGGTAGTCACCCAGCAGGTGTTCAAACCCAGTTGTTGCGCAAGAAGCACAAGCCGTTCGCCATAGTAGCCGCATTTGCGCTCTAGTAGTGGATCGTCTTTTGGACCGGCAACTACAAAATAGTTGGCCACGTTTCTGAATTTGCCATAGCGGGCCATCAGGCAGTCGAAAACTTTCTCGTCTCCCGTTACCAGCTGCAGGTGCAGTCCGCTCTCTTGGCAGCATGCGGCCGCCTCTTTTTCAAGTGTGCAGACTGTCGTCTGGTCGATTGGCTGTTTTTTGAAAGCGCGAACAGCGTGCCGGCTCTTTATGGCTTCTTCTAACGTCATGGGTCTGTCTTATTTCTTCTTTTTCAGTATTTTCAGCATTTCTGCCGCACCGTTCAAATAGTCAAGCATAATGGTAGCCACGGCATCGAGGTTCTCCTCGGGGTCCTCAATGGCAGCCTGGGCGTAGTCCATGGCTTTGTTGATGAGTTCTTGGTTGTATTCGCCCAATCCCAGTTTCTTGATCATTTCAAGAAAGTCTTTTTCTAATTCGAGTTTCATTTCGTGTTTTGTTTAGTCGAGGTCGAGCAAACCCTCAGGCAGGTTCATTACCATTATTTTTTGCTCGTCGTTTATTTCAACAATATAGTCGTCGCTGGCAGGAATGATGAGGTTGCCCCCGGTTGGGGTGGCAACGCTGAACAGAACGTTAGCCGTGCTGTCGTCCACATCGTCAATCACGCCTATGGTAGCGCCATCGGCCACTATCGTGTAGCCAATGTAGAAGTCGATGCCGATTTCTCCGTTGGCCGATTTTTCCTCCATATAGTTGGCTGGCAGTTGGTTGCGCTCTATATAGACCGTGCAACCAGCCAGCTCGTTGGCTTGGTTGTCGTTGTCAATCCGTTTGAACTTCACAAACGCCTCTTCGTCGTTTTTGAAACGGTAATCTTCAAGGAAGAAGGGAACCAGTAGACCGTCGGTTTCCACAATAAGGTAGTTGGCGTCAATCTCGTCCCAGGCGTCACTGGTGAAAACAAAGTTGAGTTCGCCTTTCAGGCCGTGTACCTTGGTCAGCCGGCCCATTTCTATCATGTCTTCTTTTTTCAGCATGTGTTTTGCTTTCTTTGGAAATGCGTTCTGCCTTTCTGCAATTGCGGTTTTTGTCGCGCATAGTGCGGTGTCATTATGTGGCAGGCATTCCTGTCAGTTTTTACAAAAATACAAAATTCTCCGCATTTTGCCTATTGGGGCCTGCTAGTCGTTGGGTTGGTGTGGAACAACGGCAATGAAAATTGACCTTGGTGTGGGGCTTTACACTTGGTCTTCAAGGCAGTCTTTCAGGCGCTGGTACTCTTCCAGCAGTTCCCAAAGACCGTCTTCGCTGAGTACACCGCGTTTAAGGCCCGCCGGCAGTTTCCCTTTCTCGTCGGCTTCAAAGTCGGTCCGCCAGTCAGAACGGTAGTAATTTGCCAGCTCTTCAATTGTTGGTTGTATCGACAGAAAGGCGCCGACCGACTGTTTCAACTGTTCCAAGACCTCGTTGCTTTTGTCGAAAAGGGCTTCCATTTGTTCTATACGTTCTTCTTGTGTCATGTCTGTTTCTTTTTAACAAAGATAACGTTTCTCTGCATTCCTTCGTGAAGCCGGTCGGAACTGGTTGCCGTGCTGGCGGTCAGAACTTAGTCAACAATACCTTTGTAGGTGATTTTTGCCTGTTTGTCGCCTTCTATTGTGACGATTACAATATGTTCTGTACGGTCAAATACTAGTGTTTTCTCAACTTCGTCGAAGGTTTCTGTATAAACCAGGTGTCCGTTGGCATCGAAAACTTTCAGTGTTTTTCTGCCTTCAGCCAGCGCTTTTATCTCCAATTGGTTGCCGTTTAGGCAAATTTGCGCTGTTTGTGGGGTGATTCTGACCGAAGAGCTTGTTGTGTCTTTAGTCTTAATGTTGTAGGTGATGTAGGCAACTTTGTTCTTTATGGCAAAACCCTGGGTGATAGAGAAATACTCGTCAGCACCCACCTTGCCGGGGTAGTGGCCTACTTTTACTTTCTTCTCCGCAAGGTCGTATTCCGCATATACATAACCGTCGGCGTATGCCGATACGTAGCCGTTGGCATCGAACCATTGGCCAGGGTCGTTGGCCGTTATGTCGTCGACAACGGTACTGTCGGGATTTAATGCGAACTCGGTCAGCAACACACCGTCGTTATAGTATAATAACTCAGGATTTGCCTTTATTCCCAGAGAGTCGAACAACTGCGCAACGTCTGCTATAACAGGCGTGTAGTTGTCGGAGAGTGGCAGGTCTATGTCGTAGATAAACCTGTACTTAATGGTATCGACGTGTGGCAGAACCGTTATGTTACCCGTTCTTATGTCGTTTTTGCTGGCGCCTATGGTTTCCACTTTAAAGTCGAAAATGCCGGTTTCGGTTGGTGTTCCGCTTATGCTGATGGTTTTTTCGAGGGAGTCGATAACCACAGTCAAGCCATTAGGCAGTCCGGTCACAATGGCATTGTCGGCCTCGGTCCACACGTAGCCGAAGGCATTAATTGCGCTCCCCAGCGTTATTTTCTGGTTCTCTTTTCCTTCTCCGGTTTTTGTAAGCGTGGCGGTGGTCATGTTGGTGTTGATTTCAACCCCTTCCTTTGTCGTGAAATAGATGTTCCCGTCTATTTCTGCAATTTTGTACAAAACAATGCCCATATCAACCCCCTTCCACGATTTGAACCGGTTGAAGAAGGTCACATTTTGCGAGCCCGGATAAGGGTCATCAATCAGGTGCTTTTTATTGAAACCGTCGCTATAGCTGGTTACGGCCATGTTGCCCGCTTCCATAATGTCGACGCGTTGGTGGTCTTCCACATCGTTCATAACGTCTTGGCTCCACGCCGTTGCGTCGTAGTCGATGTGCCAAATTAGCATACCATGGCTCGGAAGACTGGCATCCCAGCCGGTCAACTGCCTGTTTTCCAATAAGAAGTATTCGTCTTCCGAAACGACCAGTTTATAGGCTTTGCCCGTTGTGTTAAGCGGGGTTAGAAGGGAAGTCCCGTTGGTTTGAGTCAATGTTTCGGGCGTAATCCAGCCCATAAACTCTTTCTCGAATGCGCTGTAGCCTGGCGGGCAGCCGCCACCGTTGTTGTACATGCCGGTCGACATCACGTCCCAGGCATGTGCGCCCGGATATTGGGTGGTGAAGGTTTCGGGCTTATTCTTTACGGAATAGTGGTCTTTCAGACCCATACAGTGGCTGAACTCGTGTATGAAGTTGCAGATTGGCAGCAGTTGCGTCGACGTCTTCATTTGTGAGAGAATGAGGAAGTTGTTCGCCTTTTTGTTGCCTATGGGTTGCCGGCCCTGGCTGTACCACTGCAATTCGTGGTGGAAGCCGCCGAGGCCGTTTGCCTGATTCTCAGTTCCGGCATATAGAAGCGCCAGGGCGTCAATCTCACCGTCGTTGTCGGCGTCGTATTGCTCTGCGTCAAAATCGGGATAGTCATTCTTTAATTGGTCAATGGCCTCTTTAAACAACTGGCCCACCTTCTCGGTATAGTTGGCAAGCTGATTGTCAATCCTAACCGTGTAGATGTCGTAGATAGGGCTGAAAATGCCGTCCGATACAGAGATAAAGTAGTCTCTGACCGACCCTTTGTGGTTGTTTTTGTTGTAGCCCTTCAGGTTCAGCAGGTCGTTCATTTCTGTTATGTCGCAGTTCTCGGTGCCAGAGCCGGCTACTAGCAGAACTGGGAAACGGAGGTCGTTGCCTTTGCAGTGTCGGCCTTTGGGCAGACTTTTTAATCCCGGTGAGTTCTTCACCCCTCCTTTAGCCCAGGCCTTCGGCTGGTAGGGCTCGTTTTCGGGACGCATGTGTTTCAACGGGTGCAACTGCTGGTACGACTGCTTTACCTTTGCCTCGTCGAGTTGTTGCAGAAATGCCGTCTCTTCCGCAGACCGGTTCTTACGGACTTTAACGTTGCTAGTTTGTCCGTCTTCGCCCAAATAGTAGTAACAGCCTGTGCTGTCGGCGCCTATCAGGTGTCCGTCGGTAGTCTGGTAGAAACTGAAATGTTCGTCACCAATATGTCTGATTTCTATTTCCTCTCCCTTGTTGTCTACGCTATATGGGGTAGGGTTATAGGGTGCAGCCATAGCTCCTGTTGTCAACAACAGGCTGGCTAGTATTGTTTTTATTGTTCTGTGTTGCATAAAGTGTAACTTGGTTGGCTTTTGGCCTATTTTAATAATTCAAACGTCGGTTGCTAATATAATGCCTATTTGTCAAATAACAAAAAAGAAAGGACAATAACCAGCGCTCACTTGCAGAATATCAGCTATTTCTGGCGTGTCTTTGTTTTTAAACCGAAAAATTGGGGAAATTTTTGTTGCTTGTCTATATTTTTGTCCGTACTCCGTATGGAATTGTCGGAAGAAGTCTGTTGATGAAAAAGACATCATTTACCACCGCCAATCTCGTAGCGTCTTCCAGACGCACTTTGTCTCTGCGTATCCCCGTGCACGGAGAAATGTCTACGCCATTCCCCATGCACGGTTAAGGAAATACCGTTTTCCAGACGATGAACTCGTACCCGTCTGGAAGACGGTATCTTAATAACCGGGTGTGTCGAAGTCTGGAGGACGGAGACGCGCCCGGATGCTCAAACACCCATAGGCGTCTGGAAGACGCTACACAGGGGACATGCAGAATTTCCGTCTGAAATATGGTGTCATAACAACACCTTGTAGCTCATTGAAAAATCATAGCTCATACAAAGTATTTACCCTTTTTGAATTTTATTTTTATACGTCTAAGAACAGAGAGAAATGATATTTTTTAATTTTTGTACGTCTAAAGGCAGAAAGAAATATGTTTTTCTTGATTTTATACGTCTAAAGACCGAAAGAATTTTGTATTTTTATGGCCAAAATAAAAACTATGGTACGTAGAGATAGTTACATAAAGCAGATTTTGCCCTTTATAGATAAGGACTTGGTTAAAGTCTTTATGGGGGTTCGTCGTTGTGGAAAAAGTACGTTGCTGACACAAATTAAGGATATTTTGTTAGAGCGAGGAGTGTCTGAAAATCGGATATTGAATGTGAATTATGAATCAAAACGATTTGACCACATAAAAGACGCAGATAGCTTGTACGATTATGTATGTCAGTGGCAGACGAAATGTGATGGGAAAGTGTATCTTTTGTTTGATGAAATACAGGAAGTAAAGAATTGGGAGGAGGCAATCAATTCGTTCAGAGTAGATTTCAGTTGCGACATATACGTGACGGGCTCGAATTCACGATTGCTATCCGGAGAGTTGGCCACTAATCTTCGAGGAAGATATGTCTCATTCAATATCTTTCCGTTTTCATTTGTAGAAGCAAGGCAATACTACAAAAACGAAGGTGTCTCAATGTCTGATGAAAAATTGTTTTCTGAATTCTTGAAATATGGAGGATTCCCTCAAAGATTTGTTTTCCAAGAGGAAGAGGCGGTAAAAGTGTATCTTTCAGATTTGTATGAGACCGTTGTTTTTAAGGATGTGATTGAGAGAAATGGAATAAAGAATATCGTGTTGTTGAGGAAATTGCTCGAGTTTTTCGTAGATAATATAGGAAATACGTTTTCTGCCAATTCCATAGTGAAGAAACTGAAAAGTGAAGGTGTAAAAACGAGCGTCGAAACAATTTTGTTTTATATTGAGTCTATTACTAAGTCATTCGCTCTATATTCAGTCCCTCGTTATAGTATTACTGGTAAGAAACTTCTTGAAACGTCAGAGAAGTATTATTGTGTAGATTTGGGATTTCGTACAATACTAAGCAGAACCGACAAGCCGGATATCGGTCATGTCTGCGAAAATTTGGTTTATATGGAGTTGGTTGCTAGAGGTTGGAATGTTTACGTGGGCAAAAAAAATGATGTTGAAATAGATTTTGTCTGTACAAAAATGGACAAAACTATATATATACAGGTTGCGTATCTGATAACGGACTCTGACGTTGAACGAGAATTTGGTAATCTTGAGTCTATACGAAACAATTATCCGAAATATGTGATAAGTGCTGACTCTATTGATATGAGTAGAAACGGAATAGTTCATCTCAATATCATAGATTTTTTGAATCAGGTTGGGGACTGGTAGATTGGTTTAGTTATATTGTCTCTGCGGATCCCCGCACATGGAGAATTGTTTGCGCCATTTCTCCATACATGGTTATGGAAATACCGTATTCCAGACGGTGAGTTTGTCTTCGTCTGGAATACGATACCTTAATAACCGGGTGTGTCGAAGTCCGGAGGACGGAGACGCGCCCGGATGCTCAAACACCCATAGGCGTCTGGAAGACGCTACACAGGGGACATGCAGAATTTCCGTCTGAAATATGGTGTCATAACAACACCTTGTTGCTCCCTACAAAATATAGTTCATGCAAAGCATTTAGCCTTTGCGGACTTTATTTTTATATGTCTAAGGACCGAAAGAAAAGATATTTATTTTAATTTTGTACATCTAAAGACCGAAAGAATTTTGTTTTTTATGGCAAAAATTTGGAGTACTGTAAAAATCGTTTAAATCCTAATATGAAAGAAAATATATTTCTGAGAGTTGTGCCGCTTTTCCTAAGTCTGCAGACATTTGCGGCAACCAACATGGTTGTAGAACTGAAAAATGGAGAATCAAATAAGTACTGTACCGACGATGTGGAAATGGTGTATATCCAAGAAATTTCAAACTATGTCGACCTCGGCCTTCCTAGTGGAACACTGTGGGCATCGTGCAACGTAGGTTCTTCGAGACCTGAAGAGGTGAAAGACTATTATGCCTGGGGGGAGACTACTACAAAAAAAGTGTATGACGAAAGCACCTATACGTTCAATCAGAATTATGCATTAGATGCCAATGGCGCTGTGGATTCCATTGCTGCTCTTCTTCCTGAAAACGACGCTGCTACTGTTAATTTGGGCGCCGACTGGAGAATGCCGACGATAGAAGAGTGGAAAGAACTTCAGAAATACTGTAAATGGAGTTGGAGTATCTTAAATGGAATGTCTGGATCTTTGTTTACTGCAGAAAATGGCAATTGGATTTTCTTACCTTCTGCAGGCGTGTTCATGTACAATGCCGTAAACCAGTCTGCTAATGGCGGTAGTGCCGATTATTGGTCTTCTTCCCTTGCTCCTGAATCTGAACCTAATTTTCCTGGATTTGACGGTAATCTGAGGGCACATTATCTCCTCTCACATTCTAATGGTGATTTTACTAATGCTGGAGATGCTGTTGTAGGCTTACCGGTTCGGCCAGTTCTTGCAAAGAAAGTAACGGACAGCGACAGACTGCCACAAGAAACCATTACCTATATGTGTGTGCAGTTAAGTGGAGCAAATCAAAAACTGAAAAAAATCGAGAAGTTTGACGTGGAGAACGTGAAACAAGTTGTTTTTGAAGAAAAGATTTACGATGAGCAACAATTTGTAGACCTCGGCTTGCCAAGTGGTACCCTTTGGGCTGCATACAATGTAGGTGCAAAAAAAACAGAAGAAGCGGGCGACTTTTTCTCGTGGGGTGAGACCAAAACCAAAAATATGTATTCTGGGTATGATACCAAATTCTTAAGCCAATTCACAGGTGGCGCTGTCAAATACTGTGAAGAAGATTCAATAGCAACTCTTCTTGCTGAAGATGATGCTGCAACCTGTAATTGGGGTCCTGATTGGAGAACTCCTACCATGGACGATTTTCGCGAACTGTGTGAAAACTGCCAGTGGACTAGGGAAGAGTTAAATGGTGTTGTAGGCTCAAAATTTACAGCTGATAATGGAGCGTGGATTTTTATTCCTGCTGCAGGATATCGTTATAATGACGCTACAGAAGATATAGATGACTGTTTCTGTTGGTCATCGTCTGTAAAACAAGAATACAAATTCAATATGGCATATATCTTCTCTTCAAACAAAAGTGGTATCGTTTACGATGAGGCCAGCTTCCGTGGTAATGGCCTTCCTATCCGTCCGGTACGGGTAAAGTAGAGATATGCATATATTGTTCGTATGGCTTTACATTTAGGGAATATAGTTTTTAATAGATTCCGTCCCCATACAAAGTGATATTTTACCGAAGTATTTGAATTTCAGATTTCCTCTGTCTGGTTGCTAAAGAAAAAAAAGGATGTGCCGAATGGCACATCCTTTTTTAGCAGTAGAGGCGGTTAATGTCCCGCCAGTCGTTTTAAATACCTTTCAGTATTCCTTCTTTTCGCTTTTAATTGTTAATGGAAGGTAAAAGACAGAGAATAAGGTGTCGTAGGAATATTAACTTGGTTAAAGAAAGTATGTGTTTTAAGCTGATACGTGGGCCTAAAACTGCATAAAACCAGCTGTTTATTTGCAAGGTTCAAAAATATATGTCACTTTTGTACTGCAAAAATAGTCGAATGATTCGATTGTTTTTGTAGTAAATAACATTGATTCATGATTATTAAGAGAGAACAATACATTGAAGCGCTGCTTGATAAGCGTTGGAATGGAAAAGTGAAAATCATCACTGGAATCCGTCGTTGTGGTAAGTCTTTCCTTCTGTCAACTCTGTATAAGGATTATCTTAAATCAGAGGGTGTCCATGAAGATTGTTTCATTGAAATTGCTTTAGACAGAAAAGCCAACATAAAGTACAGGAATCCAAACCAATTGTATGATTATGTTATTGGAAAGACAAGGGATGAAAGCAAACGCTATTATGTCTTCATTGACGAGATTCAATTGTCCTATAAAGTGAAAAACGAGGATGTGGATGAAGCTATGGTGCCAGAGGAGGACAAGGAAATGCTTTATACTACTTTCTATGATGTCTTGAATGACTTGATGGCGAAAAGTAATCTGGACATCTATGTGACAGGATCCAACTCAAAGATGCTGTCAAAAGACATCGTCACCAATTTCCGTGACCGTGGTACGGAAATTAAGGTTTACCCCTTGTCCTTCAAGGAGTTCTATGCATTTTCCGGATTGGAAAAATCCGATGCTTTGGAGGAATATCTGATGTTTGGTGGTATGCCATTGGTCGCCACTGAGAAAGACGAGGCTGAGAAACGCAAGTACCTCAAGGACTTGCACAAGAACGTATATATCAAGGATATTGTTGAACGATACAAACTGAAGGACGACGAAGTCCTAGACGCCCTGATCGATTCGCTTTCTTCTGCTGTTGGATCGCTTACCAATCCGCATAACCTTGCCAATGCTGCGGGTTCACTGATGAGGCGCAGTACTTCCGACCATACCATCAAGAACTACTTGGACTATTTGGAGGATGCTTATCTGTTCTTGGGGGCAAAACGCTACGACGTAAAGGGCAAACGGTATTTCGAGAACACCCAAAAGTATTATTCCATGGACTTGGGGCTGAGAAATGCTAAGTTGAACTTCCGTCAGCAGGAGAAAAGCCATCTGATGGAAAACATGATTTATTTGGAACTGGTACGCAGGGGATATAGTGTTGACGTGGGTGTGGTTCAACTCACCCGAGTGAAGGATGGCAGGACACAACAATCACAATATGAGATTGACTTTGTGGTCAATATTGGACAAGAAAAAATCTACATCCAGTCGGCTCTGAATGTTGATACTGTGGAAAAGCAGAATCAAGAGACTTTCTCGCTGAAGAACTCTGGTGATTTTTTCCGTAAAATCGTCATTGTTGACGGAAACGCTAAGCAGTGGACTGATGAAAACGGCATTGTATACATTGGGGTCATCCCATTCCTTCTGGAAAATACTGTACTTGGGCTCTAAAGTTCATCAATCATCTTTGTCGCGTTTAGAAAATTTTGGGAAAAGGATGAAATAAAAAAAAGGATGTGCCAATTGGCACATCCTTTAGAAGTAGGGGCGGTTTTAAAGTTCCGCCGATTGTTTTTAAATTCCTTTCTCTATATCCCAGACGAAAGCACGCAAACCGAGCTGTGGACGATCGAGGTCAAGCGCCTTTAACTCGTTCAGCACCTCGTCGACTTGTACGTCTTCAACTACCGTGATGATGGCCGAGTTCATTGAAGGCCATGCGTGGCTGCCGAAGTGGGGGTCTCCACCATTGGTGCCTTGGCCCATAACGTGCTCGAGGTACGTGAAACCGTTGCACTCTAGTCTGTCCAGTGTCGCTACAATACTATCGTAGTGCGCCTGGTCGAAAATTATCATTATTGATTTCATGACTGCTCTCTTTTAGTAGTTTTCAATTTGATGCGCATTCTCTGATGTGATTTTCACGTCTTTCGATGCGGCCGACTGGCGTCTGGCCTGCTTGCGCTTCTGGACTTTGATGCCGGTGAATGCGAACAAACTGTACATAACTGGCACGAATACCAGGGTGAGGATGGCTGACACGGTCAGACCACCAATTACGGCTATACCCATTGGACGCCACATTTCGGCACCTTCGCCGGTTCCGGTTGCCATTGGAATCATACCCAGAATGGTGGTGAGGGTGGTCATCACAACCGGACGCAAACGGCTCTTACCGCCATTTACAACCGCCTCTAAGATGTCCATACCACGTTCGCGGTTCAAGTTGATGTAGTCGACCAGCACAATACCGTTCTTCACCACAATACCAATCAACATAATGGCTCCAATGGCCGACATTACGTTCAAGGTCTCTCCGGCGATAAGCAAGCCGATGATAACACCCGAGAAGGCGAACATCAGGGTCAGCATGTTGATGAACGGATAGGTCAGACTCTCGAACTCGCCCGCCATAACCACGAACACGAGCACGAGGATGAGGAGACCCAATCCGGCAATACTCTTAAATGCGTCTTGTTGGTCTTCGTAGTTACCAGAAATCTTAACTTCGAAGCCTTGTGGCTTGTCGAGGTTGTCGATGATTTTTTGTGCCATAGTTGCAACGGTACCCATGTCGGCGCCGTCTGCCGAGTTAACGATGGCGCTGATGGTGTTAATACGCTCACGGTCCTTTCGGTCGATGGTTGGTGGGTTCTGGCTTTCTACAACCTTGCCCACTTCCTTCACACGGACACCCTGGCCCAGCGAATTGTAGATGGTGATGTTCTCGATGTCTTCAATTGTACGGCGGCTTTCTGGCTCGTACATCACTTTGATGTTGTATTCGTCACCATCTTCACGGAAATACGATGCGGTAGCACCATTCACGCGGTAACGCAAAGCCGTAGCGGCTGTACCTACATTCAGGTAGTGGAGCGCCAACTTCTCGCGGTCGAAGTCTACACGGTACTCTGGCTGGTATTCGCTTCGGCTGATACGTGCCTCGGTGCAGGCGTTGATGGTTTCTCCGCCTTTGGTAATCTTCATGTTCAACAGCGAGTCTTTGAAGGCTTGCGCGAGTCGGTCCGATTCAGCGAAGTCGTAACCGTAAATCTCGAAGTCGATTTTGGTTTCTCCACCCATCGACATACCACCACCGAGGGTGACCTGTGTCTTCTTGAACTCAGGGTAGAGTTTCAGGTCTTCACGCATCATGTTACAGATGGTTGCCAAACCGCGCGCTTTGTGGCCTGGCTTTTTCTTTTCAACGCTGTCTTGGCGCACATTGATGCTGTACAACGACATGTTGAAGGTGAGGAGGTAGTTACCGTTGTCTTGCAAAGAAGCGTAAGTGTTGTCGGTACTTGCCTGACCTACACTGTAGTTGGCAACGCGGAGTTCTGGATATTTATCCATCCAGTCGTGCACAATTTTTTGTCCGTAGTTGTTAGAAACGGCTTTGCTGGTACCGTTTGGCAACTCGAGCACCACTTTCACACGGCCGTTATCTTGTGTTGGCAAGAAAGAGGTTCCCACGAACTTCGCTATTAAGATAGAGAAGATGAAGAAGCCCAAACTACCTGCCACAATAATCAGCTTGTGTGTTACAGCGTAGCTCAACACAGCCTCGTAGCCATTGTCGATGGCGTCGAGCACTTTGTTGATAGGCTTGAAGATAATCTGGAAGATTCTGCTCTCTTTCTCGTCGCGCTTGTCTTGCAACAAGTGGGCGCAGAGCATAGGGGTAAGGGTCAGCGCGCAGATGATGGACACTATCATGATGATGCTGACCATCCAACCCAGCTCGCGGAACAATACACCCATCTGGCCGGTTACCATGGTCAATGGCATAAACACAGCCAACAGGGTCAGGGTTGAAGCTACTACAGAAAGGGCCACCTCGTTGGTACCGTGTATGGCCGCCTGTTTCGGCTCGGCCCCTCGTTCTATATGCTTCATCACATTTTCTAGCACCACAATCGCGTCGTCGACCACCATACCGATGGCAATTGACAGCGCTGACATGGAGATGATGTTAAGTGACGAGTCGACTGCAAACAGGTAGATGAATGAACCTACCAGTGAGAGCGGTATGGTAAGCAGAATGATGACTGCCGCACGCCACTTGCCCAAGAAGATGATTACGACCAACGACACGAATATCAACGCGTCGCGTATGGTGTCGTACAAACTCTGGATGGTGTTCTTAATGTTGTCGGAAGTGTTGACAATCACGCCCAGTTTCACGTCGCTTGGCAGATTCTTTTGCAGTTCTGGCATCATTGCCGCTACCTTGTCTGAAATCTGCACCGAGTTGGCGCCGCTCTGTTTCTGTACGATGATCATACCACCCTCTTTACCATTGTTGTAGGCACTTTGGGTGCGTTCTTCTATCGAGTCGTCGATTCTAGCCACATCGCGCAGGCGCACAATGGCACCGTTCTTTGCGCTGATGACCAGGTTCTCCATTTCTCTAGGGTCGTTGTATTCGCCTTCTACACGCAGGTTGAAGGTCTTGGTGCCAAGGTCGAACAAACCGCCCGACACGTTACGGTTTTCTGCACCGATAAGGGCGCTGATGGTCTCGAGGCTGATGCCGTAACCCTCTATCTTCTTAGGGTCTACGTAAACGTGCACCTCACGTTTTGGCGCACCGGCAATGCTCACGGTACCTACTCCGTCGACACGGCCCAGTGGGTTCGCCACTTGGTCGTCCAGTATCTTGTAGAGTGCTGGCATGCTCTGTCCGGCCTGTACACTCATCATCATGATTGGAATCATGTCGGTGGTGAACTTGAACAGGAACGGCGTGTTACACTCGTCTGGCAGGGCCGACGTCACCATGTCCAACTTGTCTCGGACGTTGTTGGTCAGCACGTCGATGTCGTAACCGTATTCGAATTCGATGTAGATGACACTGATGTTCTCTTTTGATTTTGAAGTCAGGTGCTTCAAGTGCTCAACCGAGTTCAGCGTGTTCTCTAACGGACGGGTCACGTTCTGCTCTATATCATCGGCACTGGCACCTCCGTAGGTCGTAATCACCATGATGGTGTTGGTGTCGATATCCGGATACAGGTCGATTGGCAGCTTTAAAAATGAAGCGATACCCAATATAGCCACTGTTACGAAACAGAGCGATACCAGGATTGGTCGTTTCACTGAACTTTCGTATATACTCATATCTTTTTCCTTTAATCGTTTTATGTGGCTTGCTTTACTTCAACTGTTTTGCTACAACGTCTACTTCAGCACCATCGGTCAGTTTTGCCATGCCGCCGACAACTACCAGCGCGCCGTCTTCCACACCGCTCTTTATCTCTACGTTTTCGCCAATAATGCGGCCGGTTTCAACCTTGCGGTAGGTAACCTTGCCGTTGCTGTAGGTGTAAACAAAGTGGTCGCCGCTGCCCAACTGCTTCTGTATGGCAACGTCTGGCACCATTACGTGTTTTGCGGTTCCCAGGTTGAAGGTGGTGCGGGCGAACATACCCGGACGAACCTTGTTGGCTGGGTTGTTGATGTTGATTTCAACAGGGAAGGTGCGGGTGGTCGCATCCATAGTAGGGTAGATGATGGAGATGCTGCCCTTGAACTTCTCGCCTGGCAGGGCGTCTACAGTTATGTCGACGTTCTGTCCCTTCTTGATCTTCGTGAAGTTTTCTTCGCTTACGTTAACCAATATCTTTACGGGCTGCATCTGGTTGATGGTGAGGATTTCAGCACCGCCTTTATACATGTCGCCGCTGTCGTAGTTGCGGGCAGTGACCACACCACTGATAGGAGCGGTCAGGTTCACGTTCTCGAGCAAGTTGTTATAGTTTTCTTTCAAGACGTCGAACTGCATCTTCAACTGGTCAACCTGCTGTTGGCTTGCGCCACCGGCTTCCTGCAATGCTTTCGCACGCTTGTAGTCGATTTCAGCCTGAATCATCTGGGTCTTGATGTTGATAAGGCTGGTTTCATCCATTTTTACCAACAGCTGTCCTTTCTTTACATAGTCGCCGACTTCACAGTAGATTTTTATAATACGGCCTGGGTTCTGCGACACAATGTCGTTCTTGGCAAAAGCCTTTACAGAAGAGGTCAGCTCTTCCAACTGGGCCACTTTCTGGGCGTGAACAGTGTCGATGCTGACTTTTATTTTCTCTTCTACTGCAGTTTGCGCCTGCTTGGTGTCTTCTGCCTTGTTTTCGCCTTCGTTTTTAACTCCACATGAGTTTGCCACAACCAGCATTGCGGCAATAGCTGTTACGTTCAGCAGTTTCTTTGTGTTCATATTGTTTGATATTCTTTTGTTTGCTTATTGGATGTAGTTGTTGTATGCGTTGCCCAACACTTCGTCAACCTTGTTCTTGGCAACAATGTAGTCGTAAATTGCCTGCAAATAGTTGAGCTGTGCGTTAGTAAGGGCGTTTTGTGAAGAGGTCAGTTCCAAAGTGGTGCCCGAACCTACTTCGTAACGCTTCTTGGCAATAGTCAGACCTTTCCAAGCCGATTCGGCTGCGGCCTTGGTGGTGTTGATGGTCTCAATTGCAACGCGCAGGTTGTTCAAGCTGCTCTGTAGACCGAGTTTCAACTTGCGTTTGGTGTCTTCTTTGGTGTACTGCATCTCTTTGTACTGCAGTTCAGCCTGTTTCTGCTTGTAGTAGCGGCTTCCGCCTTGGAAGAGCGGGAAGTTCAGCGACAGGCCTACTGTGCTGTATGGGTTCCAGTCGTTGCCGGTGAATTCGTTGCCCATTGAAATCCAGTTATACATAGCGCTCAACGACAGGGTAGGGTACCACTGTGCCTTTGTCACTTCCAACTGCTTTTCGAGCAGGCGTTCGGTAACGTCCAACTGGCGCATGGTAGCGTTGTCGCTAAGGGTGGTGTCGATGTCGCTCAACTTTATTTCGTCGAACATGGTCCGTTCGTAGTCAGCCAGCGTGCCGTCAACGGTTATTGGATAGTTGTCGGGCAAACCCATCTGAATTTTCAGGTTCAGGGTCGCCAGTTCTATACCGCGCTTGGTGGCGATCATGCTTGGCTCTATGCTCTTCACCTGCACGTCGGCCTGTATGGTGTCGTATTCGCTGCACATACCGTTGTTAAAACGCACGCGGGTAATGCGGAGGTTCTCGTTAGCGGTGTTCCAGCTGCTTAACAGCACCTTGTAGCTGTCTTTCGCATTCAGCAACTGGTAGTACGCTTCGGTAATGGTGCTCACCATGTTGATCTTGGTCTGGCGGGCGGCCTCACGTTTGGCGTTGATGTTCTCTTCTGTCAGTTTGATGGACTTCCAGAGGGGAACGTTGATGAGGGGCATACCGGCATTGAAACCTACAGAAAAATTGTGCAGGCTACCAACCCGCATGGTCATGCTGCCCATGCTCATCGACTGCTTCTCGATGGTGTAGGTGTAGCTGCCCGCAAAATTGAGCTGTGGATAAAGGTTACCCAACGTCTCCTTTTTCGCATAGGTGGTTCGCTCAACTTCCATACTGTCAACAACAACTGTCGGATTTTGGTCTAAGGCAATCCTTATGGCCTGGTCAAGAGTGAGGTGGATGGTGTCGCCTATGGTGGTGAGCTGCTCCTGTGCCTCTACTGAACCGAAACTTAGCAAACTTATCAAGGCAACTGCGCCTTGCTTTGCAATACTTCTTTTTCTCATATTGTGATTGTAATATCTTTTCTTTCTGATTGTAAACCTTTAAACCGAAGGGTTCTCTTTTTCGTAATTCTCTATAATTTTTAATCCTTTTTCGGTGGCGATGCCGCGATAGAAGATTTTTATAAAGGTGTTTATTATCTTGTATATCTGGATGCTCGGGTTCTCTTTAATGGCTTTCTCTGCCATCTGGCGGATTCCCTCTGATATGCTGGTGCTTAAAAGGGTAACCGGTAGCTCTTTCCTAATCAGTCCTTCTTCCTGTCCCTTTGTCAGCCTCATTTCGTGCCTTATTTGTCTTTCCATCTCTTTCTGGCGGCAGTAATCGTTTGGAAGGTTCAGACCCTTCACGTCGTTCAAAAATTTGGGGTTGACACTTTTCAGTATTCGTTGCATTTCTTGAGTGGTGGCCATCATCTCTACCATAGTGTTGTCGCATTCGCGGCAAATCTGTTTCATCTTCGTGTCGATTATCTGGTCCATATACTTCAAGCATTCGAAAACTAAGGTGTTCTTGTCTTTGAAATTCTCGTATATGGTACGTTTTGATATACTTAACGATTCGGCTATTTCGTCCATCGTGATGCTCTTTATCCCGTTCTGGGTAAACATCTTCAAAGCTCCGTCTAGAATCCTTTTGCCTGTATCTTCACTCATTTTTCTCTGCGATTAAGTATTCGTTAGTTACGCTTGCATTGTTGGCATTTGTTATTAGGGCGGATTTACATCCTATGATTATGTATGCAAAGATAGTATAAAACTCTAAAAACGCAAATAGTTTTCTTGGTTTTCTTGCGTGGTGACGAATTTTTTTTATTGGGAGGTATGTCTTTATTATAAATTACTTTACACGGAAGCATAGGGTCGTCTGACAGATTGCTTTTTACGTTTTAGGAAACTGAACCGTGAAAAATAGTTTTTCGAAATTGGAACTTTTTCTGAATACAGTTGGATGTGTTTTGATGGATTTTAGATTGATTTCTTTCTGTTGTTGGCTGAAAGACAATTGTTTGTTATATTTTTTACGGAATAAAAAAGAGGTGTGGGTAGAATCGGTATTTTTTGTTTCTACTCGCACACCTCTCTTTTCTTATTTTGTCTCAGACTAGAATCTGATGTTTGCACCTACCATAAAGTTGGCTCCTGGCATTGGGTAGCCTGCGTTTATCTCGTAATCTTGGTCGAGCAGGTTCTCGCCTTTTACCCAAATTCCGAGCCAGTCGAGCGGGCTGAATTGCAGTTGGGCGTTTGCCAGCACGAAATCTTCTTGCTGTGGCTTCTCGCCCACTTGTGTGTAGAGTCCGCCTATGTATTGCAGGCCTGCGCTTGCCAGCCATTTTTTCTTGTTGAAGCGGCCGCCCACGTACAGTTTTTGTTCGGGCGCGGCTACTACGGGGTTCTCCATGTCGAGGTAGCTGTAATTGGCGTTTATGCTCCACGAACTGCAGATGTTGTAGCTGGCTTCCAACTCTATTCCTTTATTCTCAATCTCACCGGTGTTAACGTTCAGCGGTTTGCCGTCGGTCATCTGGGTGGTGATCATATTGTCGCCGTCTATGTAGTAGACGTTGATGCCGTAGTGCAGTTTGTTGTTGACGAGGTCTTGCGCAAAGGCAAATTCGTAGCTCCACAGACGTTCCGCCTCAAGTTCGGCATTGGCTGGTTTGAACATATAGAGTTCTTTGATGGTCGGGTTGCGGAAGCCCTTGCTGGCTGTGGCCTTGATGGTGGTCTGTTGAATCCGCCTTCCTCCTATTCGGCTGGTCAACCCAACTTGCGGTACCCATTCGTCGCCCACCAGCCAATGGTGGTTGTAGCGGATGCCGCCGTTTATATCCAAATACTTGAACAAGTATTGCTCGATGTTGACATAGCTCGCTATCTCATCTTCTTTTTTTGACGCAAGTGCGCTTGTGGTCCCTATTTCCTCACCTGCAACATACTCGTTCCATGCTGTACCGCCAAAGTGGAAGTAGTCGAAACCGAGGGTTGCAGTTGTTTTACCCTGAAACTTCCTTATACTTTGGTTGGCTGACACGCCACCCATATAGTCGCGCGAGTGGTAGCGGTAGTCTTTTGGCGTTCCTTTTCCAATGGCGTAACCGTCGTTAATCACGTGTTTCCCCCAGTTGTAGAAAGCGCTGATGCTGCCTTTCGTGTTCCCGTAGCTGTTGCGTATCCATGCCGACGTTGTTCCACGGGTGATGTCTTGTTCCGCATCTTCTAGCAGTGCGTCAGTCGCACCTGGCGTTTCAGCATTGAACTTGTTGATGTTCAGGTCGGCACCTATCTGCCAGTTGTTGCAGAGTTGGTAACCCAATTGGCCGTAACCGGCATATTGTTTGAAGCCCATATTCTTGCGGTGCCCGTCGGTGCGGTTATAGGCTCCACTCACGCTACTGCTCAGTTTCCCCTGTTTGTTGCTGACCGACAGTTGGCTCTGCAGGGTATTGTCGTTACCGTAGCCGATGTTGGCGTGGGTGTGCGCACCATCTTCGTTGTATTTATTAGTGACGAGGTTGATTACACCGCCCATGGCGTTCGAACCGTATAGTACCGAGGCCGGGCCGCGAAGCACCTGTATGCTTTCTATGTTCAGCCCTTGGTAGGTGTCGGCCAGCGGGTGTCCCATCAGTCCCATAAATTGGGGGTGACCGTCAACCAGTACCATTATCTGTCCGGTTCCGCTACCTAAGCCACGCAGGTTCATTCCACCTGCCGAACCTGTCGACAGTCCGTAACCCATTGAACTGCGCTGGGTGACAAACAAACCCGGGGTCTGTTCGGCCACTGCGGGCAGCACCGAGGGTATGTGTCGCTCTTGTAACTGTTGCTCGCTGATGGTCGTTATGGTGTTGGGTAGGAATTCTGGTCGTACGCCAATGACGTCTACTTTTGGCAGATAGTTGAAATATGGGTCTATAATTGGTCCTGCTAATGCCGAATCTACAGTTGCTGTTTGGGCGTGAACAGTTAGCACTGTTAGACAGGACAAGGAGAATAACGGAATAAGTTTCTGCTTCATGAACTTTTTATTTTCATATTTTCATATTTTCAATAAAGTTGGCAATTAGCGGCACGCATTGTCCTGCAGTTGGCATGTCTTTGCAGAGTGTTTCCACAGGGCACCAACCGGTCTTGTCGCGGTTTTCAATGTGGTCGACTTTCTCGTCGAAACTATATCGAATGCCAGAAAGTTCGAGTAGCTTGATGGCAGGTTCGCTGATTATGTGGGTGTGTAGTTCTGCTATGCCGCCCACTATCATGAGGGCTGCGGCTCCTTTTCCCACCACTTTGTCGGCAACCATTGCACCTTTCAGCACTTGGGGTTCTGTGGTCAGTAGGGTATAAAGGTCACGAACACCTTTGTTGTCGTAAGTGTGCAGTTGCTCGTCTTGGTCGTAAATGGCCAGTGCGTGGTTGCCTTGGCTAAGCGTCTGCTTCAGTTCTTCTAAGGTCATAATTTGCCTTGTTTCAGTGCTTCAACGTATTTGTCTACCTTTTGCAATTCTTCTGCAATCTTTATCTTTTGTGGACAGTGCCATTCGCACTGGTGGCAGCCTACACAGTGGCTGGCTTGGCGAAGGCGGGGCACACTCCGGTCGTAGCCGACCAGGAAGGCGCGGCGTTGCTTCTCATATTCGGGGTGCTGGCTGCTTTGGGCCATATTGCCTTCGTTGATGCACTTGTTGTAGTGTACGAAGATGGCTGGAATGTCAATGCCGTATGGGCATGGCATGCAGTACTTGCAGTCGTTGCACGGTATGGTGTTCAGTCCGACTATGTCGTCGGCCACTTCTTCAAGAAACTGCTTTTCTTCTTCGCTGACCGGTTTGAGCGGTGCATAGGTGTTAATGTTGTCTTTTACGTTCTCGAGGTAGGTCATGCCGCTCAATACCGAAAGTACGCCTTTGGGTGAGCCTGCGTAGCGCATGGCCCAGCTGGCAGTGCTGTGTTCTGGGGCGCGGCTTTTCATTTTCTTGAAAATGAAGTCGGGCACTTTTGCCAAGCGGCCTCCTAACAGGGGCTCCATAATGAGCGATGGTATGCCGCGCTTCTCTAGCTCGGTATAGAGGTATTCGGCATTGGTGTTCCGAGGATTGATTTCACTCGCATGCTTCCAGTCGAGGTAGTTCAACTCTATGAGCACAAAGTCCCAATGGTATTTGCCTTCGTCGTGCCACTGCAACAAAAGGTCGAACATTTTGATGTCGCCGTGGTACGAGAATCCGAGGTTCTTTATTTTGCCTTGTTTCTGTTGGCCGACCAGCCAGTCAAGCAGTCCGTTGTCTATGTAGCGGGCGTAGAGGGTCTGTTTGCTGTCGAGCTGTTCGTTAATTCCTTGAGCGTTCGGCCGCTCGCTTGTACCGCCTATGGCGTGAAGTAACAGGAAGTCCACATAGTCGATCTGCAACTCTTTAAGCGAGTTGTTAAACATCTCTTTGCCCGATTCCAGACTCCAAGTGGCCGGATTGAAGTTTGATAGTTTGGTCGATACGAAGTATTTGTCGCGGGGGTAGCGGTGCAAAGCTATTCCGGTACTTTTTTCAGACCGGCCTTGGCAGTAGGCAGGCGATGTGTCGAATAGGTTTACACCATGCCCAATGGCATAGTCTACCTGCTTGTTCACCATATCTTGGTCGATTGGGGAGTCGGGGTTCTCACGGCCCGAACCTCCGCCTTCGATAGGCAGGCGCATCATACCAAATCCCAACAACGATATTTTGTCGCCCGTCTTGGGGTTGGTGCGGTAAGTCATCTTGTCGGTAGGTGGCTCGGGTATGGTGGTTTTGTAGCTTTGCTGTTGTTCGTTGCTGTTGCAGGCAGAAAGGACTGCACTCGTTGCCACAGCGACTGCACCCGCGGTTTTCAGAAACTCGCGGCGGTTTATAGGGTTTTCTTTTTCGCTCATTTTTCGCTGATTTAAGTGTTTCAAATCTCCTTGTGCATTTCGTGACCTTCTACGTATATTGCGCTGAAAGGTCTCGATGGACAAAGGTTCTCGCAGGCACCGCAGCCTATGCAGCGCTCGGAGTTGATGGCAGGAATCTTGTGCGATTCCGGGTTCGCCGGGTCGCTTGGCACCATCTGTATGGCTCCGTTAGGGCAGTGGCGGGCACAGTTGCCGCATTCCACGTTGTCGGTTAGCACAATGCAGTTCTTCTTAACCCAAACCGCATGGCCTATCTGTATACTGCTCTTTTCTGCTGGGGTGATGGGCTTGATGGCGCCGGCCGGGCAGACTTCCGAACACTTGGTGCATTCTGGCCGGCAGTAGCCTCTGTCGTATTCCATGTGTGGCTGCATCAGCGTCCCGAGGTCCGACGATGGACGGAGTACTCCGTTCGGACAGTTCGCCACACACAGCTGGCAACCGGTGCAGTGTTGTGCGAAGTGCTTGGCGCTAAAGCTTCCGGCTGGAAGAATTGGGGTCTCGCGGACGGGTACTTTTTTATCAAGAATGGTTGCCAGACCTCCGTCTACCTTTTTGTCTTTTTGTGCTTTTGCCAGGCCTGCGGCAAGTAATCCTGTCCCTATCAGAAAACTGCGTCGGCTGGCGTCAACGGTCTCGTCTTTAACTGCTTGCTGGGCATTGTTGACCGTCTTACCTTGTTTTTGCTGGGTTAGGCGGTTTTTGAAACTGATGGCTTTCGCATTGCAGGCGTCAATACAGTCGAAGCAGGCGACACAGCGACTGGTGTCTACCTTCCCGTTCTTGAAGTCGATGGCCGACGCTTTGCACTTCCTGGCGCAGAGGCCGCAGTTCTTACAGGCTTTTTCATCGATAACCGGACGGAATATGGCGTATTGCGATACAAATCCAAGTACTGTGCCAACAGGGCAGATGGTGTTGCACCAGGTGCGTCCGTTCTTCCAGGCCAGAACGCCGACTGTGGCCAGCGTAACGATGGCTGTTACGGGTACTATCAGACTTTTAGCCCAGACGCTTGTCTCGTAAAAGGCATAACTGTTGTAGTGCTCGGCTATGCCGGCTAGCACGTTGTTGCCAAATGCCCAAATGGGGGCGAACAAACTTTCTGCTATGCGTCCGAATGCGCTGTATGGCGCTATAAACAGCGCAATTTGTGTGAAACCGGCTACAACTAGCAATACGAACACAAGCAGAACTCCGTAACGCAGGTTCCTCTTTTCCGGTGAATAGCTGAAGCGTGCTTTTTTGCCTTTGCGTTTGGCGCTTATCCACGATACGGTGTCTTGCAAAATGCCCAGTGGACAGATGACTGAACAGTAGATGCGGCCGAATAGTAGCGTGACCAGTAGCAAACCTACCACTACGGCTGTGTTAAATGCTAAAACGGCTGGCAGGAACTGTACTTTCGCCATAAAGCCGAACCAACGGGTCATTGTTCCTGTAAAGTCTAAAAATAACAGGGTTACCAGCGTTATAGCCAGCACCGCAGCGGCTGTGCGGATTTTCCTTAACATAAGATTTCTTGTTTATTTTTTGTTAGTATGTGCAACCAGCACAATGCTGGCTTCGTATAGCAACCACATCGGAAGCGACACTATAAGGAGTGTGAAGATGTCGGTGGTTGGTGTTATGATGGCGGCTGCTATCAGTATGACTACTATGGCATGTCGGCGGTAGTTCCGCATAAAGTCGGACGTTAACAAACCAAGTTTTCCCAAAATCCACGATATAACCGGAATCTCGAATACAATGCCCATCATCAGGCTCATCAGCAACAGCGTGTCGATGTACGATTCCAGCGAAATCATATTGACAACCTCCTCGCTGACTTGGTAGTTGCTTAAAAAGCGGTAGGTGAGTGGAAAAATTAGGAAGTAGTTGAGTAAGAGGCCTGCTACAAACATCAAATAGCCCATTCCTGCTACCCTTACCGCATATTTACGCTCTTGCTCATAAAGTGCGGGCGCGATAAAGCTGAAAAGTTGGTAGATGATGTAGGGCGAGGCCGTGACGACGCCTGCACAGAATGCTGTTTTAAAATGAAAGACAAACTGTTGGGCTAAACCGGTGTTAATGAGTTGCACCGCTTTCACTGGCTCTAAACCGCCTTGCCCCTGGGTCACCCAGTTACTGAATCTTTCTAATAGCTGGTAACTGACAAAGTCGGGCTCTCTTGGTGCAAATATCAGGTTGAAAAGTGGCTCTTTAAGGAAGAAGGCGGCAGTGGTCGCAGCCAACACGACGATCAGTATGCGCACGAATGTGCCTCGTAGAACGTCGATGTGGGTCCAAAAAGACATGCTGTTGCCTTTGTCTTCGCTCATCTGGAAATAACTTTAATCTTTCCGCTCTTCCTTTTTGTCTTCAGTATCGGTGTTGGTCACGTCTTTCATACCTTCTTTGAAACTGCTTACGCCTTTGCCGAGGCTCTTCATCAACTCTGGTATGCGTTTGCCTCCGAATAATAGCAATACGACGAATACAATAAGCAGAAGTTCGGGAAATCCTAATCCAAACATGACGTATTTTGTTTAATGAGTTTTTTATTAGTTTTTGAACAGGTATCTGATGACGAGGTAGCCGCCTATGACTTGCAGGGCCATTCCGGGCAGTCCTAACTGGAAGTCGGTCAGTCCGGCTGTCCAGCTACCCTCTATCAGACTTTCTCCCAACGAGCCTACTATCTGGTAGAACAGAACAACCAGCAGCAGGGTGCCGAGGCTTACTTTCTGGTAACGCTGCGCACACCAGCCTGCGGCAATAGCCAACAGCACACCCTTCTGCAAAATAGAGGGCAGTACTGCCGCGCTAGGCATGTGGAACAAGACCGAGTTGACCAGTGGTGAGAAAATGGCGGTTAGCAGTCCGACTTTCATGCCGTACTTGTAGGCACCGATAAGGGTGAAAAAGTAGATAGGTAACCAAATGTGGCCACCGTTGGGAACGAGGTGGCATAATTGTGGAAGGACTATGTTGCCTGTTATGAACAGTATGGCAAACAAATAGGTCCTTGCCTCTTTGAATTGAAGTGTGTAAAGCTTTAATGTTTGGTCCATAACTATTTGTGTTTATCTAACTGCAAAGATATAACATTTTTTGCTTATTCAATTCTGTGTCTGTGGGCTAAAAAATGGAATTTCCGGTTACGTTGCCGGCACTTTCCCCTTTTATCTGTTCCTTCATTTCTATAAAAAATACTATTTTTGTGTAAACTTCACACAAAAAATGCAAAAAGGAACATATACATACGACTATCCGCGCCCGATGGTGGCTACCGATTGCGTGATTTTCGGTTTCGACGGCACAAAAATGCAGGTCTTGTTAGTTAAAAGGGGGGAAGAACCCTATAAGGACAGTTGGGTGCTGCCGGGTGGATTCCTACGGATGGAAGAGTCGGCTGAAGAAAGTGCACGTATGATGTTGCGCGAAAAAACGGGTCTTCGTGAAACTTACATCGAGCAGTTCCACACTTTTTCCGCTCCCGAACGCGATGTGCGCGGCCGTGTCATATCCATCGCTTATTATGCTCTGGTCAGAAAACAGGAAGTAAGGCAGGGTGCCAATGTCTCGGAGGTTGGCTGGTTCCCGCTCGACGGACTGCCAGAACTGGTCTTCGACCATAAGGATATATTAGATATGGCGTTGGCTAAATTGCGTGAACGCATTATGTTCCAACCGGTTGGCTTTGACCTGCTTCCCGAAAAGTTCACCATGCGGGCGCTGCAGTCGCTCTACGAGGCTATATTGGGAGTAGAGTTCGATCGCCGGAACTTCTCGAAGAAAATTCTGCACGTTGGGCTACTTACCGATTTGAACGAGTCAGCCCGGTCTACTCCGAAAAGGATGGCCAAGCTGTACAAGTTCAATGCTGAAAGTTACGGTCGCTTGAAGGAAAAAGGTTTCCGTTTGGAATTTTAGTCGCTTTGGGCAGCTCTTTCGTGGACCTACAGCCCTTGGACGGGTTGTGTGGTTTAAAATCCAATCTGTTTCAGCCAGTTCACAACTTTAGCCTTTTCGCTGCGGACCTCGTGGCCGTAAATAGAAAATCCGTTTTGTACGCTGGCTTTCGGGAACGCTTTTTTTACGTCGCTTACGCAGTTGGCCAATCCGCTCCCTTCGTGTGTGGTGAAAGGAAAGATGGTCTTTCCGTCGAGGTTGATGTCTTTAAAGAGTGTGAACATTACTTGCGGGTAGGTGCCCCACCAGACAGGTCCGCCAATAAACACGGTGTCGTATTCCGACAAGTCTGGCGCTTTGCCTTCGTAGGCAGGCAACTCTTTGTCGTTCGCTTCCTTTTGGGCCAGCTGGGTGAGTGGGGTATAGGCCATGCCGTCGTACTTGTGGGTGACGATTTCAAATTGCCCGGCTCCGGTAATTTCGGAGATGTAGTCGGCTACTATTTTAGTGTTTCCGACTTTTATGTTGCCCACACTGTAGTTTTCGCCTGCGTGGGAAAAGAAAATAACGATCGATTTGCTCATATTGTCGTGTTTTTTTACTTCTTGGCTGTTGCACCCGGTACCTACAAAGAGGGCCGAGATGCCGAGAAGTAGGGTTTTAAATCTGTTTGTTTTCATGATGCTGGTTTCTTGAAAATGTGTTTGGATATCATTAGGTTCATCGAACCTTGTTGTAGGCTTCTTCGCTCACAGGCTCCAGCCACTCGTTGCTGGTTTCTTCCTGCAGGTTCTTGTGGTAGGTAAGGTGCTGCATCCACGAGCCCTTGGCTGCTCCGTGCCAGTGTTTTACGCCTTCCGGTACTTCTATTACAACGCCTTCGCGCAGTTCCACTGCCGGTTTGCCCCATTCCTGGTACCAGCCGTGTCCGTATACGCAGACCAGAACCTGGACTGCTCCGTGGTGTATGTGCCAGTTGTTGCGGCAACCGGGTTCGAAGGTTACATTGGTGATGCTCTCGCCGTAAGGCGATACGTAGCTTCTTCCTGTGAAGTATTGTGCGTATGCGTCGTTGGGCACACCACGGCGCCAATACGATTTCAGGTCAACTTGGTCGTCTTGGCTGCGTACGGTCGCAGTTGTGTCGAGCGCTTCGTTGACAGCCTTTAAAACTCTGGAAGAGGCTGCCTTACAACCGTTAGCGGCCAGTGCGACTGGTATCTGTAGCAACTGCTCGTCGGTAACCCCCATGTTGCGCGCTCCTTTGACGTGCGCTTTCAGTTGGGGTTCAACACCTTCCATGGCCGAGAGGGCGCTGACGGTCACCAACTCCCGGTCGGCGTGGCTGAGGATGTCGCGGGCGAAAATGTCACCGAAAAGGTGCGCTTTCAGGTAATAGTCTTCGGCCGGACAGAAGTCGTAATTGAACGGTTGGCCAGATAGTCTTGTCTGGATGTCGGTTCCTTGTTTCAGCGCGTCGTAGTCTTTAGGCAGAGGGGTAGCTTCCTGGCCCGCCTCAAAGGGCTTCTTCCGCTCGGCCAGCACCTTTTGCAGGGTGCCGAGGGCGTTCAGGCTTCGTGGAAAACCGGTGTAGGCGTACAGTTGTGAAAGTGCTTCCTTTATCTGACTGACTGTAAGCCCGGCATCGAGCCCGGCATTAATTGCGTCGTAAAGCGACAGCTGGTCACCGCTGGCTTCGCTGCAGGCGATAGCCGACATACATGAGGCTTGTTTTTCGTTGAATGTAAGTGTATTCATTTCTTTCTCGATTTCTTTCTTAACTTGGCTTTCTTTATGCCCGTTGCAAGACGCCACCGACAGCGTCAGCGCAATTAATAATAGTAATTTGTTCATATTCGTATCCTTTAATTAACCCTTGCCGACAGAAGGTAGCGCACTAAGTCGGGGCTGTTGTGGTCAACTATCTCACTGTGGCCAAGGTCGAGTGCGTCAATTTGTTTTATTTCGTTTTCCGTCAGTTCAAAATCCCAAATGTCTATGCTCTGTTCCATTCGTTCTTTGTGTACGCTTTTGGGTAAAATGCTGACACCCCGTTGTACGTTCCATTTTAAAGCGATTTGTGCTGCGCTCTTGTTGTGGTTTTTACCAATCAGGCTCAAAACAGGGTGGCTGAAAATTCCGTGATTGCCTTCTGCCAGCGGTCCCCATGCCTGTGGGTGGCAACCATATCTCTTCATGTTCTTTATGGCCTCGTACTGTGAGAAGAAGGGGTGGAGCTCAATCTGGTTCACCATTGGTTTAGTGTCTACTAATTCGGCAAACTCGGTAAATTTCCCCGGGTAGAAGTTCGAAACCCCAATAACTCTGATCAGCCCGTTGTTATATAGCTCTTCCAGTGCCAGCCATGCACCATATACATCGCCGAAAGGCTGGTGGAGCAGGTAGAGGTCGATGTAATCGAACCCGAGTTTGTCTAACGAGCGTTGGAATCCGCGTTTCGCATTCTCGTAACCGAAGTCCGACACCCAGAGTTTGCTGGTGATGAACAAGTCCTCGCGTTTTACAAGTCCGGTTGTAATGGCTTCCTTTACGGCTTCGCCTACCGCATCCTCGTTCATATAGATGGCTGCCGTGTCAATAAGCCGGTAGCCTGCGCCTATGGCGTCTAATACAGCCTGCTTGCATTGTGCTGGGTCAGACACTTGGAATACACCGAAACCTTCAAGTGGCATTTCCACTCCGTTATTAAGTCTGATGTTTAGCATGGTAAAATTGTCTTGTTTTTTTCTGGTGCTAAATTACAGCAGACTGCTCAGTACGTTGTTATGCAAAATTCCGTGATTTGTTCACATTTTTCTTAAAGGGACGTTATTCCCTGAAACTGCTGGGTGGTGCACCCAAATTTTTTTGTACATAGCGGGTAAAGTAGCTTGTGTTGGCAAAACCGTATTGTTCGGAAAGTTGTTCAATGCTAAGGTTGGTTGTTCGGAGTTGCCGGGCAATGTCGAGTGCGGTGTAGCGGGTAATCCAATAGATGGCCGCCTGTCCGCTGACCTTCTTGCTCACTTCCGACAAGTATTTAGGCGTGACGAAGAGTTGTTCGGCAAACCAGCCCACTTCGCGGTGCTGCCGGTATTCGCCGTCTTCCAAAAGTCTTAAGAAATCTTGCATCAGATGCCCGTTCTGGCTGCTGACCTGCGCATCGCCATACAGCTCGACGTGGAAGTCGAAGAAGTCGATAATCATACATTGCACGGCATTGATCATTGCCTCACGGTGGAAGTGGTGCGTGGCTATGGCGAGACGGTGCCGGATGTAGTCGAAATTGAGGGCGCAGACTTGTTGCTGTTCCGGGTTAAGGCGCATTACCGGATTTTCGAACAGGACGAGGTGACCCCGTGTGCCGTAATTGCTCTGTGGTGTGGCCACCTGTGTGAACTCAAACGATACGTAGATGACTTCTACGGCAAAATCGGTGCTTTTCTTTCCTAGTTCAAACGCTACGTCTTGGTGAGGGACAATCAGACAATCGCCTTTGCCGAATAGGAACAGACGGCCGTCCATCGAAAATTCGCACGACCCGCAAGAGCAATAGGCGTGGGTGATGTAGCCGTTGTGTTGCATTTCTGACACTTGGCCGAGGTCGTCCGATATGATGATTTCGTTCTTCATGGCTATTTGCAAAGATAACTTTTTTCTTTAATATTCTTAACCTGTGTCTTGGCTGATAGGCTGTGGAAATATATAACTGAAGGGTAACTAATTTTTCTCTCTAAATGTGGAGATTGTAAAGTACTCTTTGCCGTCAAGACCATCTGTCGAATCTGAAAACACTAAAAATGTTCTTATCGGTTACTTTAAGAATGATGGTCATTTGTCATGGATTCATCGCTATGAATCTTACAACATTAGGCATTATGGTCAGTTCGCAAACTATATTCCCAAGAAAGCAGATTATCTCTTTTTTTACTAACTCTTTTCTTTCTGCTTTTTTAATTATCTTTTTGGTTATAAGTGTGTTTTTTCTCTTTTAGATAAGGATAGATGAGAAGAATTAGTTGAAAAAATATATTAATTTTATGTTGTACAACATAAAATTGGAGGGGTAAAATGGACGAAATGAAATAAATTTATGATTGGGATTGTGATAGCCTGTCAATGCGGGCTGCTTACCGATTTGAACGAGACGTCACGTCCAACTCCGAAAAGGGAGGCCAAGCTGTACAAGTTCAATGCTGAAATTTACGGTCGCCTGAAAGACAAGGGGTTCCGCATCGAGTTCTGACCAGCCGCCATAATTTTGTTGCTTCACAAAAATGGAGTGAAGTAAATAGGAATGCACTGTACCATTCCGTTCTTGTCGTAGTCTTTTGTGTATAATAAGATACGGTCGCCCACACGTGATGAGTATTTCTCGCAAAATTTGTCTAGTGATTTGTGCGATTTGTATCCAGAAGACTTTACTTCTATTGGTGTGAGTTTATTGCCTCGTGAAAGCAGAAAGTCTATTTCGTAATTGTGTTTACCATTGTCTGTAGGAAATGTGTAGTAGAACAATTTGTTGTCAGTAGCACAGAGCATTTGTGCGACAAGATTCTCGAAAATGTATCCCAAATTCGTTTCGAGTTTGTCACTAAGGAGTTTTTCGTATATGATGTTGTCTGTGTATTCTTTATCCCAAAAACAGAGTGTGACGAATAAGCCTGTGTCTGCCATGAATACTTTATATGCGTCAAGCGATTTGTGTAGGTTTAATCCCACATTTGGATCTGTGCAATGATATGATATATTGATGGTTTTGCTTTCACACATTTCAGAAATAATGACGTCGGTTCTTTCTGAACGACGGCTTTCGGTGCTTGCAGAAATCATATAGCGTGAGGCATTGTTGCTTAATTGCGCAGGTATGTTCTTGAAAATCAGAGAAGCTTTCCCCGATGGGTCTATTTTGTTGAAATCAGTGTCATAGAGTTTGAGAATTTCACGCTTTACGAAATCAACTTGTTGTAGATTGTTGTATTCAAGGTAGGCGTTTACGGCTTGCGGCATACCTCCAACAAGCATGTATAAGCGCAGGTCTCTCATTAAACTCCGGTGTAGGGCTTCTCCTAACGGACGTTTTTTTTCAAATAACTGTCGCAATTGTGTGGGAGTTGATTCATTACCTAGTGCCCAATAAAACTCTTCAAAATCCATAGGATGGAGTGTCATTCTTAATTCCTCGCTTGGAATAACAATGTGTTGAGTGTTTTTGCGTATCGATATTAGTGAGCCAGTCTCTATATAGTCGTAGCGCCCATCTTTTACTAAATGCTTGATGGCTTGCCTTGCTTTCGGCTCCATTTGAACTTCGTCGAATACTATAACGGATTGGCGATTAATTAATTGTACTTTGAATATGCTTTGAAGTCTTAAAAAAAAGAAATCTAAATCGTTTAGGTCGTTGAATAACTCGCTTATTTGTGGTGATGATTTTGAAAAATCGATAAGGATATATGTTTTGTATTCTTTTTTAGCGAATTGTTCTACCAAAGTTGATTTTCCGACTCGTCTTGCCCCTTCGATAAGCAGGGCGTATTTGCCTTTCCATTGCTCCTTCCATCGCAGCATTTTTGAATATAATTTTCGTTTGAAGTTTGTCATGTATGTTTTCTTGTTGTAACTACTTGCTTTTTAGTGTAAAATTATGTAAAAGTGCAGTTTTCTCAAAATGTTTTGGTATAAAAAGTGCAGTTTTCTCAAAATGTTTTGGCTTTTTCTGTACCAGTTCAAAAATACCCGGTTGGAAAAGGAAGGGTTATTGTGTGGTGTTTATTAATCTATATCAATGATATTAATCCATATTTTTTTATTCTATCATGTTGTTTTATAGTATGGTTTGCCTAAAAAATGAAGAGAAATGGATTAAAATCGGTCTGATTTTATGTTGTGCAATATAAAATGGGAACTCTGCAACCTGGTCGATTCTGTAAACTGAGTTTATGTAAGGTCTACTAATGTTAATTTTTATTAGTGGCTGTTGCTCCTTTTTTACTAACTCTTTTCTTTCTGCTTTTCTAATTATCTTTTTGGTTATAAATGTGTTTTTCTCTTTTAGATAAGGATAGAGGAGAAGAATTAGTTGAAAAAATATGTTAATTTTATGTTGTATAACATAAAATGGGGGGGGTAAAACGGGCGAAATGAAATAAATTTATGATTGGGGTTGTGATAGCCTGTCAATGCGGGTTCTTACAGACTATTGCTCTAATTCCTTTTTAGAACCCGTCTCAAATAAACTGTTAAAGTATGAAAAGATTTTACCTTTTATTAACTATGTTGTGCTCTTTCGCTTCTTGCGTATTTGGGGCAAATGAAAAAGTATCAATAAGACCTTACAATCAGAATTTCGCATGGGATACAAACCTGCTTGAAAATTTGGAAGGAGAAGGTATAGAATTGAAAACTAACAATGGCCATGTTGTTCGGCAAGGAAGCAAATTCGGATTGGTTCGTGATACAGACAAGGATTCCAGTTCGGTTGCTACGATGCAGATTATTCTTTTTGAGGACACAATTTACAATACTACGATGGATTTTGCCTATGCTGATGTATATGCCTATGCAGAAGAGTCTCTGAAAGATAAAAGTGTAACTCATAAACAAGGATACCTTTTGGAGGATTATTATTGTTGTGGTTATATGGGATCTTTCCAACAAAAGAAATACCCTTTAAATGTAGGTAAATTAGAAAAAATTCAAAAAGAGGGAAGTTCGTATTATACCTTTTATTTTCAAAATGAATCAAAATCAGACACTTTATGGATAAATGACTTGACTTTAAAAATGTTGGTTGGGGAAACGTATGAATTTGCACCAGGAAGTGTTTATTCTGCGGATACGACAATGGGTACTGTTAGCTTCACCCCGGGTTCGTATTATGTGGGCGAAAAAGTGAATGTCGGTGTAAAACCGAAAACTGGATATTATTTTGACAAGTGGACAGGCTCACAAGTTAGTAGTTCTCAATATGAAGGTTTTTATATGTCGGAAAATCCTAAAACACCTGCATGTGCAAACTTCAAAGCTTATAAGGGAAATGTTGTGGTAAAGAGTGGAGATTCTAATTCTATTTCTGTCTACGGTACTGGGTATTATAAAGATAGTACGGTTCTTAAGGTTTATAAGGGAATGAAGTGTTTTGATGTTAGATGGAGTGATGGTTATATTGGAGATTCAAGACCTTGGAGTAAGGAGGGAAATGATACTTTGTATGTGTATGTGACCAACGATAGAATGAAGACACTTACTTTTGCGTCGAATGATTCTGTAATGGGAAGTGTATATGGCATTGCTGGAGATTATGGAGACACGGTAAGGAACTCATTCAAGCCGAAAATGGTTACAGATTCTGTTCTCTATTTAACAGCAGACCGAAAACCTGGTTACCGCTTCTCTCATTGGGAAAACGGATTGACGGATTCGACGAGAACCATTTATTTAAATTCTTTGGACTGTGATAGCTCTTATGAATTTGTCGCGTATTTTGAGAAGATTGATAATCCAGAATCAATTAATGTTGTTGTTGTCTCTGCTGATACGACTATGGGTGTTGTGAGTGGTGGTGGCACATATTTGTATGGACAAGATATTTTGAAACAGGCATTCCCTAAATTTGGTTGTAAATTAGAAAAATGGGTGTCTTTGAAAGATAAATCATTGGATGTCGCAACAGGAAATGACACCATAGTCGCTTATTTCGTGAGAAAAAAGAGTTATGTAAGTTTAGGTGGATCTTACTGTGAGATAGATAGCGGAGCTGTCGACTCTATTACAGTGTCGAATATGTTCATTGTGTTGAATTTGAGAACAGGAATAGAAGACTCAACAAGATGGTCGGGCATTTATGACGTCAAGTATGGTGATACGTTAATACTTACGGCAAAGGAAACTGATAGCTTGTTTTTCGTGCGTTGGGAGGATGGAAACTCTGATAATCCTAGAACTGTTGTGTGTGACAAAGACTCTTATCACTTTGCTGCCGTATATTCAAAAGAATACATTGTTGCAGACTCTGTCTTTGTAGATGTTCTATCTAATAATGATTCGTTAGGAACTGTCGCAGGTAAGGGTTGGTATAAAGAAGGTGAAAACGTCGTAATAGAAGCGATAGCAAATGACAATGCTGTTTTTGAAAAGTGGAGTGATGGTGTTGTCTCAAGTAAACGTGTCCTTAAATGCTTGGGCGATACTTCATTAACAGCGTTTTTTGGAAAGATAGGAGGAAAGACTGACAATTTGGCTGATGACGATGAATGGGAGATGGATAGTGTTGGATTAGGACATTTAAGTGCTTATCTGGTCGTCGATTTGACCAAACTTCCTTACAATAAAGAACAAAAGAAATTCCTTACTCTCCAGGCTTCTGTAGAAATAATCCAGAGTGAAGGTTGCAATGCCTTTATAGAATGTTATGCGGATGCTGAATTGAAAAAGTATTTGGGGAAAATTGTGCTGAAAGCAAAAGGAAGTTTATTTGCGGGACTTTTCGATAATAATGATGTTCCAAGTCCTTCGATGAAACCAAGCATGTCTGAACTTTATAGTGAAAGCTGCGAGTTACCAGTAAACACTAATTATTTGAAGATTGTCTTGGATGATGAAAATGCGGACTCTTATGCGGATATAGAAGGCCATTTTATGAATATGCAGGTCTCTCTGTCTCGAAAGTCTTTCAACATGGTCCTGTCTTCTTCTAACGATAATTATGGTAGTACGTTTGGAGAGGGCGAGTATTTAGGTGGTGATATTGCTTTTGTTAAAGCAGTGCCGGCTCCGGGTTATACCTTTGTGCGTTGGAACGATGACATAACGACTCCTGAGAGAGAATTCGTAATGAATGGAAATGTTTCGTTGACTGCCATTTTTGATGAAGCTACAGGTGTAGATAATGTATCGTCTTTAATAGATCCATTAGTAGATGTTTATTCTATAGAAGGATATATCATCAAAAGAAAAGTGAAACTTTCTGATGTACAGAGACAATTAGAAAAGGGATTTTATATTATAAATTCAAAAAAGATCAGAATTCAGTAGTGTCTTAAATAGAAAAGGAACAAACGAACTTCGGTTTAAACCGAGGTTCGTTTGTTGTTTATATATGGACTTGTTTGTCGTGTTTGTTCAACTCCCCAAATTATCTTACCTTTACCATCTGTAAAGATTGATGGTATATGAAACTTTTTGTTGGAAATCTCGACTATTCTGTCCAGGAGGCAGAGTTGTGTGAATTGTTCTCGCTGCATGGCGCTCCCGATTCGGTAAAGATTGTTGTTGACCGCAAGACGGGCAAACCAAAGGGCTTTGCTTTTGTCGAGTTCGAGAACGATGTGCATGCCGTTAAGTCTATACAAGACTTGAACGGACGCGAATTGTGTGGACGAAACATCACTGTAAAGGAAGCATAATATAGGAGAACGCAATATGTTAAGTATGATAGTTTATTACCATTGTAAGGATGGTAAATTGCTCGATTTCCTTACAGCAGTAGGGAAAGCTCATATAGCCAAACGCTGCCAAGGCGAACCCGGTAATGTTCAGTACGAATATTTCCTGCCATTAGATAAGCCTGACACGGTCTTACTACTTGAAAAGTGGGAGACAGAAGAGGCGCAGAGGGCACATCTTGACACAGAAAACTTCAAGCTGTTAAGTGAGATTAAGGCTCAATTTGTCGAGTCTACCAAAATAGAACGCTATGTAGTGTGAGGTGATTGGAAAGTAGCCTGCAAGTGCTTGTTTTGAAAGAAAAAGAAAGCGTCTGGAACTTGAGTTCCAGACGCTTTTTATAATAGCGTTACTGCTAAATCAGATTACATAGCCTGAGCTACTGCAACAGCTACTGCAACCGAAGCACCAACCATTGGGTTGTTACCCATGCCGAGGAAGCCCATCATTTCTACGTGTGCAGGAACTGATGAAGAACCAGCGAACTGGGCGTCAGAGTGCATACGGCCCATAGTGTCGGTCATACCGTAGCTTGCAGGACCTGCAGCCATGTTGTCTGGGTGAAGGGTACGGCCAGTTCCACCACCAGATGCAACTGAGAAGTACTTCTTGCCCTGCTCAACACATTCCTTCTTGTAAGTACCAGCTACTGGGTGCTGGAAACGGGTAGGGTTGGTTGAGTTACCGGTGATTGATACATCAACACCTTCCATGTGCATGATTGCTACACCTTCGCGAACATCGTCAGCACCGTAGCAACGAACGCCACCACGAACACCGTCGGAATACTTAGTCTCTGAAAGGATGTTCACCTTGCCAGTGTAGTAGTCGAACTGGGTCTGTACATAAGTAAAGCCGTTGATACGAGAGATGATCTTAGCGGCGTCCTTACCCAAACCGTTAAGGATGACGCGGAGCGGCTTTTTACGTACCTTGTTTGCCATTTCGGCAATCTTGATTGCGCCTTCAGCGGCAGCGTATGACTCGTGACCAGCCAAGAAAGCGAAACATTCAGTCTCTTCGCGGAGAAGACGGGCTGCCAAGTTACCGTGGCCGAGACCTACCTTACGGTCGTCTGCTACTGAACCTGGAATACAGAATGCCTGAAGGCCTTCGCCGATTGCCTCAGCTGCATCGGCAGCAGTCTTAACGCCCTTCTTGATGGCGATGGCTGCACCTACAACATAAGCCCACTTCGCATTTTCGAAGCAGATCTTCTGGGTGTCTTCACACATCTTGTAAGGATCGAGACCCTTAGCTGCGCAAATTTCCTTTGCCTCTTCAATGCTCTTGATACCATATTTGTTGAGAGCTGCATTGATCTGATCAATACGACGCTCGTAGCTTTCGAATAGTGCCATGTTGTGTATTATTCTTTACGTGGGTCAATATATTTAACTGCATCCTTGAAACGGCCATAAGTTCCTTTAGCCTTTTCAATTGCCTCTTGGCCGTTTGCACCGCCCTTAAGCGCATCCATAAGTTTGCCAAGGTTTACGAACTCGTAGCCGATTACCTCGTTGTTGGCGTCGAGAGCCATCTTGGTGCAGTAGCCTTCGGTCATTTCCAAGTAGCGGCTGCCCTTTGCCTTGGTTCCGTACATAGTACCAACCTGGCTGCGGAGGTTCTTACCGAGGTCTTCAAGTGAACCACCGATAGGAAGACCACCTTCTGAGAATGCAGACTGTGTACGACCGTAAACGATCTGAAGGAAGAGTTCGCGCATTGCGGTGTTGATTGCGTCGCAAACCAAGTCGGTGTTAAGCGCTTCAAGGAGGGTCTTGCCTGGAAGAATCTCAGATGCCATAGCGGCTGAGTGGGTCATACCTGAGCAACCCAAAGTCTCAACAAGGGCTTCTTCAATGATGCCGTCCTTTACATTGAGGGTCAACTTGCAACACCCCTGCTGTGGAGCACACCAGCCAATACCGTGGGTGAGACCTGAAATGTCTTTAATTTCCTTTGCATGCACCCATTTGCCTTCTTCTGGAATAGGAGCATTGGCGTGGTTAGCGCCTTTAGCAACGCAGCACATGTGCTGCACTTCATTAGTGTAAATCATAATAACAATTAAAAATTGTATTTGTTAATTTAATAGCCAGTTTCGTGTGCGGTTTTTGCTTTTATGCGGGTTCCGCTCCCCATCCGCCCCTTACCTGGGTCCTCTCACCTTCTTGCTTGGGTGCTGTTCCGTGGCAGGCTCTGTTGCTCTGCCTGTAAGGCCGCGGGTGCTGCCTTCCTCTTCGCTTCTGCTTGGTGGCTGCACATTTTTCCTTCGACTACCGATAGCGGGGCCGCGGCTCTTACCGAAAGAGTGGGGTGTGGTGGCCCTTGTCGTGTCTGGGGGCTGGCTTGCGGCTACGCGGGTGGTTGTCCCTGTTTGCGTGTGCCCACAATCAGCCATTTGCAAATATAGTAAATAAATGCGTTACTTCGTTGTGCCTGCTGGCGAAAAAATGGACATTGTTATTAACTTTTGTCTCCATTTCCCCTATGCGCCTTTTGCCGCCCGTTCGAACCATACTATTTTACACTATTGTTGATAAAATCAATACTTTTGCTTGCACGAATACCGACCTAACTTGCTAACTTTGTGCTCCAAAACGAAGATGGCCTTCCTGCCCTTTCTTGGTTGATACCGACAATGGCAAATTACGAACTGAACAACAATGAGCCCAGCCCGCGCTTCCAGCAGGTCCTTCAACGCTACCAAAAGGCGCTGAAGGGTGAATTGTGCGGCTTTTTCGACGAAGAAGATATGGAAGACATCATCGACTATTTTGCCGATAGCCAGCAGTTGCAGAAGGCCGAAGAGGCCGTGAACTTTGGCTTGAGGCTCCATCCGCTCAGTGTCTCCATCAAAACCCGTTTGGCCCGGTTGCTGATTTTGCAGAAACGCAGGTCTGCCGCCGCACACTTGTTGCACTCGCTTGTGCAGCTGGAACCCGAGAATGTGGATGTGATGCTCTGCCAGGCCGACTTGCTGCTCTATGATGGCCGGTCTGACGACGCCAAACGCATCTTTAAGAAATTGGTGCTGCATCCTACCGAACGTGTCGACGAACTCTGCCTGTCGGTTGCCTATGTTTATTGCGACCATAATATGTATGCCGAGGCGAAATCTTTCCTGGCTTACGGTTATGCGCATGGCGGACAGAAGAACTTCCACCTCTGTTTCCAACAGGCTATCTGTAACGAACAACTGGGAATGGTCGACGAGGCTATACGCTTCTACAATATCGTCCTCGACATCGATCCTTACAGCAACGATGCCTGGTTCAACTTGGGCCAGCTCTACTTTTCGGTGTCGCAGTACGACAAGGCCCTCGAGGCTTACGATTACGCCGCTCTGACGGGGGACAACGATTTTCAGGCCTACCTTCAGAAAGCGCATTGTTTCTTCCAGAAAGAGTCGTACCAGAAGGCGGTTGAGGCCTACCTCGACTATGCCCGCCGCGCAAACGACTATTCTGCCCCTATACATATATTTATAGGTGAGTGCTACGAACAGATGGAAAACCTCGACGAGGCTTACAACTATTTTGAAAAGGCTTCGGTGCTCGACCCCGAGAATCCCGACGGTTGGGCGGGTATGTGTGTCTGTATGATGGACCGCGAGCGCTATGCCGAGGCTTTGCCACTGGTGCAGAAGGCGCTTCGCATCAATGACGAAGTGGGCAGCTATTGGGTCTATCTTGGCGATATTTACGAGAACCTGAACGACCTACAGCTGGCGCTGAACGCTTACTCGCACGCACAAATCTATCTGCCTGATTCTGCCGAATTGAACGCTTTAATTGGCGGAATATATGTATATTTGGCAAATTTTGAGGCGGCGCTGTCTTGTCTGATGAAGGCAAAGGCAGGGGAGTCGACAAACGAGGAACTCCCGATGCTGCTTGCTGTCTGCCTCTATAAGCTGGGACAGGCCGACCAGGCTTCTGACCAACTCACACTGGCTATTCTGAAAAGTCAGGACTGTGCTAAGGCCTTTTTCGAGTTGTGCCCAGAGGCGAAGGATGACCCTCTTTTTATCAATTTTGACCATTCAAACTGAATTTTTACGATATGCAAATGACCAAGTTCTTCAAACAGTTGACGGCTCCGGTGGTGGTGTCCGCTTTGGCCGCGCTAGTTTCCCTTTCTTGTTCTGAGGGTGAACACGACTATTACTACCGTGTTGCCAACAACACAGAGAAAACGGTTACTCTGAACTTCAAACTGGATGGAGACCCTGTTGCTTATTTTGATACAATACAGCCTGGCGACACCCATACGCTGGCCCGCAGGGGTGGCGTTACTGGCGAGGACATCTGGGATGTGGAGACTGCTGCCGAAATTTACCAGTTCTCGGCTTTGGAAGCCTGCCTCGATGGCTCTTCGTTCACTGAAAACCTCCGGTTGCGGTCGTTGTGGGGTGGTGTACGGGAAAAAGACGGCAATGGCATCTATACGCTCAGCCTCAAGCCTGATATGTTCACCATGAAGGACCATATGTATTGGTACTGGATTTATAACAATACCGACTACACCTTCCGCTTCAATGTAGGCCCTGCTCCATTCGAGGTGGCGGCTGGTGCTCCGTTCGTTCTGGCCTTCCCGAACAGAAGCCGGTATGTGACCGATATTTACGGGACGGACGCGAATGCGCGAATTACCCAGTTCTCTATTTCGAGTGTGATGTGGATTTCTGCCACCGATACGGTTTATACTAATAACTTTAATGCTAACAGGCGTTCGGAATGGACTTTTGAAACCGCTGTCAATCCAGCCTTATACGGAACTGAGGACACGGTTGGAATCTATACGCTGACGCTCACCAACGAAATTTTTGAATAATGGCTACTTTTGGGCTGATTGGCAAGGTGCTGGTGCACTCTTTCTCTAAAAAATTCTTTACTGAAAAATTCGCCGCTGAAGGAATCGCGTCGAAGTATGAACTTTTCGAGATGCCGTCGGCTGAGGGCTTGAAACAGCTTATTGCCGACCAACATCCGATGGGCTTGAACGTGACGATTCCGTTTAAGCAGGATGTTATACCCTTTATGGACAAACTCGACGACACTGCTGCCAAAGTGGGTGCCGTCAACACCATCAAATTCTTCTACCAACCCGATGGCTCTTATAAACTGATGGGCTTTAATACAGATGTAATCGGGTTCGAGAACTCGTTCAAACCGCTGTTGAAACCTTGGCATACCAAGGCCCTTATTTTGGGCACTGGCGGTGCCTCGATGGCGGTGGCCTATGTGCTCGACAAACTGGGTGTTGGTTACACTTATGTGTCGAGAACCCGCAAAAACGGAGGACTGAGTTACGAGGATTTAAATGCCTCGGTGATGGCTGAATATACCGTGATTATTAACTGCTCGCCTGTCGGCACTTTCCCGAAGGTGGACGATGCGCCTTGCATCCCTTACCAGTTCGTGACCGACCGCCACTACCTCTACGATTTGGTTTACAATCCGGAGGTGACCAGGTTCTGCGCTTTGGGACGCGAACGTGGCGCTGTGGCGAAAAACGGACTTGAAATGTTGCACGGCCAGGCTGTTGCCAGTTGGGAAATATGGAATCGTGAAATGGATTTTTAATCCAACTCTAGAATAGTTAGTAAAAAGTAAGGGCTGCGATGGTTTGTCGCAGCCCTTATTCCTTTTATGGCAGTGTGTTTTTATTCTGCCGGAGTAGAATCTACTTCTATGTTGACAACGCTGAAGCCGAACGACTTGTAGAGTTCGGTTAGCTTGCTGATGCCAGACTTTTTCGCCAAGCCGAGGATGTCGTTTTTGAGGGCGTCGTCCTTGATTTGTGCTTGTGCCTTGCCCAACACTTTGGCAATCTCGTCGTGGCTCCATTTGCCGTCTTCTACGAAAATGTCGTAGTTAGAAGGGTTGACAATCACGTCGAATATCTGTGGTTCTGGCAGTTTGAAACTGATGGTGTCACCATTAATCTTATAGTCAGCCTCGGTCAGTTTCGAAAGGTCGAAACCTGCGCGCACATTGCCTTTGGCGATGATAACAATCTCGTTTTTGCTGTTAAAAATCAAACCCTTGTCGGTTCGCTCGTCTTTAACAATCGTTTCTTCGTAGAAGTGTGCGGAGGTGAACTCGGAAATCTTTTTGGTCTCTTCCACCACCAGATGGGTTTTGTCGATGACCAGACCCTTGTTGTTCAAACCGAAAATGTCTTGGGTGTACTGTAGGTAGGCGACACCAGCCACGCCAACAATAACTGCAAGAATGAATAACCACTTGATAAGTTTTAATGTGAATTTCATTTTCAGCCCTCCTTGTATTTAATGGTTATTTGTTTGAAGCCGAGCTGAGAGAGCATGGCGGTGAAGAACGAAGTGGTGTTCTTTTCTGCCTCTTTCAAAATGTCGGTTTCCTTAGTAATGTCGTGCTTTATGGCAGCCTCGCCTTGCCTTAAAAGCTCGGTGCGTTCAACGGCATTGAAGTCGAAACGTGTTTTCGACACTTTTTCGTAGACCATTTTGGTGTTTTCGGGGCTGAGGTTGATGGCTAGAATTTTAGCGGCGGGCAACGTCAGGGTGATTGATTTTTCCTCCTCGTTGATGTCAGCCTTGTAGCTGTTGCTTTCGCCTAGGTCGACACCTGCTTTTACTGTGCCGCGACATTCAAACAAGATTTTCCGGTCGCCAAATTTGTACCATTCAGCCTTGTCGTCGGCTTTAATCACCTTGCAGATTTTGCATTCTACCGAGCCCAGTTCCGCACTGCTAACGCTCTGAATCTTCTGGTTGAAGTTGTCGGTAAGCGATGGCTCGTCCTTCTTGCTCAGCATGTCGCACGAGGTCAGTCCCACGAGTGACAGTGCGACGGCTGTCCTTAATAATGTTTTCATATTATTAATTTTGTGTTCTTTCTGTTGTTAAACGTGTAAAGGTAGTTATAAATCTAATAATAGCAAAGTGAGAGGTGCGGCTATGGCTGAATTCTGGCGAATGTCGAATCTGTCGTTGAGTGACGTACCACTCAACGATGTGCTGGTGTAGAGAAGCAATGGAAGATCCTATTTTTGGGGAATGGAAAAAGTTTTCGAAGATTCCCCTTGTTATCGATTCCATTTCGATCAGGACAAATCATTATTAGAGATAACGCTTGGCGGTTATTACGATGGGGAACTTCACAAAGACGTGGAAAAAGAATGTACGTTGGTAATTAAAGGATGGTCTAAAGCAAAAAGTAAGCAATTAGGAGACGAACGTTTAGAAGATATTGAAGAATTGTAGATATAATAACATGGTTGTCTCTGTCCAGAAAAAACAATTGTTCTGTACTTGAAATGGAAGTCGTTACTTATGACAAAAGATGTGTCTATTGGTATTTTGAAAATCCGACAGTCGAATTGATAGAGGAGAAAGCAGAAAGCGAAACCTAAAGTTTATAAACTAAAAAATTCAGAACCTGTACAGCAAGGCGGTAGAGAGACAGAAGTTGTGGATTCGAGAGTTGTTGTAGAACTCATATTCTCCCTTTTTGCTTTTGTCTGGGTATAATACTTCCTGCTTCCCGATGTTCAGCATACCAAAGTCGCCACCTAGCGCTACCGACCAGTGCTTGTAGAACTCAAGGCCAAAGCGGAAGCCTAGACCAAAGTCGAACTTCTTATAGATGTCATCTTCAAAAGCATTGTGGTTGGCATTTATGCCATAAGAGAAATAAGGTCCAAAGTCGGTGAAAAAACGAGCCTGGGCCGACAGCGTATACCGGTAGCCAAAATGTAAAGGAACCGTTAGGTAATACAAGCGCAAATCTAGTCCTGTAGTGTCGTCGGAGTAACCCTTCATATCAAATATAACACCCGCGTTCAGGTAGAAATCTTTCTTTATCGATCGTTCTATACGTACGCCGAAGTTTGCTCCTGTAATAGAGCTGACCGTGTTGTCGATGGTTTTAACGTCTACAAGTTTGCAGTTCTGGCGTGCGAAATTGGCACCCGCCTGTATCTGAATCGACAACGTGTCGCTGGCATGCGCAGAAAAAAATACCGATAGGACCAAAAGCAGAAAACACGCTTTTTTGTGGCCAAACAATTTTATACTCATATCTTTTCTTTCAAAATATATCTGCTAATATACTAAATTCTGTGTATGATAACCTTCCGACGGCGGAAAAAACAGAGAAAACTGTAAGGCCGATAGTGTGCTACCTTATTTGGGTAGGCAAATACACCCTTGCCGGGTTTGATGGTGAATTGTTAAATTTTCGCTTTTCGCCATATCGGTTGTTCTAGCTAGTGTGTGCGTTTTTGGTGAACTGAGCGCCGGATATTCCACTTTTCTTTTTAAGATTCTTAACATTTGAAACATTATTTGGCATAAAAATACAATTATTCCTAAAAAGTGTCCTTATTTGTGTCCTAATTAGTGGTCTATTGAGCGGTACTCAAAAAAAATTATTAACTTTGTTGAGTTTATCTTTGTATGGATTATACGGAGCTGGAAAAGGGAATGTCTGATTTTTGAGTGCATATCCCTGGCTATAAGGAATTTATCTTATAGGAAGATGTAGTGCTTCGGTTAACTATACTGGGTTTAGTAAAACTATATATGATTAAAAAGATCTTAGTTGCCAATCGTGGCGAAATCGCAGTGCGTGTAATGCGCTCTTGCAAGGAAATGGGAATCAGCACTGTAGCAGTGTTCTCGGAAGCTGACCGTATGTCACGCCACGTGTCTTATGCCGATGAGGCTTGTTGTATTGGAGGTCCTGTCTCAAAAGATAGTTACCTTAATATCGACAATATTATAGCTGCCGCTAAACGTTTCGGCGTTGATGCTATTCACCCTGGATATGGCTTCCTTTCTGAGAATGCCACATTCGCAGAGCGTTGTGAGAAGGAAGGTATCATCTTTATTGGTGCCCCTGTCAAGGCTATGGTGGAAATGGGCGACAAAATTAACGCCCGAACCACTATGATTGCCGCTGGCGTCCCTGTCGTTCCAGGTACTCATGAAAATCTCGAAACTGTTGAACAGGCTAAGAAGCAGGCTGCCGAAATCGGTCTTCCTGTCCTCTTCAAGGCTTCGGCTGGTGGTGGCGGTATGGGTATCCGTCTGGCACGCACAATGGAAGAGGTTGTCGATGCCTATACTGCAGCAAAGAGCGAGGCTAAGGCGAACTTTGCCAGCGACTTGGTTTATATAGAAAAGTTTATCGAAAATCCTCACCATATCGAATTCCAAATTATGGGCGACAAGTTCGGCACGGTGTTGCACCTTTGCGACCGTGAGTGCTCTGTACAGCGTCGTCACCAGAAGGTGGTTGAGGAAAGTCCGTCTCCGCTCATGACCCCTGAACTCCGAAAGGCGATGGGTGAGGTGGCTGTTAAGGCAGGTAAGGCTGTCGGATATGTTGGCGCCGGTACTATCGAGTTCATGGTCGACAACAACCGCAACTTCTACTTCCTAGAAATGAATACCCGTTTGCAGGTTGAACACCCAATCACAGAAGAAGTGCTGGGTCTCGACCTCGTAAAACTTCAGATAAAAGTTGCCGACGGACAACCAATCGGTCTCAAACAGGAGGAAATCAGCCAGCGCGGTCACGCTATCGAGTGCCGTATCTGTGCCGAGGATGCTGAAAATAACTTCACTCCGGCTCCTGGCTTCATCAAGCAGCTTACCGAACCGCTCGGCATTGGTACCCGTGTAGACAGTTATGTGTATGAAGGGTACGAAATTCCTATCTTCTACGATTCTATGATTGGTAAACTTATTGTGTGGGCAACCAACCGTGAGTATGCCATCGAACGTATGCGACGTGTCCTTTACGAATATAAGATTACTGGTGTCAAGACCAATATCAGTTACCTCCGTAAGATTATGGATGTGCCTGATTTCGTTGAAGGCCACTACGATACCGGCTTCTTGGAAAAGAACGCTGACTTGCTGGCTGGCGAAAAGACTTACGAGGCTTCTAAGTCTGAGGCTGAAGATATCGCTATCTTGGCTTCTTATATGGACTATATCGTCAACCTCGACGAGAACAACACTTCCCGCACGGGCGACAACCGTCCTATCAGCCGTTGGCGCGAGTTCGGTAAGCGTGCTATGATTAGAATTTAATTTTAGAAGAAAACCCAATTTTATTATATGGAAGTTCATGTAGGTAACCGTATTGCTAATGTTGAACTCATCAGTAAGGATGGTAACAAGGTGCAGATTAAGATCGATGATAAGGAATACGACATCGACTTTATTATGGCCGAAAATGGTGTTTGCTCTATCCTTACTGGCGACGGTAAGTCGTACAACGCCGAACTTAAGCGTTCTGACGACGGACGCTCTTACCAGGTAAACACTCATTTCAATACCTATCCGGTTGAGATTATCGACTCTCAGGCGAAATACCTCCGCAACCGTAAGAAGGATGCTGGTGCAGAAACCCAAGACCACATTGCTTCGCCAATGCCAGGTAAGGTCGTTAAGATCCTCGTTAACGAGGGCGACAAGGTAAAGGCTGGTACTAGTGTTATTGTGGTTGAGGCAATGAAGATGCAGAGCGACTACAAAGTTACTGCCGACTGCATTATCAAGGCTATCCTTGTTAAGGAAAACGATGTTATCGACGGCAACCAGACTCTTATACAGTTGATGCCGGACCCTGATGCTAAGGCTGAAGATTAATTTAATTCTTAAACGAGCAAAAAAACAGAAGGTGGAGGCAAACTTTCCAACGGGTCTTTTGCCAGACTCATAGCCTTTCGCCTCTAAACTAAATATTTATGGAAAGCAGAGAGAAAAGAGTCGAGGAATTCCTCGAGAGAAATAAGCAGGCTGACCTCGGTGGCGGACAAGCGCGCATCGACAAGCAGCACGAATCTGGTAAGATGACCGCACGCGAGCGTATCAACACGCTCCTCGATCCGAATACTTTCGTCGAAATCGACAAATTCGTTATTCACAATTGTTCAAACTTCGGTATGGACAAGAAGAAGTTCGATGGCGACGGTATCGTTTCTGGTTATGGTAAGATTGACGGTCGTCTGGTTTTCGTTTATGCTTACGATTTCACCATTTGTGGCGGCTCTCTTAGCCGAACCAATGCCAATAAGATTGTCAAGGTGCAGAGAATGGCCCTTAAAATGGGTGCTCCTATCATCGCAATTAACGACTCGGGTGGTGCCCGCATTCAAGAGGGTATCTCTTCTTTGGCTGGTTATGGCGATATCTTCTACCAGAACACTATTGCTTCTGGTGTGATTCCTCAAATCTCTGTTATCATGGGTCCTTGCGCTGGTGGTGCTTGCTATTCTCCTGCGCTTACCGACTTCATCTTCATGGTGAAGGAGCAGAGCCACATGTTTGTTACCGGTCCTGATGTGGTTAAGACCGTGACTCACGAGGAGGTTGATAAGGAAGAGTTGGGCGGTGCTGCCGTTCACGCTTCTCGTAGCGGTGTTTGTCACTTTGTTGGCGAAACTGAGGAAGATACACTTATGATGGTGCGTGAACTCCTTAGCTTCTTGCCTTCTAACAATATCGAAGATCCGCTCGTTATGCCTACTCAGGATAATCCGAACCGTGTTATCGAGTCTCTCGATGAACTTATTCCTGAAGATCCTAGCAAGCCTTACGATATTAAGAAAATTATTGAGGAAATTGCCGACGACCACAACTTCTTCGAAGTTCATGCTAATTTCGCTCAGAACATTGTTGTCGGTTTCATCCGTCTCGATGGTAAGACTGTTGGTATCGTAGCCGACCAGCCTGCATTCCAGGCCGGTGTTCTCGATATCGACTCTTCCGATAAGGCAGCCCGATTCATCCGTTTCTGCGACTGCTTCAATATTCCTATCGTTACTCTTGAAGATGTTCCTGGTTTCTTGCCTGGCTGCACTCAGGAGCACAACGGTATCATCCGCCACGGTGCTAAGATTGTTTATGCTTATGTTGAGGCTTCTGTGCCTAAGATTACAATCATTACCCGTAAGGCTTATGGAGGTGCTTACATCGTTATGTCTTCTAAACATACAGGTTGCGATATTAACTTCGCTTATCCGTCTGCCGAAATCGCCGTTATGGGTGCCGAAGGTGCGGTTAACATCTTGTACCGTAACTTGAGCGATGAGGATAAGAAGAAGACTATCGAAGAATATGAGAAAACCTTCTCAAATCCTTACCGTGCAGCTGAGTTGGGCTATGTCGATGAAATCATCATGCCTTCTCAGACTCGTGCTAAGTTGATTCAGGCGCTCGATATGGCCCAGAACAAGGTACGTAGCACGCCTGCTAAGAAGCACGGTAATATTCCGCTTTAATCTGATATTTACATAGCATTTTGTTAACGGGTATGGCGAGAGAATCGTCATACCTGTTTTTTTTGTTTTTGTTTCTTTGGTCTCAAATTTTTGCTAATTTAGTGGCGGTTATTGCTTTATATACATTTTCGAACTACAATCTTTTATATTATGAGCACACGGACTGCAATCTTGCTGTTCCTTTCCTTTTTGTTACATTTCCAAGTTAGTGCTGTTTCTTTATTGACTATCGACACTGAGCAAGACAAGTATGAGGAGGGGAACACGGCGAATTATTCGTTTACTTATATCCAGACAGAAGGCTCCTATTTTCCTGATGCGATAAAGTATGCCGACGGATGGGATTTTTCCGGTATGGCTATCAGTGGGGGAAAACTGGTGGCCAAGTCCAACTATGCCGGCACAGCTGCGTTCAAACAATCGCTTGCCTTCAACTCTTTTGTCTCTTTTGCGGCGCCTTTGTCTTTTGACAATGCTTTTGTCGCTTCTGTTCGAAAGAACATGAGTCTGGGTTACGATGCTTCTATCGAGTTTCACCGTGGCAAAGAATTGTCTATCATCTTGTATATAAGTGGATCAGATGTGATTAAACTCACACTACCCTTTGACTCAAACAATATCAGGGTGAATATCGATGTAAAGGACGAGGTGCTGCGTGTCTGGGTTAATACTGATACACTCGCTTCTCCGGTCCTGGTATATGACAAGTTGAGCAGGGTAGAGGGGTATTTCCTACTAAAGAACAGCCTTTTCAAGTCTAATGAAATTAAGTCATCGGGCTTCTACGATATTTCTTGCCGGTCTGATTACGCCTATGGCTTGCAATTTGTGTTGAACAAGGTCGACGGCTCCTACATCCACGATGTATTTAAAAATGACAACCGTTTGTTGCTTGACGAGTACTTGGTTTCAAACGAACTGTCGCCTAACATGCAGGCCCTAATCGATTCGTTGGGTGTTAGCATTCCCAACTTTAAGCATTCAACGAGGCCTCCCTTTTTCTCGAACAGCACCAACGACGATGGCTATTGGTATTGCGACGACCATCCTACAACCATGTTGTAGCCCATTCCTTACAGTTCCATCTTCCATATCAAGTGGCAGGAGCGGATAGACTCTTGTGGCCCCAAACTTCAGAATAAGGTTACGGTCAGGCTGTTCGGCTTCGACGACGATGCTGTGACTGCGGTTCATTCCTGTCCGTGTTCCGAAAAGACCTGTTTCCTCGACTCTGTGTTTATTAGTGCACCTGCTTCGTCTTTCTGCCAGGGTGAACACCTTGAACTGACTGCGGAACTTGTGGGCGAGGACCTCGATAAAGATGCCTTCGTATATGAATGGTCGGTCAACAATATCAAGATTCCGGAAACCGCAGATGTGCTTTCTGCGGCAGTGGCCGGCAATTATCGCGTGAAGGTAACAAAGGCCGACGACCCTCTTTGCACGGCTTCCAGCCTGCTTTTTACCGCCCGTGCCGATGAAAAGCCAGTTATGAATCTGAAGGATACTACCGGTTGTTCGGGGGCGGGGGTGGTCCTTACGGCAGTGTCTGCCCAAAACTATAGCCCGTTGTATACCTACAAGTGGAGTACCGGTTCTTCCGAACGGTTTGTCAAGGTGAAGGAGTCGGGTTCTTATTCCGTCAAGGTAAAGAACGGCCAGTGTGTCGATTCGGCTGTAGCTTATGTCGAGGTTGAGCCTTGTGTGCTGCCCTCACTCGACAGCCTCGAGATTCAGAAAGTGGTGACACCAAACGGTGATGGCGTCAACGACTATTTCTATCTGCCTGTGTTGGCAGAACGTTTTCCAAAGGCCAGAGTATCGCTCTATAACCGCTATGGGGTCCTTTTATATGAGAAGAACGCAGACGAGTTCAAATGGGACGGCACTTATTGCGGACACCAGTTGCCATCTGCCGACTATTGGTACGAGGTTTATGTGCCAGGTCTCTACCGCTACTATTTGGAGCATGTGACCCTTTTATGGCAGTAGGGGACTATACCCCTATGATGCCTGCCACTATAGGTATGGTAACCACCGACAACAGATTGGTCAGGAATGTGGCCTGTGTAATAATGCTCATGTCGCGGTTATATTTCAAGCATAGTATAGTGCCGTAGGCGGCTACAGGAGTGGCTATGACAATGGTGTTGATGCGTACCACCTCTTCGTTGAAGTCCAAAAGCGAGAACAACGAGAATAGCAGTAGTGGGGCAGCAAATAGTTTGATGCCTGCCGAAAAGTATATCCGCCAGGTTCCGACCATCTTTTTCAGGGGCATTTGCGCCATCTGGCTGCCGATAATCAGCAACGATGCCGGCACGGTTATGTTGCCCAGCAGTGTGATTGGCTTGCTGATGACTTCGGGTATGTTGTCCCAACCCATAAACACAATTAGTATAGATAGATACGACGCCAGCATGGGGGTGCTGACCAGCGTCTTCCAATTGAACCTTATCTTTCCGCCTCCCGATATGAGCGCCGAGCCTAGCACAAACACAAAGAATGTGTTCGGAAAGTTGAGTACGCTAGCATAAAATATGGCGTTAGACCCGAATATAGAGGCTACGATGGGGTAGCCAATAAAACCTACATTGCCGAAAATCATCATAAATCCGTAGATGCCTTTCTCCCCTTCTTTTGGCTTGAGTGCGTTAGGCAGGAATAGCGCAATGGGTGTTAATAGAAGGTAGGTTAGGAACCCGATTGCCAACAAGGGAAGAATAAGGTCTCTGTCTGGTAAGCGGTCGCCCATTACTGATGATAAAACAAGGGCGGGACATGTGAAATCGATAATTAGTCCCGATAGCTTCTTGTCGCTGTCTGCTGTTGTGTAGTGCAGGCGGTTGGCTACAAATCCAACCAACACTAAGGCGAACAACTCTAGCATAGTAAATGTCAGCTGTTGCATATATTTATATCCATCTCTTTTGGTGTCGCAAAGTTAAGCATTTTTGTGCGTGTTCCCCCATCATAAATGCAATTATTCATATCTGCTTATTTTTGGTGCACTTTTGCTCTTTTTTGGCGCCGTACCACATCTTAATTTTGTTGTGTTAATAAAAAACTAGTAAAAATCTAAAATTTAGTATTATGAAAAAACAAAACGATGAAAACTCATGGCAACAGTTTGACGTAACCTTTTATAGCTATAGAAGCGACGCTGAAAACTTTATCGAATATTTGAAAGATGTGATGCAGAAAGTGGTTACCGAGGTTGAGGAGACTGAAGAAGGTCAGTTTAAACTTACCCTTTTCGATGGAAGTCCTGTTTTTGCCAGGGTACATTCCGATGCCCAATATGTTAAGCAGCAAATCAGCGGTATGGCGGGCTATTTTTCGCAGGCCCCTGTTGCCAATCAAGAGGTGAAGTCTGCCGCAATCACTCAAATACAGTTGTTTAAGTATATAGCCTCTGTTTCTTTATTCTTTAATGATAATAAAGACAGATCGCAGACCTTGTACGGATTCTTATTTGATGTGGCGGAAAAGGCTGGCGCCTTTATGCTGACGGCCGATATGCGCCTTTTCGACTCTGAAAATAGAACCCTTATCGCAAAAGACGGCAGCACCGACTTCGACGAATTCTATCCCATGTCAGACAAGTCTATTGTCACTGAAATTAAAGAAGAACAATGCGATAAGGAAAGAAGGGAACGCTCGTTGGATGTGTTACGTAAACTCGGACTCCCTTTTATTGAGAAGAAGGCGGTTCCTGTCGCTGAAAAAGATGCTCAAATTGCATCTAAAGAAGAACTTATCCACCGTCTGGCTTGTGTGTTCACTGCCAGTGCATGTGCCGACACTTGCGTCAACTCTCCAGAGGACGCACCGCAAGATGTCGAGAATTTCAGAAACTTTTTTGAGAAGAATTTCAACATCAGCAAATACGTGTCGGAATATGAGAAACGCTACATTTCCGATCCTTTGAACCACGACAAATACCACTCAACACATACTTGGCGTTACGAGTGCTGTTACGTTATGCTGTGGGCGCTCGGCTTGGTCGATGCCGATCTCCCTTCACAGTGCTGCGATGCTGGTGAAATCTGCAAACTTATGTTCCATACCAATTTCGACGATCTCTGCGCGAAGGCTAATATGCGGAGTAATGAGGAAATTCTTGATAAACTCGACTTGGTTTATCGCATCAACTGGGCTTGTGTTGAGGCTAGAATCAAACACCAGGAGGTGAATGCGGTCGATCCTACAGTGACCTATTTCTGGCATTATGCCCTTAATTGGATTGCAGGCGTTGATGGTATAAAAGATTGGGACAAGATTCAGCCTAACACCTGATTCTTATAAGTCTCTATCTTGTTTACAGAATTAATGCTACAAATTATCGTCTAAAAATCTTAACTTTTATATAAAACCCCACCCACGAAAAGTTTCTTACGTGGGTGGGGTTTTTATTCTTTTCAGAGTAATAGTTGCAATACCTATGGTGTCCGATATGCAGTCTCGAGTAAAGAATTATTTGTCAAATGCCTTGTCAAACTCGGGCAGCGCAATCTCCGGATTTTTAGCCAAGCCTTTTGTCGCCTCTTTGAATTCTTTGGTTGCTACGTATTCTGAGAGTTTAGGATGAATTTTCTTTGTCGCCCTTTTTATACTTCCGGTTGGGTTGACAGTAATGAAATTTCCAGGTAATTTTATGAAGTAGGCATACGCAAAATCTTCTTCTTTAACATAGTAGTAGTATTTATCTCCAATTGTTGGGTTATTATAGTAATACGTTCCGGAACCCGTATGTACGGGTACGTTAATCTTTTCCGATAAACCTAGGTAGCCATCAATGTTTTTACCTTTATATATTCTACGTAGCAGCGTTATGTCGTACTCTTTATACAACGGGATCTCGGACAACTCTATCCATTTCAGTGGAAGAAATACTGCCGAGTCTGTCTTAGTGATAACAGAGTCGATGGTGTTCAGATCTATTTCTCCATTTGTGGTATTGGATAAGATGAACGCAGGCTTATAGTCTCTTTTTAACTTTAAATAACCTGGTATTTTCTCTCCTCCTTTAAGGTATATTTCAACGTCGTCTATTTTCTCTGTTTTCTCAGTTTTCGCATATGTATTAATGCCGATAAAAACGGTGAGTGCGAAAAGAATTGTTTTTCTTATCATAATCTTTTTTATGTTTTAAATTTTGCGATAACTCGTCTTTGAATCTATATTATTTCATTTATAATCACTTTTACTCTCGTTTATATCGAATTTTATTAGTGGTTTTGTTCTACCTAAATTATGCGAATATTTTCTTTTTATAGATTAACATTCTGAGAAACAAATGTTTTTTTAGAATTTCTATATGCTATAATTTTCATATAAATTGGTGTCGTAAAAAAGATTGTGGTAAAGTTAAGCATTAAAAGTGACAATATCTTCAGTTTTGGCGGAATTTATCATATTGCCAACAAATATGTCTGATGTCGACAGGCCAGATAAAGGGAGGCGAATACAAGACGCGTACTATTCTTACAAAAAGAGTTCGGCTATTTCCCCGGTGTTATGACCGTCAATAATATAATTGTCGGTATTGTGAATTGGGACGGCAATGCCAATGTCTGGTTTTGTCAAGGAAAGACACTGGAAAGAATGTTCAACAGGCTGAAAAACATCTGCAACGTCTCTATTAACAGATTCAGGGCTGACTGCGGGTCTTTCTCTGAATCGATTGTGGAAACGGTTGCATCCCACTGTAAAACGTTCTATATAAGGGCTAACAACTGCAAGGAGAGGACAGACAACTTTGAAGACATCACAGACTGGTATGACGTGGAGATCGGCAGTGAGGAATACGCTGTAAGTTCTGTTGATTTCACGAATTTATCAAAAAAGAAGCGTGTGCCAAGTGAATGACACACGCTTCTGTATGTTGGAATAAGTTCTTGCTTACTTCTTGTTGATGTAGTCAACAATCCAAGCACCAACTTCCTTAGTACCGTACTTAGCACCACCTTCAACCTGAATTTCAGGAGTGCGAACGTTAGCGTCCAAAGAAGCATTAACGGCTTCACGAATCAGTTTGCCTTCTTCCTTCAGGTCGAAATACTCAAACAACATAGCTACCGAAAGAATCTGAGCCAGTGGGTTTGCGATGTTCAAGCCCTTAGCCTGTGGCCATGAACCGTGGATTGGCTCGAAGACAGGAGTGTGTTCGCCAGTAGAGGCCGATGGAAGCAGACCCATTGAACCGGTAATGCAAGAACCCTCGTCGGTAAGGATGTCACCGAAGGTGTTTTCGGTTACCATAACGTCGAAGAACTTAGGCTCTTGAATCATGCGCATAGATGCGTTGTCGACATACATAAAGTCGGTCTTTACATCTGGGTACTGAGGGGCCATTTCCTGGGCAACAGCTCTCCACAAACGAGAAGAAGCCAAAACGTTAGC
>ODAI010993785.1_pt1 | contig 71594 bp, 67 predicted proteins | sample 1539321 | NCBI WGS metagenome assembly ODAI01 (sample SAMN02144231, study PRJEB22623) | gut metagenome | biome: sheep rumen | host: Ovis aries | place: New Zealand
ATCGGTGTATATGGCAGTGAGGTCACACCTGTTCCCATTCCGAACACAGAAGTTAAGCTCATTTGCGATGATAATACTTGGTTGGCGACGACCTGGGAACGTAGTACAGTGCCGGTATATATTCCTCCTTAGCTCAGTCGGTAGAGCACTCGGCTGTTAACCGAGTTGTCGCCCGTTCGAGCCGGGCAGGGGGAGCCAATTAGCTTCGACTGAAAATGTCGGAGCTTTTTTTTATATTATTTTAATATTGCTTGACAGTCATATAAAATTATGATATAATATCATTGATTTAAACAATTTTTGTTTGATATATTTTAGGAGGGAAGTATGTCTTATATACTGGAAACTCAAAATCTGACGAAAACATATGGCAAAAAAGACGCAATAAAAGACATAAACATTCATGTCTCAAAAGGTGAGATTTACGGTCTTATCGGCAGAAACGGCGCAGGAAAAACCACTATTATGAGAATAATCACAGGTCTTTCTTCTCAGACAAGCGGTTCTTACAGCCTTTTCGGAAAAACAGGCGCAAACGCCCGAAAACTTATGAAAAAAGTCGGTGTTTTGATTGAAAGCCCCGGTCTTTATCCTGAGTGTTCCGCTTATGAAAATATTAAAATTAAATGCATCGGCATGGGAATAAATCCGAATGGCTATGTTGAAGAACTTCTCAAAACAGTAGGACTTGAAAACGTGGACAATAAAAAAGGTGCAGGTTCTTTTTCACTCGGTATGCGCCAACGACTCGGAATCGCCCTCGCACTTGTCGGTGAACCTGAGATTATAGTTCTCGATGAGCCTATAAACGGTCTCGACCCGCAGGGTATCGTTGAAGTGCGCCATACCATCGAAAAACTCTGTGGCGAAAAAGGCATAACCGTTATGATTTCAAGCCATATCCTCGATGAACTCGGAAAACTTGCCACAAAATACGGCATTATCCATGAAGGAAAACTTCTCGATGAATTTACAGTAGATGACCTTAAATCAAGATGCGGAAAATATGTAATAATCAATTCCGACAATAACGAAGGCGTTATAAAAACTCTCAGAAGTATCGGAGTGGAGAATGCAGTTGTCAATGATGACAATAAGGTGCGTGTAAACGAACATCTCGACGAAAGCGACAAAATGGCTAAGGCAATAGTCAATGCAGGTATCGCTCTCAGAGAAATATATGTTAACAACGTATCCCTCGAAGATTATTATCTCAGTGTGACAGGAGGTCAGCATAATGGGTAACCTTGTAAAAATGGATTTTTACAGAATGAGAAAAAGCAAAGTATTCATTGTGAATCTTATAATTATATTTGTTACTGCTCTTGCTTCTGCTCCTTTTGCAAAATTTATGTGTTTTATTGCCAATAAATTAATTAAAGATGTTGCAGATTCCGGAACAGAATCACAGTTTATGGTGTTTGAAAATACTAAAAACCTTTCGGAAATTATAGCCTCACCTTTTATAGCAAAACCTGTGTTTGTACTGCTCTTTATATCGGTGGTATCATTTACATATTCGGATATAGCAAATGGATATGTTAAAAATATTGCAGGTCAGCTCCCTAAACGTGGCTATACAGTCGTATCTAAATTTATTGTAATATCAATACATAATATGATTTTTATGCTTGTTTCAGCCTGCGGAAGAATTATAAGCGAACTGACTGTAAGAAGTATCGCTGTTGAAAATATTTCGACAAGTATAGTTACATTTATTCTCAAATGGCTCCTTTTACAGTCAATATGTACTATACTTCTGTTCCTTACAACAGGTCTGGGAAATAAAACTTTTGCCAGCATCGTGGGAGTAATAACGGGAACAGGTGTCCTTACAGGCGTGTATTTTGCCATAGATACAGCATTTATTAAAATTTTCCATACATCTGATACGTACCTTCTCAACAATGGACCTGACCAGCTTTTGTCTCTTGGACAAGTAGCCATATTTAACGGATTGCTTGTATCGGGAATTATAATTGCAATATTTCTGCCCGCAACAATAAAAATATTCAATAAGAAAGATGTAAAATAAAAATGCTATTTCTGAAAGACCGTGGACTGTCTCAATCTCCATACTGTTGAGGGCAGACACGGTTTTTTCATAATCAGAAACAGGAGGCGGTTATATGTTTACATGGAATTTTAAATACATATCAAAGACAAGACTCGCACAGGCATTCAGCCAGCTTATGCTGAATCCTGTAAAGGGTGATATTCTTATACGCATACATACAGCCATACACGTTGAAGATGAAGCCGTAGACCTCGCAAAATTCATAGCAAAACTTGTACCCGGAGCACATATTTTCGGTACAAGTACATCAGCGGTAATAGTCAGCGGAAAACTTTCTCCCGACCAGTGTGTAATTTCAGTTACACAGATGTCAGCAGGAGGAAAAATCAGAACCGCACTTATTCCGACATTCGATGAAAACGACAAGCCCATAAAACCCGAAATACTCTGCGAAAATGTAAAATCTGCCGTAATAGACAAAAATACAAAGCTGCTCCTTAATTTTCTTACGGGAAAATATCTCGATGTATACAACTATGTTGAAAAATGCAATACCTGTTTTCCGAATGTGCAGATGATAGGCGGACTTGCAAACACTCCCGAAATAAGCCTGCGTAAATTCCTCGATTCAGGATTTGTATTCAATGAAAACGGCTGGTCAAATAAAGGTACTATCCTCGCTGCCATAAGCGGCGAAAACGTTGAAAGTCACAGTTCATGTGCCACAGGCGTTCAGGTTATAGGCGAGGAAGTTGAAATAACAGATACATTCGGTACTTGTATACTTTCAATAAACGGCAAAGATGCCGCAAAAGAATACCGCATAGGCGTAGGTGATGCACTGAAAAACCGTCCCGAACTTACCAATCTTTTCCCTTATGTGTATTCTGATGTAAGCGATATTCCGATATTTGTAAGGTTTTCCGACAATGAAAGCATAGCGGAAATGTTTGACATAAATGACCCCGTAAACAGCGATTCATATGCAAATCACCCCGATATATATGTAAATTGCAGGCGTGAACTTATAAACGCAAACCATAATGTTGAAGCAGGAAAAAAATTAAAGAGAGCCTTTATATATGACAGAAAAATAATATCCGATAACCGTGCGCTTTTCAGACAGATAGAAAATTTTGAAAAGGCAGAAACTCTTTTCGGATATTCGTGCATAGCCCGCTCAATGATATATTCAAACTGCGTAAAATGGGAAATATCAGCCTATGAAAATTCAAATATGTGCGGCTGCATAACAGAGGGAGAAATCGCCTATGTAAACGGCAGGAATACTTTTGCAAACTGTTCGTTTGTAGTATCTGTAATAGGCGAGGAGGCAGCATCGCAGCCATACAATCCCTTTGCATTTTCGCATACTGATTCACTTGTGGAGGATAACAGGGAACTGCTGAATTATCTTTATGACATAGAAAATGAGTTTATAAAAAATGACGATTCACAAGCCGCAGACAGCCTTAAAACCTTTGTAAGAGACTGCGAGCTTAAACTCCTCTATTCGGAAAATGAAGATATTCCCAATGCGGCAGCCATGAACATGGATATGAAACTCAGAGGATATGACCGCATATGCATGATAAATGTAACAGACGTTTCAAGCATGAAAACAGTATTTTCAGACCGCCTTATAGACCTTACCCATAAAAATTACATGGCAAAATGCATAAGCTACGCAAAACAGAAAGGCTATTCGATATATGCCCTTGAAGAATGGAATGTTGCAATTGCTGCGCCTTCATATATGGTTGCACTTTCAGAATTTGTCGGCGATATGGAAGTATTGCAGAGGGAACTTTTTGAAGCATCTGAGGAGTATATAGCAATAGTACCACTTTTCTGCATAATTGATGACTGCACATCTGAAAATCTCACATCAGCCTATTATTCGGCACTTACTGAGATGTCACAGAAAAATATACAGTTTTATTCATATAACGCAAAGCGTGGACAGCTTGACGAGGAAAGCATAAGAGAACGCTATCATATGGTAAACGTGATAAACTATGCAATAGCACATGACAAGATAATCCCGTATTTTCAGGGAATATATGACAATGTGAACAAGTGTATACATCATTATGAATCACTTATGCGCCTTGAAGACGAAGACGGAGAAATATATTATCCCGGAAGTTTTCTTGACGTTGCAAGGTCATTCGGACTTCTCTATGATTCCATGTCAAAGATAATGATAAGAAAAGTCTTTGAAAGATTCAAGGATATCGAGGATAAAAGCGTAAGCATCAACCTTGCGATAAGAGATATAAAAAACCGTGAAATAATCGAATATATCTATAATTTCCTTTCATCTGCAAAGCACCCGAATAATTTTGTGTTTGAAATACTTGAAAATGAAGATATAGACGATTATAACGAACTCATGCTTTTTGTTGACAGAATACATTCTCTCGGCGGAAAAATATCAATAGACGATTTCGGAAGCGGTTTCTCAAATTTACAGCATATCGCAAGCATACATTCAGACTATCTTAAAATAGACGGCTCAATTGTAAAGAGATGCTGTGTTGACGAAAAATCTGCAAATCTTATTGCATTGATTTCGGGCTGGAAAAGACTCAGCAAGGGTACATTCCAGATAATCGCAGAATTTGTTGACAATGAGGATATACAGAAACTTCTCCTTGATTTTAATATAGATTATTCACAGGGATATCTTTTTTCAAAGCCAAGCCCCGATATTGAAGACTGCTGAACGGAGGGGATAATATGTGGGACAGAAGAAAACATGAAAAAGTAATCGCTGTTATACTTGATGATATAAACAGCAGTTTTTCGAGGGATATGGTGAAGAGTATGATGAGGACAATCCCCGAAAAGAAAAATATAAACCTTGTAATACTTTCAGGAAAATATGTCGAAACAAATAACGGCAGGGAAAATATAAGCGAATATAAATCAGTATATAATTCAGTTTTCAAACTCGGTGAACAGTGTGAATTTGACGGCGTTATAATCCATATAGGAAGTATGGATAAACAGGTCAAAAAAAATCTCAAAGTCAAATACAGCGAAAGTAAAAGAAATATCCCGAAAGTATTCATAGCTTCCGATATAGAGGGAGAAACTACCGTAAACTATGACAACACAAGAGGTATATCAGAGGCTATTGAATATCTCATAAATGTAAACGGCTTTACAAGAATATGTATGCTCGGAGGCCGTGAGGACAATAAGGACGCTTTCACAAGAAAACAGGTATTCCTTAAATGTCTGAAAGAAAATAATGTTATGTTCTCGGATACAAATTATGAAGTTACGGATATGTCCTCGCAATGCACAGAGGCAGCCGCTGCGCTCCTTGACAGAAATCCCGATGTACAGGCGATATTCTGCGTAAATGATTCGGTTGCGAGAGGACTTTACAGAGTAATGGAATCGAGAAATCTCGTCCCCGGAAAGGATATTCTTGTTTTCGGATTTGACAATACAGTAGCATCAAGCGAAATGACTCCCTCGCTTTCTTCGGTAGGTGCATATGAATGTACACTCGGAGACAAAGCAATGGAACTTATGCTCAGGAAATTAAACGGCGAAAATGTAAAATCCGCACTTGTTTCAACAAGACTTTACGGCAGGGATTCGTTATATTATGAAATGTATGACTATACAGTCGGCGAAATGATTAATATTGAACCTGCATTTATTTACCGTATGTTCAGGGATTGCTTTTACAGATACAGGAAGTCACCCTCGGACAGGGAAAACGTAAACCTTGAAAGACTGTTCTATGAAATTATCTCCCTTATACTCAAAGCTATAAAGAGAAAATATATGAGTATCGAGGAGTACAATGAAGTTGTAAAAATGATAAATAAATTCTTTGAAAAAGGTGCGATGAAATATACCGATGCACAGAAACTTCTCGAAAGTATGGACAAACTCCAGAAAGCCATGAATAATATCAATTCTTCATCAGCCGTAAATGCCATGATAAACAGCCTTTTCCTTGAAATGAAAGACAATGCCATAACTGCACTCTCAGAAGAAAGAATACAGTATAAAAAAAGACTTGTATATCAAAGAGAAGAACTTCTCAATTTCCTCATAGCAAGAACATTTGACAAAAAGGGCGATTATAATAATATACTGATGAATATTAACAAGCTCGGCGTAAATAACGCTGCACTCTATATGTTTGAAAAACCTCTTGTGTATGACTATAAAAGCAATGCATACCTCCCCGATATGATAAACCTTAAATGCATAGTAAGGGACGGGGAAGTTTATCTTATGTCGGAAGAAAGACAGCTTTGCCGTACAAAAGATATTTTTGTCCGTGACGAAACTTCAATGAAGTGCAGGGGATTTATTGTACTGCCTGTTTTTTATAAAGATATAATATATGGTTTTCTCATGTGCGAGGCAATAGACGATATATATGAGCGTGGTGAATTTATAGCATTACAGCTCGGAAAAACATTCTATATCAACAGCGCAGAATAATAAAATATCTCATATGATTTGTCGGTGATATTTTTGTTAAAACCTCTTGACAACGAATTTTTTTTGTGATATACTGTATTCATGATACTAATACACTTTAAAGCGTTACAGCGCAAAAAGAATGAAGGGAAAATTTTTATGAAGGAAATATCTAAATTAATGGATTACAGACCGCAGATTAAGGTCATTGATGCAACTCTCAGGGACGGCGGACTTGTAAATGAATTTCGCTTTTCCGATGACTTTGTAAAGGCTCTCTATACCGCAAACCTCCGCTCAGGCGTTGACTATATGGAATTTGGCTATAAGGGCGACAAGGAAATGTTCGATGTTTCAAAATTCGGTCCGTGCAAATTCTGCGATGATGAATATATAAGGTCTATCGTAGGCGAAAACAATACAGACCTTAAAATCGCAGTTATGGCTGATGTCGGCAGATGCAACTACAAGGAGGATATCCATGACCGCAGTGAATCCCCTGTTGACCTTATCCGTGTTGCAACCTATATCCACCAGATACCCACAGCCGTTGATATGATTGAAGATGCAAAAAGCAAGGGCTATGAGGTAAGCTGTAATATTATGGCTATATCCAACGCTCAGGAAACAGACCTCAAAGTAGCACTTGATATTCTCGGAAAAACTCCTGTCGATACCCTCTATATAGTTGACAGTTTCGGCTCGCTCTATCCCGAACAGATTGCGAGAATTTCCGCACTTTACGGAGAATTTGCGGAGAAATACAATAAAAATCTCGGTATCCATGCACATAATAACCAGCAGCTTGCATTTGCAAATACAATAGAGGCAGTCGGTGACGGTGTTGACTGGCTTGATGCTACATACTCAGGCATGGGCAGAGGTGCGGGAAACTGTTCAATGGAACTTCTCCTCGGATTCCTCAAAAATCCGAAATATAATGTTTACCCCGTTATTCAGTTCATTGAAAAATATATGCCCGAAGTGAGAGAAGCAGGCGCAGTATGGGGATATGATTTCCAGTATCTCATGACAGGACTTCTCAACCAGCACCCCAGAAGTGCAATTGAATTTACAAAACAGGGAAGAAAAGACTACTCTGAATTTTATAAGGAAATTATTTCTCAGGAATAAAAAACAAGCCCGAAAGTTCAAGCTTTCGGGCTTTATTTATTTTCTGTATATTTCAGGTCTGTATTCAGGGACTATCGAGCGCAGATGAGCGATAAACTCCATATATTCTTCCGTTGTGAAATCATTTTCGGAGCAGGCGACAATAAATTCAACGTCCCTGTATCTGTTATACAAACCTGTCTCAAAGAAACCGTTCCGCAGGTAAAAATTGCGTCTGTGCAGGCGGATATTATTATTTGTGCATTTTTCGTCAGGTGATTCAAATTCCACGATAAAGCGGTAATTTTCGTAATAATTTCTAATCAGTTTCAAAGCCCTGCTCCCGATACCTTTTGAGCGTTTTTCGGCAGATACCGCAAAATATGCGATATATGCAATATTCTTGAATTTTCTCGTTACAAAGAAGCCCGAAAGGATATTATCCGCATATATTCCTATAATGCTGAGATTTCCGTCTTTATTTGAAGAATAGAGGTCATCAATGGAGATTCTTTCATTTTGTGGGAAAGCCTCCTGATTAATTTTTTCGAGGACAGATTTTTCAGGGGAGTTCTGCGGTATTTCTTTAAGATGAATGTTTTTCAGAGACATTTTCAGCATAGGAACGATATCATCTTCAATGAATTTTTCGCCTGTGAGTTCAAAACCGTGTTTCTGATAGAATTTAACTGCACGTCTATTATATTCAAGGACATAGAGAAAGTCAGTATTCAGGTTATCAACTGCGAAATTCAGAAGTTCCGCACCGATTCCGCAGTTCCGGAACTGTGGTTCAATGAAAAGCTTTTTGATTTCTCTGCCGTCTGTGCAGATAATGCCTTTTATGATTCCGTCATCATAGACGAAAGTATTTTCGAGCATATTTTCTGAAAACTCTTTTGCAGTATCAAGTACATTTAGTTCACCGAAATAAAACTCATCATTTCTGAAAAAGGGATAGAAATTGATTCTGTAATTCACCACGATAATTTCGGCAATACGGGAAATATCATTTTCATGGGCTTTTCTTATATTATTCATATTTTAGCCTGTGATAATTTTTCTGAGTTCTATCATATCGAAAACATCAACAACGCCGTCGGAATTTATATCAGCGTTTTCAAATTTTTCGGTATCAAGGCTGATTGCGCCGAGGATATATTCTTCCATAAGCACTGCATCAGCGATAGTTATTTTATTATCGAGGTTTACATCGCCCTTTGCGAAAGGCTGAACGAAATTCCATTGCTGGGTATGGCTTCCGCTGTGCTGAATCTGGACAATATTCTGACCTTCAAAACAGTTTTCTTCCGCAAGACCAAGGCAGTAACCGCTGAGGGCGGATATTATGATATAGTGACCGTTTTCACGTCTTATTTTCCAGAGCTGGCTTCTTTCGTCATTATTGCTGTAAAGCTGGATATTTCTCTTGTTTTCGGAGAAATAAGCACCGTTATCGGGGTTATTGACATCGAGTGCAAGACCTGAGCTTTCTTCATAGATTTTATACCAGCCGTCGCCCTGATATTCTATGCGGAAATTTTCATATTTATCTTTTGAGACCTGAATATTTGATTCGTCCGCAAAATCTCCTCTTGTGCCGTCAGCATCGAGGAAGAAATAATTATTGCAGGCAGCCTGTATTCTGTAAACTCCGTCTTTCAAAGCTCTTTCCTCAGTTACGGGTACAAAGCAGAAACTCTGATTCTTTTCATTATTTTCCTCATATGTAGAAACATTCGTATCGGTAGCTATATTGCCGCCTTCTACATCGAGGAAGAAAGAATTACATTTTGACTGTAAAGTATAGCCGTTATCGGTTTTTCTTACAGACCAGAGCTGTGCATCACTGTTATTATCGCCCCATACCTGAACATTAGCACCGTTCATGAGTGCGCTGCCGTATACATCAAGGCACATATTTGTATTTTTCTGTTTTATCTTATAGAAACCGTTGTCCTGATATGAGAGAGTCCATATATCATAGGGAGAGGGAGCGAACTGGTTTTCGAGGCACATCTGAACGTTTTCGCCCTCATATGTTTCATTGTCCATCGGAGTATCAAGGTAATATTTCATATCGAGTGAACTATATATAATGTAGTCGCCTTCGGGAACAGTTTTTCCTGCTCCTTCTTCATCAGTCATCACATGACCTTCTTCGATATTGGGATTAGGTTTGGGGTCGGGAGTGGTATTTCCGCTTGAAATCAGTTCGATTATTTTATTGATAGTTTCCTGACCTACTTCACCGTCAACCAGAAGCCCGTTATCCTCCTGAAATTTCTTTACAGCCGAATCTGTTGCGCTTCCAAAATCGCCGTCAACGCCGTAGCTTCCCGTTGAGTATCCGAGGATATTATTAAGTGCATACTGAAGCCATTGTACATATATACCCTGACAGTCTTTCATAAGAATGGGGTAATCAACAGGCGGTCTTGGGAAAGGTATTTCGAGTTCGTCATCATTTTCGAGCGGTGCGCCGTCCTCATTATAGCGGAAAACGCCTGTCCAGCCGGCATAGAAGGGAGTTATGGAAATTTCGTCACCCAAATCTCCCGTAGCTGTTGAACGTTTTGGATAAGCTGCGGAGGGGGTATCGCTGTGCGCTCCCACTTCGAGACCGTCACCGATATACACTTCGGTGTGTTCCCACCGCCAGAGGATATCGCCTCTTTTAAGATTTGAAACATCTTTGAGGCTTGTCCACGGGATATATGAAAAACCCGCAGGTATGAGCAGGGCGTGCATATCATATGTACGGAAGGTAAAATCGCTTGTATGTATTCCTACTTTTTCAAGTGCATGATATACAAGTGAGGAACAGTCATAGTCAGGACCGTCTCTCTGAGCCTGACTGTAACCGTGAGTTTCGTCTGCGGTTATATCAAGAATCCATTCAACAGCTTCTTCGATTTTAGGGTCGAGAGCCTTTACTTTCGGTGCAGGAAAACTGCACATTGAAGCGGTCAGCACAATAGCCGTAATCGCTCCGACGCATCTTTTAAAAGTCAAAAAAACATCTCCTTATATAAAATTACACATAGTATATTTTATAGCATAGCCCTGAATATGTCAAGAAATATGTACACAAAGCGGATATTTTTTGTATAGTTGTATAAAGTATAATGATTTATGTTATATAAGATTATAAAAAATCCTTATTGCGTGGCATATTATTTAAATTTATTTATTCTTTCAAATTTAAGGCTTTCCATATCTTGTTTATTTTTTCTGAATATGCTGGGAGTAGTACCCATAACTGCATTGAAAGCCTTTGAAAACTTACTTCCGTTATCGTAGCCGCATTCTCCTGCAATATCAAGTACAGTGCGGTTGGTATCACGGAGAAGGGCGGCAGCCCTGAGCATTTTCTGGGAGCGTACAAAGGCATATACAGATGAGCCGTATACATTTCTGAAACTTTTTTTCAGGTGAGTGGGGGATACTCCGAAAATATCCGCAAGCTGTTCAATAGTGATATGTGTATTTATATTTTCGCATATATATGCACATATTTTTTTGGCAAGGCTTACCTGAGACTGAGTACAGCTTTGTTTTTCCATGACATTTTCAGACGGGTCAACGGTGCTTAAAAAGAGCAGGAGTTCCATGACTTTTATTTTCATATAGCCGTATTTAATATTTTCGGGGACGGTGTACAATTCCGAAAAAATATGTTCAATCCGCTGAGTTGAGCGGATAATGAATTTTTCATGTTCCGAGCAGAATTTGTTTAATATATCCGCAGGCATGGGAGCATCTTTTCCGAGTATGCAGGAAAGGCATTTTTTTGAAGAATCGGGGTTGACAAGGACAGATATTCCGTGATAGTTGCTTGTCGGGAAATATATTTCGTTGTCGGATATCTGTCTGCCTATGGACATATCTCCTGCGGAAAGGTAATAATATTGTTTTCCCGTATTCTGTTCAAGTCTTCCCTCACGGCAGTGGTCAATAACGAGGATATTATCTTCTGTTTTTTCTGAAAATCTGTAAGTCTGATTATGTATATTAGTATAAACTATTTTTATTCCCTCGAATACTTCATATTCGTTTGTATCTGTATATTCCGAAGAATTTCGGGGGAAAGACATATTTTCATTCAAAATAAATCCCTCCATAAGTTAGTATAATATAACTAAAATATCTAATAAAAAGGGGAAAAATATCCCCTTTTTAATTATTTCATATTTGCGTCTATTCCTGCGTGTTCGCAGAATTTCTGATATGCAGGTATTACCGAAGCGTTTCCGTTGTCAAGGAAAGAAATATCCGCAACAGTGCCGATATATTCTTCATCAACGAAAATATAGCATAATTTTTCATCTTTTTCAGTCGGGACAAGCTGAATTTTCCTGTCCTCGCCCGATGTAAGGTGATAAACGGCAGTAAATGCAGGGTCATTCAGTTCGGGCTTTGCATCTGTATCGACATCTGAGATATTTATATAGGCAAGCAGATTATAGAAAGTTTTGAAGAAACTGAGAATTTCCGCATCATTCAAATCAGCCTGATAGCCACGGCAGGTGACAATGCCTGTGCTGTTATCGACTGTAAATTCATCTGATGCATATTCGCAGTCAAATTCAAAGCCGTTTACAGAATACATTGAAGCACCCTCGATTACATCTGATATGAGGTCATACAGACTGTAATTTCTGAATATGGTATCTGAGCTGTAATATTTTTCCGTAAAGCCGTAGTTTTCAATATAAACGTTTACATAATCTGCGGAATCAGTATTTTTACTGCTGAAAAGTATTTTTTCCTCAGAGCCGTCTTTGCCTGTGAGTGTAAGGACTGAATCGGGCTTGTCAAGACCGTAGTCGGATTTTTTATCTGGGTCAATGGAGAGGATTTCCTGAGCCTCCATTCTTGTAAGGTTAGTGACAATAGCTTCGATTCTTGAACCGTCAAGGGTGAGCATACTGTATTCATCGGGAAGGTGCCAGATAGAATTTTCATCTTTTCTGAGGTCATAGACGATATCGCCGTCTTTTTCGAGTTTTATACCGTAAATGGTGAAATCTCCGTATGAAGTTATTTTGGGTGAAGCGATACTGAGTTTGTCTGCCATAAGTGAAACGGCTGAATCGTAGGATATGCCGTATATATTGGATTTTCCTTCTGCCATTGCATAGAAGTAGTCGCCTGTGGGACTTATATCGCCTATATATACAGTATAGTCATTGTTTCCGTCCGAGGCGGTAAGCGTATAGGGGTCATCAAGACCGTACATTTTTTTCTTGTCGTCAGTAATTTCCTCATAGTTTGCGTTTGCGGTCAGTGATGAAATATAGGTAGTTATGAGCTGTAATTTTGACTGGTTAAGCACAAAATTTCCGCTTGCCGATTCTGTAAGCGACCATGTATCGTCAGCGAGTTCGGCAACATATTTTCCGTCTGGGAAATTGAAGGTAATTTTGTTTATGCTTGCCGAATCGAGAGAAAAAATTACATTATCGTCAAGCATTTCCTGCTGTTTCTGTGATTCTCTGTCATTTTTATTTTTAACTGCGAGGAAAGCACCTGTTGAACCGCCTGCGGCAATTATAAGGGCAATAAGGGCAATAACAGGTTTTTTCATTATGCATATCTCCTTTTGAGCCATACTGCAACGCCTATCAAAGCAATAACTATCGGAGCAACTGTAAATATTCTGAGTACGGATTCAGCCTTTTCGGCACTGTCAAAGTGCATAGTATCGTATGAATTTGACTTGTTGCCTATACCCATGTCAACATCGCTGTCATAGAGCCATGTATTTGAGAAGAGGGCGAGGTTTCTTGTACCTGAAAGGTTATATGTTATGGGGTTGTTTACATCTGATGCTGAATTGCTGATAGCCTCGTCAGTACCTATAACAAAAAGTTTTGCACCGCTCTGCTTGTTATATGAATAATATCCGAAAACAAGGGGAGAATCCGATAAATATTCAGCTTCTTCCTGAGTATCGGAGTCACCGCCCATGGGGGTACTTTTTGAAGTATATACGGAACTGTCGGCGGACTGGGGGAGGTTTTCAATAACAGAAGCCTTTTCAATCATGGAGCTTTCGGAAGTAATTTCTTCAAAGCTCCTTGTATGTGATATTCCTGCATTTGCTACACCGTTTGAAACGACCTGATTTATGTCTGTTGTGAGGTCAACGGTACTTTCATCGAGCGGATTCGGATATGAAACACGGAAATAATTTTCGTCCTGTGTATTTTCGGCATTTCTGAGCTGATACTGTGCATTTGTCTCGGAAACGGAATTATAGTTCATAGTTATCTCAAATTTTTCGAGAATATACTCAATATTTTTGAATCTTCCCTTTGTATCGCAGGGAGGGAGGTACATTGAAACTGAGCCGCCGTTGTCGATATATTCGACAAGTTTATCCCTGTCGCTGTCGGGAATATCCTTTTCGGGGGCGGTGAGATAGAGTATGGAGGCATCTTCGGGGACTTTGTCCGCTTTTGAGAGGTCAAGTTCAGCAATCCGGTAGTTATCGGTTTTTATGGCAGAAGCGAAGTTTGAATAGTCATTTTCGAGGGTTTTGCTTCCGTAGCCCGAAAGGAAATATACAGTCGGGAGATTTCCCGTAGTGCAGGCATAAACCGCACCTGCAACGAGTTCTTCTCCTGCATATTCGAGGATACCGTTTGAATCCTGCTGGAAAAGCTTTCTGAAACCGATTTTTTTGGTAATTCCGTCACATACAACGAAGATATCACCGTCACTTATGCTGAAAACTCCGTCAGGGTCGAGGGAATCGGCAAGGTCTTTTTCCTTGTTGGGGTCAAAACAGGTGAGAGTTATATTGTCTCTTGATTCGAGTTCGGTGAGAGTATGGTAAAGCGGGAGATACTGCGGAACTTCCTCAACATATCTCATTTCCGAGAGGAAATATATATCAATGTGCTTGTCGGAGGCATCATCTAAAATCTGAGCGGTCTTTTCATTGAGCGTATATTTTCCTGAGGGAGTCATATCTATAACTTTGTCGTAGTAGCTTGTTATAAGGTTTATCGGAACGAATACCACAAGCACAAGCAGAGCGATAAGAAATGCGATACCGCCCGAAAGATTGAATTTTTTCTTCATTTTTAATTACCCCCTGTTCCAGCGTCTTTTTTCAATGGAGATATAATTCCATACAAGACATATTATAATAGCGGACAAGAAGAAAACAATATCCGAAATTCTTATGAATCCCTGTGAGAAATAGCTGAATCTCGGCTGTGCCGCAAAGGCATTGAGTGCAGACTGAAGTTTAGGGAACTGTGATATGAAAGCGGTCTGTGCAAAGTCATCGACAAAAAGGAATCCGAACATTATTATTTCGCCTATTATGGCGGCAATTATGGAGTTTTCGGTGAATGACGAAACAAGCATACCAATGGCGATATACATAGCACCCCAGAAGAAAAATCCTATGTATGCACATATTAGCTGACTGACGACAACCTGACCGTTAATGGCGGTTACTATCGGGAAAATAGCCGAGCCTGCCATCATAAAGAGGAACATTGTGATATTTGCGAAGAATTTTCCGAGGACTATCTGCCATACATTCAGTGGCGATGACATCAGCAGGACTTCCGTACCGAATTTTCTTTCATCTGAGAAAGTTCTCATAGTCATTATAGGCACAAGGAATATGAAGTAAAATATTACATTGTAGAATATTTCCGTGAATGAAAACTGGAATGAACTTGAATCCATATTTCCTATGCTTGTATTGAACATATAAGTAAAGAGAAACATGAAAAGTGCAGCCAGTGCATATGCAAAGGGCGTGAAGAAGAACGACTGGAGTTCTTTTTTATATACTGAAAACATTATTCATTGTCCTCCTCTGATTTTTCTGATTCATCGGGCATTTCGCTGAGAAGTTCTTCGAGGCTGTTTTTCTTGTCGGGAGCGTTTATAAGTTTTACGAAAACCTGTTCGAGGTCAGGTTTTTCGGAGAAGATTTCGCTTATCTGTATACCGTTTTTGATGAGTTCAGCCATTATATTGTTTTTAACCATGTCGGCATCACCGTCTGTAACGACAGTGAAAGCGAAGAAGTCATTTCCTTCCGCATCAATTGCGGAAATTTCCTTAACGCCGACAGTCATTTCAATAGAAGATGCAGCCTTAGTTTTAGAGCCTTTTATCTTGACATGGAGGACAGCGTTTCCGCTTACGGATTTTTCGAGGTTTTCGATTGTATCAATTGCCTTTATTACACCTTTGTTGATGATGACCACTCTGTCGCATACGGCACTTACTTCACTGAGGATATGGGAGCTGAAAATGACGGAATGTTCTTTTTTGAGGTCGATAATAATTTTTCGCACTTCTGCAAGCTGATTGGGGTCAAGACCGACAGTAGGTTCATCGAGAATGAGGAATTTAGGATTTCCAAGGAGAGCTTGAGCGAATCCGACACGCTGTTTATAACCTTTTGAGAGATTTTTTATAAGTTTGTCCTTTACGTCTGAAATTTTGAGAAGTTCGCAGACACGGTTTATTTCGTCACGTTTTTTTCCTGCGGGGACACGTTTTAGACCTGCACAGAAACTGAGGTATTCCCTGACACGCATATCGGGGTAGACGGGCGGTATTTCGGGGAGGTAGCCGAGATTTCTCTTGGCTTTTACGGGTTCTTTGGAGATATCGCTTCCGCAGATGTTTACAGTACCTGATGTCATAGGCAGAAAGCCTGCAATCATGTTCATAGTGGTGGATTTTCCCGCACCGTTCGGACCGAGGAAACCCAGAATCTCATTATCATTTATTGTAAAGCTTATATTGTTGACAGCACGGTTATTGCCGTAATATTTTGTAAGATTTTCAATAGTAACCATGAGTTTCTCCTTTCATAATACATTTAATAAGTTGGACGTTTTTATTATGCTATAATAATATGAACGCAATATTAATAAAATGTGTATAAATTGTTAATTCATACCCGCCTTATTTATTAATTGTATTGTAATGCTGTGTAGGATTTGTGAAAGAATATTGTGAAAGTAATGAATTTTGCCGTATAATATTAAATATTTTTATTCGTTAATTTAACGTTAATAAATAGTAATTTCCTATATCTTTTTGAATGGACAAAATATACAAAAACAATATCCCTTATGTGTGCATTGTACCAAAGTTTTTAGTTCAAAAAACTAAAAATCAATAAACTGTTGACAGAAATAAAAAATTGGACTATAATATTTCTTGAAAATAGTTTGAAGTTTGTGTGTCAGTTCTGTGCTGATATGCATTGAAGTATTTTCGTATACGTTTCCCTTTTCTGAGGGATTAAGAAATATTTCATCAAAATTTTACTGAGAGGGGTAAAAAATTATGATAAGCAAAAAGAACAAGGCTTTGGTTGCAGGTATTCTTTCTGCTGCAATGACAGCATCAGCAATGGTTCCTGCTTTTGCTTCTGCTGCCAACGAATATGCAACAGAAAACGGTGCTAACGAAAGCTACGCAAAAATGTTCGCTTCACTCTACGATGACGTTATCACTAACGGTCAGGATAATGGCTATCTCGCACCCGCTAACAACGGCGGAGATTCATTCGGTATTCCTTACCACTGCGTTGAGACTCTCTGTGTTGAAGCTCCTGACTACGGTCACGAGACAACTTCCGAGGCTATGTCCTATATCGCATGGATTACCGCTATGCACGATGTTCTCGCTGATAAGGGTATCATCGACGGCAGCACAGGCGACCTCCAGAAGGGCTGGAAAACTCTCGAAGCTATGATCCCCGGCTGGTCTGTAAATGCTTACGGCGCAAACAGCGTTGACTACCAGAGCATCTGGAAGCAGGACACTCTCAAGGCTGATACAGCTACTGAGGAAAAGGATCCTTCACTCTATCCTTCAAAGCAGAACGGCGTTAACGCTTATAACCCGCTTTACAACGACATGAAGAGTGCTTACGGCAGCGACAAGGGTTACTACCTCATGCACTGGCTCGCAGACGTTGATGACTGGTATGGCTTCGGCGGCGGCAACGGCAAGTTCACATTCATCAATACATTCCAGAGAGGTGAGGAGGAATCCTGTTTCGAGACAGTTCCCCAGCCTTGTATTGAAGAACTCAAATACGGTATGACTGATACTCAGGCTTGTGGTATCAAGGCTATCTTCAACGGTGTAGGCGCAGTTCCCGAGCAGTATGCTTTCACAAACGCTCCTGACGCTGAAGACCGTGCAATTCAGGCTATTTACTTTGCAAACAACTACGGACTCAACACAGGTGACCTTCCAGCCCTCGCAGGTAAAATGGGTGACCAGTGCCGTAACGATATGTTTGATAAATATTATAAGGCTATCGGCTGCCAGGATATCGGTTCAGAGTCCGCAGGTCTTGAATCACAGCACTTCCTCATGTCATGGTATACTTCATGGGGCGGAGCTTTGGAGACTTACTACGGCGGAAAGTATGACTGGGCATGGCAGATCGGCTGCTCACACTCACATCAGTTCTACCAGAACCCCCTCGCTGCTTATGCTCTCGCATATGATCCCGATATCAGCGCAGGCATGAAGACAGGCGCACAGGCTAAGAAAGACTATGAAAAGTCACTCCAGAGACAGATCGAATTCTACCTCTGGCTCCAGTCTGCTGACGGTCCTTTCGCAGGCGGTTGTACAAACTCCAAGAACGGTAAGTATGAGAAGTATGATGCAAGCGAAGCTAAGTTCTATGACATGGTTTATGTTGAACACCCTGTATATGCTGACCCCGGTTCAAACCACTGGATCGGTAACCAGGTATGGTCAATGCAGCGTCTTGCAGAACTTTACTACTATGTAAAGACAAACGGCGATGCAACAGGCGGCATGAAGTTCGGCGGTCTCTCACTCGAAGAAGCTCTCGAAACTCTCATCTCAAGATGGGTTGGCTGGTTCATCGAAAATACTAAGTTCGATTATACAACAGAAGACGGCACAACAATGGCTTATGCTATTCCTTCAAACCTCGACTGGTCAGGACAGCCTGCAAGCTGGGATGCTAATACAACTTACAATCCCGATGCTAACAGCGGTCTTACCTGCAAAATCACAGGTTACGGTCAGGGAGATATCGGTTGTGTATCTTCACTCTGTAATACTCTTATCTACTATGCAGCAGCTAACGGTATAACAGCAGACGTTGGTAACGGCAAGACAGCTCCTACCGACCTCGCAGGTCAGGGTCTCCTCCTCGCTAACAAGCTCATGACTGCTCAGTGGAATACAGCTCGTGACGAAATCGGTATCGCTTATGAAGACCACAACGGTTCACTCAAGAGAGTATTCGAGCAGGAAGTTTATATTCCTTCTGATTATAAGGGAACTATGCCCGACGGTTCACCTCTCGACGGCAGCACAAAGAATACATTCAGCTCTATCCGTAAGAGCTATGAGAGCGATGAAATGTATCAGGCTTGTAAGGCTGTTTACGATGCAACAGGCGAAACAAAGGATTACTACTACAAGCTCCACAGATTCTGGCATATGGGTGATGCTCTCATCACAACAGGTACTATGGCACTTCTCTATCCTGAGGTTCTTCCTTTCGGCGGAGATGAGCCGCCTACACTCCTCGGTGATGCTAACGTTGACGATAAGGTTACTATCTCTGATGCTGTTGCTATTCTCCAGCACCTTGCTAACTCAAATAAGTATGGTCTTAAAGAAGAAGGCAAGAACAGAGGTGACTGCGTTGACAGAGGTGACGGTATCACAGGTCAGGACGCAGCAGGTGTTCAGCTCGTTGATGCAAGCGTAATCAAGCAGACAGACTTCCCGATTACAGCTGACCAGTTAAGCTAATTTAATAATGTTCATTCAGCGGTTTCCGAACTTCGGTTCGGAGACCGTTTTTTTAGTCAAAACGCTTGCATTTTTTGGATTTGCGTGTTATAATAATATAATAGTATATTTATGCGTAAAATTAAATGAAAGCAGGCGATTATGTGCTTAAAAGTATGACAGGATACGGACGGGCGCAGAAAATTATAAACGGCAGGGATATCCTTGTCGAAATACGTTCCGTGAATCACCGCTATTATGAGTATTCTTCAAGAATACCAAGAGCATACAGCTATATCGACGAAAAACTGAAAGCACAGCTTAAAACAGGTATAACAAGAGGAAAAGTCGAGATTTCTGTCACAATAAATAATATCGAAAACAAGGATACCACAATAGCTATAAATAAAGCCGTCGCAGAAGGCTATATAAAAGCCCTCCGCAGTATATCCGAGGAGTTCAGACTCAGCGATGACCTCACTCTCTCAAAACTTATAAAACTTCCCGATATCTTCAATGTCCAGAAAACTCCCGACAACGAAGAACAGGTATGGAACGATATTTCTCAGGTCTCCTCCGAGGCACTCGAAAAATTTGTCTCCATGAGAGAAAAAGAAGGCGAAAAACTTAAAGAGGACGTTCTCTCAAAATCACAGCTTATACTCGCTATGGTCACAAAAGTTGAGGAGATTTCCCCGAAAACAGTCGAAAATTACAGAAACAGACTCTATCAGAAACTCTCCGAAATCCTCGAAAGCAAAAGCATCGACCAGCAGAGAATACTTACAGAAGCCGCTGTATTTGCCGAAAAAATAGCCGTCGATGAGGAAACTGTCCGCCTCAGAAGCCATGTCTCCCAGATGTGCGAAATGCTTGAACATGATGAGGCTGTCGGAAGAAAACTCGATTTCATCGTTCAGGAAATGAACCGTGAAGTAAATACAATAGGCTCAAAGGCTCAGGATATAAATATCACAAAAATCGTTGTCGATATGAAAGCTGAAATCGAAAAAATAAGAGAGCAGATACAGAATATTGAGTAGGTGAACTATGAAACTTATCAATATAGGCTATGGCAATATGGTCGCTGTCTCACGGATAGTCACAATAGTAAGTCCCGATTCAGCCCCCATAAAAAGAATCATTCAGGAGGCTAAGGACAGCGGACGTGCCATAGATGCCACTTACGGAAGAAAAACAAGAGCCGTCATCATCATGGACAGCGGTCATGTCGTGCTGTCCTCCCTGATAACGGAAACTCTCGCCGCACGAATCAATGGAGGTGCAGAAAATAATGAGTAAAGGAAAATTAATCGTGTTTTCCGCTCCGTCAGGCTGCGGAAAAGGTACTATGCTTGCGGAAATAACAAAGGATAAAAATTACCGCTGTTCAATATCCGCAACCACAAGAAGCCCTCGCCCCGAAGATAAAGAAGGCGTAACCTATTACTTTATCTCAAATGATGAGTTTGAAGAAAAAATCCAGAGGAGCGAATTTCTTGAATATGCAGGCTACTGCGACCATTACTACGGTACACTTCTCTCAGAGGTTGACCCCTACCTCGAAAAGGGTATAAACGTTATCCTCGAAATAGAAGTCGAAGGTGCTATGAAAGTAAAGGCAAAACGTCCCGATGCTCTCATGATATTCATAGCTCCGCCGTCAATAAATGAACTCCGCAGGAGACTCCACAAAAGAGGTACAGAGTCAGATGATGTAATTGAACAGCGTATAGAAAAAGCCGCAGGCGAAATAGCCGCATCAATAAAATATGATTATATAATCGTAAATGATGCCCTTGAAGACGCTGTTGAGGACTTTTTCCTCGTTATGTCAGCAGAAAAACTTAAAGCAGAAAATTCACACGAGCTTATCGGTGAAATTCTTGATAAAAAATAATTAAGAGGTGTTTTTATTATGCTCAGACCAGCAGTAAATCAGATAATTTCCAAAAACGAAAGTTGTTATTCCCTTGTAATAGCAGTCGCTAAAAGAGCAAGGGAAATCGCAGACGAACTCTACGAAAAGGGAGAAACCCTTGAAGAAAAACCCGTCAAAACCGCTGTCGAGGAACTCGCAAGCGGAAAATACAAGATAGTAAGCACTCTTGAATGAATTAACCGCACAGATTGCCGTCAGCGGAACAGCATATTCCTTTGATAAACTGTTCAGCTATTCGATACCCGAAAATATGCCCGTGAAATGCGGCTGCCGTGTGCTTGTGCCGTTCGGCAGGGGAAATACAAGGCGTATAGGCGTTGTTATGGGCATATCAGAGGGCAGCGGCAATCCGCTTAAACCAATAAATGACCTTATCGACAGAGAACCTGTAATATCTGATGAACTTCTTGAACTCGCATTATACCTGAGAGAGCATACATTCTGCACATATTTTGATGCGGTGAAAATCATGCTCCCTCCCGCTATGAGCGTAAAAGTAAAGGAAAATTTCACTCTTGTAAAAAAATTCAGAAATAATTCCGTGCTGTCAGCAGATGCATCTTCACTCCTTGAAAAATTAAAGTCGGCTGATGACAAGGAATTAAACGATAAAGCAGAGGATTTTATATCAGAGAACGGCAGGAAATTTATTGATGAACTTTGTGATGCAGGCGCACTGAAATCTGATAATATTTTCCGTCAGGCTGTCTCAGATGCAACTGTAAAAATGATAAGGCTTTCCGATGAATATTTATCTTCACCAGAAAATTTCAGCCTTACACCGAAACAAAAATCCGTTGTGGATTTTCTTGCTGAAAATGATGCCGTTTCCGTCAGTGAGGCGGCATATATGTGCGGCGTTACAGGTGCAGTCGTCAAAAGACTCTCCGAAAAAGGTGCGGCTGTTGAATATGAAATGGAAGTATTCCGAACTGTCGGAAACGACAATGGCGAAAGAATCAGCCCAGATGATATAATCCTGTCAGATGAACAGCAGAATGCATATGACAGAATATTTTCAAATGTTGAAAGTAAAACCCCGTCAGTTTTCCTCCTCCACGGTGTAACAGGCAGCGGAAAAACTTCCGTATTTGAAAAATTGATTGCAGATACCATAAAACTCGGCAGAAAAGCTATGCTGCTGATTCCCGAAATAGGACTCACTCCGCAGGTTTTAGACCGTTTCAGGCTTCTTTTCGGTGATAAGGTCGCAGTCATTCACAGCGGACTTTCACTCGGTCAGCGTCTTGATGAATACAAACGCATAAAGAACGGCATTGCCGATATAGTTATCGGAACAAGAAGTTCGATTTTTGCACCGCTTTCGGATATAGGAATAATTATTATTGACGAGGAAGGCGAACGCTCCTATAAATCAGAACGTTCCCCAAGATATATTACCTGCGATATAGCAAAGCAGAGATGTAAAAAACATAAATGCGTGCTTGTCCTCGCATCTGCCACTCCGTCAATAGAAAGTTATTACCTCGCTGAAAAGAAAATCTATAACCTTATAGAAATGAAAAACCGCTACGGCAATAATCCCCTCCCCGAAGTTGCTGTCATTGATATGAATATCGAACGTGAGGAGGGTAATCCTACGGAGTTCAGCCGTTTTCTTGTCGATGAAATTCAGGAAAACTTCCGAAACGGTGAACAGACTATTCTTCTCCTTAACAGACGGGGATACCATACAATAATAAGCTGCTGCGAATGTTATCAGCCTGTATACTGCCCGAACTGTTCAGTACCGCTGACATACCACAAGAAGAATAACAGGCTTATGTGCCATTACTGCGGATATTCAGGCGATAAGGTGCAGAAATGCCCCGTATGCGGTTCAAAAAAACTGAAAAGTATGGGATTCGGTACGCAGAAACTTGAGGAAGAACTGAATATGTATTTTCCGCAGGCGAAAATTCTGCGTATGGACGCTGATACCACATTTTCAAGATATTCCTATGAAAAAGGATTCAACGCTTTCAGAAACGGTGAATATGATATAATGATAGGTACTCAGATGATAGGCAAGGGTCTTGATTTCCCGAATGTAACGCTTGTGGGAGTGCTTTCTGTTGACAGGGCACTGTATGCAGGAGATTTCCGAAGCTATGAGAGGACTTTTTCCCTCATAACGCAGGTTGTCGGCAGAAGCGGCAGAGGCGACAGAAAAGGCAGGGCTGTATTGCAGACCTTTATCCCTGACCATTATGTTATGGAACTTGCCGCACAGCAGGACTATGAAGGCTTTTACAACGAGGAAATAACTATAAGGCGTGAACTTATATTTCCGCCTGTCTGCGATATGTGCATACTGTGCTTTTCAGGAACTGATGACAGTGCCGTTGAAAAAGGCGCATATGCAGTATTGTCTCTGATGAATACAAAATTGAAACAGTTACAGCCTAAAACACCTGTCAGAGTTTTAGGACCTGTAAAATGTTCATATGGAAAAATAAACGGAAAATTCCGTTACAGGATAATTGTGAAATGCAAGAATACCCCCGAAATAAGAGGGTTTATATGCGATATTCTCACACAGGGCGCAAAACTTAAAGAGATGCATAAAATTTCTCTTTACGCTGATATTAACGGCGATGTGGGAGTATAATATAGAAAGGATAATTCAGATGGCATTAAGAAAAATTTTAACAGATAAAGACGAAACATTACACAAAGTATGCAGACCTGTCGAAAAATTTGACGAAAGACTTGCCACTCTTCTCGATGATATGCATGAGACACTTGACAAGGCTCAGGGTCTCGGTCTTGCCGCACCACAGGTGGGAATTTGCAGAAGAATTTTCATAATGCACCTCGAAGAAGGCAGTTTTGAAGTCATAAATCCCGAAGTATCAAAAAGAGAGGGCAAACAGAGAGTTCAGGAAGGCTGCCTTTCATGCCCTGATGTATGGGGATATGTCACCCGTCCCATGAGCGTCCACTTAAAGGCTCAGGACAGAAACGGAAACTGGTTTGAAATGGATTTCACAGGACTCGGCGCACAGTGCGTATGTCATGAAAATGACCACCTTGACGGTCATGTGTTTACTGAAATTGTAGAGGAATTTTTCGTTCCTGAGGAGGGCTGAAAATGAAAATAGTTTTCATGGGAAGTCCCGAATTTTCAGTACCATGCCTTAAAGTCCTCGCCGAAAGCAGTCACGAAATCGCAGCAGTATTCACTCAGCCCGACAAGCCCAGAGGCAGAAGAGGAAATCAGCTCGTCCCGACTGCCGTAAAATCTGCGGCTCTTGAATACGGCTTTAAGGTATATCAGCCGATTTCTCTGAAAAAAGGCGATGATGCCGAAAATTCAATGAAAATTCTTAAAGATATTTCCCCTGATTTGATAGTCGTGACAGCATATGGTCAGATACTCCCGAAAGAAATTCTTGAACTGCCACGATACGGCTGTATAAATATCCATGCTTCACTTCTGCCGAAATACAGAGGCGCAGCCCCAATAAACTGGGTTATCCTCAACGGCGAAAATGAAACAGGCGTTACTTCAATGCAGATGTCAGAAGGTCTTGATACGGGAGATATGCTGATTAAAAAATCTACCCCCATAGACAAAAACGAAACCTATGAGGAACTCTATGCAAGACTTTCCGTAATGGGCGGGGAAGTCCTCAGAGAAACACTCGATGCCATCGAAAACAATACCCTCACCCCCGAAAAACAAAACGATGAACTTTCATGCTATTCCCCCATGATAAAAAAGGAAATGTCTGCACTCGATTTTACTAAATCAGCTCAGGAAGTCCATAATATTATAAGAGGCGTGACGGGATTCACTATCCTTGACGGAAAAAGAATCAAAATATTCCGCAGTGAAGTTTCTGACATAAGCGGAGAAACAGGTACAGTTTCAGATGAGAAAAAATTTGCAGTCGCCTGCGGTGACGGAAAATCCGTAGTTTTCACGGAAGTTCAGCCCGAAGGCAAAAAACGTATGAAAACTGATGATTTCCTCAGAGGAAAAAAATTAACAAAAGGTGAAAAGCTCGGATAAAGGAGGATAATATGGATATTCTGCTTCTTATTCTTATAATAGTTCTTCCCATAATAGCATCATTGAATGTTAAAAGCACATTCAGAGAGTATTCAAAGGTACAGAGTTCAGGAGGCATGACCGCTGAACAGGTCGCAAGAAGAATCCTAGACAGCAATGGTCTCTATGACGTGAATATCGAACGTGTGGGCGGTGAACTTACAGACCATTATGACCCACGCACCAATACAGTGAGACTTTCCGAATCAGTATACGGAAAATCAAGTATAGCCGCTATCGGAGTGGCTGCCCATGAATGCGGTCATGTTTGTCAGCATTCCGAAAATTATCTGCCTATTTTAATCAGGAGCAAACTTGTCCCTGTGACGAATATCTGCTCCATGTTATGGTACTGGGTCTTTCTTGCGGGAGTATTTTTCTTCAATTCATTCCCTCAGCTTGCGTATGCAGGTATAATTATGTTCGGTGCGGTAGTTGTTTTTCAGATAGTAACGCTCCCCACGGAATTTAATGCGAGCAACAGAGCATTGAAAACGCTTGAAAACGAATGTATTCTCAACATTACCGAAATCCCTGCCGCACAGAAAGTATTAAGGGCTGCGGCTATGACATATGTTACTTCGCTTGTTGCATCAATATTACAGCTTCTGAGACTTTTATTATCGGTGAAAAGAAGATGAAAAGCGCAAGACATATAACAATTGAACTTCTCGAAAAAACGTTCATATACAAAAGCTATTCGCATATCGTTCTCAGTCATACCATGACAGTTGAAAAACTTGATTATCAGGACTGGAAATTCTGTTCGGCATTATACTGCGGAGTTGTTGAGAGGAAAATCACGCTTGACCATATAATCAGCGGACTTTCCTCACGTCCGCTTGAAAAGCTTGACAGCGTAGTCCTCAATATACTCAGGACAGGTATATATCAGATATTGTATATGGACAGCGTGCCTGACAGCGCAGCCGTCAATGAAAGCGTGAAACTCGCAAAAGAATTTAAAAAGTCAAGCGCATCAGGTATGATAAATGCCGTGCTGAGAAATTTTATCCGCAGAGACAAGAAATATGAAATTCCCAAAGATAAGATAAATCAGATGTCGCTTGAATATTCCGCACCTGTATGGCTTGTCAGAAGCCTTACGGAAGATTACGGCATTGAACTTGCGGAGAGTCTCCTGTCGGATTCTATCGGTGAACCGCCTTTCTATATAAGGCTAAATAACCTCGCAGTCACGGAAGATAAATTTATAAAATCATGGGAAGGCAGATTTGATTTTGAAAAATCTGAAATTATTCCGTATTGCTATAAGGTAACGGGAAAAGGTTTCATAAATGTTGAAAACAGCGATATGTTCGATATGGGCTGGTTTCATGTTCAGGATATGGCTTCACAGCTCTGCTGTCTCGCCCTGAATCCTGCTGAAAACGATACAGTCCTCGATATCTGCGCCGCCCCCGGCGGAAAAACCTTCACTATGGCGGAAATGATGAACAACAAGGGGAAAATTTATTCCTTTGATTTGCATGAACACCGTGTAAAACTCATAAATCAAGGAATAAAAGCACTTGGACTCAATAATATTTCCGCACAGGTCGGAGATGCAACAGTATTCAATCCCGAAATCCCGAAGTGTACAAAAATATTGTGTGATGTACCCTGTTCAGGATTCGGTGCAATAAGACGCAAACCAGAAATAAAATACAAAAATCCCGATGATTTTGAAAATCTCCCCGAAATTCAGTACAGTATTGCGGAAAATGCCCTCAGATACCTCGCTGACGGCGGAGAAATGATTTATTCAACCTGTACACTCAGAAAAGCCGAAAATAATAAGGTGGTCGAAAAATTACTCGCAAATCACCCCGAAATCGAACTTGTGAAACTCCCCGAACCACTCGGCGGAAAGTTTGACGGCATGGCAAGCATTTTCCCCGTGCATTTCGGAAGCGACGGCTTTTTTATCGCCAAGATGAGAAAAAAAGGACGGTGAACTGTTGGATAAAATTGATATACTCAGCCTCGGTCTTGATGAGATTGAAAAAATTTTAACAGACCTCGGAGAGAAAAAATTCAGGGCAAAACAAATATTTCAGTGGCTTCATGTGAAAAGAGTCTTTGATTTCGATAAAATGACTGATATATCTGTCCAATTGAGAACCGCTCTGAAAGAAAAATTTTGTGTAAATGGACTATTTATGCAGAAAAAGCTTGAATCTCATATGGATAATACTGTAAAATATCTTTATAGGCTCAATGACGGTAATTTTGTCGAAACTGTCCTCATGGAATACAACTACGGTTACAGCATATGTGTCTCAACTCAGGTGGGCTGTAAAATGGGCTGTAACTTTTGCGCCTCAACTATCGCAGGCTATGTAAGAAACCTGAATCCGTCTGAAATACTTATGCAGATATACAATACCGAATCAGACAGAAATATAAGAGTATCGGGTATCGTCCTCATGGGCATAGGCGAACCCCTCGACAATTATGACAATGTTCTCAAATTTCTGAAACTCGTTTCGGATAAAAACGGAAATAACCTCAGCCTGCGCCATGTATCGCTTTCAACCTGCGGAATTGTACCGAAAATATATGAACTCGCAGAACTCAGACTTGGTCTTACGCTTTCGGTATCGCTCCACAGCGCAGATGATAAACGCAGAAGCGAAATAATGCCCGTGAACAGAAAATACCATATCCCTGAATTAATCAGGGCTTGCAGAGATTATACAGAAAAAACAGGCAGACGCATTACCTTTGAATATGCCGTCATAGATGACGTCAATTCATCGGAAAAAGATGCGGATAAGCTTTCAGCCCTCATAAGAGGTATGAACTGCCATGTAAACCTTATTCCCGTCAATAAGGTGAAAGAAAGAAATTATCGTACAACAAGAGCAAAAGCCGCAGATTTTGCAAAGTATCTCGCCGAAAGAGGTATAAACGCTACCGTCAGAAGAACCCTCGGAAGCGATATAGAAGCCGCCTGCGGTCAGCTCAGATGTGACGCAGATAAAGAAAATTCAGGAAACGGAGGTGCGGATAAGTGAGATTCAGATCGGGTACGGATATTGGTCTGAGACGTGAGGAGAATCAGGATTCAGTAAGATGTGAGTATTTCGGAAATAATGTCCTCGCTGTCGTTTGTGACGGTATGGGAGGAGAATGTGCGGGAAAAGAAGCAAGTACCATTGCTATGGAAGAATTTTTCCAGAGATTTTCCGCAGGATATAACGAGAATATTGATGACGAAGAACTGCGTAAGCTCCTCGTATCATCAGTATCAGCCGCAAATTCTGTCATATATGAAAGAGCAAGAATGAACTATCAGAATTTCGGAATGGGTACTACCTGCGTGGCTGCATTTGTAACGGATAAATCAGCATTTGTCGCAAATGTGGGCGACAGCAGAGCTTACCTTATAACGGACAGCGGTCTGCATCAGATTACTACCGACCACAATGTTGCAACTCTGCTCTATGAACAGGGCAAAATAACCGAGGAGGAAAGAGACTGCCACCCGCAGAAAAATATGCTCATCAGGGCAGTAGGCGTTGAAAAAACAGTGCTTACAGATACATTTATCCTCGATTATGAAAACAAGATAAGTCTCCTGCTTTGTTCCGACGGTCTTTCGGGATATTGCAGCGATGATGAAATATATAATGTTATTACCAATACAGCCTTTGACGATGTTGTGCAGGAACTTATAAACCTTTCACTGAGCAAGGGCGGACGTGACAACGTATCTGTTGCGGTAATTTCTGATTAATACAAAGGAAGGAAATAAGTATGGACAAGGACAAGAACATTGGCAAGAAACTTGACGGCAGGTACGAAATAACCGAGCTTATAGGCATAGGCGGTATGGCTAAGGTCTATAAGGGCGTTGATGTTATTGATAACAAAACCGTCGCAATCAAAATTCTCAAAAAGGAATTTTCCGAAAATGAGGAATTTCTCAGAAGATTCAGAACCGAATCAAAGGCAATAGCCGTACTCTCACACCCCAATATAGTAAAAGTGTTCGATGTGGGATTCTCCGACAAAATACAGTACATCGTAATGGAATATATCGACGGTATCACCCTCAAAGAGTATATCGAGGAGGAGAAAGTCCTTACATGGAAGGATACCCTCCACTTCATTATTCAGATACTCCGTGCATTACAGCACGCCCACGATAAGGGAATCGTCCACCGTGATATAAAACCGCAGAATATAATGCTCTTTACAGACGGCACTATAAAAGTCATGGACTTCGGTATCGCCAAGTTCGCAAGCGAAGCAGGAAAAACAGCTACCGATCAGGCTATCGGAAGCGTCCACTATATAAGCCCCGAACAGGCAAGCGGTGAGCCTACCGACGCAAAAAGCGATATATATTCCGTAGGTGCTATGATGTACGAGATGCTTACGGGCAAAAAGCCTTTCGACAGCGATAACCCCGTAACTATCGCCGTTATGCATATGCACGATATTCCCGAAAGACCAAGAGCCGTCAACCCCGATATTCCCGACGGTCTTGAAGAAATAGTTCTTAGAGCTATGGAAAAGAAACCTGAGGACAGATACCAGACAACTGCCGAAATGATTTCCGACCTCGAAAAGTTCAAGTCAAATCCCGAACTTACCTTCAATTATTATCAGGAAGAAGATGACGGTCAGAGCAGTACACGCTATTTCGATACATCTGCAAATATCAGAGCCGCTCAGGAGGCAGAAGCCGCACAGCTTCAGCAGCAGCAGCCCATTTATGCAGGCGCACCCGTTCAGGGCTACGCAGACCCCCAGCAGCAGCCCTATCCGCCCCAGCAGCCTCAGGGATACGGAGATATCTATAACAATGAAGGATACTATGAACCCGATGAAGCAGGCGAGGAAGAAGAGGAAGAAGAGGAAGAACGCTCCTCACTCGTTGTTCCCGTACTCACAGCAGTAGTCGTTGTAGTTATCATAGTTGCAGTTATATTTATAGCTACCCTCCTCAGCGGTCTGCTCAAAAACAATAGCGATAAAAATGACTATACAATGCCCGATTTCGTAGGCATGGACTTCAACGATGCAGTTTCACAGTACGGAAACAGCATACAGTTTCAGGAGGACGGCGCAGAATATAACGAATATGACGCAGGTATAATCATCTCTCAGGACATCGCAGCAGGTACAGAGTTCAAAAAGGGCGATATCCTCAAAGTAAAAATAAGTAAGGGTATGGAAACTGTTGAAGTCCCCAAACTCGCAAATATGAATCAGGAACTCGCAAAAGACCAGCTCCGCCAGAGAGGTCTTGAATGTGAAGTCAAAAATGCTTCAAGCTCCGAAATAGAAAAAGGCTATGTAATACGAACTGAACCAAGTGAGGGTACAGAAGTCCATAAGGGTCAGACTATCCTCCTCTATGTAAGTATGGGTCTTGAAGCAGGTCAGGTAAGCGTTGACGAATATATCGGTCTTGATGCAGAAGATGCCGTTGCACTTGCTGAATACAAGGGTCTTAAACCAAGCACTGAATCAGTTGCATCTTATGAGGACGAAGGCAAGGTCGTAGGTCAGAGCATTGAAAAAGGCGAAAAAGTCGATATGGGTTCAGAAATCGTATTTCAGGTAAGTAACGGTCAGAATCCTGATGGTCAGATAACCTATGCTGTAAACTTCCCCGCAGAAGCTAACGGACGTTTCGTTATCGACTTTATGCTCAAAGGCGAGGACGGCGAAGTAAGTACAGATACAACTCCCAATATCCTCTGCCCCGAAATGTCAACTATCAGCCATGATGTAAAGGGTTCAGGCGAAAAGGAATATGTAACTGTAATGCTTACCAACCTCAATACAAACGTAAGAGCTACTATCGGAACTTATTACTTCAACTTTGCCGAGGGTACTATCACAACAGAAACCGAGGACGTATGGGCAGCATTCGACCAGGTTGAAGGATTCCCGAAAGCTACCGAAAATAAGGAAGAAGAACAGCAGCAGCAGGAAGAACAGCCTCAGGAACAGCCTCAGGAACAGCCTCAGGAACAGCCTCAGGAAGAACCTCAGCAGCCGCTTACGGAAGCTCCCACAGAATATATCTATCAGCCGGGTATCAACGGCGAATGGGACCCTGTTGACGGTCATTGGAGAGAATATCAGCCTGGTGTAAACGGTTACGTTGATGCCGTAACAGGTCTCTGGGTATGGTATTGATGAATACCGAAAATAACTGCGGTATAATAATAAAATGCCTCGGGGGTCTCTATACCGTAGAGACCCCTGACGGTTTATATGAGTGCAAGGCAAGAGGAGTTTTCCGCAGTAAAGGCATAAGCCCATGCACAGGCGACAAAGTTCAGATTAAAGAAAATGTTATATATGACGTATTTCCGAGGAAAAACCATATAATAAGACCTCCGCTTGCAAACCTTGACCTGCTTGTATTTGTAGTGTCTACGGTAAGCCCTGCACCGAATTTTCTTCTCATTGACAAATTTATCGCAGTTGCAGAATATAAGGGAATAACCCCCGCTGTCGTCATCACTAAAACAGACCTCGGCGAAAGTACCGAAATCAGAAAAATATACAGCAGTATAGGAATAGATGTCATTGAAGTCGATTACAATGACGAAAATACAATAGATGCCGTCAGAAATCTCATCAAAGGAAAAATCAGCGCATTTACAGGAAATTCAGGTGCGGGAAAATCCACACTTTTGAATGCCGTTGATTCATCGCTGAATATCCCGACAGGCGAAATAAGCCGTAAACTCGGCAGAGGAAGGCATACCACACGCCATGCCGAACTCTATAAACTCGCTGAGGGCGGATATATCGCAGATACCCCCGGATTTTCAACCTTTGAGACAAACAGATATGATATAATCCGCAAGGAGGAAATTGCAGGCTGTTTCAGGGAGTTTTCCTCCGTTGAGGGAGAATGTCGTTTCCGTGACTGCGCCCATATCTGCGAAAAAGGCTGCGTTATCCTTGATGCCGTCAGAAGGGGCGAAATATCCGAAAGCCGTCATGCAAGCTACTGCACTATGTATGACGAGGCAAAAAAGCTGAAGGAGTGGGAAATCAAATGAAATACTGTGTTATACTTGCAGGCGGAGATGCAGGGAATATCAAAAAATTAGCCGTTGAAAACTTCCGCAGGAACGGAATAATTATAGCCGCTGACAGAGGCTATAAACTCGCAGAGGAACTTGAAATAATCCCCGATGTGTTTGTAGGCGATTTCGATTCATTTGACGGTGATATCCCCGAAAGTGTCGAAGTTCACCGCAGTAAACCCGAAAAAGATGATACCGATACAATGCTCGCTGTAAAGCTTGCAATAGAAAAAGGCTGTACAAATATACTTCTCCTCGGCGGAATGGGCGGAAGATTCGACCATACTTTTGCAAATATACAGACTCTTGTGTATGCGTGCGAAAACGGCTGCCGTATGTCAATGTGTGACAACGGAAATTTTGTCACCGCCCTCGGAAAAGGTGTGCATAATTTTACTGCATCTGAAAGCGGATATTTTTCACTTTTTGCCGTAAGTGACGAACTTGACATAGAATATATGCGTGGCACTAAATATCCGCTCGAAAATTATACCCTGAAAAACAGTTTTCCGCTCGGTGTAAGCAACGAAATAACAGACGGAAAAGCCGTTATTTCCATACGCTCAGGAAAAGCCCTCCTCATATGGTCTGAAAAGTAACCAAAAAACCCCTGCTGAATATAATGTACTATAACAGCAAGGGAGGGATACATATGAAAATAGTCGTGATAAAAAGTCCTAAGATACTTTCAGGCATACTGAGGGCGATTTTCGGAATAAAAAAAGAAAATCAGGAGCAATAAACCAAAGAGCTGTCATTGTGACAGCTCTTTTTTGAATATCCTGCAAAACAGCCTGTATATAAGGACAGATATTATAATTCCCGTACAACTGCCGCAAGTATCTATGATAATATCAGTAAATTTCCCTGAACGCCCTGATATAAAAAGCTGATGCATTTCGTCGGAGCAGGCATAGAGAAAACATAAATCAAGCGAGATTACAGAATTTAAGCTTAAAAATTTCCCCTTGCCCATGGAAAGACCTATAAAGAATCCGAGGAGTGCATATATGCTGAAATGGGCGCATTTGCGTACAATATGAGTGGCGGTGTTCATTATTTCCTTCTGTTCAGCCCATGTATGCCATTCAAGGTCGGGGACGAATATCGAAACAAGATATTTCGTTATACCTCCGCTTGTGAGAGATGACTGTGATGAATTTTCGCTTGAAAAACAAAAGATTATAACCATGACTGCCAGCGCAAGAAGAATGAATATTTTTCGCATTACCGAAATATTTCTGAAATAACCTGCCATGTGAATCCCCTTTTTTAATTATAATTTTAATATTTTCTTATATTCAGTCAATACTGTAATTATAACATATATATTCAGATTTGTAAAGTGTTGAAAAACTGTAACCAAATAGTAACCAAATAACCGAAAAAATTTTAAAAACATCTTGTATTATTACTTTAAAAATGATATAATAGATTCATGCGGACTTAAAACCTGTATTTATTTCGGAGGTAGAAATGAAAAGTTTTTTTGCAAATATATGGACAAAAAGAGTTTTTGCACTGCTCAGCCTGCTGTATACATTTATAGTCGGCTCTCTCTGCTATTATTCTGTATTCTATAAGATACATATTCCCTCACGGGTGAATCTTATGATTATCGCAATTGTAGTATCAGTCCTTGCCCTTGTCAATATGCTCTATACAAGGCACCAGATTATTACACGAATATGCAGTTTCCTGATATTGCCGCTCATGCTGCCCGTGGTGCTTCTGTATTTCGGTGAGTGGGAAATGATAATCCCCATAATCGTCACGGGTGTAATAATCCTGTTGCTTTCGGGTGCGGGAGAAGGTGCTAAAACGGCATTCGGTACAATAATACTGCTTTTGTATATATTCGGTGCGCTCGGATATTTTCTGTTTACATCGTTCTTTGTATCATCAGCAGTACAGCATGAAGTCGAAAGCGGTGTTTCTCCCACAGGGCTTTACAGATACAGAGTTGTGAATACCGAAGATACTTCAAACGGAAGTACAGCCGTATACGTTGAACCGAACTATGCAGATGTTGTATATCCCTTCGCTACTTTCACACTCAAAAATATGGAACGGATTGTATATCAGGAAAGACCTATATGCGAAAATATAGATATCCAGTGGACTACAATGTCAAGAAGTGATATAACCAAACAGCTTGACGATATTTCCGACAATATCGCCATACACCCCAGTGACGAAAATCTTGCTAAGTTCGGTCATACATTCAATGACAGACTCCAGCTTTCGGATATAGAAACAGAAGATAAATTCAAACTCGGTCTTACAGCCTCAGATGTTGACCCCATACCGCTGAGTACCCTCACAGACGAACAGCTCGCAATTTTCAACATTGCAAGAGATTCCATGGGAGACTACTATATCAAAGAACCGACAGAGAAAACCCTTGAGGAATATCCCCTCGCAGACGGCGAAAAACTCTACCTTAAAGATATGAGTACAGAGTGGCTCAGTAATTTCTATATCACTCTTAAAAATTCCATGCTTCTGAGTGAACTTTCCGACAGCGACCTTGCTGACCTCGGAGTTTCGGAATCAGGCGATGTAATGCTGTATAACGGAAAAATCTGTTTCAGATACTATGTTGCAGAACTTGAAAACTATTTCGATGTTACATCAAGAAAACTCTCCACTGACCTCCTCGAAACATGATGATTAAAAAAGGAACTGACATTCAGTTCCTTTTTGTTTTATAAATTTTATATTATTTAATGCGGATATGATTAATTTTTGTTATTTATGCTTGACCGAATAAGTTTTATATGTTATAATTAGCTTGTGAGTTTTAGAAATAAGCCTTGAAAAGGTTTATATATAATTAATAACTTAGGAGGTTATTATGAGCGAATTTTTTGAAAAAATCGGAAAAATCCAGTACGAAGGAAAGAACTCCTCCAACCCTCTGGCGTTCAAGTACTACAACCCCGATGAGGTAATCGGCGGTAAAACTATGAAGGAACAGCTTAAATTTGCGCTTTCATGGTGGCACACAATGGGCGGTGACGGCACTGATATGTTCGGCGTAGGCACTGCCGACAAGACATGGGGACAGTCCGACCCTGTCGCAAGAGCAAAGGCAAAAGTCGATGCCGCTTTCGAGATAATGGACAAGCTTTCAATTGAGTATTTCTGTTTCCATGACCGTGACCTCTCTCCCGAATATGGAAATCTCGCAGAAACTAATGCAAAACTTGACGAAATCACCGACTACATCGCACAGAAACAAAAGGAAACAGGTATGAAATGCCTCTGGGGTACTGCAAAATGCTTTGACCACCCTCGTTATATGCACGGTGCAGGTACATCTCCCTCCGCAGATGTTTTCGCATACGCTGCCGCACAGATTAAAAAAGCTATCGAAGCTACTGTAAAACTTGGCGGAAACGGCTATGTATTCTGGGGAGGTCGTGAAGGCTATGAAACTCTCCTCAATACAGATATGGGTCTTGAACTCGACAATATGGCACGCCTTATGAAAATGGCTGTCAAGTATGCCCGTTCAATAGGCTATACGGGCGACTTCTATATCGAACCAAAACCCAAAGAGCCTACAAAACATCAGTACGATTTCGATACCGCAACCGTTCTCGGATTCCTCAGAAAATACGGTCTTGAAAAGGATTTCAAGATGAATATTGAGGCTAACCATGCAACTCTTGCACAGCATACTTTCCAGCATGAACTCAGAGTTGCAAGGGATAACGGATTTTTCGGTTCAATTGACGCAAATCAGGGCGACCCGCTTCTCGGCTGGGATACTGACCAGTTCCCGACAAATATCTATGATGCGGCACTTTGTATGTATGAAGTCCTTAAAGCAGGCGGATTCACCAACGGCGGACTTAATTTCGATTCAAAGGCAAGACGTGGCTCATATACTCCCGAAGATATTTTTTACAGCTATATCGCAGGTATGGATACATTTGCACTCGGTTTGAGAATCGCTCAGAAAATGATTGATGACGGAAGAATTGACAATTTCGTTGCCGAGAGGTATTCTTCATGGAATACAGGCATAGGCAAGGATATTATTGACGGAAAAGTCGGATTTGAGGAACTTGAAAAATATGCCCTCGAAAAAGGTGAGGTTACTGATTCACTTTCAAGCGGCAGACAGGAAATGCTTGAATCTATAATAAATAATATCATGTTCAGCCTTTAATTTTTTCAGACGTTCGGAATGTCTCTGAATGGAGATGTTCCGAATGTTTTTATAGTGGGGTGGGGATTTGAATAAAACATTTACTGTAATACACAGGATATTGTTTTCCCTGAATATATTAATACTTCTTGGGAGTCTTGTATTTTATCTTACAAAATGGAACAGTCTGCCCGAAGAAATAGGTATGCATTTTTCTTCTGACGGACAGTTTGACGTTGTTGCCTCGAAATTTTACGGCTTTTATCCGCATATAGTGAGCGGTATAATGCTGACAATAGTTACTGTTGCAAATCATTTCATATTAAAAGTGAAAACAGGTCTTAAACTTACGGAGCAGGGCGAAAAGATTTTCAGGACTGAAATGTGTATGGCACTGGATTTTTTCGGAATGTTCTGGTGTACATTTTTTGCTGTATGGTCATATTCGGTATCGTTGCAGATACCGCTTGATATTGATTTGCAGATGAATTTTGCAAAAATATTCCTTGCTGTTATTTTTGTCATAAATTTATGCGGAACTGTTCTGCGGAGAAAGCATAAAATCAAAACCAAAAAGAAAGAAAAGAATCCGCAGGCTTTTCACAGGTTAAGCCGAATTATCACATATATGATAACGGCAGGCGAGGCATTTATACTTTTCTGGTGCTGGGACAGATTTCCTTCAGATGATGAACTCTATTTCGATGAGAACTATTATGGGCTTGCATATTTTGCAAATCTTGACAGATACCTTGACAAGCATTATCTGCTGATACCGCAGGCAGTACTTTTTGTTATTCTTGCGGTTATCGAAATCATATCGGTAAAGGCTGTAAAATCAGACAGGAAGGCACTTGTTTCCCTTACGGATAAATCAAGGCTTACAGTCGGGATATTTTTCTTCTGGTGGAATTTTACACTTCAAAGCGGAATGAAAACAGGCGTTATATCAGTAAGTCTTTTTGTAACTCTAAATATAATATATTTCGTGTTATATTTCAGGGAACACAGTCATAAGGAGGAATTTCAATGAAAGTAATCATAATAAACGGAAGCCCAAGACATGACGGAAATACATCTCTTGCGGTCAATGAGATTGTAAAGATATTCAGCGAACAGGAGATAGAGACAGAAGTCTGTCAGATAGGCGGTAAAAATATAAGAGGCTGTATAGCCTGCAATAAGTGTGCGGAAATCGGAAAATGCGTATTCAGTGATGAAGTGAATGAAATTGCTGAAAAATTTGAAAAGGCTGACGGTCTTATCGTGGCATCACCCGTATATTATGCATCTGCGAACGGTACAATAATTTCATTTCTCGACAGATTATTTTACAGTACATCTTTCGACAAGACTATGAAAGTCGGTGCAAGTATAGCAGTTGCAAGGCGTGGGGGCTGTTCGTCTACCTTTGATGAACTGAACAAATATTTCACAATCTGCGGTATGCCTGTTGCATCAAGTCAGTACTGGAACAGCGTACACGGCAGAAACAAGGGCGAGGCTGAACAAGATGCAGAAGGTTTGCAGACTATGAGAGTACTTGCGAGAAATATGGCATTTCTTATGAAGTCTATCGCTTTAGGCAGGGAAAAATATGGTCTCCCTGAAAAAGAACCGTGGCAGGGTACACATTTTATCAGATAACCGTTTAAAGGCTTTACGAGGAAAAGGAATCATAATGAGAAGAAAAGACAGGGAAATTAAAGATACAGAAGATATTATTAATATAGTCAGCAGGGCAAAAATACTGCACCTCGGACTTATTGACAAGGTTTATCCCTATATTGTCCCTCTGCATTATGGCTATGAATTTACAGACGGAAAATTTGTTTTCTTTATGCACTGTGCCAAAGAAGGCAAAAAACTTGAACTTATAAGGAATAACCCGAATGTATGTATTGAACTGGAATGTGATGCGGAAATTGTTTCTGGCGGAGATGTTCCTTGCAGGTATGGCTCTCTGTACAGTTCATTTATAGGGTACGGAATTGCGGAAATTGTCAGCGATGAACAGGAAAAAATAAAGGGTCTTAAACTATTGATGAAAAATCAGACAGACCGTGATTTTGATATTGACAGCAGAATGACATCAGCAGTTGAGATAATAAAAGTTACCGTCTGCGAATTTACTGCAAAATCAAGAAATAAATAAAGGAGTTTTTTTATGGCTTATGTTATAGGAGTGGACTGCGGTACAAGCGGTACTAAAACAGTTCTTTTTGACGAGAGAGGTAATGTTATATCCTCGGAAACTATCGAATATCCCATGTATCAGCCCAAAAACGGCTATGCTGAACAAGACCCGAAAAACTGGGCTGATGCTATGATTAACACAATAAAAGCTGTTGTTTCGGAAAGCGGAGTTAAAAAAGAGGATATAAAAGGCATAGGAATTTCAGGTCAGATGCATGGTCTTGTCATGCTCGACAAGGATAACAATGTACTCAGACGTTCAATTATATGGTGTGACCAGAGAACTGCAAATGAAGTCAGATATATGAATGAAACTGTCGGACAGGAAAAACTTGTGGAAATTACTGCAAATCCTGCACTTACAGGCTGGACTGCATCAAAAATATTATGGGTCAAAAATAATGAGCCTGAAATATATTCAAAGGTAAAGCATATACTTCTCCCGAAAGATTATCTCAGATTCATTCTTACAGGCGAATATGCAACAGAAGTTTCAGATGCATCAGGTATGCAGATTCTTGATGTTCCAAACAGAAAATGGTCTGATGAACTTCTTACAGCCTTTGAGATAGACAAATCATGGCTTGGCAAAGTCTATGAATCCTGTGAAATTACAGGCACTCTCACAAAGAATATGGCTGATGAACTGAATCTCTGCGAAAATACAATAGTTGTCGGAGGTGCAGGAGACAATGCTGCTGCGGCACTCGGTACAGGTGTATGTGAGGACGGAAAGGCTTTCACTACTATCGGAACATCAGGAGTTGTATTCGCACATACTTCAAAAATATCCATTGATAAAAAAGGCAGAGTACATACCTGCTGTGCAGCCGTCCCGAATACATGGCACGTTATGGGAGTTACTCAGGGTGCAGGGCTTTCACTTAAATGGTTCAGGGATAATTTCTGCATGACCGAAAAGGAAACTGCAAAGCTTATGGGTGTTGATGAATATTATCTCATGGACAAACAGGCTGAAAATGTCCCCGTGGGAGCGAACAAGCTTTTATATTTGCCATATCTCATGGGAGAGAGAACCCCTCATCTTGACCCTGATGCAAGAGGAGTATTTTTCGGACTTTCAGCCATTCATACAAGGAGAGATATGCTCCGTGCAGTAATGGAGGGCGTAGCGTATTCACTGAGGGACTGCATTGAGGTATTCCGTGAGATGAATATTAATGTAAATGATATGATGGCTTGCGGAGGCGGAGGCTCATCACCTTTATGGAGGAGTATGCTTGCGGATTTGTACAACTGCGATGTTAAAACATCTTCTTCAAAGGAAGGTCCTGCGCTGGGTGTGGCAATCCTCGCAAGCGTGGGAGCAGGTATATATTCAAGCGTCCCCGAAGCCTGCAAGGAAATCGTAAAGACAGACAAGATTCAGAAGCCTGCTCCTGAAAATGTTCCCGAATATGAAAAATATTATCAGCTTTACAGGGAGATTTATCCTGCGCTGAAAGAGAAATTCGCAAAGCTTGCGGCTGTATAAAATCCTGAAAGGAGAATATATGACAGGAAAAGAAGCAAGGGAGATATTTGAGAAAAAGCTTGACAGCGAATACCTTAAAAGATTTAAAAACAATGAACTCCTGAAAAGGGGAGAGGTTTTTGAATGGGAAAACTTAAACGGTGTTTATTGGGTTACAATCTTTGATTTTGATGGAATAAATGTAAATATTAAGATTAATGCCGAAAACAGAAATGTGAAGTATACGCTGAATAATTTCTACATCTTCAACAGGAAACATCTCCACAAGCTGTTAAGCCGTGCGGAGGTATATAATTCACGCACCATAGATATTAACAGTATTGAGAGCGTTAAGAATACATTTCCCGAACATGAGGGAGTGTATATCGTACATGACCTTGAATCCGACAAGCATTATATCGGTAAGGCAGAGCATATAATGTGGAGAATGAAAGACCATTTTTTTGACAGAAAGTCAACATCTGAAATTGATAAATGCATTCAGAACGGAAAGCCTTTCATAATATATACAATCCCCCTTGCAGACAGCGGATACTCAAATTTATATGCATTGGAAACAGCATTTATTGCTTATTTTAACAGTTATCATACAGGTTATAACCTTACAAGAGGAAACAACGGAGCAGGACAGGTTTGTGTTACAAGAAGCCTGAAATAAAAATTATCTCCTACTGAAATGCAGGGATATAGCCAAAAACGGAAATCTGCCGTTCTTTCGCCATTTGCGGGGGGGAGACGGCAGTTTTAATACGCCTTTATAGTTAAAACAAATAACGTAAAAGTATAACCTGTAATAAAAAAATTTTTTTAAATTTATCAAAATCACTTGATTTTTTTAGAATTATGCGTTATAATGTTAATCAATGACATTACAGCTCATGGGAATACTTTTGACAAAATCCCCGTGTGTGCCGGTTCAAAGGCGAATCAGCACATTCCGCTCTCAAAAGCGGATATCTAAGGAGGTAAAATAAATGGAAATCACAGATGTAAAAATCAGAAAAATTATGTCCGATGGCAGACTCAGAGCTGTTGTGTCCGTGACCGTTGATGATATGCTCGCAGTGCATGACATCAAGGTTGTTCAGGGAGATGAAAGACTTTTCGTTGCTATGCCGAGCCGTAAAGATGAAAACGGCGTTTTCCGTGATATAGTTCACCCTATCTCACCAAGTTCAAGAAAAGTTTTTGAAGAACGCATACTCGAAGCTTATTGCAATCAGCTCGCTCTCATTGAGGCAGAATCAGAAACTCAGGAAACCGAAAGTACAGTTGAAGAAGATACATAATAATCAAAAACGGTCAGGTTATCCTGACCGTTTTTTTATTTTTTCTTAATTTCAGCAACAATAATTATCGAAACAACAAGAGCAAATAAAGGTGCTATCGGTGCAGTAACTCCCGTTACAGGTGAATCGTTTCCGAAATATTCATATATGGTATTGATTTTGTTTCCTGAATCAGATGAAGTATTGTCCTGCTGTTGAATTTCGGTGGTGGTTACGGTGGTTGAAGATGTTGAAACTGTTGAAAAACTTGTGGAAGTATGTGATGAAGTTGTTGACAGTGCAGTTGTTGAAGTTGTTGAAACAGTTGTCTGAATATCGATTGTGGCTGAGTCGTAGTTATTGTCAGAATGATAAGTTTCATTCTGTGATGCGGAAATATATTTTGATGAATGTACGGCTGTCTGTGTGAAAGTTTCACTGCTCATAAATAAATTTCCTGTTGCGGTATGTGTGCAGACTATGCGGTACAGGTGACCGCCTGAAACGTCTGTTGTTATTCCGTCAATACAGTAGTGGCTTGCATTGTATTGTATCATAGTGCCTATATTTTTTTCGTCATACCAGTTTAGTCCGTCATCGCTGTACTGTATAGTTATATTCTCAAATCCTATTTCGGACATAATTCCTGAAGCCTGAGTTTTGGCAGAAATTTTAAGCTTGCCGTTTCCGCATTCTTCGCAGGAGAGGGAGCATTTTGTGATAAGACCTGTATTTTCCTGTGCAAAGACATCAGATTCCGAAAAACTCATAAGGAATATGAACAGTATACCGACAGCGGAAAGAATCTTTTTTAGTTTCATTTAGCTTTCCTCAATTCTCTGTATCGGGAATAAATCCCTTTGCTGCGTTTTTTATAATATCGGATATACTGTTTTCCGAACTTTGACCTGTTATTGTATATACGGTGCTTCCCTGCGAGAATACAGCGGTGGTTATATCGTTTTCGGTGAAAAGAAATGCTGTTCCGCATGGTATGCTTATTATTTCGTAATTCATGCTTGCGCTTGGGATAAGCATTTCGGGGATATCTTTTTTGTTGTAATAATTTTCGATAATTATATCCATTCTTGCATTGTCTGCGGTGAAATGGAAATAAATATCCGTTGAATACTGAGTGTATTCTATTTCAGATTCAGCCTCCTGCATTGCAGGCATGAAAGAATTGTCTATATTGCAGGCGGAAACGTTGTTGTTGCTGCATATATCGTTTATGTAAGCTGAAATATTCGTATTTTCATCATCTGTTATATCAGGGGAGCAGGGAACTGTACTTGTTGAAGTGCTGTCATAAGGGACAGTCTGTGTATCGCTGTGATATGTGGCAGTTTCTTCTGCTGTTGTAGTAGAATCGTCAATGTTGACGGGAGCGCAGGTTGTTGTTGCATAGATTTCATCGGCTGATGTTTCTGTCACGGGCTGTTCATTTATGTCTGTTTCGGTGACAGGGGATTCGGGGGTAGCTGCGGTAACGGTAGTACCTGTATCATCTTCCTCATAGTCAGCGGCAGTGGTTGTTGACAAAGCTTCTACGGGGTCATCTTCATTCGGGGGAGTATCGTTGTCGCTTCCTGAAAAGTCGAGTGAAAATCCGTTCTGGGCGGCTTTTATTGCGGCTGAGAACAAATCATCTCCGAAAGTATTCATAGTATAGATATTCAGACCGATTACTATAAAAAGACAGGCACAGACAGTTGAAAGGACTTTGCATATTCTGTTGATTTGTGAGCGTTTCTGTTCAGCCATAACGGCATCGGTTATTTTTCCGATATTGTCCAGTTTTCTTTCCTCGGTGAGAGTACCGCCTTTTATCTGGGCGATAACAGCGGTAAGTTCTGCGACTTTGTCGGGGTTGAAATCCTTGTCGCTTTTTGAAAGTTCTTCATCGAGCTGAGTCTGAATATCATTTATAATATTACTGTCAAACCTGTCAAAAAGAGCTTTTAGCTTTTCATCTTTTTTCATAGGTACATCTCCTTTGATTTTATGCATAATTCCTATATATATAAATGTCGGAAAAATGCTTAGTTTTTATCATGTTTTCAAAACTTTGTATATATGCACAAAAAGCACATAGATAATTTGTTAATATTTATGTTTTTTTAATTTATCTTTTATTTTATGTATTTTCTGATAGAGTGAAGTTACTGAAAGACCGAGTTTTTTTGCGACAGATTTTTTATCCCCGTAATCGGAGGAGTAATATTCCCTCACTATTTTTACTTCCTCATCATCAAGAATATTGAGAATACTTTCACTTTCATCGTCATCAAAAGGATTCTCGGCAGTATTCCGTACTTCGGGGCTTTCCTCTATACTCAGGTCATTTCTTATATTCTTACGCCTGTAAGTATTCATTATATTGTCTGCACTTCTGTAAAGCCATAGTCGTATATTATTATCATCAAGGTCTTTGATTTTGCGGAAAAGCGTTATAAAAACCTCCTGAGTGCAGTCCTCTGCGGCATAGCTGTCGAAATTCATACGGGCAAAGCAGTAATTATATATTTCGGTGTAATACTGGCTTATTATTTCATTGCACCTTTCCTTTTCAATCAATTTATCACCCCTTATTTAAAGTTGTCAATTTTTGCCCTTTGATGCTTGCACTTTCGTTCACTCCATTTCGTTTCGTTCACTCTCAGTGCAAGGGCAAAAATTTCCTTATTTAAAGTCGTCAATTTTTGCCCTTTGGTGCTTGCACTTTCGTTCACTCCATTTCATTCCGTTCACTCTCAGTGCAAGGGCAAAAATTTCCTCCTGAACATTCTCTCAATAATTATTTTAACATCTATAAATATTTCTGTCAATAGCCTGATTAATATGTACTTTTGGTACTGTATGCATAAAAATACATAAATAAACGAATAATATATTTTTTTGAATGTGAGAATGTGAAGAAAATTTAATTCGCCTATTGAAATATTAAGAGGTTTATTGTATAATAATAGTAGTGCTGATTAATTCATTATTCTGCATTAAATTATGAATTGTGAATTATGGATTATGAATTTAGGAAAGGTGATTTTTTTGGATATTAATATCTTGAATGACAAAAAACATATACATTTTATCGGCATAGGCGGAAGCGGTATGTACCCCCTCGCACAGATTCTCCATTCACAGGGCTATTTCCTCACCGGCAGCGACAACAACGAGACTGAAACTCTCGATGCTGTCAGAAAAATGGGTATCGAAGTATTTATCGGTCAGAAAGCCGAAAATATAAAGGGTGCGGATTTAATCGTCCATACAGCCGCTATCATGGAGGATAACCCCGAACTCATAGCGGCAAGGGCAAGCGGTATCCCCGTACTCGAAAGAGCTGACCTCCTCGGCATAATTACAGGCTGGTACAATAATGCAGTTTGCGTTTCAGGTACTCACGGCAAAACTTCAACCACTTCAATGATAACTCAGATTCTCTATACCGCAGGCGTTGACCTGTCCGCATATATAGGCGGAAAACTCCCCTGCATAGGCGGCAGCGGCATAGCAGGCAAAAGCGATATACTTGTCTGTGAATCATGCGAATTTGAAGACCATTACCTTAAACTTTTCCCCGATATCGCAGTAATATTGAATATAGACGCAGACCACCTCGACTATTTCGGTACTCTTGAAAATATCATCGCATCTTTCAGAAAATTTGCACAGAATACCTCAAAACTTCTCATAGTAAACGGTTCTGACGAAAATACCATGAAAGCTGTAAACGGTCTCGATAAAAAAATCATAACTTTCGGCAAAGACAGTTCATGCGACTACTACCCCGAAAACGTAAAGCACGAAAACGGTCTTTTAACTGTTTATGATGCAATGTATAAAGGCGAAAAACTCGGCACTGTCACACTCCATGTTGCAGGTATACACAATGTTTTAAATTCGCTTGCGGCAGTCGCTGCGGCAAGAGAATGCGGTGTTGATTTCAGCTTCATTCAGAAAGGTCTTGAAGATTTCAGAGGCGCAAAAAGACGCTTTGAAAAACTTGGCTACGAAAAAGGCATAACCGTTGTCGATGACTATGCCCACCACCCCACCGAACTCGAAGCAACTCTCAATGCCGCTATGGAAATGAATTTCAATAAAGTATGGGCAGTTTTCCAGCCCTTTACTTTCAGCAGAACCAAACTTCTTCTTGACGATTTCGCAAGAGTTCTGCAAATCCCTGACCATGCCGTCCTTACCGACATAATGGGCAGCAGGGAAAAAAACACATACGGAATATTTACCCGTCACCTTGCCGAAAAAATCCCCGACTGCATATGGTTTCCGCAGAATGAGGAGGAGGAATGGACTGACGAAAGAAAATATTCCAATTTCAGCCAGATATGCGATTATATTTGCAGTCACGCTCAGGAGGGTGACCTCGTTATAACTCTCGGCTGCGGTGATGCATATAAAATAGCAAGAATGATACTCAAAAAATTATCCGAGGAGGAATGACTATGTCAAATCAGAAAAAAATTGAGGTTTTTAACTACATCAAGGAAAGGCTCGGCAGCGGTATATCTCCGTCTGTAAGAGAAATCATGGACTACATGGGCTTTAAATCCACTTCAACCGCTCACAGATATATCGAGGCTCTCGCTGCGGACGGTCTTATCGAAAAAACAGGCAGTCTCAACCGCTCTCTCAGACTTCCCAACAGCGCATCTGTTTCCGTTCCCGTAATGGGTACTGTAACCGCAGGTCAGCCCATAACCGCATATGAGGATATAACAGGATATATAAATTTCGAGATAAGCGGCGTTGACCCCAAAGACCTTTTCGCTCTCAGGGTAAAGGGCGAAAGTATGGTAAACGCAGGTATCCTTGACGGTGATATCGTCATCGTCAAAAGCGTCAGCTATGCGGAAAACGGTGATATCGTAGTCGCTTTCATTGACGGTGAGGACGCTACCGTAAAACGTTTCTATAAGGAAAACGGTCACTACCGCCTCCAGCCCGAAAATGACACGATGAAACCTATAATCCTCGATAAAGTCGATATCCTCGGCAAAGTTGTCGGATTAAAGAGATATTACTGATATAACAGGAACAGAGAAGGGACATTCAAAATGGAAGAAATAAAAAATGAAATAAAAATCGTAATCTGCGGAAAAGAATATAAACTCAAAACCGCAGAATCCCCCAACTATGTCTTTGCACTCGCAAGGGCTTTGGAAGGTAAAATAAATGAAGTTTCCTCAAACGGCGCATCTCCGTATTCTGCCGCAATAATGGTCGCACTCACTATCCTTGACGACCTCAACAAGGCTAACCAGAGACTCGACAATATAAGAAATCAGGCTAAGGAATACGTCAGCGAAGCAGGTAAAGTCAGAATGGAAAGAGATACCGCCGTCAAGGAAATGGAAATCCTTAAAGCCAAAGTCGCACAGCTCGAAAATATCGTCAAAATGCAGAGGGCAAAGGATAACGCCTGATGATTACCCCCGAAATACTCGCCCCCGCAGGAAGTATGGAAACTCTCCGTGCAGCCCTGCGCTGCGGTGCAGATGCAGTCTATGCAGGAGGTAAATATTTCTCCGCAAGAAACAGCGCAGTCAATTTCACAGATGATGAAATAACCGAGGCTGTAAAATTATGTCACCTGTATTCGGCTAAATTATATATTGCCGTCAATACAATTATTTCCGACAGCGAAACAGAAAAATTCTGTACATACATAAAATTCCTCCACAGCGCAGGCATTGACGGCTGTATCGTGCAGGACTGGGGTGCGGCACAGATTATAAAAAATACCGTTCCCGATTCCGTTATCCATGCATCTACGCAGATGTCGGTGCATACCGCCATAGGTGCACAGTTTCTCGGAAATCTCGGCTATGTCAGAATTGTCCCCGCAAGGGAATGCAGTAAGAATACTCTTGCGAAAATATGCGCCCTCGATACCGAAACGGAAGTTTTTGTACACGGTGCGCTCTGTATGTCAGTTTCAGGACAGTGCTATATGTCAGCGGCTATCGGCTCACGCTCGGCAAACCGTGGCTGCTGCGGACAGGCTTGCAGACTGCCGTATTCATCATGCGGAAATAAAAATTACTGTGCGCTTTCACTGAAAGATTTGTCCCTTATCCCGAAAATTGACGAACTCAGGGAAATAGGCGTTGATTCCCTCAAAATCGAGGGAAGAATGAAAAGACCCGAATATGTCGCCTCCGCCGTGAATGAACTTAAAAAATCCCTTGACGGTGAAAAACCCGATATGCAGACCTTAAAGGGAATATTTTCAAGAAGCGGTTTCACTGACGGATATTTTACAGGCAGAAAATTGAATATGTTCGGTCAGCGTGAAAAAGAGGACGTTGTTGCCGCCCGTGAACTTATCCCGAAAATACACGAACTTTACAGAAATGAAAGACAAGTCCATGATGTCGATATCCATTGTGTAATGAAATGCGGTCAGCCCCTCGAAATAACTGCAAAATGTATGGATATTTCCGTTACAGTATGCGGTGATGTCCCCGATAAAGCCCTTAAAACCCCCACAGATTCCACTGCACTCGCAAAACAGCTTTCAAAAACAGGCGATACCGTCTTTAAAGTCAGAAATTTTTCAGCGGATATTGATGACGGTCTTTTCGTCCCTGCCGGAAAATTAAACGCTCTCCGCAGGAATATTTCTGAAAAGCTCTCGGAAAATATCATCAGGAAAAATACTCCCGTCTACAATATTACCGATTATACCCCCTCAATGCCACAGAAACTGCCTTCAAAGCCCGAAAAATTCCGCCTGCGTACATTCTGCCGCAGTATACAGCAGGCAAAAGCCGCTTATGAATATTCCGAATACATAATAACTGATGAGAATATAAGCCTCTCAGAACCTATGCTTAATGAAATATCATATATGGCGGACAAACTCATTCTTTCACCCCCCAGATTTATCCACGATGAGGACAAAGTTATAAAATCGCTTGAATATATAAGGGATAAATTCGGCATAAACCGCCTTTTCTGCCATACTCCTGACTGCATTGCAATCGGTAAAAAACTCGGCTTTGAACTCCACGGAAGCTATACTCTCAATATCTTCAATTCGTACAGTGCGGAATGTATGAAAAATATCGGTCTGAAAGACTGCGTTTTCTCGTTTGAAGCTAAAAAATCCCAGTATTTACAGCTCCATTCGGGAATTGAAACAGGTATGCTCATATACGGCAGAATCCCCCTAATGCTTACAGTCAACTGTCCCATAAAAAACGAAATCGGCTGTAAAAACTGCACGGGATTCATAACAGACCGCACAAAAAGAAATCTCCCCGTTCTCTGCCATGCGGGATATACTGAGATTCTTAACCCTGATATACTCTATATTGACGATATCCCCGAAAATATAAGCTTCGGCATTGTTATGCTCTCGGACGAAAATGCACAGCAGACAAAAAATATTCTCTCAGGAAAAAAACCACTGAAAAATATAACAAGAGGACTGTATAAGAAAGGTTTGCAGGAAGTAAAATGAAAATCATATTCAAAAAAATACACGAAAATGCAGTAATACCCTCCCGTGCCACAGAATCAAGCGCAGGTCTTGATATATCCGCCTGCCTCGATGAACCTGTAACACTTAATCAGGGTGAAATAAAAATGATTCCCACAGGTCTTAAAGCACAGACAGACTGCAAAGATGTCGCAATGCTCATATATCCACGCTCAGGATTATCCTCAAAATACGGCGTAAGTCTTGCAAACTGCGTGGGAGTTGTTGACAGCGATTACAGGGGAGAATGGTTTATTCCACTCATCAATCACGGAAAAAAACCGTTTACCGTGACAAACGGAATGAGAATAGCCCAGCTTGTCCCCACAAGAGTCCTCTTTCCCAAAATAGAAGTCAGCGGAAGCCTTGACGATACTAAGCGTGGCGAGGGCGGTTTCGGCTCGTCAGGAATATAAAGGAGAAAAAGATGAAGAAATTCTATTTTGTAATTCTTATTCTTGCTGCAATAACCCTCGGAGGCTTTATCGGAAGTATTGCAGACGGTTCACTGTGGTGGCTCGGATATGTCACAAGATTTTCCTTTGAACCGGGGAGATTCATAGATATACAGATAATTGCGCTTACTTTCGGCATAACGGTAAATATCAGCATAGCACAGATAATAATGATATTTGTCGCAATATTTGCTTATTACAAGACTGCACCGAAACTCTTCGGATAAATTTCCTGCGGGCAGAAAGTTCGTAATCCCTTATATACATAGATAAAAAGATATTCAAGAAAGCAAGGAGCTTCAAAATGTTTACAAAAGATATAGGTATAGACCTCGGTACTGCAAATACCTTGATATATATGCGAGGAAAGGGTATAATAATAAGAGAACCCTCTGTCGTTGCCGTTAATACCAGAACCGACAAGACAAGATATGTCGGCATGGAGGCAAAAGAAGTAATCGGCAGGACACCGGGGTCAATAGTCGCTGTAAGACCTCTGAAAGACGGAGTTATTGCGGATTTCGACATCGCTACAACTCTCCTTCAGGAGTTTATCAAAAAAGCCCTGCGTGGAAGATTTCTCACAAAGGCAAACGTAATTATATGTATTCCGTCAGGTGTTACCGCTGTCGAAAGACGTGCTGTGCGTGAAGCCTGCAAAAAAGCAGGAGCAAATAACGTCCTCATCATTGAAGAACCTATGGCAGCCGCCATAGGTGCGGGTCTGCCTACAAATGCCCCCGAAGGAAGCATGATTGTTGATATCGGAGGCGGTACAAGCGAAGTCGCTGTAATTTCACTCGGCGGAATAGTCGCCGCAAGGTCTATAAGATGTGCAGGCGATGAGTTTGATGCGTCAATTATAAATTATATCAAGAAAAAATATAACCTCCTCATAGGCGAAAGAACTGCCGAAAATATAAAAATCGAAATCGGCTCGGCTTTCCCGGGAAGCAAGGAGGAAAGCCTCGAAATAAAAGGCAGAAACCTCCTCAACGGTCTGCCCGAAAATGTAAGCGTAAGCTCTGCGGAAATAAGGGACGCTCTCGTTGAACCGCTTGCAAAAGTCATTGACGCTATAAAAAGTACCCTCGAAGAAACTCCGCCCGAACTGTCTGCGGATATAATCGACCACGGAATTACCCTCGCAGGAGGCGGTGCTTTGCTCAGGGGTCTCGACAGGCTTATCAACCGTGAAACAGGTATGCCTGTATATATTGCGGAATATCCCCTCGATTGCGTTGCGGAGGGTACAGGCAAAATCCTTGAAAATATCAGCGACTATCAGGACGCTCTCATGGAAAATGTAAGATATTATTGATACTCACGGGGGTAGATAATTGAAAAGTTTTGTTAAAAGCACAAGATTCAGGGTTCTGATTGTATTTATAGCCTTTCTTGTGGGAATAATGATATATGGCGTAACAAAGGGCGGATATTCGCTCTCTGCGGCATCACTCATAAATATGATAACCCAGCCGCTTAAATCTGTCTCAAATTCAATAGGCATGGAGTTTGAACGTATCTCGGATAAGATATTCAGCCCCGATAAATATTATGAGGAAAATCAGCAGCTTAAAGAAAGAATAAATGAACTGAACAGAAAACTTGCCGAATATGACGATTTGAAGGCGGAAGTCGAGGAACTGCGTAAATTTGCCGATATGAAAGAGGAATACCCCGAACTCGATATGTCAATGCCTGCGGAAGTCCTCGGATATATCACAAATGACCCGTTCAGGTCGTTTACTGTCGATAAGGGTAAGGCTGACGGAATAGAACCTTTCAGCCCCGTTATAACTTCTGACGGACTTGTGGGAATGACTGTCGAAGTATCCGAAAAAAGTTCAACAATAAGAACTATTCTTTCACCTGATTTGTCTGTGGCGGCTATTGCTTCTTCTACAAATGCCGACTACGGCGTAATTGAGGGAACTGTGCTGACTGCGGCTGACGGACATACCAAGATGAGCCACCTGTCAACCGCCCATAAACTCAAAGAAGGTGATTTAATCGTCACCGCAGGCAATACGGGTATGTTCCCGAAAGATTACCCCATAGGCACTGTGATAAGTACCGACTTTGAAATAAACGGTCTTTCAGCCTGTGCGGAAATAGAGCCTTGCTGTGATGTCACAAGACTGAGTACGGTTTTCATAATAACGGATTTTACAGGTAAAAAGGAGGGTGCAGATGAAGCTCAGACTGCCCCGTGAAAAAAGAATATACTATATAAAAACCGTCCTGCGCTGGATAGTTTACTATATAATCATAATTCTTTTCTTTTCAACAATGAATGCAGGGACATGGACTAAACCAATACTTCTCGTCCCTGCCGCACTCTGCATAGCAGTAAACAATGACCTTATGGCATCAGCATTTACCGGTGCTGTATGCGGATTTCTCATAGATGTAGGGTGCGGACGGCTTTTCGGATACAATGCGGTATTGCTGACGGTATTCTGCGTGGCGGTATCGCTTCTTTTTGAGTTGTATCTCAGGGACAAGTTTATAAATTTCTTCTGGATAAATGCAGTGGTGTCATTTATACAGTGCTGTCTTGACTTTGAATTTTACTATAATATATGGCAGTATGACCACGCAGAAATGATATTCTATGAGAAAACTCTGAAAGTATGGGCTTATACAATCATATCATCACTTTTTGTCTATCTTGTTTTCAGACTGATAAACAAAAAGCTCATGCCGAGAGAACATCTTACCATAAAGGAAATAATAGACAATAACCGTGGAATAACTCAGTTCAGTAAGGAGTGATTTTTTGAAATCTCTTGCCGACAGTATAAAGGCATTTTTTACAGTTACCCTTGTTGTGTTCCTCACCATTGTAAGCGGAATGAGATTAATGAAAATTCAGGTCGTGGGCGAGGACGCTATGCAGAGCAGATATGACCCGCAGGCGATAACCTATGAAAGGGAAATAAAGGCTACCCGTGGCGAAATCCTCGACTATAAGGGAAATGTGTTGGTCGCAAATGACAAAAGATGTGACCTCGTTCTGCAAAAGGCATTTTTCCCCGATGACAATGCCGAGGGAAATAAAATACTCCTCGATATATACGGCACACTCGCAGAAAAAGGATACCGTTTCAAGGAGAGTATTCCCATAACAAAAGAATATCCCTACGAATTTACTGCCGAGGACAATTCCGAGATAATAGAAAAATTAAGCCTCAACGTCTACGCAACTGCACAGAACTGCATTGACAAGCTTATCTCCGACTACGAAATATCAGATGAATATACCGAGAATCAGAAAAGAATTATCGCAGGCATGAGATATGAAATGATTGTAAGCGAATTTTCATACAGCAACGATTTGGTTCTTGCAAGCAATGTTGACCCAAAAACTATTATCGAGATGAAAGAACTCAGTAACCTCTATAAGGGTATTGAAGCCGTTGACGCTGCCGAAAGACATATAATAAGAGGCGATATCCTCCCCCACGAAATCGGTACGGTAGGTCCTATCTATGCCGAAGAATATGAATCCCTCAAGGAAAAAGGCTATGCACTCAATGATATTGTCGGAAAAAGTGGTATTGAATCCGCTATGGAAAAACAGCTCAAAGGCGAAAACGGTAAGGAAGATGTCACTATCCTCAATGATACTATCGTAGATGTGAGAACTACAAAGGAAACCGTCCCCGGACAGACTATAAAATTAACCGTTGACGGCGCATATCAGCTTAAACTTCAGGAGATACTCGACAAATTCCTTGAATCATTCAGCTACGGAGGAATGGCAAAGGCTGGCGCAGTAGTAGTCCTTGACGCAAAAACAGGTGCGGTAAAAGGTATGGCTAACGCTCCCACTTACAATTTGAAGGACTATATCAGCGACTATGAGAAAATTCAGGAACTCCCGAACTCCCCCATGTTCAACCGCTGTACCTACGGACAATATCTCCCCGGTTCAACATTCAAGACCGTAACAGCTACCGCAGGTTTGAATGAAGGTATCGTAAAGGGAGATACTACATTCATATGCAACCAGTATTATGACTTCTACGGTTATATGTTCCAGTGTACAGGTTTTCACGGTGCAATCTCGGTCAGACACGCCATTGAAGTATCATGCAACTGCTATTTCTATGAACTTTCGAGCAAACTCGGCATTGATACTATAAACCACTATGCAAATCTCTACGGATTCGGACAGAGTACAGGCATTGAAACAGGTGATGCGGAAGGATTCCTTTGCAGTCCCGAATATTTCGCCAAAATGGGCGAGCCGTGGTATGTGGGATATGTAATTCAGGCAGGTATAGGAAACCAGTCAAGCGGTATAACTCCCTTACAGCTTGCCGTTGCCGCAAGTACAATTGCAAACAGGGGCGTAAGATATAAGCCTTTCCTTGTGGACAGTCTCTACACATACGGCTCAAACAAGCTTATAAGCAATACCATGCCCGAAGTTGCCGAAACTATCGAAATAAAACAGCCCGATGTCTATGAATATATAATCAACGGAATGATAGACGCTTCACACAGTATGCCATATGAATATTCCCTCGATGACCTCGGCTATACAGTCGCCATAAAGACAGGTACTCCCCAGACCGATATGAACGATAAAAGCAAGCAAAATTCACTTTTTATAGGCTTTGCGCCTGCTGACAAGCCCGAAGTAGCTTTTGCAGGAGTTATCGAAGGAGGAGAGTTTTCAAAGTATATGATAAGGGATATTCTCAAATCATATCAGGAATGTTACGGTCTTAACGGCGTAAAGCCGAAAAATCATAAACTCCCCGCAGAACAGCTTGTTTTCAATACAACTACCACAACCGAAACTACTGCCACAACAGATACAGGTACGGGTACAGGTACAACAAATACAACAGATACCACAACAACTGCCGTAACTGCTGCCACAAATGCCGGTTAATTCATTATTGCAGATATATTTTCCAGAAAATCCGATAAAGATAAATAACAAGGGAGGATACGGCTTTTATGCCATCCTCCCTCTTTTTTATTCATTTTCAGTATTCGGATATATGCATGAAATCGGGTCGAGATATGTTCCGTTGTGAAGTATCTCAATATGCAGATGAGGTTCGAGAGAACTTTCTATATCTGCGGTATCACCGACATTTCCGATAATATCACCGCTTACAAGGCTATCGCCTTTCTGTACGGACAAATCCTTTGCGAGATTACAGTATCTTGAAACAAAGCCGTTATGGTGGTCAATCACAACAGTTATACCCCATATGGGGTCATTTTCGACAGATTTCACTTCGCCTGCGGATACTGCATAGACCTGCGAGCCGATTTCAGCGAGGATATCCGTGCCGTTATGTGTCTGCCATGAGCCTGTTGTTTCATTTTTGACAAGTTCGCCTTTGCTGAAAGGATTTATGATGTTTTCCATATCATCAAGGGGAGCTTTTGGAAAATCAAGCCTTGTTGCACCTCCTGAATTTACAGGGAGAGTAGTGGAAGGGGGATTTGTTTCGAGGGCGTGTTCAGGGGGGATATATATGGGGAGAGTAGTTTCCTGCGTGACAGCGGTAGTATACCATATGGGTGATTCGGTTATTTTTTGAGTTGTGACGGGATTTTTCGGTATGTCGGTGACTTTTCTGTCAACAACGGCTTCATGCATGGATTCTTTGTCGGAGAGAATCTGTTTTGTCAGCTTTTCTCCCTGCTGATAGGCAAAAAAACACGCAGAACCTACCATTACGGTACTTATTCCGAGAGCGGCATAGAATCCCTTTGGATTTTTTTTCGTTTTCATTTTCAACACCTCCGCTTATATTATTAACCATAAACGGAAATTAATACATAATCAGTGACAATAATATCCTTGACTTAAAGGAAAAAATATGCTAAAATAGTCATGGTAAATTAAGGAGGATAGTTGTATATCATGAACAAACAAATTATCGGTATTATGGTTTTAAGTCTTTGCGCCCTGACAGCCTGCGGAACACAGCCGCAAACAGAAGCCGAAACTGTAACAGAAGCCGAACCTGTAACAGAAGCCGAAACTGCAATTCAAACTACAACTGCAACCGAACTTGTAACAGAACCCGAAGTACAATATGAAGTGCAGTATGAAATACAGTCCGAACCGCCTGAAATTTTCCTGATAGAAAGAACAGGCTACGGCGGACCGACTGCACCGGGGTATCCGAGGAGTGAAACAGTATTCATAGATGTTTCAGGTGCAGTTTATTATTTCAACAATTCCGAAAGCTATGAAGCCCCCGAATTTTTTGAAACGATTGATGCTATACACAGATACACAGAACCTGTCATGCAGCTTGACAGTGAAACTACCGAAAAATTGTGCAGTCTCGGAGAATCCGTAAATCCCGAAAGCCGGACTGAGGAAAAAATCATCTCCGTTTCGGATTCAGGAAATGTTCATCTGTTTTTCAAAAATCCCGAAACAGGAGAACTGACGGAATTTTATGAAAAAGTAACAGGCACACAGGGCAGTTTTGATGATGATGACGCAAGGGAGTTCCTTTCACTTTACCATGAAAAATATCAGGAGATTAAATCTCATCAGCCCGCAGAATGTGAGATATTCAGGGAAAATAATGTGCCGTTTTTAAGCATTGAGGCGGAAAGCAGAATTTCAGGCAGATTTTTCCTCGAAAATCAGGAGGAAGTTGAAATGCTTGCGGAAAAATCAGGCGTACCGGTTGATGAAATAATATCATATACAGACAGCAATTTGTATTATTATTCGGATTATGTATATCTTGCCGAGATGAATTTCCCTCACGCAGAAGCCATGATACATTATTTGGAGGACAATGCCCTGACATTCTTGCACGATTCGGACGGGACAGTCTGCTGTAATATTATCGCTGTCGGGTCGGGTTTTGCAGAGGATTATGCGGAAAATATCGAATGGGAACGCATTTCAGACTGATATATTTATAGCTGCAAATATTATTAAGAGAGGTATTTTTATGAACAAGAAAGAAGTTTCGGAGATAAGAAAAAATTTCAGCGACAAAAGCGGATTCTTCATTATGGAAAGAATCCTAACAGGCTTTGTCGATTCCGATAAAAATGTGCGCTGTCAGGCAGTACATTCCTGCCTTACAATGCCTGTCGGGGAACATGACCTTTATGAGGAATCCCTGAAAAAGGTACTGTGTACCAATACAAAGGCTTTCACGGAATATGAGTTCCCCAATGAAGCATATGAGGAGGGTCAGCCACAGGATATTCTTTACAGACTCCTCAAATCCGAACTCAAAGACGAGGAAATATGCGGGGAATTTCTCGCACATATCGCAAATAATGCAGTTATAGAAACTCCATTTGCAGTCATGACCGCATACTGTTCCTATACAGTCCGCAGAAAAGACAAAAAAGACGATTTTCTCGAAGATGATGAAATATACCGCTACATACTCACAGCTATATGCCCTGCCGATACAGGCAAGGAAGGCTTTATATTCGATAACGATTCAAATGAACTTTTCAAAAAGGAAAATATCGAACTCATAGTCAGCAAAGCCCCCACAGACGGATTTTTATACCCCGTTTTCAGCAACAGAAGCACTGACGTGAATCATGTCATGTACTATACTAAAAACATCAAAGAGCCGAATATTTCAGTTGTTGAAAATGTCCTCGGCTGTAATTTCGTCATGTCCGCACAGAGCGAAAAAACTGCCTTTCAGAGTATTCTGCGTGGCGTGGTGGGCGATGACCTCGACTATATGGTTATCAAAACCGTAAACGAGAAAATTCAGGAGGTCGTTGACGAAAATAAGGACAATACCGAAAAAGCCGTTATTGACAGCGGTATCCTCAAAGATATGCTCACTGATATGGGCATACCGCAGGAAAGAATCGAAATGACCGAACCTGTATTTGAAAAGGTATGCGGAAATGCTCCCCTTACAGCTTCAAATCTCATAGATACAAAGACAGTCGTTGCCTCCGCAGGCATAACCGTCAATATAAAACCCTCCGCTGCCGATAAAATCCGCACAAGCGTAATTGACGGAAGAAAATGTCTCCTGATAGATATTGATGACCCTACCATTGAAATAAACGGCTTGCCCGTAAACCTTGAATGAAAAAATTTTTCAGATTCGGGATATTGCTTGTCGTGATGTTCATGCTTACAGGCTGTCACGCTAAGTATGAGACAGATATAATTGCCGATAAGGATTTCATGGACGGGAAAATAATTGATATTCTTGTCCCCATGAATGAAAATGATGAGAAATTCCTCAATACAAAAACTTTTTTCTATGGCGATTTCAGGAACAAAAAACCTGAATATGTGCGTGACACGGAGATTTATAATTATAACGAAAACGGCTATGTGAGTGTGATTTGTCATTATCCTCTCAGCGATTACATAATATCAGAAAAAGACGGTATGACCGTTACGGAAATATATCTCAACGGAAAATATGAATTTAAAAATTTCTGCGAAAAATATAAGAAATTCAAAATAGCCGTCCTCGATACCGACGGAAATATTTTATCTGTGTCTGAGGAATATGACCTCATTTCAAAAAATAACTGCTATATCAAATCTCCGCTTGAATACAGCCATACCGAAAACAAACTGTCCTACGAATATGAATATGACCGCAGTTTCGGACTTGTATTTGCGGAATTTGGTTTTATACTGCTGATGAATATATTTTCATTTGTTGCAGTCATACACTTTATGCTTGTAATTCTGGTCGAATATAAGAATCCCAAAAAATATCATATCTTTATCATGCCTGTTTACTGTCTGCCGTCAGTCCTGTACCTCGCTGTGAGACTTGACTATATTGTGCATACGGTTCAGGATAATCAGAAAATATTCAGCGCACTTTACAGCGAAATAAAAAGCTCCCCCCTTACAGAAATACTCTGGTGCAGTGTGCCTTATATAGTGCTTACGGCAGTCTGTATATGGTATACAATAAGGGCTTTGACAAAGGACAATAAAGAATCCTCCTCATGACAGGGGGATTTTTTTCAGAAAATTTTTTTAGTATCTTGACAAATCATGTCTTATATGATATAATGTCACTGAGATAAAGAATTGGGATAATATTAAAGCCTGTAAAGGGGCAGGCTTAATTCAAGGAGTTAGCTATTATGGATACAGAATTTTCGGTTTTCAACATCATCACTATGCTCGGCGGACTTGCGTTTTTCCTCTACGGTATGAATGTAATGTCCACAGGTCTTGAAAAACTCACAGGCGGTAAACTCGAAGTCGCCCTGAAAAAAATGACCTCAAACAAAATCGTCAGTATCATTCTCGGAATGGTCGTCACAATAGCTATTCAGTCCTCATCAGCCATGACTGTAATGCTTGTCGGTTTCGTAAACTCAGGTATCATGCAGCTTGAACAGACAATAGCCGTCTGTTTCGGTTCGGATATAGGTACTACCTTTACAGCATGGATTCTGTGTCTGGGCGACTTGGACGCAAAGGGCAGTATGATTCTTAAAATGCTCAAGCCCGAAACTTTTTCACCGATTCTTGCCCTTATCGGTACGTTGCTGATTTTGTCGGCAAAGAAAAACAAACATAAGGATATAGGAAGAATCTTAGTCGGTTTTGCCGTCCTCATGACAGGTATGTCACTTATGTCAGGTTCTGTAAAACCACTTGCACAGTCACCTGAATTTCAGAAAATGCTCACCGCTTTCAATAACCCCATACTCGGCGTAGTAGTAGGCGCAGGCTTTACAGGCATTATTCAAAGTTCAGCCGCATCTATCGGAATATTAATGGCTTTCTCTCAGGTCGGAGGTCTTACTTACGGTATGGCTCTCCCCATAATCATGGGTCTTAATATAGGTACCTGTGTTACTGCACTCCTTTCAAGTATAGGCGTAAGTAAGGACGCTAAAAGAGTTGCCTGCATACACGTTCTCATAAAAATCATAGGAACACTGGTTCTTCTTCCGCTTGTGATAATCCTTGAAGATGTCGTTGACCTTTCAATCATGGATAAAGCTGTCAATTCTGTCGGAATTGCCGCAATGCATACAATATTCAATGTCTCCATAACACTTATGCTCCTGCCCTTCACAAATCAGCTTGTAAAGCTCTCACGCCTTATTGTCCGTGACAAACCCTCTGACAAGGAAGAAGCAGAAGTCCCCAAGGTTGCAGGTCTTGACCCCCGTTTCTTCAAAACTCCCTCTGTTGCCGTTGAAGTATGCCGCAACGCTACAATAGATATGGTGAATATCACAAGAGATGCTATAACAGAGGCTCTCAGACTTCTCTCCAGTAATTATGACGAGAAAACCGCAAATGACGTTATCGAGAAAGAAGATATCATTGATATGTATGAGGACCAGATTAACAGCTACCTCGTCAAAATTTCAAAGGCAAGCGTTACAGGCGCAGACAGCCGTAAAGTATCAAAAATGATGCACTGTGTCGGAAATTTCGAGAGAATTTCAGACCATGCCGTAAACCTTATCGAATCAGCTCAGGAAATGCACGAAAAAGGTATTTCCTTCTCCCCCGAATGTATCAACGAAATTTCCGTTATAAATGAGGCAATAGGCGAAAGTATCGAAAAGGCTTTCAATGCCTATATAACCAATGCCCTCGCCCTCGCCCATAAAGTCGAGCCTATCGAGGAAGTTGTTGATAACCTCAGCATCGAACTCAAAAACAGACATATAAGCAGACTCCAGAACGGCGAATGCACCGTTGAACTCGGATATATCTTTCAGGATATCCTTACAAACCTTGAAAGAATTTCAGACCACTGCTCAAATATCGCAGGTATACTTATCGAAACCGATGAGAAAACAAATATTCATGCATACCTCCACGATATAAAGGAAAATGATGAAACTTTCCGCAAGGAATATCATCAGTATTCAGAACAGTATTTCTCAAAACTCGGAACTGCAAAGATTTCAGATTAAAATAAAAGACGCTCACAGTGAGCGTCTTTTTTATTGCCGGATTCCGCAGAATTTGCAGTAGATACTGTCATCAGGTATTATTTCACCGCATTTCGGACAGATTACACTGTGAAGCTTTTCAAAAAATTCAGTCATTAAGTTTTCATATATTTCTTCATCAGATGCATCTACATCAAATTTCATTCTTATAAGCATACGGTCTTTCTTGAAAAGATATTCTGAATATATGGGTTTATTGCGGTACATATTGCGGTAATACTTGTACTGTTCATCAGCATCTTCAAGTGTCCTGTACACTTCAACAGAACCGTCATAGGGGTCATTCTTGTTATATTTCACGCTTTCCACACGGAAACTTACTTTTGAGGTATATGAGTCATCTTTTCCGAGGTTGGAGTCGTCTTTTGTGGTTCTTACGACATATTCGCCGAAATGGGGGGCATTGTTTTCCTTGAAATATTTCGCCATATCTTCCGCATTGTAGTTATCCGCACTTACACCTTTTATAACTTCCGTCTGTACTGCAACAGTAGTCACGGACTGTTCTGATAATGAAGATGATGAAGTATCGGAAGTGGAAACATCAGAAACAATTCCTGACCCGACAGAAGTTGTGATTAAATTTATCGGAGTTTCGGGATTGAGGGCGGTAGTTTCGGGAACAACGGAAGTCATGGGGAGAGTAGTTTCGGTGGTATATTCAAGATATTCGGGGGTATAGGGGTATTGCTGCTGTTTTTCCTCCTGTCCGCAGGAATAAAGGAAAGCCAGAGCGGTTACTGACAGAACGAGCAATATATCTTTCATTTAATCTTTCCTTTCGGCAGTCTTTTTTACAGAATAAACGGGGAAAATCTTTCTGTGGATTTTCCCCGTTGTTTTATCAGTCTGTATGAGCGGAATAGTTGGGAGCTTCTTTGGTTATGTAGATATCATGCGGGTGACTTTCTTTAAGACCTGCTCCTGTTATTTTTATGAACTGGGCATTGTCATGGAGAGCGGGGATAGTTTTACAGCCGCAGTAGCCCATGCCTGAACGTATACCGCCTACGAGCTGGAATATAGTATCGGCAACGCTGCCCTTGAAAGGAACTCTGCCCTCTACGCCTTCGGGAACGAGTTTCTTTGCGCCTTCCTGAAAATATCTGTCAGTAGAGCCGTTAGCCATAGCACCGAGACTTCCCATACCTCTGTAAACCTTGAACTGTCTGCCCTGATAGATTTCGGTTTCGCCGGGGGCTTCCGAACAGCCTGCGAGGAGTGAGCCGAGCATTACAACGTTAGCACCTGCGGCGAGAGCCTTTACGATATCGCCTGAATACTTGATACCACCGTCAGCGATAACGGGTATGCCGTATTTCTGGGCAACGCAGGCAACGTCATAGACTGCTGTAATCTGCGGAACGCCTATACCTGCAACTATACGGGTGGTACAGATAGAACCCGGACCTATGCCGACTTTAACGCAGTCTGCACCTGCCTTGATTAAATCTTCGGCAGCGGCGGCGGTAGCGATATTTCCTGCGATTACGGGCATATCGGGATAAGCTTCTTTAATCATTGAGAGACATTTGAGGATATTTGCGCTGTGACCGTGAGCGGAATCGAGAACGAGGACATCAGCCTGAGCTTCGATGAGAGCCTTAGCTCTGTCGAGTACATTTGCAGTAACGCCTATTGCCGCACCGCAGAGGAGTCTGCCTTTTGAATCTCTTGCGGAATTGGGATACTGTACGGATTTTTCGATATCCTTGATAGTGATAAGACCCTTGAGACAGCCGTTTTCGTCAACAATGGGGAGTTTTTCGATTTTATGCGCTCTGAGGATTTCCTGAGCCTGTTCGAGGGTAGTTCCGACAGGGGCGGTAATGAGGTTGTCCTTTGTCATTACCTTGGAAATTTTTTCTGAAAAGTCAGTCATAAAGCGCATATCACGGTTAGTGATAATTCCCACGAGTTTATTGTCGCTGTCAACAATCGGAACGCCTGAGATGCGGTATTTGCCCATAAGTTCGTCTGCATCTGCGACTATATGGTCTTCTGTGAGTGAGAAAGGATTTACAATAACACCATTTTCCGAACGTTTAACCTTATCTACCTCCTCAGCCTGCTGTTCGATAGACATATTCTTGTGGATTATGCCTATACCGCCTTCACGGGCGATAGCGATAGCCATTTTTGATTCTGTAACGGTATCCATAGCTGCTGTCATAATGGGGGTATTGAGTTTTATGGTTTTGGTGAGATTTGTGCCGAGTTCAATCATGTTGGGGGTAACTTCTGATTTTGCGGGAATGAGAAGAACGTCATCGAAAGTAAGACCCTCCTTGATAAATTTGCTGTTCATGTCAGTAAGCATAAATAATCCTCCTTCTTAAAAGTTATTATCTTATATGATACTATTTTTTCTTGAAAGTGTCAATAGCTTATTGCTTAATCAGGATATAGAAAAAAACTGAAAAAAACTGTTGATATTTGGCAAAAATTAATTACTGTCGGTCTGGTTGAATGCATACATTTTAAGCACTTCGGAAGCGTCCGAGGAATTTATTGAAGAATTGTTGTCGCAGTCGGCGGCAATTTTCTGCCATGACCTGAATGTAAGCGGAGATTTTGTGGAAAGTTTTGAATATTCCGCAAGTATTGAGGAAGCGTCACCCGAATCAATTATACTGTCTCCGTTTATATCGCCTTTTATTATTTCCCTGAAACTGAGGGAATGTTCGGAAGCATAATTTTCTGCGGGGGAATTTTTTTCAGCCATTATGGTAAAATCTTTTTTATAGATTATTCCCGACCTTGCATCTGAATAAGCACCTATGCAAGAATCCGCAAAACTTGTTATATTGCTGTGCAGTGCGATATCATTCAGAGATGTACAGCCGAAAAAAGCCTTTTCGCCTATATCGGTTACAGAAAAGGGGATATCCGCATAGCTGAGTTTAGTGCATGATGCAAAGCAGTTTTCAGGGATTTCCTTTAAATTTCCGTTTATTGCGATACTTCCGAGTGATATGCAGCTCATGAAACAGGCTTTTCCGAGTGAACTGAGATTTTCCGGGATATTTATATTTTCGAGCGAAAGACAGCCTGAAAATGCATAGTCGCCTATTGTCTGTACCGTATCGGGGAGACTTACCGAGACAAGCTGTGTATTTTCAAAAAATGCATATCTGTCAATTCCTGTTACATTGTGACCGTCTATCTGCTGAGGGATATTTATTTCAGAAAAATCTCCTCTTATTTCTGTGACAACTGCATCTGAATTTTCGTCAAGGAAATAAACAGCCGTGTATCCGTCAATATCCGCCATATTGTACGATTCAGCCGCATAAACGCTGTTAATCGGCAGTACAGTCATCAGGAGAGCGGTTATAATTCCTGTTGTAATTTTTTGTTTCATACATTGTCTCTCCTGCAAATATCGCCGTTTATCATGACGAGACACGGTTCTGACATAAGGTCGAGGGGGTCTTGTCCTTGCGGATAAAGCTGAATATCGGCATCTTTTTCGGGTGTGAGCGAGCCGTGAAATTCTTCTGTGCCGAGGATTTCAGCGGCATTTATTGTTATGGCTTTAAGAGCCTCATAGCTGTCGAGACCGCCTTTGACGGCAGCCTGTGCCGAGAGCGGTAGATATTGTATAGGAATAACAGTATGGTCTGTGCAGATTGAGATTTTAACGTTATTTTCGTGGCATACAGCGGCATTTTTCAGTTCAAGCCCTTTCATTTCGGGTTTGCATCTGTCGCATATCAGCGGACCGCATATCACGGGGATTTCTTCTTCTGCGATGATATCTGCAATTTTATATGATTCAGTTCCGTGAATTATGACTGCATCGAGGGAAAACTCTTTTGCAAGTCTCATGGCAGTGCATATATCGTCTGCACGGTGACAGTGGAAAAATGCTTTTTGTCTGCGGTCAAGCAACTGCATTAAAGCTTCGCACTTGATATCATATTCAGGCGGGTCGCAGTCCTCATCATCTGCATAGTAGCTGTTCATATCGTGGGAATATCTTCTTGCCTTGTAAAGCCCCTCACGGATAATTGCAGCGGTAGCCATACGGGTTACAGGGGTTTCTGACTTGTCATTGTACACACGCTTTGGATTTTCACCGAGGGCGAATTTTATACCGCAGTTTTTGATGAGCATATCATCGACACGTCTGCCGACAGTTTTAATAACGCATATTTCACCTCCGCAGGGGTTTGCGCTTCCGGGGCATACGGCTGCCGCAGAGATACCTCTCATGCGGGCTTCCTCGAAGCATCTGTCAAACGGGTTTATACCGTCTATTGCTCTCATCTGGGGAGTAAAGGGGTCAGTTGATTCGTTGCAGTCATCGCCCTCAAAGTCAAGACCGTCCTCAATTATGCCGAGGTGAGTATGAGCGTCTATGAAGCAGGGGAGTAATTTTCCGCCTTTTGCATCAATGCTGTCGTCAGGGATATTTTCGGGCATACCTTCTCCGACTGATATTATTTTTTTGTTTTCGGTTTCGATGTAGCCGTTTCTGATGATACCTTTTTTGTCCATTGTATAAATTTCGGCATTATAAATCAGCATATAATCTCCAATCTATTATTTATAATTTTTTTACCGATGACACAATCATATCTGAGATTTCTACGGGACTTCCCGAATTTTCGATATGGATTGTGGAATGTCTGAGATATATTTCATGTCTTGCGTTAAATCTTTCAAGGAGTTCTTCTTTTGATGAAGATGCGGCGATAGGTCTGTTTGAATCTCCGCAGATTCTTTCGTAGCAGGTATCGAAATCCACATCAAGGAACACGACTGCGCCTGCATCTGCGGCAGACTTTGCACTTTCGGGGTTGAGCATAGCACCGCCTCCGCAGGCTATGACGGCAGTTTTACCGCAGACAGATTTTACAACATCAGCCTCGACCCTGCGGAAATAAGCTTCACCTTTCTGGGCGAATATTTCGGGTATTGACATATTTTCCCTTTCGACTACGAGTTCATCTGTATCAAAAAATCCGCAGCCGAGTTTTTTTGCGGCAAGTTTTCCGACAGTTGATTTTCCGCAGCCCATAAAGCCGCATAAGAATACAGTCATAATAAAATCTCCTGTAATATAGTAATAAAAACACCGTCCGAAACTTTTTCGGACAGTGCTGTTCTGATTATCAAACAAATGCAAAAACGTAAAGAAACAAACAATCCGCTATTACTTTTTAGTTACCTTGTCAACAGTTTCCTTTACCTTGTCTTTGGCATCTTCTACAATGTCTTTTTTGCCGTGGGACTGTGATTTAAGCGGGAGTGAGTTACCGTTTACAGTAACCTTGCATTCACTGTCGCCGAGTTTAATTTTCTGGAGAGTAGCCTTGATTGTTTCGCCTGTTTCGAGCTTGCATTCAAGAGTGCCGAGACCTGTCACAGCCTTTATGCCTTTGGATTCAGCCTTGACTTCTCCGTTTATTTTGAGGACGATAGAGGCTTTGAGTTCTGAGTTTTCCACAGTAATGGAAGTTCCCTTGTAATCAAATTCGTAAACATCATTGGTATCGAGATTAATTGCAGACATTTTCTTATACTCCTTTTTATTGAAAATTCAGACATTAACGCTTCGGAAATAAAGCACAAAAACATCAACGTCTTTTAGTATTATATCACAAAAATTCACAAAAGTCAATATATATTCTGATATTTTTTATATTTTATTTGTTTTTAAATTTTCCTGATATTCTGTGAGCATATCGAAGATTTCAAATTTCTGTTTCTGGTCGGCTATGTTTATATATCTTGTGATATTTCTTGATGTAAAGAACTTTTGTGTTTCGAGGAGGTTTTTAATTATGCTGATTTTTTCGTCATCTGGCAATGTATATTTTGAGGCATCAATCACGAAAGTAAAAATTTTCATGAGGTTTTTCTTGATATAAGCCTCGGTTACGGGGTCTTTTTCGTTGAAGTAAATCTGAAAAATTATGGGATATTTCACATCATGGGATAATTTTATTGAATAGTCCTTGTTGGCAATCATGTCGATTATGTCACGCACATAGAAATACGTATCGCCGTAGGAATTGAAAACAACTCCCCTGTAAGATATTTTTGAAATAGTTGCACCACGGGGGTAAACGTATTTGCTGAAAAAAGCAGAAAGGTCAATTTTTTTAAGGCTGTCGGGGAGGATAATTGATTTTATCCTGTAATCGTAAAAGGCATGACCGCCTATATATTCCACACCGTCAGGGACAGTTACTTCGGGGACATCTTCACCGTGATATTTGACTAAGGTTTTGTATTCTGTTATTTCAAAGTCTGGTAATTTCATGTTTTATTCTCCTTATATTCTGTCAGCATATCGAAAATCTCAAAATTTTCCTTTTCGTCTGCATAGCTGATATATTTTCCGATATTTCTTGAATTTAAAAAGCCTGAATTTAACATATACCGAACGAGTTCGGTATTATTGTTTTCTATGAAAAACTTCATGAATTTAGCGAGATTTTTCCTTATATATTCCTCGGTATTCTTATTAAGGTCATCTCTTGCGAACCATTCGCAGAGAAACATTTTTACAATCGCCTGATACTTGATATTATAGGGCAGTTTCAGTGAAAAATCCGAGCAGCATATCAGATTGTAAATATCAGGCAAAAAACCGCCCTTAACAAATTTTCCGTTAAATTCAAGCCTGAAATTCAGCTTTAATTTTTTATTGTTTTCAGGGTTTATGAATATAAATTCCGAAAGGTTGAAACAGCATGAAAAAGAATTAGGTGTTACTGCAATATTGATTGGGAGAGTGATACTTTTTCTTGTATCGGGAACTTTTACGAGGTCAATTCTGTTGTATCTTGTATTTCTCTTAAACAGTATTCCGTCAGTATCGAAAAATATTTTATTATTCTTATCCGCTTCGATATATTCGAGACACGGACAGTTGAGGAAAGAAGAATTGTCTATATTCTCAACGCTTGCAGGGATAAATATTTTCCGTAGATACTGACAATTGAATACTGCATTGTAATTTATTGAGGTTATGCCGTCAGGGATTATCAGTTCTTCGTTGTTGTTTTCGTCATCATAGCAGGAAGTGAGAACATTGTCCTTTACATATATTTTCATGAGTTCATGCTGTCAACAGCTTTTTCAACATCGGCTATTATGCCTGAAATATCTTCGGGATTAAATTCTCCGCCATACCATATTTCGTGAGCCTTTACAGCTTGATATACAAGCATAGCAGCACCGCCCACGGCAGTTTTACCCATAGTCCTTGCTTTTTTCATGAGGAGAGTTTCAGTGGGATTGTATATCACATCGAATATGCTTGCGCTGTTCCGGATTACTTCATCGGAAACGGCACAGGCATCTGTTTTCGGGAACATTCCGACAGGAGTAGCGTTTATCAGCAAATCATAATTGCCGTTTACTTCGCTGATTAATTCGATTTTAACGGAAGCGTCCGCACATTTTGAAAGTATTTCAGCCATGAGAAGCTGTGCAGTCTGAATATCCTGCGGAATCACCACAAGAGTTATATTTGCACCGTGCAGGGCAGTTTCAATGGCTATCATGCGTCCGACTCCTCCGCAGCCGATAATGAGTACATCTCCGCCAATCGGAAGAAGCTGTGCAGAGCGCAGAAAACCGTCACAATCGGTATTGTAGCCGATAAATTTTCCGTTGTCGTTGTGTATGCAGTTCACGGAATTATATCTCTGTGCGCTTTCTGCGAGACTGTCAGTAAAGGGGATAATTGCAGTCTTATGCGGAATAGTTATGTTGAAACCTCTGAGCTGTTTTAAGTTTTCAACATCTGTTGAAAGATTTTCGGGGGCGATGTCGATTAATTCATATGAACTGTCAGAAATTCCGCTGAGTTTAAAGAGTTTCTCATGTATAAGCGGAGACATTGAGTGACCGAGAGGGTGACCTATAAGTCCGAATTTATCCATAAATATCAGCTCCTTCGAGTGTTTCGAGATTTTCTATATTGCAGGCATAGACATCTTTGAGGGTTTTCTTTACAAGACCTGTGAGAGTTTTGCCGCAGCCAAATTCGGCAAATTTATCCGCACCGTCTTTCTGCATCTGAATGAGTTCGGAAGTGAATTTTACAGGTGAAACGATATGCTTTGCAAGGAGTGAGGGCATATCCGAAAAATCCGTAAGTTCACCACCTGTAACGTTGGAATAGTATTTTACCTGCGGTTTTCTGAAAGTTATTGTTTTGGCAGTTTCATAGAACTTATCGGCAGCGGACTGCATTAATTTTGAATGGAATGCGCCCGCAACTTTAAGAGGAACGATTCTTGCCTTTAATTCGGCGAATTTTTCGCTTACTTCTGCGATACCTTCGGGAGTGCCTGCGATAACGGTTTGTGCAGGGGAATTATAGTTTACGGCGGCGACATAATTTGAAGCATTGTTACAGATTTCCTCGACTTTTTCGGGAGCGATTTTCATAACTGCCGCCATAGCACCTTTATTTTCACGGGCAGCCTCGTCCATAGCCTGCGCCCTTGCCTTTATAAGTCTGAAAATATCTTCCAGAGATACCATTCCTGCCATAGTCATGGCGGCATATTCGCCGAGGGAATGACCTGCAACTCCGTTGAATACAAAGGGTTTTCCGTCAGTATGACCTTTGTTTATTGCGGCTGATATGCATACAAGAGATGTCAGGAGAATTGCGGGCTGTGCATTGTTTGTATTTGCGAGTTCTTCAGGAGTTGTATCGAAACAAACTGCTTTCATGTCACGTCCGAGAATGTCAGAGGCTGCTGAATATAATTCTTCCGTATGCGGATAGGCTTCAAGAATATCTTTTCCCATGCCGACATACTGCGAACCTTGTCCTGAAAATAGTGAAATTGTCATAATATATAAATTCCTTTCTGTGTGTTATATACAATATATTGTAAATAATTGCTGAAAAATCATTTTGATATTTGTGCTGAATGACGATATTTTTAATTTAATCAGATAAAGAAATAAAATATCGTTGCAAAAAATCAGGAAATGATTTACAATATATATTGTATACGTTTTCTTTTACAAACGTCCACATCTATACTATAACATAAATTTTCAGTTTTTACAACTGTTTTTATGATAATTCCTTAAAGGAGATACAAAATGGGCATAAATATTCTCGCAACAGGCTGTTATATTCCTGAACAGAAACTAAAAAATGATGACCTGAAAAAGTTTATCGACACTAATGATGAGTGGATAAGAACACGCACAGGCATCACGGAAAGACCTATGGCAGGCTGGGAACCATGCTGGTATATGGGCGCAAAAGCCGCACAGCAGGCTGTCGAAAGAGCAGGCATTTCAAGCAAAGATATAGGTCTTATCATTTCATGCACACTCACTTCCGACTTTCTTACACCAAGTATGGCAAGCGTCATACAGCGTGAAATAGACGCTCCCAATGCTGCGGCTTTTGACCTCAATGCAGCCTGTTCGGGATTCGTCTATGCTCTCGATACGGCAAGAAGATTCCTCGAAACAGATGACAACCTCAGATATGTTGTTGTCGTTGCTAACGAAGCCCTTTCACGTTTTCTCGATTTCAAGGACAGAACTACCTGTATACTTTTCGGTGACGGTGCGGCTGCGGCAGTCATTGAAAAAAGCGACAAGCTGTATTCATCACACCTTGCCTCAGACGGCACAGGCGCAAAATACCTCTGTGCGAGAAGTCTCAATCCCGCCCCCGAAGTCGCTGTTGAAAGCGATTTCAATGACGGTTTCCCCGAAAAACCCATTCATCAGCTTGTGCAGGACGGAAAGGAAGTCTATAAGTTCGCCACAAAGGCTCTTCCGAGAGCTTTTGAGCTTGCCGCAGAAAAAATAGGCATCACCTCAGAAGATATAGACTGGTTTATACCTCATCAGGCAAATATCAGGATTATTGAGACTGCCGCCAAAAAATTCGGCGTTTCTATGGATAAGTTTATTATAACACTTGACCATTTCGGCAATACTTCAAGTGCATCAATACCGCTTGCATTCAATGAGGGAGTTGAAAAGGGTCTTATCAAACGTGGACAGAAACTTGCAATAATAGGCTTCGGAGCAGGTCTGACATACGGCGGTATAATTCTGGAATATTAAGGAGAATTTTTATGAAAACAAGAATCACAGAACTTTTGGGCTGTCAGTATCCCATAATTCAGGGCGGTATGGCTTGGGTAGCAGAACATACCCTCGCCGCAGCCGTTTCAAATGCAGGCGGAATAGGTCTTATTGCAGGCGGAAACGCACCTATTGACTACCTCCGTGACCAGATAAGAAAATGCAAGGAGAAAACAGACAAGCCTTTCGGTGTGAATATAATGCTTATGTCACCAAATGCCGATGACCTCGCACAGCTTGTCATTGACGAGGGCGTGAAAGTAGTCACCACGGGCGCAGGCAGTCCCGGAAAATATATCCCTGCATGGAAACAGGCAGGCGTTAAGGTCATACCCGTTATTCCGTCTGTCGCACTCGCCAAGAGAATGGAAAAGGCAGGCGCAGATGCAGTCGTTGCGGAAGGTACTGAGTCAGGAGGTCATATAGGCGAAATTACTACTATGTGTCTCGTTCCGCAGGTAGTCGATGCACTCGAAATCCCCGTAATAGCCGCAGGCGGCATAGCCGACGGCAGAGGTATGGCAGCCGCTTTCATGTTCGGTGCAGAAGGCGTACAGATTGGTACACGTTTCCTCGCTTCTGAGGAGTGTCAGATTCACCCCACTTTCAAGGAACTCATCATCAAGGCTAAGGATACAGACAGCGTTGTTACAGGCAGATATACAGGTCACCCGTGCAGAAACATAAAGACTAAATTCTCAAAGAAACTCGCAAACGGCGAAAGAGACGGTTCTCTCACTCCCGATGAATTTGAGGAACTTACCCTCGGTTCTCTCAGAAAAGCCGTTCAGGACGGAAATCTTGAGGAGGGTTCATTCCTCTGCGGTGCTATCGCAGGTATGATTAATGATGTAAAGCCCTGCTCCGAAATCGTAAGGGAAATTATGGAACAGGCTGAAAAGTTAATGCATAATTCATAATAAGGGGGTTTGGGGGAAAAAGCCGCCCCTTGACGTATGAACGAACGTAATGTAATGGAGTGAGTGAATAGTCAAGCCCCGAAAGGGCGGCTCCCCCATTTTAAT
>ODAI014271610.1_pt1 | contig 71583 bp, 47 predicted proteins | sample 1539321 | NCBI WGS metagenome assembly ODAI01 (sample SAMN02144231, study PRJEB22623) | gut metagenome | biome: sheep rumen | host: Ovis aries | place: New Zealand
ATTCTATCACTCCTCATGCTCTCCACGACCGGTTCCCTCTTCGCCCAGAAGCTCTTCACACTCGAAGAACTCAATTTCGGCGGGAAGAATGCCTCGAAGTTCTACCCCGAACGATGGCAATTGCGCTGGGACGGGAACCGACTCATCGATGCTGCCGACAAGACAAAGCCTGTCGTCATCGACCCCAAAACGGGCAAGACAATCGAAGGCGAAACGGTCAACCTCGACGCAAACAAGCGTTCGCGACACGACGGGGAACTGGAATTCTGCAAGGCCTCCGGCGCTGTTGCGTTCCTGCGCAACAATAACCTGTTCGTCCTGACTGCCGACGGCACCGAACATCAGCTGTCGAGCGACGGCTCGCGGGAGATTGTGTATGGTAAAAGCGTACATCGCGACGAGTTCGGCATCTATAAGGGAACCTTCTGGAGCCCCGACGGACAGCAGCTCGCCTTCTATCGCATGGACCAAAGCATGGTGGCAGATTACCCACAGGTCAATACTTTCGAGCGCGAGGCAACACTGGCTCCCGACAAATATCCCATGGCTGGCATGACCTCGCACAAGGTCACGATTGGCATCTTCTCGCTCCAAACGGGCAAGACCATCTACCTCGACCTGGGCGATCCTACTGACAGATACTTCACCAACATTGCCTGGGCACCAGACGGCAGGACGTTCTATCTATACGAGCTCAACCGCGACCAGAACCACACGACACTCGATGCCTACGATGCCGCAACAGGTCGTAAGCTCCGCACCCTGCGCGAGGAGAGTTCCGACAAGTACGTCGAGCCCCTCCACCCCATTACTTTCTTGCCTTGGGACAGCAGCAAGTTCATCTATTGGAGCTGGAAGGATGGCTTCAAGCACCTGTATCTGATGGACATCGAGGGCAAGGAACTCGGCCAACTCACCAGCGGTAAGTGGGTCGTGAAAGAGCTCGTAGGCTTCTGTCCTGCCACGAAGAGTGCCATCATCATCACCAAGGAGGCAGGCGACTTGCAGCGCAACATCTACCGACTCGATCTGAAGACAAAGAAGAGAACCTTGCTCGACAATGGCCGCGGATGCCACTCCGCACAGCTCTCCGCCGATGGGCGTTACCTCATCGACACTTGGCAAGAGCCTGACGTGCCGCGTGCCTGTGCCGTGACCGACACGAAGACTGGCAAGCAGAGCCTGCAAAGAACGGCTAAAGACCCGTGGGACGGCTGGTATCAACCCATATTTGAGCAGGGCACCATCCTTGCTGCAGATGGCCAGACGACACTCTACTGGCGCATGGTCAAGCCGATGGACTTCGACCCAAGCCGTAAGTATCCGACCGTCGTCTATGTCTATGGCGGCCCGCACGCCCATAATGTCGAGGCATCGTGGCACTGGGGCTCGCGCTCTTGGGAAACGTATATGGCACAGAAAGGCTATATCCTCTTCATCCTCGACAACAGAGGAAGCGAGGACAGAGGCCGCGACTTCGAGCAAGTTACCTTCCGGCATTTGGGTCAGGAGGAGATGAAAGACCAGATGCAAGGCGTGGCGTTCCTGAAGTCGCTGCCTTATGTGGATGCCGACAGGCTTGGTGTGCACGGCTGGAGCTTCGGTGGATTCATGACGACGTCGCTCATGACGACCTATCCCGACGCGTTCAAAGTGGGCGTGGCAGGCGGCCCGGTCATCGACTGGAAGTGGTACGAAGTGATGTACGGCGAGCGTTACATGGACACGCCCGAGCAGAATCCCGAGGGCTACGAGCAGGCCAGTTGCATCAATAAGGCTAAGAACCTGAAGGGCAAACTGCAGATAATCATCGGCATGAACGACCCCACGTGTGTTCCCCAGCACAGCCTGCAGTTCCTCAACGCCTGTGCAGAAGCCGGCACGCAGCCCGACTTCTTCGTCTATCCAGGCGAGGGTCACAACATGGCCGGCCATAAGAGCGTCCACCTGCACGAGAGGATAACGCAATACTTTGAAGACTATCTGAAGCCCCTCTCCAACCCCTAACCAATCACAAATAACATGAGTAGAATTCTTTTATTAGGCAGCGGCGGGCGCGAACATGCGCTGGCCTGGAAGATAAGCCAAAGCGAAAAGTGTGAGAAACTGTACATCGCTCCCGGCAACGCCGGCACGGCTGAGGTGGGCGAGAACGTCAACATCAAGGCCGACGACTTCGAACGCATCAAAATCTTCGTGCTGAGAAACCGGATAGGGATGGTTGTGGTAGGTCCTGAAGACCCGTTGGTGAAGGGCATCTACGACTATTTCAAGAACGATGCGGAGTTGAAAGACATCCCTGTCATCGGCCCGAGCAAGGCGGGGGCGGTGCTTGAAGGGAGCAAGGACTTTGCCAAAGGCTTCATGCAAAGGCATGGCATCCCGACGGCGGCCTACCGTACCTTTACCGGCGAGACACTCGAGGAGGGCAAAGCCTTCCTGCGAACCTTGAAGGCTCCATACGTCCTGAAGGCCGACGGACTGTGTGCCGGCAAGGGCGTCCTCATCCTGCCCACGCTGGAAGAGGCAGAGAAGGAACTCGGCGAGATGCTGGGCGGCATGTTCGGCGGCGCAAGCAGTCGGGTCGTCATCGAGGAGTTCCTGGACGGCATCGAATGCAGCGTCTTCGTCCTGACCGACGGAAAGACCTACAAGATACTGCCCGAAGCGAAGGACTACAAGCGCATCGGCGAGGGCGACACCGGCCTGAACACGGGCGGCATGGGCAGCGTGAGTCCTGTTCCGTTTGCCAATGAGGAGTGGATGAAGAAGGTGGAAGACCGCATCATCCGTCCCACGGTGGAAGGCCTGAAAGCCGAGGGCATCGACTACAAAGGCTTTATCTTCTTCGGCCTCATCAACGTGGGAGGCGACCCGAAGGTCATCGAGTACAACGTCCGCATGGGTGATCCGGAGACGGAGACAGTGATGTTGAGGCTGAAGAGCGACCTGGTGGACCTCTTCGAAGGCGTTGCCACGGGTACATTGGCAGAGAAAAAGGTCGAGTTCGACGAGCGCGCTGCCGTCTGCATCATGCTGGTGAGCGGCGGTTACCCAGGCTCGTACGAGAAGGGCTTCGAGATAACAGGCGTCGAGGACGTGTGGGGCAGCATCGTCTTCCACGCCGGAACGGCCCGGAAGGACGGCCAGCTCGTCACGAACGGCGGGCGAGTGATTGCCGTAAGCAGTTATGGAAAGGACAAGGAAGAAGCCCTGCAGAAGAGTTTTGCCAATGCTAAGTTGATCATGTTCGAGGGCAAGAACTTCCGCAGAGACATAGGGGCTGACCTTTGAAACAATTCATAATTCATAATTCGTAATTCATAATTAGACTACTTCCTACACTTGCAGAAGGGAATAACTATGAATTATAAATTGTGTTCCGCGTATTAAAAGCGCGCCTTTGTGTAGAAAAACATCAAAGAATTATGAATTAAACCAGATAAACGTGAGACAGAATCGGCTCCAGAACAAGGTTGCAGGGAGCGAGTTCACACTCCCCTTCTGTGCGATTGCCGCAATTGGTATGTGGTGGTTGCCGCAGCAGGCATTCGATGTGCACTGCCTCATGGGACTGGTGCTCTGCCTGCTGACGACGTACATCGTCATGGAGACGAACGCCCAGCAACACATCATCCGCATCCGCACCCGCATGATGTCGTGCGTCTGGCTCATTCTGGCAGCCAGTCTGTCGTTCATGCATCCCTTGGGCGAGCCGATTATCGCAGCCGCCTTCCTGGCCGTCAGCTACCTCCTCCTGTTCCGCTGCTACCAGCGTCACCGCCCTCAGCAACTCGTCTTCCACGCCTTCCTGATGCTCGGCATAGGCAGCTTTTGTGCTCCAGTCATGCTGGCGATGGCGATTCCCTTCTTTCTTTATCTGGCCATCTTCCTTCGCGCCCTGACGGGCAAAGCGTTTTGGGCAGGCGTGCTGGGCATCATCGTACCCTATTGGTGCTATGCCGTCTGGTGCTTCGTCACAGGAGACATGCAGAGCTTCGTGGCGAGGATGGCCGATATGGCACAGCTGGAGATGCCCAGCGTCGAGCTTCTCACATCGTTGCCATTCGTCTGGCAAGTCTCGGCAGGCGTCATCGCCTTGCTCAGCATCATAAGTATCCTGCATTACCTGAGCACCAACTACGACGACAAGATACGCGTGCGCATGATACTATATATATATGTGTCGCAGACGTTGCTCTTGATGGCATTCCTCGCCCTGCAACCCGCGCACTATCAGACCACGATGGCATTGCTCGTCTGCAGTGCCAGCCCGCTCATCGCGCACTATTTCTCGCTCAGCCGAACCCTGCTGACCACCATCCTTTTCCTGCTCACACTGCTTCTTGTGGCTGGCGTGGCGACCCTGAACCTCTGGCTGACCTCATTCACCCTTCAGGGAGGGATACTCAACGCCCTATAGGGGAACAGCAAACGCCCTATAGGGGAAGAGCAAACGCCCTATAGGGGAACGGTCAACGCCCTATAGGGGAATGACTGGCGCCCTATAGGGGAGTTGGAAGAGAGCACAGCCTCCTTAACAAAAAAGCACTACCTCTTCATCCAAAGAGATAGTGCTTATAAGAAACGGCTCCAGTCCTTACCAGATATCCTCCGACTCCTCGGGATTGTCGTAGACCTCCTTCGGCACGTATTCGAAGTAGTCCATGTAGAACTCCTTGGCTTCCTCTTCAAGTACAGACTTGAAGCGGATGTAGTAGTTCTTGTAAGGCTGCAGGTAAGTGCTCATTATGATGCGGCGCGACATGAAGTGGTCATTACGCACAGACCTGCTGCTTCCAAATTGGTTGCTCCACGAGTTAGGAGCCTTCATGAAGCCCTTCGTGCGCATCGTCTTCGTAACCTGGTCGTTATACTCCTCGTCGTCGGTATCCTCTTCCCAACCTACATCCGACGGCAGCGTCGTAGGCCCAATCCTCATCTCCAGTCCACCGATACGCAAGTCCATAGGAATGCCAGTGACATACATCTTGTCGCGCTCGGCACCAAAATACACCTGCGCCATAGAACGCACGTGCGAACCCGTAGCCACGCCAAAGCGAATCTCATACTGGCCGGCACGCGGCACGGGCGGCAGCTTCATCGTGAAATCGTAACGCCCGATGATGTTGAACTCATCACCCTGAAGGTTGTGATAAGGGGATGGGTATCCCGAAAGGAAATAGAAGAGTGTGCCCTCTCGTATTTCCACATTTGCTATGTATGGGTAATTCGTCGGTATGGCTCGTACGCTGGTAGCTCCATAAACGTAGTTGGCACGGGGCGCTCGGATGTCATTGTTCATCAGTTCCGGCATCATACAGCCCGCATCAATACGAATACGCTCGCTACCTATCTGGTTGCACACATTCTCCGTGCAGACAAGCAAGTTGTCAATAGGATACACCACAGCATTGGCCACACTGGTAGCATCAGTTCCTGCCTCATTGTAGGTCAAGACACGGACACCTTCATTCTCGTTCGGGAAGGCACTGGAACCCTTCAGACGGTGGAACTGGCCGCTCTCATGATAGTCATTGGCATTCATGCGAGCCAGGCCGAACTGGCCGCGTCCGTTCCTCAACATAGGGAAACGGTTCAAATAGATACCATTACTCTCCCTGCTCTCAAAGGTCTTCAACAAACGGGGAATGCCCATCGTCTGGTAATAATCCATGATGGAAATCGTAGGCGCCGTGGAAGAGGTGTAACTGTAACCCAGTTCATTGTAGTGAACCACCAGCTTCTCCCTGCCAATGCGCTGTGGCAGGAGATGGTACGTAACGAACTGGTTCAGCACATTCATCTCGTTCGTATAGTCATCGTCGAAGAGAGTACCGGCCACATAATCGAACAGGCCCGACTCGCGCAGGAAGTCGCAAATGTCGGTCACCTTAATCTCATCAGCACTCTTCCCCAACTTCTCTTCCCAGAAACGGTCTGTCTCCGCAAAAAGCGTAAAGCCATAATAACGGTGCTGAGGAATGGTTCCCACCTGACCGACAGAGGTATGCTTAGGCAAATCCTTCACCTGGCCAGTCAAATACAGGTGTTCCCACGTCTCATCACGATAGGCATTAAGCGTGTCTTCCAGTCCACAAGCCAATATCAGACGCGACATCACGCTGTATCCGCTCTTGGGATCCTTTGACCACATACGCATGAAGTCGCCCAAACGACCATCGCTCGGCGCAACCACACCCTCCACCTGATGCACATAACCGTTTGTAAGGATAATCCCTCGGTTCGTCTTCGACACAACTGCCACACCATCTATGCTTATGCTGTCCAAGTCGTGTTGGCCATAAAAGACACGCAACTTGCGGTTGTTCATGTTCGAGAGGCCAAACTCGTGCTCATGCTTGGGGAAGTCCGTAACATCATAAGCATACTGGTCACCACTATCCAAGACACTGTTGAACACAATAACCTTCTCAATGCTGTCCAGCGTGTGCTGGTCCGTAAAACCGTCCCACGAAGGTTCAGTAATTATGCCTTTACGGCAAAGAGAGTCCAGATAAGCCTGCACGGCATCATTCGTCGGAGCAAACACCGTATAATGTCCACGGGCCGACAACAACTGCTTCAACGTCGTCTGCGAATACGCACTCAAGGGTACCTTGCCAAGCAAGCGCAAATACTCGCTATAGTACTCCTTGCTCTCCAGATACTGAGTAATAGTCTTGCCCTCAAAAACATATCTTGACGACATGTCTATGTCTTCCGTACAACAACATAAAATCATCAGCAGGGCTGCTGCAAATAAAAAGCGTCTCATGTAGTTTTCTTAATCTTCAAGAAGCCCTTCCTCTGGCATCTTAGGTTAATAAGTCTGTTCGTTTTAGTATGTTAGTTTCGTCAAAAGAATGCATCTTCGCACTCTCTCGCATGCAAATATACAACTTTTTACGATATCCTACATACATTATTAGATGAAATTTCGTAACTTTGCAGACATGAAACCATATCTTGTCGATATTCCGGTGCTGATTCTGTTCTTTAACAGGCCTAAGCAACTCTGTCAAGTCTTCGAACAAGTCAAGAAGGCTCGGCCGTCACGCCTGTTCCTCTATCAGGACGGCCCACGAAGCGAAGCAGACATGCCCGGCATACTCGCTTGCCGAGATATAGTGGCGCAGGTGGACTGGGAATGTCAGGTAGAAACACTCTTCCAAGAGAAGAACTACGGCTGCGACCCCTCGGAATACATTTCGCAGAAATGGGCATTCAGCCACGTCGAGAAGTGCGTCGTACTTGAGGATGACGATGTCCCCAGCTTAAGCTTCTTTACCTTCTGCAAAGAGATGCTCGACCGCTATGAGAACGATGAGCGCATCACAATGATAAGCGGCTTCAACGTCGAGGAACAAACCAGAGATGTACAAGGCGACTACTTCTTCACAACCAACTTTAGCATCTGGGGCTGGGCTTCCTGGCGGCGCGTCATAGATCAATGGGATGAACACTATACCTGGCTCGACAACCCAGTCGCCGTCCGTCAACTTGAGGAACTGATACGCGAGCGAGGCTATCGCGACGACTTCCTGCCGATGTGCCGCAAGCATCGTGAGCAAGGCAAAGCCTTCTACGAGACCATATTCTGGTCGCACATGCTCCTATCGGGCGGACTTGCCATCGTCCCCGCTAAGAACATGGTCAACAACCTCGGTGCCACAGCTGACAGCACCCACTTCGGCGGCTCACTCGAGACAATGCCTCGAGGCTACCGACGCATCTTCACCATGCAACGCTTCGAATTGCCCGAAGGTCACAACCTCGTTCATCCACCCTACATCATGGAGCATGTTGCCTATCGTCACCGTGCATATCGCATCATGGGATGGATGTGCCCAATGACAAAAATCGCCCGTTCCATCGAGGAATTTGCCCTTAATCTGCGTTACGGGAACTTCAAATTCATCATCAAGGCTATAGGCAATCGCATCCGCAAATGGATGGGGAAGGAGGCTTACCGATGAAGGTCCTGCTCATAAGCACCAGCGAACGAAGTGGCGGAGGCGCCATTGCTGCCCGACGACTCATGGAAGCCCTCGTCTCTAACGGCATTAAGGCAAAGCTTATGGTGCGCGACAAGCAGTCGAATGCCGTAACGGTCGTCAAGGTGGGAAACAAGTTGCCGAAGCTCTTGGAACGCCTTGCCATCCTGCCTCGTTGTGGTTTCCGACTCTCACGCCTATGGCAAGCAGACATCGCCAATGTTGGCATCAGCATAACAGACACGAAAGAGTTCAAAGAGGCAGACGTCGTGCACCTGCATTGGGTCAATCAAGGCATGCTTTCTCTCGATGAAATGGACAATATTATGCGTAGCGGCAAACGCGTCGTCATGACATTGCACGACGAATGGGCCTACCTCGGCGTATGTCATTATCGAGGCGAATGCAAGGAAAAGGAGTGCCGGAAGTGTCCCCTGCTCTGTGGCTCCTTACCTTATTATATATACGCGCGCAAGCGTGCAATGTACCAGCGTTGGCACCCCATCTTTGTCGGATGCAGCAATTGGATTGCCGAAGAAGCACGAAAGGCACTGCCGGAAGAACGCATTGAGCACATCAACAATTGTGTTCCCGCTGCCCTCTTCCATCCCATCGACATGCTGCAAGCCCGCCAGACCCTCGCTCTTCCCAAAGACAAGCGGCTACTCCTCTTCTGCAGTCAAAAGGTAACCGACGAGCGCAAGGGCATCACCTTCCTCGTCGAAGCCCTCCAACAACTTCAAGGAGACAACCTGCAACTCATCATCGTGGGCAAAGACTCTGAGCAAATACCCTTGCCAGACGGCATTAAAGCCTTCCGGTTTGGCTCTGTCAGCGAAGAGATGATGCCCAAACTCTACAGCGCTGCCGATGTTTTCGTCACGCCAAGCCTGCAGGACAACCTGCCCAATACGATTGCCGAGGCCATGAGTTGCGGCACACCTTGCGTGGGGTTCAACGTCGGAGGCATCCCCGAGATGATTGACCACCTTAGCAATGGCTATGTAGCTCGCTATCAGGATGCTGCAGACCTGGCAGAAGGCATACGCTTCGTCCTTAGCCATGACATGCGAGAAGCAGCACATCACAAGGCTGCCAATGCATACGGCGAGACACACGTAGCACAACAATACATCAAACTCTATCAGGCATAGCATGAAGCCTCTCTTTACCATAGCAACCGTAACATACAACGCAGAAGCAACCCTCGAACGAACCTTGAAGAGCGTTGCCTCGCAAGACTATGCCCGCATCGAGCATCTTATCATCGACGGCTGCTCCAAAGATCATACGCTCTCCCTGGTGCAACGCTATGTCGAGGAGAATCAAGCACGCCATAACATACGCCTCATCTGCGAGCCCGATAACGGACTTTATGATGCGATGAACAAGGCTTTGCTTGCCGCAACAGGTGACTACATTGTCTTCCTCAATGCAGGAGACTGCCTACACAGCACCGACACCATCACTGCCCTTGCCGAGCAAGCACAATGGACGAAAGGTGGACACAGACACCCAGCCATCCTCTATGGCGACACACACATCGTTGACAATGGCGGCAACTTCCTGCGTCGCCGCAGACTCACACCGCCAGAGAATCTTACACAAAAGAGCTTCCTCAATGGCATGCTGGTCTGCCACCAGTCTTTCTATGTACGTACTGACATAGCGAAGCAAGAACCCTATGACCTCGACTATCGTTACTCTGCCGACTTCGACTGGTGCATCCGCATCATACGCCGCGCCAATCGTCGTCGCATCAGGATAGTAAACACGCATCTCGTACTGACGGACTACCTCAACGAAGGCATGACGACACGCAACCACCAGGCATCGCTCAAGGAGCGCTTCCGCATCATGACGCACTATTACGGCTGGTGGGCTACCGTCATACGGCACTTCTGGTTCATTATCAGAGCCATCATCAAGAAATAACCCAATATGCTTGAGCCATACTATCATAAAGATGTCATCGAAGCAGGTTGCGACGAAGCCGGCAGAGGCTGCCTGGCTGGTCCGGTCTATGCGGCTGCCGTCATCTTGCCGAAAGACTTCAAGAGCGACCTTCTCAACGACTCCAAGCAGCTTAGCGAGAAGAGGCGCTATGCTCTGCGAGAAGTCATAGAGCGTGAGGCAGTGGCTTGGGCTGTGGGTATCGTGAGCAACGAGGAGATAGACAAGATAAACATCCTGCGTGCCAGCATACTTGCCATGCATCGTGCCCTCGACGGGCTTAAGGTGCGGCCAGAGGAAATCATCGTCGATGGCAACCGCTTCAAGCCATATGCTCCCCATCTTTCAGGAGGGAGACGGGGTGAGGCTTTGCCCTACACCACCATCGTCAAGGGCGACGGCAAGTACATGAGCATCGCAGCAGCAAGCATCCTGGCAAAGACATACAGGGACGACTGCATGAAGAAACTGCACGAAGAATATCCAGCTTATCATTGGGACAGCAACAAGGGCTACCCTGCACCGGCACATCGGCAGGCCATACGCGAGCACGGCACGACGCCCTACCACCGAATGACCTTCAACCTGCTTGGCTCGCCTCAACTTGAATTTGATTTCACCGGCTAACAATCTATCATCAATAAACTACATGAAACGACAACTATTACACTTAATCTTTGTACTGCTGGCTATCTTTTCGGCACAAGCACAAGACCTCAACGTCTGTACCTACAATGTCAGGTACAAGAACTCGGGGGACAACGATGCGGGCAACGGCTGGACAACCCGACGCACTTATCTCATCAATCTTGTCAACTTCCAACAGCCTGACCTGCTTGGTGTGCAGGAGGCCTTGAACGCACAGATGAATGATCTGGCGAACGGGCTGACCGGTTATGGTCGAATCGGCGTGGGGCGTGACGACGGCGGTACAGGCGGAGAGTTCTCTGCCATCTTCTATCGTAAGGAACGCCTGGTGCTGCTCGACAATGGTGACTTCTGGCTGAGCGACACGCCCTACAAGCCTTCAAAGGGTTTCCCCAGTGCAGGCGGAAGCACCACGTACAAGCGTATCTGCTCGTGGGGCAAGTTCTATGACAAGCAGGCCCACGTGATTCTCTATCACTTCAACACTCATCTGGACCTCGACGAGACGAACCGACAGCAGTCCTACTATCTGATAAGGAAGAAGATTACGGAAATCGTGGGAAGCACAAAAGCACCTATCATCATCACGGGCGACTATAATGCCGTGCAGACAGGTGAAGCCTACAGGCTGTTCCACGACTCGGGTTTCCTCTATGACAGCTATGAGAAGGCCAAGGCTAAGTTCATCACGAACGGCACATGCCCGGGCTTCAACGCAGGCAACTACAGCACAGTATCGGGAGAACTGCGGCGCATCGACCACATCTTCTACACGAAGGATGCCTTCACTGCTAACATCTATGCCGTGCTTAACCCATGTTACTATTCCACGAGCGGTACGGCAACCTATCAGGAGAGACACTATTCCGACCACTGCCCCGTATTTACGAAGCTGGCCTACAAGACGACAGTTCCGACGACAGAGATTGCCACGACACCGCCAACGGCTGTGGATGGAGTTTACCAAATCTCCACGCCTGAGGAGTTGCAGTCATTCGCAAACATTGTCAATGGTGTGGGCGGGTTCGAGCAGAATGGTTCTGCTGAGGCTGTCCTGCTGAACGACATCGACATGACGGAGATGGCTGGCTGGAAGCCTATCGGGACGGTCAACACGCCTTTCACCGGCAGTTTCGACGGACAGGGGCACTGCGTGACAGGTTTCTCCTTGCCGTATGTCTCGGGAAGCAGGATGGGGCTCTTCGGCTATGTGAAGAACGCCACCATACAGAACTTTAGCCTGAGCGGAGACATCACCTGCATCTCCGGAGCCTCGGGTGTTGGCGTTGTGGGATGGGCTGAAGGCAGCACCATTTCCGACGTCCATTCCTCGCTCAACATTGCAACTACAGATACAGACATCCATCACATCGCTGGCGTATGCGGCAGCCTGCGCACGGGCAGTATTGCCAGAAGATGCTCCTTCGACGGCACTCTGACCGAGACGTCCGACAACACGGACTGCTTCGGAGGCATTGGCGGCTACTCCAACGAGGACTGCCTCTACGAGAACTGCGCCAACTATGGCACACTCACCTTTGCCAACGCTGACTGCTATATAGGTGGCATCTGTGGTTATGCCAACAACGACATCTTCACAGGCATCTTCAACTGCCTCAATGTAGGCAAAGTACAGATGTCCGAGGGTACGCCTACGTATGGTGGTGCCTTCGTTGGTCGCCTGCGTGCCCATGCTAACTCCAAGTTCGAGAACAACTACATGCTTGCAGGCAGTGCTCCCAGCACCAGCGGAGAGAACATGATTGCTGCTGAGACCGTCAGTGCCGACCAACTGGCAAGCGGCGAGGTCTGCTACAAACTGAACGGCGACCAGACGGACATCAACTGGTATCAGTATGTCGGCGACGACGACTATCCCGTCCTCGACAGTAGCCACGGAGTCGTCGTCTTCCAGGACGGCATCTACACAGGCATCACCGAAACGGCTGCTGCCAGCAGCCTGAAGACCTCGGGCATCTACAATCTTGCCGGTCAGCGCCTGAGCAAGATGCAAAAAGGTATCAACATTATAAACGGAAAGAAAGTACTGAAATAGCCATGAGAAAGTCTATCGCATTCATCATCATATCCCTGATGACCGTCTGTGCCACAGCACAGAACCTATACATCGGCAGTTTCTATGTCACCACAAACACCGAGGAGAAACTCTACGGCGACGGTAAAGACAAGTGGACGGAGCGCCAGGTGCACATCAGCAATCTCTTCAGGTACGAGCAGCCCGACGTGCTGGGACTGCAAGGAGCCACTACAACGCAACAGTCCGCAATAAGGTCCAAAATAAACTCTGGCTTGACGAGTGTGCTCACATACAAGCTGGCACAAGACATCCTCTACAACAAAACCGTCGAGCTCGACACATGCAACATGGTGGAGAACATGCCTGAAGGCAGCACCTGCTCTTGGGCGAAGATGAGGAAAGACGGTAAAGCCTTCTACGTCTTCAACTTCTGCTTCTCCACAGAAAACAGCATCGCCACCTCGTCGGCATCGCGCGTCCGCACAGCCATCGACGAAATCAACACCGAAGGCCTGCCCGTGCTCATCGTGGGCGACCTCGGCGTCAACGAGACAAAGTCCGCATACAACTCGCTGAAAGCCAAGTACAACGACTGCTTCACCACAGCTGCCGTCGTCAGCGCAGAATACGGCACGAAGAACAACTTCGACCTGGCTGCCAACCACGGCACCGAGCGCTACGACTTCATCTTCGCCTCCAAGACCATCACCGTCAAGGCATACGGGCAACTGCAATCCGCCTACTTCACCCAAGAGAGCGACGGCACCTACAAACGCCGCCAACTCTCCACCCATTTTCCCGTCATGGCAAAGGTGAAACTTCCGTAAAAAAATCTTTACATCTCTTAGGCCATTCCACATCACCCCACACGTTGAATCGGTCAACGCATTAGGGGGAGATGTTCAATGCAGCATAGGGGAATTGCAAATCCCCTATGCTGCATTTTCCAACGCCCCACGCCAAGTTCACCCAAAAATTAGCCCGAATTTTATCCCCAAACACCTTAAACCTGTCCACTTTCGGAACAGCCTAACAAAGTGTGCATTTGTATGTCGCTAAAAGTCAACGCCTTGCAAAAACATCGCTTCTAAGCGTTTTGGGGGTATCTGGAGTACCCGACGACCATTTTTCGCGCTTAAAACGGCCGCCGAAGAGAAAAATATTGACAAAACAAGGCACTTAAGCGGCAACATTCCACCAGAAAAACCAGAAGATTCAAAATGCCCCTCCAATTTCTCAAGGCACTTAAAGTAATCCTTCAACACAAACGGCCCTCAACATCCGACACTTTGCATAATCATTCCGTATATGCTACTTTTATTGTTAAAATATATTAAAAACTATGTCGCGCGTGCATACACAATCATATTATATATTAAAAAAAGTTATTTTTGTACGATGAATTTATTCAGAAACTAACACAAAATTCAAATATTAACTTTTCCAAAAACAAAACTAACATGAAACAAAAATTCTACTCAATTCTACTCACAGCCCTAATGGGACTGTTTGGAATGAACGCTTGGGCACAGGACTACGAGATTGCCACAGCGCAAGACCTCGCGGACTTCGCCGCAGCAGTGAATGGCGGCGAGACAGACGCTAATGCCGTACTGACAGCCGACATCGACATGTCGAGCCTGACAGATTGGACACCTATCGGAATCGACAACAACTGCGGCTACAAAGGCACCTTCGATGGTCGGGGCAAGACCATCACCGGATTCCAACTGACATCAAGCACCACCAACAACAGTTATGGTGCCGGATTCTTCGGTCATGTTGTTGATGGGGCTAATATCAAGAACTTCTCTATTTACGGCACTATCACCAGCACGGGCCAGCGCATGAGTGTTATTGGTTCTGCACAAGGTAATGTAAACATCAGCGGCATCCACAGTCATCTTAACATCACATGTACACAGACAAGACATGGTGGTATCTTGGGTGCACAAGTTGGCAATGGCACCATCAACATCGACCGCTGCAGCTTCTCTGGCTCGCTGACCACGAACAACATCAGCGGCAACTTCGGCGGCATCGTGGGACTCACGCTGAACAACGCCAATGCATACATCAACATCACCAACTGCCTGTTCGACGGAACGATTGACATTGGTACAGGTGATAATGCCGGTGGCTTCGTAGGCTACACACGCAGCTGCCAACTCAAGATTGAAAACTGCTTGTCTGTCGGCACAATTACCGCAACAAATCCAGGCCAGTTCATTGGTCAGATAAATACTACAAGCAACCAAAAGTATAGCGGGACAAACTACTATCTGGGAGATAATAAAACGCAAGGCGCTGGCACCGCCACTGAGGCAGGCCCGACACCTGTCAAGGTAACAGCCGAGCAGCTTGCCAGCGGCGAGATTGCCTTCAAACTGAACGGCGACCAAAGCGATATCAACTGGTTCCAGAAGCTGAAGAACACAGTCTTTATTGCTCAGCAGTATGTCGCAACTGTCAACGGCACGCCAAGGGATCCTCAGACCGCCAACGCCACAATGACCGAGGATGGCAACGGCACCTATACCTTCTTACTTCCCGACTTTGTGGTCCACACAAACAGCATGGACATACCTGCTGGCGACGTCAAACTCGAGGAAGTTGAAATCACAGACGAAGGCACATTCAACAAGGCTGGACTGTTCTCCGTTCCCGACGAGAACATCCCCGCTAGCATGGCAGCCCTTAAGCCGTATCTGCAGAACATCAACTACACACTCAGTGGCAAGGTTAATGGTGACAAACTCTATGCAACCATTACCGACCTCAGCATAGAAATACCGATGCTCGGGACATATAACATCTCCGTTGAAATTGGTGAAGACAACTTCACAGCCGCAGCTCCTACTGGCGAAGCATTCCCCAAACCCTATGGCACAGCCATCGTCTATGGAAACGGTTCCTTCAACTGCGACATGACACCAAAGGCAGGCACTGATATCGTTTACAGCAACACCAATGCTGCCATCATCGACCCCCACAGCTTCACCGACGGCTTCTGCACAGTCTGCGGCGCCATTGACGAAACATACATGGCAGCCAACGCCGACGGCTACTTCGAGATTGCCAACGAGAAGCAACTCGTTTGGTTCGCCGCTTACGTCAATGAAGTCAACGCAGCAGCCAAAGGCACGCTGACAGACAACATCGCACTTACCAAAGCGTGGACGAATCCCATCGGCAATGCCAGCGTTGCTTATACTGGCAAGTTCGACGGTCAGGGAAAGGCCATCACAGGCTTCGACCAGACAGCCACAACTACCCACAACGGTCTGTTCGGCAACATCAACGGCGCTACTGTACAGAACTTCAGCATCAGCGGCAGCCTGACATCCGACAAGAACTACTGCGGCGTCATCGGTCTCTCTAAAGGTTCTTCCAAGGTTAAGGGCATCCACAGCTCGCTGAACCTCGACATCCAGTTCAAAGGCTGGGCAGGCGGTGTCGTTGGCGGTGCCGACGGTTACATCGTCATCGAGGAATGCTCATTCGACGGCACACTGAACACCCACAACTTCGACGACTCCAAGGGCGGCATCCTGGGCTATGCCAACGGAGCTACCATCAAGAACTGCCTCTTCAGCGGAACAATCGTAGGCGAAGCTAAGCAGCACTACGGCGGCATCTTGGGCTATGTCAACAATAATGCCTTCGGTGGCGTGCAGAACTGCTTGAGCATCGGCTCTGTCACAACCACGAACACCAGCCACAACGGTGTTGCTGCTATCATTGGCAACATGAATACCAGCACAAAGGTCGATGGCATCTTCAACAACTACTGGCTGACAGGTTCTTCCTATGCCGGCAACAATGGTGCCAAAGCCTCAGATGCAGAGGCTCCCTTCGAAGTAACAGCAGAACAGCTCGCCAGCGGTGAGGTTGCCTACAAGCTCGGCGCAGCATGGAGCCAGCTCCTCGGCACAGACAACACTCCTGTGCTGGGCACCGATGCTCCCGTCTCCTATGTGGGCGATGCAAGCTATGCCACACTGTATGACACAACAACAGGCTACACCCTCAATGGCGACGTCAAGGCCTTCGTTGCAGTCCTCAACACCTCATGGCTCGACCTCAACGAAATAGACAACATCCCCGCAGGCACTCCCGTCATCCTCAAGGGCAGCTACTACAACAAGCTGGCTGCCGACCTGCCTGCCATCAACGTGGCTAACGACCTGAAGGGCACAGATGCCGACACCGTAGCCGACGGCACAATGTACATCCTCGCCAATGGCTCTAATGGTGTAGGCTTCTATCAGGCAACAACAGGAAGCACCATCGCTGCAGGCAAGGCATACTACCAGAGCACAAGCGGCGTGAAGGCATTCTTCTTCGACGGCGACGATGCAACTGGCATCGCTGACCTTAAAGACCTTAAGGACTCTAAGGACCTCATTTATAATCTCGCCGGCCAGCGTTTGGGCAAGATGCAGAAGGGCATCAACATCGTAGGCGGCAAGAAAGTCCTGAGGTAAATCTCTATACATGTTCGGGCGGGCAATCCGTCCGAACATGTTCTCTTTAGCATCACTCTTTTATCGACTCATAAACTAAAACTAGCATGAAACGAACAATCTACTCATTGTTCCTAACTGCCCTATTCGGTATGTTAGGAATGCATGTTTGTGCCCAAGAGCTCTCCACTACGGAGATCGACGGCAAGACCTACTATGAGATTGGCACGGCTGATGACCTTGCCATTCTCGCACAAATAGTAAACGGCGGCGAATTCGAAGCCAACGCTGTGCTTACTGCTGACATCGACCTCTCTGAGATAATCTCAGAAAACGACCCCTGGGTTCCTATCGGCGACTGGGGAACACAAAGCGGAACAGCCAGTGCGTGCTACAAAGGCCACTTCAATGGACAAGGGCATAAGATTACAGGCTTCAACTCCATTTCAAGCCAAAACTACTTCGGCATCTTCGGTGTCGTATCAACCGGATGTCTCATTGAGAACTTCGAGATCTATGGCACAATCGTCAATAATGTTAAGACCGCTGGTGTCGTTGGCTATGCTCGTGACGCAACTCCAACCATTCGCAACATTCATAGCTACCTGAACATCAATAACACAACCGATGGCAACAGATTGGGTGGCATCTTAGGAAGCTCTGTAAATGGTACTATTGTCGTTGATAAATGCGTCTATTCTGGAACACTTGATGGCAATGACGCTGGTGGCAATGGCAACTATGGCGGCATCGTGGGCTATGTCAACAACAACGCTAATGCACATCTTCGCGTCACCAATTGTAAGTTCGACGGTCAGCTCGTCAACTCCTCCGAGGCTCCTGGCGGCTGTACCTTCGGCGGTATAGTAGGTTATGTAGGAGGAAGCCCTGACGTAACCATCACTAACTGCCTCTCTATAGGCACAGTGCAGTCAGCAGTTACCGGCCAGTTCTATGGTGCAGTGAAGCACAACACCTGCTCCATCGTCAACAGCTTCTATAAGGGCGACAATATCAATGGCTCAGCAAGTACCGTCACTCCCACCACTCAGGAAGTCACCAAGGTCACTGACGAGCAGCTTGCCAGCGGTGAGGTCTGCTTTATGTTAAATGGCAATCAGGAAGAAATTACCTGGTTCCAGACATTGGGCACCGATGTCAGCCCCATGCCATTTGGCACAAGCATTGTCTATATGAACGGACGCCAGCATTGTAATGGCGACCCCACTGATGAGACCTTCTTCAGCAACGAAGACCAAGGCGGTATCGTAAGAGATGACCACGACTTCGTCGATGGCCTATGCTCTTACTGCTCTACACCCCAAGAAGACTACATGACTGCAAATGCTGAGGGCTTCTACGAGATTGGCAATGAAAGGCAACTCGTTTGGTTCGCTGCAATGGTTAAGGCAGGACATGCCGACCTCAACGCAGTGCTTACTGATGACATCGAATTTGCTATGCCTTGGACTACACCTATCGGCATCAGCGATGCGGTAACCTTCTCTGGCATATTTGACGGACAAGGACACACCCTTACTAACTTTACGGCAACATGTTCCGGAGAAGGAGGCCTCTTTGGTAATACTAACAAAGCTACCATCAAGAACTTCAACATTGCAGGTGAACTTTCAGTTACAGCAGGAATAGGTTCTGGTGTCGTTGGCTATCCTTCTAATAGTAACATCTCCGATATCCATTCCTCTTTGGTCATCAGCGTTCCCAACAGCGGAGTGCGCCATGTTGGTGGTGTAGTAGGTTCTGCTCGTGGTGGCAACACCATTACCCGTTGCTCTTTCAGCGGTTCTATGACAGTGGCTGCAGGCAGTACCGACAATTTTGCCGGTGTCGTGGCATACATAGGAGGCGACAGCATAGAGTTCTGTGCCAACTATGGTAACATTACATTCTCTGACCAAGGCTGTGCAGCAGGTGGTGTAGCTGGCTATCTCAACAATACGACTTCATATGTGAGGAACTGCCTTAACACAGGTCAGGTATATTGTGAAACCAGTGACGAGCCTAAGTACGGCGGTGCAATTATAGGCCGAATAAAGAATAACTGGTCGAACACTAGAGTAGTGAACAACTACTGGCTCGCTGGCAGCGCCTATGGCCCGGCAAGGAAAGATGACGGTTCTTCTCCTGAGGCTGCTTCTCCTGAAGGATCAGATAGCTACGAGCTTGCAAGTGGTGAGATTTGTTGGAAGCTGAATAACGAATCATTTATTAATACTGTATGGCGTCAGACTCTCGGCGAAGACATCTATCCACAACTTCAGGGCAACAGAGCTGTTGTCTTCCAGACTTCCAGCGGATATGAATGTCTCACACCCAACGACCCAACAGCACTCTCCACACTCCTGAACAGCATTATCTATGATGAGACAACATTCCTCGAAGAGACTATTGCATATCAGGTTCTGCTTGACCAATATAAGGAAATTGTTGATTCATGGGAAGACATGGAGGACTTCGATGAGTTCTGTGCTTCTTATCAGGCTTCATCCGAGTTGAAGGACAGCATCAATGTGTCTGCATCAAATTATGAGAAATATATAAGGGCTTGCGAGGCTGCTCTTGAGTACCTGACAGAGAACAAAGTCAAAGGTGAGAAATGTGACTTCCTTAAGGCTTATCTTCAAAATGAAATTGAGGCAGGCGGCGAGGACTTTCCTAATGGCAGTTACGTTTATATCATGGAGAATCGCCAACTGGACAATGATGGCATAATTGCTGAGATTGCTTTTGTGAACCAGATGCTGGAGGCTGCCATTGCCGACGACATTGCTCCTGGAAAGGATATTAGTCGCCTGTTTGCTAATGCTACCTTTGCTAATGGCTTCGAAGGATGGACGAGGGAAACTCAAGGTATTGGCTTCGGTTATAACACCAGCGGACAGATGCCTATCGTTCGTGGACTTGGCAACGGCACATTCAATATTAGCCAGACCTTGACTGACATGCCTAACGGTATCTATATGATTACTGCGAATGGCATGTTCCGTTCTGGTGCCGACGTTGCTACCAAGTTCTATGCTGGCCAGCTCTACATAAATGGCACAAGCAACTACTTCATGTCGCCAGGCGAAGACTATGTTTCGATAGATGACGCTGAGCCAGGTGTTAACTGCCTTGGTGAAGGTGAGGATGCTTCATACAATATTGACGATGAGCCTGTAGGCTATGTACCCAATGGAATGAGTGGCTGTGCTGTCGCTTACGGTGCAGGTCGCTATCCATGTTTCTCTGCAACGGAAGTAACCGACGGTTCTCTGACGATTGGCGTTCGCAGCCTTGGCACTGGTTTAGCAAGCGACTGGATGCCCTTCGGTAACTTGCATGTCACTTTCCTTGGCACAGAGGAAGAAGCCAACGCATCACTTACGGATGTACTGAACAACTTCAAGGACCGCGCTCAGACCATCGTGGACTTCGAGTGGACTGATGAAGACTCAGAAAACGATGTATCAAAGAATAGGCTTTTCACTGAGTGGCCAAACATATCGGAAGAGTTGAAGGCCCAACTCGCTGAGACAATTGATGCTGTAGAGGAGGCTAATACCGGCGAGGCAAAGATGGAGCTTATCAATAGCTTCTCTGAACTCTTCACACAAGTACATGCTCAGCGCAGGGCATATATCGCAATGTACGATGCTGCATGGAATCTGATTGACCTCGTTGGCGACTTGCTTAGTGCAGAAATGATTTCCGATGAAGAATATGATAAATGGAATGCTGAGGTATATATTGCTATGGATCACTTCAGAGATGGTGATGTCACAACCGAGGAAGCCACTGATATTGCTCAGAGGTTGAGGAATCCTGACTTCGACCTGGGACTCCCCATCCAGAACGGTATGTTCCAATTGGCTTCGGTTGATGACCTGATAACCTTTGCAAACATTGTCAATAATGGCTATAGTGGAGCAAAGGCTGTCTTGACAGAGGACATCGACATGACAGAAGGTGAAGCATTCCAAGCTATAGGCACATCAGAAAAGCCTTTCAGTGGCGAGTTCGATGGCCAGAACCACAAGATTACCAACTTCGGTCGCTATCAGGTTGCTGATGCCGAGGGTATTCCAAGCATCATCAAAACCGTTCAATTGTCTGGCACTGGACAGGGATTTATTGGCTATGCATCCAATGCTACAATCAAGAACTTCAGCATCGATGGCGCCTTCGAATACAAAAGTGGTGCAGGTTATGGTGCAATTGGTTGGGCAGAAGGCAGCACACTCATTAACATCCATTCCTCGCTCAAGATTGCATCCGTGGAGAAATCAACTCACATCGGTGGTATCTGCGGCGACATGCGTGCTGGTAGCAAGGCCATTCGTTGCTCTTTCAGTGGCACGATAACAGACTCCCACGATACACATGACTGTATCGGTGGCATCGGTGGCTACTCCAACGAGAACTGCCTCTATGAGAATTGCGCCAACTACGGCACAGTCACATTTAGTGCTACTAACGCTTACGCTGGCGGTATCTGTGGTTATGTCAACAACGATATTTTCGTTGGTGTCTTAAACTGCCTCAATGTAGGTAAAGTACAGATTTCTAAAGGTACGCCCCAATATGGTGGTGCCTTCGTAGGTCGCCTACGCGCCCATGCTAACTCCAAGTTCGAGAACAACTACATGCTCGCAGGCAGTGCTCCCAACACCAGCGGCGATAACAAGATTACAGCTGAGACTGTCAATGAAGAGCAGTTGGCAAGCGGCGAAGTCTGCTACAAGCTGAACGGCGACCAGGAGGCAATCAACTGGTACCAGACGCTCCTTGTCGATCCTTATCCTGTCCTCTTCGACACCTCGTTGGTTGTTCTCTACGACCAGACTAATGGTTACTACAACGAGAACAGCGAGATTGGCATCAAGAATGTCTATGACGAACAGCCTAAGTTCCAAGGCATCTACAACCTTGCTGGCCAGCGTCTCGAGAAGATGCAGAAGGGCATCAACATCGTGAACGGCAAGAAGGTCTTGGTTAAGTAAGAGAAATACCTCGAACTCAAGTTTCTCGGTCAACACACGTTGCTATACATTATTATAATATATAACACGTAAACAAGCGAAGGGGCTCAAGTCCGAAAGGACGGAGCCCCTTTGCTTTTGCTTCTCTTCGTGATAATTCTTCTTTCATAATTCTTCATTCTTAATTCTTTTTCGTATCTTTGCACGCACAACAACATTAAATGTACTATTATGATGAGAAGATTGTTTCTTTCGCTCCTGCTGTTTGGTATGACAGTTGGAGCTTGGGCACTGCCCAGGGCTGAGTATCCTCGCCCACAGTTTGAGCGCCAGGACTGGCTCAACCTTAATGGAGAATGGACCTACACCTTCGACTTCGTTGGCTCCGGCATGGAGAAGCGCCTCTTCGAGAGCAAGGGCTTCGACGGCAAGATTACCGTTCCGTTCTGTCCTGAAAGCAAGCTCAGCGGCGTTGGCTACACCGACTTTATCAACAACATCTGGTATCAGCGCAACATCCAGATGCCGCAGGAATGGGCAGGACGCAACATCATGTTGAACTTCGGTGCCGTCTATTACAACAGCGAAGTGTTCATCGACGGACGCCTTGCTGGTCGCCATTTCGGTGGAAGCACTTCCTTCGCCATTGATGTCACGAAGTTCGTTACCGACGGAAAGCAGCACTCGCTCGTCGTCCATGCCTACAGCGACACGCGTACCACGAAGCAGCCAGCCGGCAAGCAGAATGTACGCCTCAACCAGTTCGAGTGCATGTACACCCGCACCACGGGTATCTGGCAGACGGTATGGATGGAACCCGTCGATGAGAATGCATTGCTTCGCACGCAAGTCATTACGGACATCGACCAGAGCCAAGTCATCCTGCATCCCACATTCTACCGCGAGTCGGCAGCCACACTGACGGTCACCCTGAAGGACGGCAAGAAGGTTGTCGCCACGAAGACCGTCAAGGCACAGAACAACTCGACAATCGTGCTGCCGGTCAAGGGACAAAAGCTTTGGAGCCCTGAGAGTCCCTTCCTCTACAACCTCACATACGAGATGAAGGACGCCACAGGCAAGGTCATCGACCGCGTGAACAGCTACCTGGGAATGCGCAAGATTCACGTCGAGGGCAACAAGACGTACCTCAACAACGAACCCTTCTACCAGCGTCTCGTGCTGGATCAGGGCTTCTATCCCGACGGCATCTGGACTGCTCCGACTGACGAAGCCCTCAAGCACGACATTGAACTCTCACTGGCTGCAGGCTTTAACGGCGCACGACTTCACCAGAAGGTCTTCGAAGAGCGCTTCCATTACTGGGCCGACAAACTGGGCTACATCACCTGGGGCGAAGCGCCATCATGGGGCATGAACGCCAACGACCCAGAGGTTGCCCGCAACTTCCTCAGCGAATGGACCGAGGAGATTGTGCGCGACCGCAACCATCCAAGCATCGTCACCTGGACGCCGATGAACGAGGAATGGTGGCCCGACCGCGTGCAGTTCCCACGTTTCGTGAGCGACGTCTATGACCTGAGCAAAGCCCTCGACCCAACAAGACCCGTCTGCGACGTCAGCGGCGGCGTGCACGTCAAGACAGACATCTGGACGACGCACAACTACGAGCAGGATCCCAAGCGACTGAAGGAAGTCATCTTCAACGGCGAGCGTTGGTTCCAAACGCCCAACAACACGCTGGACGTTCCGCGCACCAACACCGGCTTCAACCGCCCGAAAGACAACGAGGTCTATGATTACCCACGCTACGAGAAAGCCGACAAGCCCTATCTCCTCGATGAGTTCGGCGGCATCAAGTGGGTGAAAGGACAAGACCAGGCGACGGGCAACTCCAATGCCAGCTGGGGTTATGGCGAGCCGCCACACTCTCTGGAGGAGTTCTACGCACGCCTGGAAGGTCAGGTCGATGCGTTGATGGAGATTGCCGACAACGTCTGGGGCTACACCTACACACAGTTGACCGATGTCGAGCAGGAGCAGAACGGCATCTACTTCTACGACAGAACGGCCAAGTTCGACATGGCGCGCATCAAAGCCATCTTCTCGAAAAAACCTGCTTCAAGCAGATAAAACGACAAAAGGCTCATGGGAAACCATGGGCCTTTTGCTTTCTCTCTACCCCACTCTTCATGTTAGATTGAGCAACTCGACGTGTTAAATCGGCAAACTTAACACGTCGAGTTAAGAAATTAGGCACGTTAAGTTTGCCAACTTAACGTGCCTAGTTTTCAATCGACACTGAAGTCGTTTGTTCAGTTGTGCACCAAAGTGCCTATTTCCTCGCCGTTGAGGACGCGCTTGAGGTTGCCCACGACGTCCATGTTGAAGACGTAGATGGGCAGGTTATTCTGCATGCACATAGCGGTGGCGGTAATGTCCATCACCTTCAAGCCACGCGAGATGACCTCTTCGTAAGTAATATCGTGGAACTTTGTGGCCGTCGGATCTTTCTCTGGATCAGCAGTATAGACGCCGTCCACACGGGTGCCTTTGAGCATCACATCTGCTTCGATCTCGATGCCTCGCAGCGAAGAACCTGTGTCTGTCGTGAAGTAAGGACTGCCAGTGCCTGCGCTGAAGATAGCCACCTCGCCCCTATTCATCGCCTCGATTGCTTTCCATTTGCTGTAGAACTCGCCGATGGGCTCCATGCGGATAGCCGTCAGCACACGGTTCTTCTGGCCGACAGCATCGAGCGCGCTGCTCAAAGCCAGTGAGTTGATGACTGTGGCGCACATGCCCATCTGGTCGCCCTTGACGCGGTCGAAGCCCTTGCCGGCTCCCGACAAACCGCGGAAGATGTTGCCTCCACCGATGACGATGCCAATCTGCACGCCCATGTCAGCCACTTCTTTGATTTGTGTGGCATACTCATTCAGTCGTTTTACGTCGATGCCGTAGCCTTGTTCACCCATTAAGCTCTCGCCCGAAAGCTTAAGAAGAATGCGTTTGAATCTCATATTATATATTTTAGTTGTTTGAATTCATAGCGTCGAATGCCTTTCGCATCCTGCAGGATGATGTGACCCGACTGCTCAACATCGATAATCTTGGCGCAAAAAACGCCCATTTCATCGATAAATTTATGCTCTTCACCCATTCGGTAGAGACCCTCCTTGTAGTGTTCGTGCAGAACATCAAGCACGTCATCCTTGCCCTCGTCGAGTGACTTCATGTATTGCAAGACATGTTCCATGAACTGCTCCAGCACAAGGTGTCGCTCCACGTCGTGCCCCACGATGTCCGCCAGGGAACGCGGATTGGGAGCATCACTCAGGAAGCGTCGCTGGTTGACATTGATGCCGATGCCAATCGTAGAGCACCTGATCTTCGCTCCCTGCAAGTCGTTCTCGATAAGTATGCCAGCCACCTTGCTGTCCTCATAGTAGATGTCGTTGGGCCACTTAATGCGGAAGCCTGGCGCAAACGCATTGAGGGCGTCTCGAACGGCAAGGGCTGCCACCTCCGAAACCGCGAACATCCGTCGTACAGGCAGGTTGCCCGGCATCAGGCGAAGGCTGAAAAGGAGATTCTTGGCTCGCTCCGATTCCCATCGATTCGTGTCGGCTCCCCTTCCAGCGCTCTGGAACTCAGCCGTCACAAGCGTCAGGCGTTGGTCTTCCTGCATGTCGAGCCGCCGCAGGTAGCTGTTTGTAGAGTCCACCTCATCGAGCCGTATCATACGAAAACTCGGCGAATCTTCCAGACTGAAATGCGTCTCCATTGCTCTTTTTTCACGAAAGGATAGTGCAAAGATAGTAAACTTTTCCCTTTTGAAGGCAAAGACAAAGAGGAAAAGAGCAAAATAAGACAAGTTTTTAGGCCATTTGCTTCATAATGTGCAAACTTTTATCTATCTTTGCATGGAATTGGAAGAAAACTCATTAAATATTCAACATGAAACGACAACTTTTAACGATTTTGGCCCTGTTGCTTGTCATGACGGCAAATGCGACAAAGAAAGATGCCCTGAAAGACTTCCCTCAGGGCAGCACGCCGCAGGAAGTGGGACGTCGCCTCGCCTATCATTTCATCGATGGCAAGCATGCGACTTGGAGCGACACGAAGAACTTGGGATACCACGAGGTGTGCACCTGGAACGGCGCCATCATGTGGGGGCGCGCCATGGGCGACGATGTGATTATCCACAAAATGAAGGAACGCTTCGACGACCTCCTGGCGAATCACAAGGAGAACATCCCCGCGAAGAACCACGTGGACTTCAACATGTTCGGCTCCCTGCCGCTGAGTCTCTACAAGTCCTTCCCTACGGAAGAAAGCTACAAAGAGATGGGGCTCTCGTATGCCGACTCGCAATGGGAACTGCCTGCTAATGCGAAGGAAAGCGAGAAGCGCCTCGCACGTCAAGGCTACACGTGGCAGACACGAATGTGGATCGACGATATGTACATGATAACCATCGTGCAGGCCTGGGCCTACCGCACGACTGGCGACCGCAAGTACATCGACCGAGCCGCTCACGAGATGGTCAAGTACCTCGACGAACTGCAGCGTCCCAACGGCCTCTTCTATCATGCACCCGACGTACCCTATTACTGGGGACGAGGCGACGGCTGGATGGCAGTCGGACTCACAGAGGTATTGAAAGCCCTGCCCAAGGACAGTCCCTACTACAAACGCATTATGAAGGGCTATCGGAAGATGATGAAGAGCCTCCTGAAGTATCGCAACGCCGAGGGCCTCTGGAATCAACTCATCGACCAGCCAGACTTCTGGACCGAGACATCAGGCTCCGCCATGTTCACCTACGCTTTTATTCGTGGCGTGAAGGAGGGTTGGTTGCCTGCTGGGACGTATGCCCCTGCCGCTCGCAAAGCATGGCTCGCCCTTATACCTTATATTAATAAAGACGGCGACGTCACCAACATCTGCGTCGGCACTGGCAAGAAGAACGACTTCAACTACTATCTGGACCGTCCCAAGATGACCGGCGATTATCATGGACAAGGGCCGTACCTGTGGTGCGCGGCAGCTTTATTAGAAGAATAACTACATCGAAACACACAACATAAGACAATGAGACACCTACTCCTTTCTTTATTGACACTCATCGCAATGTTGCCCGCCGTAGCTGGCGACAGGCAGGACTACATCACCCTCGACTCTCGCCTTGGGCACGGAGGCAACCAGACTTGGTACATGATGCGTGATGGAGAGACAAAGCTGACTGGCCGAGACATCTCGATGCCTGGCTTTAATCCGCAAGGATGGGCAGAAGCCATTGTGCCTGCAACTGTCCTGACGAACCTTGTCGAGCAGAAGGTCTATCCCGAGCCTTACTTCGGGCAGACCAACAAACTTGCCAACAACGTCATTCCCGACATTGCGAAAGTGGGAAGAGAGTTCTATACCTATTGGTTCCGAACGGAGTTCATCGTACCGTCCGACTATAAGGGCAAGCGCATCTGGCTCGAGCCGATGGGCATCAACTACAGGGCCGAGATATGGGTCAACGGCTATATGATAGGCACGATGGCAGGCATGTTCAACAGCCAGCCGTTCGACATCACCGACCGCGCCGTGCAACCCGGGCAGGCATCGGCTATTGCCATTCGTGTCTTCCCCGTCGATGTGCCCGGGACAACTGCACCGAAAAGCTGGGGAGCCGTTGGCGAGTGGCACAACGGAGGCGATGGATGGATTGGGCAGAACGTATCGCAACTGATGACGGTGGGCTGGGACTTCACCTACGAAGACGGCATCCGCGACCGCAACACCGGCATCTGGCGCTCGATTCGACTCTATGCAACGGGGCCCCAACAACTGCGTAGCCCTTATGTCTCCTCGGAACTTTCACACCCGAACTATGATACGGCGAAAGAGACAGTGAGTGTCGAGGTATGGAATCCCGGCACAAATAGCGGAGAATACACCGTCAGCGGAACCATCGAAGACGACGAAGCCAGAAGTATCACCTTCGTTTCCAAGAAGATGAAGCTGCAGCGGGGAGAACACGCAACCGTCACCTTCACGCCGGAAGACTACCCGCAACTCGTCATAAAGTACCCCAAACTCTGGTGGCCAAAGAACAAGGGCGAGCAACACCTCTATACGCTTCGACTGACGCTCACTGATGGCAAAGGCAACACGATGGACCGACTCTCCACGCGCTTCGGCATCAAGGAGGTCATTGCCTCGCGCGAGACGCCCGACAAATCGAAGGTCTTCATCGTGAACGGCCATAAGACTTTCGTCAGAGGCAACAATTGGATACCTGAGGCGATGCTCCGCACCAACGACCAAAGGATGGAGACCGAGCTGGCCTACACCAATCAATGCGGCATCAACCTGTTGCGCCTTTGGGGAGGCGGCATAGCGGAGAGCGACCGCTTCTACGAGCTGTGCGACGAATATGGCATCATGGTTTGGCAAGAGTTCTGGATGACTGGCGACACGAAGCCCCCCATGGACGAGCCGCTCTACCTGGCCAACGTGGAAAGCACCATGAAGCGCATCCGCAACCACCCAAGCATCGTCATCTATGTGTCAAGCAACGAGAGCACAGCCGTCACAGGCGCCGAGCAACTCATCAAGCGTCTGGCACCCGGCATACCGTACCAGATGCAGAGCGAATGCGATGGTGTGCACGACGGCAGCCCCTATAAGCAGGTCAATCCGATGCGCCATTACGAGAACACGGCCTCGGATAGAGGCAGTCGCGTGGACGGCTTCAATCCCGAATACGGCGCTCCGACTCTGCCCATCGTGGAGAGTCTCTATGACATGATGCCACGGGAAGACCTCTGGCCCATCAATAAGGCGACGTGGGATTACATGGACGGCAACGGCTTCCACCTCATGAGCACGCTCTACAAAGATATGGTGAATCAGTACGGCGAGAGCAGGAACATCGAGGAGTTCGCTCGCCGCGGACAGATGGTTGGCGCCATCAATTCGAAGAGCATCTGGGAAGTGTGGAACGAGAACAAGTTGCAGTATGGCGACCGCTGGTGCTCGGGTCTGCTCTTCTGGTACCACAACTGCCCCAACTGGCAAGTGTGCGCCCGCATGTGGGACTGGTTCCTGGAACCCACTGCCTCGCTCTATCACACCATGCATGCCCTCGAGCCTCTGCACATCCAATACGACTACCTGAAGAACACGGTGAGCGTCTGCAACGACTTCATCGAGCCGAAAAAAGGGCTGAGGGCTAAGGCAGAACTGTATGACATGCAGAGTCACAAGGTCAGCACCCTGACGGCGAAGGTCGATGTACCAGCCGACGGCGTGGCAAACGACGTGCTGAAGATTGAAATCCCCGATAATATCTCGCCCGTCCACTTCATTGCCCTCGAACTGACCGACAGCAGGGGCAATGTCCTGAGCCGCAATTTCTATTGGCGTTCCAGCAGTAAGTACGAGGGCAAGAACACCGTGACCGGACCTTGCACAGGCGGCTTCGAGGCCCTTGGCACTATGCCGGAGGCCAAGCCGACACTGATGACCCGCCGACTTCCCGACAAGGATGGATACCAAGAGTGGGAGGTGACGCTGAGGAACAGCAGCCGACGCATCGCATTCTTCTGCCAGTTGCTCCTCACCGACCTGCAGGACAAGCCCGTTCACGGCACATTCTACAGCGACAACTTCTTCTCGATGTTGCCCGGCGAGAAACAGGTCATCACCATTCGCCGGGAGAAGAGCGACGGCACAAGATACCGCCTGCGCTTCTGCGAGAATATGGGTAAAGTAAAAAACGTGGAAATAAGATGATTTCACTCCCCTATAGGGCGTTGGCTCTTCCCCTATAGGGCGTTGGTCACTCCCCTATAGGGCGTTGGTCACTCCCCTATAGGGCGTTGAAACGCCCCTTACATTATAACAAAAAAGACACAAAACCAATTATACAATGAAATGCCAGGAAAGATTCCAAGAGATTTACAAGCGTGAGCCGGAGGCTATGGCTTTCTGCCCTTATCGCGTCTGCCCCATCGGTGCACACAGCGATGCGAACCTCGGCAAGATTACAGGCTTGGCCATCGACAAAGGCATCCACCTTGCCTACAGCCCCAAGCACAACGGCGTGGTGGAACTCTGTTCCCTCCAATTCGACAAGCGGGCCCAGTTCCATGTCCGCGATGTGCCTCGACACAAGCAGGGTGACTGGGCCGACTACTTGCGCGGAGCGACCTTGAAACTCGGCGAGCGTTACCCCCTGACGTGTGGCTTGAGCGGTGTCATCGAAGGCACGCTCCCCATCGGAGGCCTCTCGTCGTCGGCAGCCGTCGCCTTGGTTTTCCTCAAGGCGCTTTGCAAGGTCAACAATATACAGCCCGAGCCGCTGGAATTCATCCTCATCTCGATGGCTGCCGAGAACGACTACGTCGGCGTCAACAGCGGCAAGCTCGACCAGAGCTGCGAGGTCTATTCGAAGAAAGACCACCTGCTCTACCTCGACACGAAAACCGACGAGTACGAGCTCATCCCCTCCAATCCGTCGATGAAGCCTTACCGCATCGCCATCTTCTTCAGCGGCATCGAGAGGACTCTGACCGGCAGCAAGTTCAACATGCGCGTCGATGAAGCGCGAAGCGCCGCCTATGCCATGATGGCCTACGCAGGCATGGACTACGGCAAGTTCCCCGAAGCAAACCTGCGGGCAGTACCTCGCGAGATATACGAGCGGTACAAGGAACGCCTGCCTGAGAACTGGAGGAAGCGTGCCGAGCACTGGTACACGGAGTTCGACCGCGTAGAGAGAGGTGCCGAGGCTTGGCGTCGTGGCGACCTCGAGACGTATGGCCGCCTCAGTTTCGAAAGCGGACAGAGCAGCATCAGCAACTGGGAGACGGGTTCTCCGGAACTGAAGATGCTCTACGACATCATGTGCCACACCGACGGCATCTACGGCGGACGCTTCAGCGGAGCAGGTTTCAAGGGCTGTTGCATGGCGCTCATCGACCCCGCTTACGAAGCCGAAATCAGAGAGAAGGTGACCAGAGAATACCTCCAAGCCTTCCCTGAGCTCGAAGGGAAATACAGCGTCCACATCTGCCAAAGCGCAGACGGACTGCTGTAAAGGAAATGAAAGAATGAGAAAATGAAAGAATGAAAAACACATCCTCCATCTTTCATCTTCTCATTCCTTCAACTCCCTTATTTCTCATCCTTTCATTCTTTCATTCTTTCATTTTATCATTCTTACCTATGAAGTGTCTCATCCTTGCTGCCGGCTATGCAACCCGGCTCTATCCCCTCACGGAAAACTTCCCAAAGCCCCTCCTCAAGGTGGGCGACAAGACTATCCTCGACTGGCTCATCGACGACATAGACGGAGCCGGACTGGTCGATGAATACGTCGTCATCTCCAACCACAAGTTCGCCCATCACTTCATGGATTGGGCTGCGACGAAGGCTCAAAAGGTGACTGTCGTTGACGACGGGACCTCGAGCAACGAGACGCGACTGGGAGCCGTCCGCGACATACAGTACGCCATCGACAGCCTCAGCCTCGACGACGACATGCTGGTCATTGCCGGCGACAACCTTTTGGACTTCAGCCTGCAACGCTTCGTCCGCTATGCCAAAGAGAAGCAGACCTCCTGCATCATGCGCTTCTGGGAAAAGGACGAGCAGCGGCTGCTGAAGTGCGGCGTAGTGACTGTGGACCAGAACGACCGTATCCTTCGCATGACAGAGAAGTCCCCGACGCCCGAAACCCATTGGTGTACACCACCTTTCTATTTCTATACACGCCAGGACGCACGCCTCGTCGGCAAAGGCATCTTGGAGGGTTGCGGCACAGACGCTCCCGGCAGTTACATCGCATGGCTCTGCCAGCAGACATCCGTCCACGCTATGGAGATGCCGGGGCATCGTTTCGACATCGGCAACCTGCAGAGCTACGAGCAGGTTCAAAAGGATTATCAGGGCATCACCATTCTCTAAAGGTCTTGGCAGGTACAAATACTTGCCTTTCTTTAAAGAATTCAGGGTTTTACGCTATTTTTCTGCACATTTATTTGCACGTTTCGCGGAAATGACTTACCTTTGCACGCGAAAAGATGAAAGTGAGGGGCTCCGAAAGTTCCTCACTTTTCTTTAATAACCTAAAAACACTTAAACAATGATCAGCAAAAGTGCAGTGCAGCAAGCCGTTGAGGAATGGCTTGAAGGTAAAGAGTATTTCCTGGTTGACATCAGCATCAGTCCCGACGACCGCATCGTGGTGGAGATAGACCATCAGGATGGTGTGTGGATTGAAGACTGTGCCGACCTGAGCCGTCACATCGAATCGCGATTGAGCCGCGACGAGGAAGACTACGAACTCGAGGTGGGCAGCGCAGGACTGGGACAGCCGTTCCGCGTGCGTCGCCAATACGAGATACACATCGGCAAGGAAGTGGAAACTCAGCTGCACGACGGCCACAAGTATCACGGCACCCTGCTCAGCGTTGGCGACGAAGGCTTCCAGCTCGGCATCCTCCAAAAGGTAAAAGAGGAGGGCAAGAAGCGTCCCGTCACCATGGAAGTACCCACAGACTTCCGCTTCGACGACGTGGCCTACACAAAATATCTCATCAAGGTGAAATAATAACTAAACAAAATATAATGGCAAAGACAACTAAATCAAAGGAAACGGCAAACATGATTGAAGTGTTCGCCGACTTTAAAGAGAAAAACAACATCGACCGCGCCACTCTGGTAAGTGTGCTGGAAGAGTGCTTCCGCAACGTCATCGCTAAGATGCATGGCACTGACGAGAACTACGACATCATCGTAAACCCCGACAAGGGCGACTTCGAAATCTACCACAACCGCGTCGTTGTGCCCGACGGAGAAGTGACTGACAAGAACAAGGAGATTGCTCTCTCAGAAGCTCAGCAAATCGAAGATGACTACGAAGTTGGCGAGGAAGTGAGCCAGCTCGTGGATATGTCCGAGTTCGGACGTCGCGCAATCCTGCAACTAAGGCAGACTCTTGCCAGCCGCATCATGGAGTTGGAGTACGATTCGCTCTACAACGAGTACAAGGACCGCGAGGGTGAAGTCATCAGCGCTGAGGTCTATCAGACATGGAAGCGCGAGACCCTGCTCATGGACGAAGAGGGTAACGAACTGCTGCTCCCGCGTCAGGAACAGATTCCGGGCGACTTCTTCCGCAAAGGTGAAAGCACTCGTGCCGTCATCCTGCGTGTCGAGAACACCGGTGGTAAGCCCCGCATCATCCTGAGCCGCACAGCTCCCGAGTTCCTGCAACGCATGCTCGAAGCAGAGGTGCCAGAGATTCAGGACGGACTCATCACGATTCACAAGATTGCCCGCATCCCTGGCGAACGCGCCAAGATTGCAGTCGAGAGCTACGACGACCGCATCGATCCTGTTGGAGCTTGTGTCGGCGTGAAAGGCAGTCGCCTTCGTGGCATCGTTCACGAACTGAGAGGCGAGAACATCGACGTCGTGACATGGACCTCCAACACACAACTCATGATCACTCGTGCCCTCAATCCTGCCCGCGTCAACAGCGTTGTCCTCAACGAGGAAGAGCATACCGCCGAGGTTTATCTCGATCCGGATCAGGTATCACTCGCTATCGGTAAGGGCGGCTTGAACGTCAAGCTGGCCAGCATGCTCGTAGGTTATACCATCGATGTCTTCCGTGAACTTGACAACGAGGAAGACAACGACGACGTAAGCCTCGACGAGTTCACCGACGCTATCGAGCCCTGGATCATCGACGAGCTCAAGAAGATTGGCTTCCAGACCGCTAAGGGTGTGCTCGGAGCTCAGCGTGAGATGATCATCCAGAATGCCGACCTCGAAGAAGAAACGGTGGACGAAGTGCTGCGCATCTTGCAGGCTGAGTTCGAATAACAATTGTATCAGAGATTAGGGACTAGAGATTAGGGATTAGAAAGACCATGAGCATAAGATTAAATAAAGTAACGAAGGAGTTCAACATCGGACTGCAGACGGCTGTTGAGTTCCTCCAAAAGAAAGGCTTCACCGAAGTTGAGGCCAATCCCAACTATAAGATAACTGAAGAGCAATATGCCCAGTTGCAAAGCGAATTCAGCTTGGACAAAGGACTGCGCAACGAAGCAACACAACTCATTCAGCAGCACATTGGCCAAAACAAGAAGGAGCGCAAGGAAGCGCCCAAGCCCAAACCTGTTGAAGAGGTGCAGATAGAAGCTCCGAAAGTTGAAGGTCCGAAGATTTTGGGACACATCGACCTCGATGGTGGAAAGGCTGCAAAGGCAGAGAAAGCTGCAAAGGCTAAACCTGTCGAAGAAAAGAAGCCGGAACCCAAACCCGTCGAAAAGGAAGAGAAACCCAAGCCTGCTCCGAAGAAGAAGGAAGAGCCGGTCGTTAAGAAGGAAGAGCCTGTTGCTAAGGAAGAAGTTGTTGCTCCAAAAGAGGAACCTGCAGAAACTGCTCCCGTGGAGAAGAAGGAAGAAGAAATCTTCCGCCTGACGCCTGCACCAAACGCTGCTCCCTCTCTTACCATCAAAGGTAAGATTGACCTCGACAGCCTGAACCAGACGACTCGCCCCAAAAAGAAGACGCACGAAGAGCGCCGTCGCGAACGCCTCGAAGCTCAAGGTGGTGACAAGAAGAAGCGCGTCCGTTTGGGCAAGGAACGTGTTGACGTCAATGACGTTGCAAACCAGCAACAGGGTCAGAAGAAGAATGGCGGCAACGCTCAGCAGCAGAACCAGAATGGTGGCGGCAAGAAGAAACAAAAGAACCAGCCCAAGCAAATGCCTCTGCAGCCCGAAGTGAGCGAGGAAGAAGTTGCAAAGCAAGTTCGCGAAACGCTTGCCCGCCTTACCAGCAAGGGCACCAAGATGGGCAAGGGCGCCAAATATCGTCGTGAAAAGCGCGAAGCCATCCGTCAAGGAATGGAGGAGGAACTGGCCAACGAAGCAGCAGAGAGCAAGGTTCTCAAGCTGACAGAGTTCGTTACGGCCAACGAGTTGGCTACGATGATGAACGTGCCTGTCACGAAGATTATCGCAACTTGCATGAGCATCGGCATCATGGTCAGCATCAACCAGCGAATGGATGCCGAGACCATCAACCTTGTGGCTGAGGAATTCGGCTTCACCACAGAATACGTCAGCGCAGAAGTCAGCGCCGCCGTCAGCGAAGTGGAGGACGACGAGCAGGACCTCGTACCACGCGCTCCCATCGTAACTGTGATGGGTCACGTCGATCATGGTAAGACATCGTTGCTCGACTACATTCGCCAAACCAATGTTATTGCAGGCGAGGCTGGCGGCATCACACAGCACATCGGCGCCTACAACGTGACGCTCGACGACGGACGCCATGTCACCTTCCTCGACACGCCAGGTCACGAAGCATTTACTGCCATGCGTGCCCGCGGTGCTCAGGTCACGGACATTGCCATCATCATCATTGCTGCAGACGACGACATCATGCCGCAGACGAAGGAAGCCATCGCTCATGCCACGGCTGCCGGTGTGCCCATTGTCTTTGCCATCAACAAGATTGACAAGCCGGGAGCTAATCCCGACAAGATTAAGGAAGGCCTTGCTGCCATGAACTTCCTCGTTGAGGAATGGGGCGGCAAGTATCAGAGTCAGGACATCAGTGCCAAGAAAGGCATTGGCGTAGAGGAACTGCTTGAGAAGGTGTTGCTCGAAGCCGAGATGCTCGACCTGAAGGCAAACCCCAACCGCAAGGCCACGGGCTCCATTATCGAGCCCAGCCTGGACAAGGGCCGTGGCTATGTGGCTACGGTGCTCGTCAGCAACGGCACGCTGCATGTGGGCGACATCCTGCTGGCCGGCACGAACTACGGTCGCGTGAAGGCCATGCTCAACGAACGTGGACAGCGCGTGCAGGAGATTGGTCCGTCGCAGGCCGCCACAGTACTTGGCCTGAACGGCGCACCGCAGGCTGGCGATGCCTTCCATGTGATGGACAGCGACCAGGAGGCTCGCGAGATTGCCAACAAGCGTGAGCAGCTGGCTCGCGAACAGGGGCTGCGCACCATGAAGCGTCGGGGTCTGGAAGAGTTGGCCCACAACATCGCTTTGGGTGGCGTGCAGGAACTCAACCTCATCGTCAAGGGCGACGTGGACGGCTCCATCGAGGCACTCAGCGACTCTCTCATCAAACTCTCGACCGAGAAGATTCAGGTCAACGTCATCTACAAGGCTGTGGGTCAAATCAGCGAGAGCGATGTCAACATGGCAGCGGCTGCCGAGAACTGCTTCATCGTTGGCTTCCAGGTTCGTCCTTCCGCTCCAGCCCGCAAGTTGGCAGAGCAGATGGACGTCGATATCCGCCTCTACAGCGTCATCTACGATGCTATCGAGGAGGTGAAGGATGCGATGGAGGGCATGCTTTCGCCCGAAATCAAGGAGGAAGTCACGGCTCAAGTCGAGGTGCGCCAAGTCTATCACATCACGAAGGTTGGTACCGTTGCTGGTGCTTACGTTGTGGATGGCAAGGTCAGCCGCACAAACAAGGCTCGCGTCATTCGCGACGGCATCGTGGTCTTCACGGGAGCCATCAATGCGCTGAAGCGTTTCAAGGACGATGTGAAGGAGGTCAGCACCAACTTCGAATGCGGTATCTCGCTGGTTGGCTACAACGACCTTCGCGAAGGCGATATGATCGAGACCTTCCAGGAGATTGAAATCAAGGCAACACTCTAAAGCAATTCATAATTCACAATTCATAATTATTGGGCAGCGGCCTGTCTTTTTCATGGCGTAGCTTAATTATGAATTGTGAATTATAAATTGTGAATTAATCGCGATGGATCTTCTTCTGCTCATACTACTGGCTGTTGGGTTTGTCATGGGACTCATTTCGGGGGCTATCAAGCAGCTTATCTCGCTTGTCGCTTTCGTGATGGGTTTCGTCGTAGCCAGCATGTACTACGAGCAGTTGGGCGAAGTGCTGGCAGGCTTCCTGTCGATGCCAAGCGTCTGCAAGGTTGTGGCGTTCGTCCTCATCTGGATTATGGTTCCGATTGTGGCGAAGCTCATCGCCTCGATGCTTACGTCGCTCTTGGACAAGCTGATTCTGACGGGGCTGGTCAACAGGCTGCTTGGCGGGCTCTTTGGTGTCGTGAAGTATGCCCTCGTGCTTGGAGCCTTCATCTGGCTCTTCTCGTCGATGAACCTGATTAAGGAAGAGATGATGCAGGAGTCGCGGCTTGCAGGCCCGCTCAAAGCCTTCCCCGAGTTTATATACAATAATGTCTTCAACAGGAACACAAGGGAAGAAGCAACCCTCTATGGGGGAATGATTACTCCCCTATGGAGGAGTGATGATTCCCCTATGGAGGAATGGCAACTCCCCTATAGGGGAATGAAGCTTCCCCTATAGGGGAGTTTTCGACCTACCTCCGTAAGCAGTCAGACAGGCAAATGGGAAACGATAAGAACAGTTTTGTGCGCGAAGTGGCGGAGAAGAAGTACGAGTACGGCTTCACCACCAATGTCGAGACAGACATCATCGAGAAGGGTCTGTCGGAGGAGGGGGTGCGCCTCATCTCCCAGAAGAAGGGCGAGCCTGACTGGCTGCTCCAGTTCCGACTGAATGCTTTCCGCTACTGGCTCACGCTGGAGCAACCCACTTGGGGACACCTGAAGATGCCTCCCATCGACTACCAAGCCATCAGCTACTATGCTGACCCGACCCGAAAGGGGCAAGGGGCAGGGAGCAAGGGGCAAGAAGGTGAGAAGGAGATTGACCCTGAGCTGATGAAGACCTTCGATAAGCTGGGAATACCCCTGGAGGAGCGTATGGCTCTGGCCGGAACAGCCGTCGATGCGGTGATGGACTCGGTGAGCGTCAAGACAACCTTCCGCGAGAAACTCCAAGAGAAAGGCATCATCTTCTGCTCCATCAGCGAGGCTGTCCGCGAGCACCCCGACTTGGTGCGCGAGTACTTGGGCAGCGTCGTTCCCTACAAAGACAATTTCTTCGCAGCACTCAACTCCGCAGTCTTCAGCGACGGCTCGTTCGTCTATATCCCAAAAGGTGTGCGCTGTCCGATGGAACTCAGCACATACTTCCGCATCAATGCTCGCGGTACAGGTCAGTTCGAGCGGACTCTCATCGTTTGCGACGACGATGCCTACGTCTCATACCTCGAAGGCTGCACAGCTCCTATGCGAGACGAGAACCAGCTCCACGCTGCCATCGTCGAGATAATTGTGAAGGAGCGGGCAGAAGTCAAGTACTCAACGGTGCAGAACTGGTATCCAGGCGATAGCGAAGGCAAGGGAGGTGTGCTCAATCTGGTCACGAAACGCGGTCATCTTCGTGGTGCCAACAGCCGACTCTCGTGGACTCAGGTTGAGACGGGAAGTGCCATTACATGGAAATATCCCAGCTGCGTACTGAGTGGCGAAGGCAGTCAGGCTGAGTTCTACAGCGTGGCTGTCACCAACAACTACCAGCAAGCCGATACGGGCACGAAGATGATTCACATCGGCCGCAACACCAAGAGCACCATCATCAGCAAAGGCATCAGTGCAGGCAAGAGCCAGAACGCTTACCGAGGCCTCGTCAAGGTGGCTTCCACAGCCGACGGAGCCCGCAACTACAGCAGCTGCGACTCGCTTCTCTTGGGCAGTCATTGCGGCGCTCATACCTTCCCCTATATGGACGTCCACAACGATACGGCAGTCGTCGAGCACGAAGCAACGACCAGCAAAATCAGCGAGGACCAGCTCTTCTACTGCAACCAGCGCGGCATCTCGACCGAGGAAGCCGTCTCGCTCATCGTGAACGGCTATGCCAAGGAGGTCATCAACAAGCTGCCAATGGAATTTGCCGTCGAAGCACAGAAACTGCTTGGCGTCAGTCTGGAAGGCAGTGTGGGCTAAGGATTAAAGATTAAGGATTAGGGATTAAAGCAATGTTACAGATAAATAACCTACATGCCAGCATCAATGGCAAAGAGATTCTGAAGGGCATCAACCTGACTGTCAAGGACGGTGAGGTGCATGCCGTGATGGGACTCAACGGCGCAGGCAAGAGCACGCTCTCCAACGTCATCGTCGGCCATCCTGCCTACGAAGTGACTGAGGGCAGCATTACTTGGAACGGCAAGGACTTGCTCTCGCTCAAACCGGAAGAGCGCGCTCACGAAGGCATCTTCCTGAGCTTCCAGCAACCGGTAGAGATACCTGGCGTTTCGATGGTGAATTTCATGCGAGCAGCCTTGAATGCCAAGCGCAAATACCAGGGCTTGGAACCCATGCCGGCTGGTGACTTCCTCAAACTTATGAGGGAGAAGCGCTCGATTGTGGAACTCGACAGCAAGCTCACAAGCCGCAGCGTGAACGAAGGTTTCTCGGGTGGTGAGAAGAAGCGCAACGAGATATTCCAAATGGCTATGCTCGAGCCGACCCTGACCATCTTGGATGAGACGGATAGCGGACTCGATGTGGATGCACTCAGGATAGTGGCCGAAGGTTTCAACAAACTGCGTCGTCCCGAATCGAGCGCCATCGTCATCACCCACTACCAACGCTTGCTCGACTATCTGAAGCCGGATGTCGTGCACGTACTCATCGACGGACGCATCGTCAAGACTGGCGGTCCGGAACTTGCCACAGAGATTGAAAGCCGAGGTTTCGACTGGATTAAAGAGGAGATAGGATTGTGAGCGCTGAAAAGCAATACATAGACTTCTATCAGGAGGTGCAGGAAACGATTGGCCGTCGCAGCTGTGCTGAGATGAACGAGCAGCGTGAGTCTGCTTTCGAGGCATTCTCCGCTCAAGGTTTTCCCTCGCAGAAAGTGGAACGCTACCGCTATGCGAAGGTCGATGCAGACTTCTCGCCCAACTATGGTATTGCGCTGACACCGCTGACAGGACCGCTCCCACCCTACTGCTTCCGCATTGCTGAAGCCGACTCTCACGCGCGCGTATTATATAATAAGGTAGCCGATGCGACCGACAGCATCGTGGCACTCAATACGATGCTCTGTGTCGATACACTCGTCGTGCATGTTCCAAAAGGCATTCGCGTTGAGCATCCCATACAAATCAGCAACATCTTGAAGGGCGACCAAGACACGATGGTGAGCCGTCGCATCCTCGTCGTGATGGAAGAGCAGGCTGAGGCCGACATCATCATCACTGACCGAGCCGCCTCACAAAGCCGTTTCCTGACAAACCAAGTGATTGAGGTCGTAATGAAGGACGGCTCGCACCTCAGCCTCTATGAGATAGAAGAAACGCATCTGCTCTGCACCCGCTACAACAGCGTTTTCGTGCAGCAAGGCAGGGACAGCAGTCTTCACCACACCAACCTGACGCTCTTCAACGGTCACACTCGCAACCGGCTCGATGTTCTTTTGCAAGGCGAAGGAAGCGAGGTGACAGCCAATGGCTGTATCATTGCCGACAAGATGCAGCGTGTGGACAATAACACACTCATCGACCACCAAGTTCCCGCTTGTCAATCGAGCGAGTTGTATAAGTACGTCCTCGACGATAGTGCAGTCGGAGCCTTTGCCGGCAAGGTGTTGGTTCGCGAGGGTGCTCAGAAGACGTCAAGCAAAGAAACGAACGCCAACCTGTGTGCCACGAGTTCGGCCCGCATGTATTCTCAGCCAATGCTCGAGATTTATGCTGACGACGTGCAATGCAGCCACGGCAGCACCGTCGGCCAAATGGACGAAGCGGCCCTGTTCTACATGCGTCAAAGAGGCATCGACGAGAAGGAAGCCCGCCTTTTGCTCAAGGCTGCGTTCATCACCGAAGTCATCGAAACCATTCCCCTCGAATCGCTTCGCGACCGCCTTCATGTTTTGGTGGACAAGCGCTTGAGGGGCGAATTAAGCAAGTGCGAAGGATGCAAACTATGCAAATAGATAGTCTCCCAACAAGGGAGGGGTTGGGGAAGGGTCTGTTCCCTATCCTGGGTAAGGTCATTTACGGGAAGTACCCCTTGGTCTATCTCGACAATGCTGCGACGACGCAAAAGCCCCGTCAGGTCGTGGAGGCTATGACAGAGGAATACTACAACGTCAATGCCAACGTGCATCGTGGTGTGCATTTCCTCTCCCAACAAGCCACTGACCTACACGAAGCTTCCAGGGAAACCGTGCGTCGATTCCTCAATGCACGCAGCACGACGGAGATTGTCTTTACTCGCGGAACGACGGAGAGCATTAATCTCGTGGCATCTTGCTTCGGTCAGGCTTTCATGAAGGAAGGCGACGAAGTCATCCTCAGCGAGATGGAGCACCACAGCAACATCGTTTCGTGGCAACTCCTGCAAGCCCGAAAGGGCATACGACTGCGCATTGTACCCATTACCGACGACGGCCTGCTCAAGATGGACGAGTACGAGAAACTCTTCAACGAACGCACCAAGATTGTCAGCATCACACACGTCAGCAACGTTCTCGGCACGATAAATCCCGTCAAGGACATCATCAGAATTGCTCACGAGCACAGCGTTCCTGTCCTCATCGACGGTGCTCAGAGCACACCTCACATGCCCATCGATGTTCAGGAACTTGGCTGTGATTTCTTTGCCTTCAGTGGTCACAAGATTTACGGACCAACCGGCATCGGCGTTCTCTACGGCAAGGAAGAGTGGCTCGACCGCATTCCGCCATATATGGGAGGCGGCGAGATGATAAAGACCGTTAGCTTCGAGAAGACGACTTTCAATGATTTGCCCTACAAGTTCGAAGCCGGCACACCCGATTATGTCGCATCAACTGGCCTGGCACAGGCACTCGACTTTGTCACTTCGATTGGCTTCGACGCCATCCAAGCCCATGAGCGCGACCTGACGGCTTATGCCATGCAACGACTTATGGAAGTGGAAGACATGAAGATTTACGGGCCGAAAGAGGTGAGCCTACACGATGCCGTCATCTCCTTCCAAGTCGGCAACATCCACCACCTCGACATGGGCACCCTACTCGACCGTCTCGGCATAGCCGTTCGCACAGGCCATCATTGTGCCGAACCACTCATGCGGCGGCTGGGCATAGAGGGAACATGTCGTGCCAGTTTCGCCTTGTACAACACTCGCGAAGATGTGGACGCGCTGGTCGAGGGCATAAAGCGCGTCAAGCAAATGTTTTAGGAAGGGTAATCAGCCTTTCTTACCTTGCACACCTAAGGTTCGACTCGAGTTGTGCTACCGAGCTGGCACCGATGAGAACCGATGTAACACCTTCTTGTTCAAGCACCCATCTCAGGGCAGCCTCGCTGGTGCTTTGTCCCTTTGCCTCAGCCTTAGCGCGCAGTTCCTGCACATAGCTCAGCAGTTCAGGAGTCAGTCGTTCGGACTTCAGCGTGCGTTCCTTTGCCATTCTGGAGTCGTCAGGAATGCCGTTCAGGTAACGGTCTGTGAGTAGTCCCTGTGCCAAGGGAGAGAAGGCAATGAAGCCAATGCCTCGTTCCTTACAGAAGTCCAAAATGCCCGATTCCATCGGCTTTTTGTCTATCATATTGAGCCTTCCCTGATAAATCAGCAAGGGCACATCGTGTTCGCGTAGGTAACGTTCGCCTACCTTCAGCTGCTCGAGTGGCCAGTTAGAGATGCCCACATAGAGCGCCTTGCCTTGACGGACAATATCGACCAGAGCCTGCAGGGTCTCCTCCAATGGGGTCAAGGGATCGAGCCTGTGGCTGTAGAAGAGGTCAACATAATCGAGATGCATACGTTGCAGGCTTTGGTCGAGGCTGGCCATGAGGTACTTGCGCGAGCCCCAGTTGCCGTAAGGTCCAGGCCACATATCGTAGCCGGCTTTGCTGCTTATGAAAAGTTCGTCGCGATAGGGTCGGAAATCATCGTCCATAAGGCGACCCATCGTCTCCTCGGCACTTCCGTAAGGCGGTCCATAGTTGTTGGCAAGGTCAAAATGGGTAATGCCATTGTCGAAGGCATAGTGCGTGATGGCGCGACTCCGCTCGTAAGGGTCAACGCCCCCGAAGTTGTGCCAAAAGCCCAGACTGACCTTCGGCAGCAGCACACCACTTTGTCCGCATCGAACATAGAAGCCTTCGTTGTCATACCGATGCTCCGAGGCTGTATATCTTCCTTTCAGTATCATATCGTTCCTGGCTTTTACTCTACCACTCCGCACCAGCCACCATTGCGGACGAGGTGCAGGCGAAGCTTGGTTTGAGGTGTTACGTCTTGTTCCCCACGCTTGTAATCGACGGCAATTCGATGGGCATTTCGACCATCCTGGAAGTAAGTGAGATGTCCATTTTTACCGATGAAATCGAGGGAAATGTCAATATCCTGCGCCTTGTCGCCAGTCATGGCACCGATGAACCACTTGCTGCCTTTGCGCTTTGCCACGACATAATAGTCGCCGGCCTTGGCTGCGAGGATGCGGGTATCGTCCCAAGTTGTGGGAACCGATGCGATGAAACGGGTGCACTCGTCTTCGCGGAGGTAGCGCGAAGGACTGTCGGCCAGCATCTGCACACCGCTCTCGAAGCAGACATAAAGCGCCATCTGATAGGCACGAGTGCCGCCTCCCATGGGAAGAGAGCCAGAGCCCCTGTTGTCCTCGGGCTGGGCATTGTGCATAGCACCTGGCGTGAAGTCCATCGGACCTACTGCATTGCGCATAAAGGGAAGCCAGATGCTGTTCTCAGGTTTGCAGCCGCCACCTTGCTCCAGACCGCGTACGCCTTCGTAGCTGATGAGGTTGGGCAGTCGTTGTTCCATGCCGGATGGCTTGAACGACCCGTGATAGTCAATCAACAGCTTGTTCTTGGCGCACTCACGAGCCACCCTTTCGTAGAAGTTCACCATCCATTGATCGCTGTGGTCCATGAAGTCAACCTTCAACGCCTTCACGCCCATCTGGGCATAGAACGGGATGAGGTTCATGTTGCGCTCTACCGTGAGCCACGACAGCCAGAGCACGATGCCGACATTCTTCTTGGCGCCATACTCGACGAGTTCCTTGACGTCGATCTCATCGCGCGTGGTGAAGGGGTCTTGCACACGTTTGTTCCAGCCCTCGTCGAGCAGGACATATTCCACACCGTACTTCGAGGCGCAGTCGATAATATACTTGTAAGTGTCGTTGTTGATGCCCGACTCGAAGTCCACGCCCCAGACCGTCCAGTGATTCCACCAGTCCCAGTTGACCTGGCCGGGCTTTATCCAAGACGTGTCATCCAGTTCGCATTTGCCGCCAAGCACGACCTCCATCTGGTTGCCGGCAATCGTGGCATCCGAGCCGATGACGGCGAAGCGCCAGGGAAGTGTGCGCTGGCCATCAGTTCGGGCAATGCAGTCGCGCTCCTTCGTGATGGTCCAACTACGATCCCCGCGAGGTTCCCATGTCTCGGGAGACTTTGGGAAGGTCGATGTGAAGGCGTTGCCGTCGGTGGGCTTTAGGAAGAGATGGGGGTAGTCGCGTACGTCGCTTTCCGAGAAGAGCACCATCGTTCCCTTCGGACTCTCGAGGAGGATGGGCAGATAGGTCATCTCGTCGTCAGCCTTATACTCGGCCGTGGAGATGTGCGTATAGGAGTTCTCATAAGATGTATTGAAGCTACGCGTCTTCGAAACATGAGCCGTGAAGACATCCGGCAGATTGAGCGCCACACCTTCGTTCACGACATCGACCTGTCCCTTGCCCTTGTTGATGCCGAAACGATAGGCGATGCCGTTGTCGTAGGCACGGAAATCGACCGAGATGCCGCCCTTGAACGAGAGCGTCAGCTGATTGGCTTTGTTGGGGACCTCAGCGTACTTCAAGGGCACGACAGGCCTGATCACCTCGTCTATCTTAGTGCGTTTGGTGCCGCTCAGTCGGGGCTTCGTCCCAAACTCCTCTTTGCCTACCTGCAGAGAGAGTGGGCAGTCCTTCAGGATTTGCTCGTCGGCGAAGAAAGCGCTATAGGTAAGTTGGTCACCTACAGACACTTCGATGCGGATTTTACCATCGGGCGAGGTCAGGGTTTGCACTTTCTGTGCACTCATTCGCAGGGTTGGCACAAGCGCTATGGCCAACAGGAAAAGGAGTCTTTGCTTCATGTATTTGTGAGTTTTTATGGGGTTGTTTATGCTTTTACGCTTACAAAGATATTGCTTTTCCGCATTCGTTCAAAGGATTTGGCAGTTTTTCTTTATAGCCACACTATATTTCGTCAGTTGACGCCCTAGGGAGGAGTTGCAATTCCCCTATAGGGCGTTGGCCATTCCCCTATAGGGCGTTGAACGTTCCCCTATAGGGCGTTGAACGTTCCTCCGTCGCGAGTGGAAACTCGCTCCCCTTTGTGGGGCCGAAGCCACATTCAGTGGCTTCTCCGGAGCATACTCCGGACCCCAGTCGCCCCTATAGGGCGTTGAAAAAGAAAGCGTGCTCCTCCGATTGGAAGGGCACGCTTTCATTATTTAGAGACTATTGCTTCATTCTGCAGCAGGCTCTTCGCCATGCTCGGGACGGGGACGGTGCTCACCACGCTCACCACGTTGGCTTTCGCCGTGCCTTGCTTCGGGACGAGGACGACGCTCGCCACGTTCTGGACGGGGACGGCGTTCGCGCTCACGCTCTACATAGCCTTCGGGCTTCTCTATCAGGGCACGACGGCTCAGCTTGAACTTGCCGGTCTTCGGGTCAATCTCGAGGAGTTTCACCTGAATCTTGTCGCCTTCCTTGATGCCAGCCTCCTCGACGGTCTCGAGGCGCTTCCAATCAATCTCACTGATGTGGAGGAGTCCGTCCTTGCCGGGCATGAACTCTACGAAGCAGCCGTAAGGCATGATGCTGCGAACGGTGCCTTCATAGACTTCGCCAATCTCGGGAACAGCCACGATAGCCTTGATCTTAGCCATAGCAGCATCGATGACATCCTTGTTGGGACCGCTCACCTGAATCTTGCCAACACCGTCTTCTTCGTCGATAGTGATGGTGGCTCCGGTCTCTTCCTGCATGCCCTGGATGATCTTTCCACCCGGGCCGATGACGGCACCAATGAATTCCTTCGGGATAATCATCTGCTCGATGCGTGGTACGTGAGGCTTCAACTCTGGACGTGGCTTGTCGAGCGTCTTCATCATCTCAGCGAGGATGTGCTCGCGACCAGCCTTTGCCTGCATGAGCGCCTTTTCGAGAATCTCGTAGGAGAGGCCGTCGCACTTGATGTCCATCTGAGTTGCGGTCAGACCATTCGGTGTGCCTGTGGTCTTGAAGTCCATGTCGCCGAGGTGATCCTCGTCGCCCAGGATGTCAGAGAGCACAGCATATTTATCTTCGCCGGGATTCTTGATGAGACCCATAGCAATGCCGCTGACGGGAGCCTTGATGGGAACACCGGCGTCCATCAGTGCCAAGCAACCTGCACAGGTACTTGCCATCGAGCTGGAACCATTGCTCTCCAGAATATCACTCACCACGCGGATGGTATAGGGGAAGTCGGCAGGAATCTGACCCTTCAGGCCGCGCCATGCCAGATGGCCGTGACCGATCTCACGACGACCTACGCCACGCTGTGCTTTCGCCTCGCCGGTTGAGAAAGGAGGGAAGTTGTAGTGGAGCAGGAAACGCTGGTATTCGCGTACGAGCACATCGTCGATGAGCTTCTCGTCAAGTTTTGTACCAAGCGTACAGGTAGCCAGCGACTGGGTCTCACCACGGGTGAAGATAGCACTTCCGTGAGGTCCGGGCAGCGGGCTTACCTCGCACCAGATGGGACGGATGTCGGTAGTCTTGCGGCCGTCGAGGCGGATGCCTTCGTCCAAGATGCAGCGACGCATGGCGTCCTTCTCGACATCATGGTAGTAGCGGTCAATGAGAGTATTCTTTTCCTCGAGTTCCTCGGCTGGCATATCTGTGTGAGCCTCGGCATAAGCTGCTTTGAAATCCTCGCGGATGGCTTCGAAAGCCTCTGCACGAGCGTGCTTCTCGAGACCTTGCTTCGTAACGTCGTAAGCCTTCTGGTAGCAAGCCTGCTTCACGGCTTCGCGAAGTTCGTCGTCGTTCACCTCGTGGCAGTACTCGCGCTTCACGTCCTTGCCGAGTTCCTTCTCCAGTTCCTTTTGGAGGCGGCACATAGGCTTGATGGCCTCGTGGGCTGCCTTGAGGGCTGCGAGAAGGTCGCTCTCCTGCACTTCCTTCATCTCGCCTTCCACCATCATGATGTTCTCTTCGGTAGCGCCTACCATGAGGTCCATATCGGCATCCTCGAGCTGTTGGAAGGTTGGGTTAATAACAAACTCTCCGTTAATGCGTGCCACGCGAACCTCAGAAATGGGGCCTTCGAATGGAATATCGCTGCAAGCCAATGCTGCAGAAGCGGCAAAGCCAGCCAGAGCATCAGGCATGTCCACACCGTCGGCAGAGAAGAGGATTACATTTACATACACCTCAGCGTGATAGTTGCTGGGGAAAAGGGGGCGCAGGGCGCGGTCCACAAGGCGACAAGTCAGTATCTCGTCGTCATTTGCCTTACCCTCACGCTTCGTGAAGCCGCCAGGAAAACGACCTGCGGCAAAATACTTTTCTCTGTACTCAACCTGTAAGGGCATGAAATCTGTGCCGGGAACGGCATCTTTGGCTGCGCAAACAGTGGCCAGGAGCATAGTGTTGTTCATGCGGAGCATCACTGAACCATCGGCTTGTTTGGCAAGTTTCCCGGTCTCGATGCTGATGGTTCTTCCATCAGGCAACTCGACTGTCTTTGTAATTACGTTCATCTTGATTTGTTTAACTTATTGTTTTCTTTACGTCACATAATGATATAAAATCGTGCAAAGATAAGAAAAAATATCTTTTCCACTATTATAAATAAGGTAAAAAGAAGCACAAAGTACCACATTTCACACCTTTGCAGTCGAAATGGCGTGCTAAATTCAAGAGAAAACCGTACCTTTGCACAACTTTTTAAATATGAAGACGATGAAGAAAACACTCTTTCTACTCTCAATACTCACGCTGCTTTGCGGATGCAATCAGGAGAAAAAGTTCTGCATCGAAGGCAACATCAGCGGAGCCGACTCCCTGATGCTCTATCTGGAGCACCTTTCCCTTGGAGAGGGAACAGTCGCCATCGACAGCATCCGGCTGACGGAGGACGGCGCATTCCATTTCGAGAAGCCAGGCGTCGCCAGCCCCGAGTTCTACCGACTCCGTATTGGCGGGCAAGGCATCAACCTCGCCATCGACAGCACAGAGACGGTCCGCGTCAAAGCTGACATGAAGGACCTGTCGTTCGGCTATGCCGTAGAGGGCAGCAACGCGTGCGACACCATCCGCCTCCTCTGCCTGAAACTGGCCAGCCTGGAGCGAGAAGCACGCCGCATCTCTGCAGACCGCAACTTCACCATCGAGGAGAGGGACAGTATGATTCAAAGCCTCGTCGATAAGTACAAAGCAGAGGTGAAGAAGGATTTCCTGCATGGAAACTACGGCACAGCCTATAGCTACTACGCTTGTTTCCAGACGCTTGGCACAAGCCTCATCTTCGATCCGGTGCACGACAAGAGCGACCTGACCTGGATGCAAGCGGTTGCCAATGCATGGAACGAGAAATACCCGTCGAGCCCACGCACCGAGAACCTCTGCAACATCGTACTGGAGTGCCGGAAGAACCGAGCCAAGCCACATCAGATTGTGCTCGACATCGACGGCGACAAAGTGAGGGAACTGGGCATCATCGACATGACTTTCCCCGACATCAACGGCCAAGAGCGGACACTCAGCAGCCTGCGCGGAAACGTCATTTTGCTCGATTTCACCGCATTTTCCTTGGACGGAAGCACAGAAAGAACGCTGCTCCTGCGAGAACTCTATAGCAGGTATCACGACCAAGGCTTCGAAATCTATCAGGTCGGACTGGATGCCAGCGAACATCTCTGGAAGCAACGAAGCGAAGCACTGCCCTGGGTCAGCGTCTATTGCGAGGAGGGATTGGAGAGCGACATGCTCACCCTCTACAACGTGCAAGGCCTGCCCAGCTACTTCCTCATAGACCGCAACTGCGACCTGCAGGCTCGCGGAGAAGACATCCCCGACCTCGGAAAAGCAATCGAAGCGCTGCTCTAACCAAGGAGACATATTCCTCCGCTCAACATTACATCCTATATCGAGTCCTCTGCATATTACCTGCAACGAACCCTATACGACAAGTCTGATTAAAGAAAGGCAGGAATGCATGTGCATCCCTGCCTTTCTTTAGTTTCTCAGCGTTGTACGTTTGAGAAGAACTTAGTTCATGATACGTTCACGACGCGCCTCCCCCGTATTGATATCTGTGCCGTAGATGTCAACATACTCGCATCTTGGATAGATGGACTGCTTCATCTGGGCAAACATCTTCGACAAGATTAGCTCGTGGCCGTTCAGTTTGACAATTCCCACCCACTTGCCTTTGTGCTTGCAAATGCGGATGATCAAGGCCTTGTAGGCTGTCATGTGCACGCGGGCCTCGTTTTCGTTCGAACTGACCACCTTGATGCCAAAGGCCATCTTGCGGTCCAGGAAGGTCAAGGGATTCTTCTCCGTCTCATTACTCGATATCCAATAAGCATTGAGGGGCTCTTTCTGGTTGAGTTTTCCGTCCTTCAGGTTGATGTCGTAACAGATATAGTTCGTGTTCGTGCTGCGCTCGAACTTGAAGATATGCTCCTTAGGTATCACGATAGCCTGTATGGTAAGGCATGAAAAGATGCATAACAGTGTAATGATGATAAAGTGTTTCTTCATTATATATTATTTAGAAAGATAATGTCAGATTAAAGCGGACGCCGTTCTTCTTGGCTCCAGGAATGTCGAGATAGTTGAGTCGGCGCACATAGTCAACGCCAAAGAGCTTGAGAATGTTACGTATGCCACAGGAAAACTCCATGTAGGGAACGTGCGAGTCTATAGCGTAGGAACGATTGTCGGGGAACGCATAAAGCAGGTCGTCGGTTGTATTCTTAGCAGGATTGTTCTTGTCGGTGAGCATACCCCAGCAGCCCTTGAAGCCAATATACTCGCGGAGCTTCAACTTCTTGAGCAAAGGAATGCGGTTGAATATCTTGCCGTTCAAGTTCCATTCCACAGACCACGATACGCGACGGTCCATGAAGAGTTCCATGTTATGAAGCATATTGAGGGTACCTTCTTGCTCAACATAAGAGAGACACATCGGCGGTGTAAGGAGGAACTGGAAGGGAACCTTGTTCCATTGAGCTGAAGCCCGGACACGGAAGTCCATGCGCCCCCAACTCCCAAGCCACTGACGCTTGAAGACGCTAATGTCGGTCTGGTTCGTATTGAACTGCCCACCAAAAAGACCCTTGATGCCAACAGTATGACGGATAACGAAGTCTGGACGGTCCTTATTAAGAGGCCAACGGTCCTGCTTGGTCATGATATAAGTCTGGCCAGGACAGAAATGAACCTCCGCACTCCACTGAGTCGTACGAAGCGTCTTATCCTCCCTGCCGTCAGTCACATGAATGAAATGCAAATCGCCGGCTACCTCGTTGCTCTCCAACTTGAAGGCGGTGTTAAAGTTCAGGCCATAGTCCGTCTCCCAAGTGAACGAGAGGCGCTGCATGTTAGTCTTGTATTGCATGTTCACCTTCTCAGTCTTGAGGCTGACAAAGAGGTTGTCCTTGCTGTTCTGCAAGAACCTGTCTGCCGCAGACGTCACTTCGTAGCTGCTTTCGAACCTTATCTTCCTCATCGGGAACTCATAAGGGGAATACTTCTTCTTATTGAAGCAGTAGTCTACCACAACGCCATAATAGCTGTTGTGCGACTTGAAACCATGCGTATAGTAACCCTCCAAGAAGAAATGCTTGTTGAAGGCACCTGTAGTCTTACCACCGATACGAGCACGGAAGCCATCACTATAGTTGTGCGAGAACATGCTGGTGACAGGACCGATATCGAACTTGCTGGGCTTTCCAGCCTTGGAGGTCTCGATATAGTTCTCGAAGAGTGCTTTGACAATAAACAAAGGAATACGCATGGCTTTAGACTTCGCCATCTTTTCCATAAAGCTGTTCAGGCCACCCTCCTTCTCGGAAAGCTGGACGGCACGATACTGATTCCAGAACTCCTCGTCCTGGTTTCGCGAGTCGGCCATATGTATGACCTTTGCCTTATTACGGAAAAGACTCTTCTGGAGAGGCGCAAAGTCATAATCGGAAAGGCGAGTGTTTCGCACCACAAGGAACTTCTTCGACAGAAGCGTCATCTCGGCCCACATATCGTCCGTCGTCAGCACCCACTCATCATTAGGCAGCTTGCTGTATATCTGGTCTATATGTAAGGAACTGACAAAGTTGACATCGCTCTTCGGAGGAATAGACAAATGGCACTTCTTGACGTGAAGTGTAGAATCCTTTAATATATATATGTCACCATTGAAGCCTATGTCCTGAGGATTGTTAGGTGTAAACTGCAAATGATAGCACGAGTCACGCTCCACAAGCACAGTATCGACGATATAATATCTGTAGAAGGCTGTTGCTCCAGAACCAATAGGACTCAGGAAGGGGAACTTAAGCAACTTGACATAATTGTCGTAGATGTCCACATCCTGAAACACCTCCTTAAGTGTCGTATTGACAATGTCGCCTGTTGCGACGAGCTGGTTCAGTCCAGAACTCTGTTCGCCCTGTATGATATCCTTCTCTGCTCTGGGGTCCTTACGGAATACATGCTTTGTGACAGTCTCGTCAAGAGAGACTGGCACTACCATTTTATTATTATAAGGGCTCAACTCTGCCTGTTGCGTCCACTTCACCTTGCCGGCCGCAATATCAGTGCTGTCTATCTCCTTGACCTTATAGTCATTTAGAGCCATAGACAGCTTCTGATACTTCGTATATTGGAAGAAGTCGTGAGTGTTCTCAAGCTTGGTACTCTTCTTGGCTTCAATCACACGCTTCATGAGCTCCACGGCAGGATTGTCTTTACGGACATAGCGTTTCCTCTCAGCCTTTATGACAACCTCTTGAAGGCTCTTCGTGTCAGGCTTTAACTTGATGGTGAGACGACTTGGAGTAGCCTTGGTAACATTGACCTTCTCATCTTTATAACCCATACAGGAGAAAGTGAGTGTCGCGCCATTGATACGTGCAATGGAAAAGAGACCGTCCAGGTCGGCAATGGTCGAAGTCTTGCGCTCCTTGTAACTTACTCCTGCAAGAGAAAGGCTATCACCAGTAGAAGCATCGAGGATGACGCCGGTGATTTTCTGTCCTAATGCATTCACAGCGAATGCCAGAAGCAAAGCAAAGGTTGCAAAGAGTTTTCTTATCATGTCTTTTTATTTGTCGAGCGTAGTCTTATATAATCTTACTGCATGTCTCGAAAGCCGTCATAGTGACCCCTTCGATGCCAGGCAGAATGATACTCTGACCTGTAAGCAACAGGTTAGATAGCGGCGTACCCACCGAGTGGAAGCTGAGCATCGATGTACGGCAATCCTTGCGCAGCCCAAAAGCACCACCCTCAGGGCTTCCCAAATAATCACGATAGGTGAGCGGCGTGCTGGTATAGCATTGTTCGACCATCTCGTGAAGATTGGGAATATATTGTTCCGCCAGTGCAACGCACTGTTCGGTCTTCTTCTGGCAGAATGCTTTGTAGTCATCGCCGCGACGACCGACCTTAGTCTCTATCCAAGGCTCGCATTCGTACCAAGGCATGGGCGTGAGGAGGTCTATTTGTCGGAGCTCGTCCGAGTCGTCCTCCGGAACCCTTGCACTTATCATGACTCCCTTCACTGGGTCATTGTCTTCCGTCATCGTCCATACGTTAGGTTTGTCATAGACGAAGACGTTATGGGCAAAGTAGCGTAGTGCACCTGGCTTTAGCTTGAACTGTGCAGTAAACATACCACAGGTATTCTCCCCTGATGTCATACGTCTGCGGAAGGCTTTACGAACAGCCTGGCATCCTTCGAGCAAATGGCAGAGCTCTGCAGGATGTATATCGGAGATGAAGTACTCCGCTTCGTAGGTTTGTCCGTCGGCACAGATGACGCTTGCGATGCGGCCATCCGCTTCGACGAGGCGAACCACCTTGCTGTTTGTTTTCACTTCGCCACCCACTTCCTCAATAGTGCTGATGAGTTTGTTCACCAGCAGATTGCCATCTCCTTTCAGTCGCCAACTGCTTTCAATATAGCTGGAGCAAGTATGAGCGAAGTTGAAGAGGGGAAGTGATTCGCGACGAAGCTCTGTCTTCATTGCAGCAGCACTGACGACATTCACAAGCAGTTCATCGGAGAATGTCTGCCTAAGGTAATCATAAGCACAGACGTCCATGTCGTCTGCCGTGATGTTCTGCAAGCGTTGGACATAGCTTTGGAGTGCTTCTCGCTGATGCGGGAAGTCTTTTGCCAGTCCTTCGACGAATGCTTCGTAGCCTTGATGGAATGCGAAGTGCCGACCGCCGATGATGACATGGTCGAAGGCATCGTCCATCCTTTGCCAGGGCAAGTCAAGCAGTCCGAGCTCTTCGAATGCATGATGCATTGTTTGCCCTGGAGCCAGACCGCCCACATAGTGCAGTCCTGTATCGTAATGCATTCCGCCTCTGCGGAAGCTTTGCATGCAGCCTCCTGGTTGATTGGAACCTTCGAGCACGAGCACCTTGAGTCCTCGCTTGGCGAGCAGTGCGCCACATTCCAGTCCGCCCAGTCCGCTGCCGATAATCAGGACGTTATAGTTCATAGTCCATAGTCCATAGTCCATAGTCCACAGCTGTAGGGTGTTAGGGCATAGCCTAACTATTAACTATGGACTTTGAACTCTTAACTATTTCTGGTGTTGCTCGATGTAGTCGTAGAGTTGAGCAAATGTCTTGATGGTGGGAAGCTCAGCCTTAGAGATGAGCACACCATACTTGGTCTGTACGATACCGATGAGGTCCACGAGGCTCAGGCTATCGAGCTCAAGGGTCTGATAGATGGGAGCATCGGGAGTGATGGTAGCCTCGTCGATTTCAAACTCTTCTGCCAATTCGGCATTGATCTCAGCAATGATTTCTTCTCTTGTCATTTTGTTCTGATTTAGTTATTATTGATTAATGCATTAATTGATAATATGTCTTAGACATTCTTCACGATGATAGTGGAGTTGGTGCCGCCGAAGCCGAAGCTGTTGGAGAGGAACATGTCGAAGTGTGTCTCCTTCGTTTCGGGCAGGACGTTGATGCATGCTGTCTCTTCGTCGGGCTTCTCGAAGTTGATGTTGCCGGCGATAAAGCCATTCTTCATCATCAGGGTCGAGTAGATGATTTCGCTTGCTCCAGCCATCCACATCTCGTGTCCTGTCTGACTCTTTGTAGAGGTAACGGGAACGGTGCGCTCGCCGAAGAGTTGTGCGATAGCCTGAGCCTCGCGACGGTCACCTATGACGGTGCTGGTGGCGTGTGCATTGATGTAACCCACTTGCTTGGGGTCGATGCCACCGTTGCGGAGGCAGAGTTCGAGTGAGCGTGCTGGGCCTGCAACGTTAGGTGTAGAGATGTGGTCGCCGTTGCCTGAGAAGCCCCAGCTTACTATCTCTGCTATGATGTTGGCTCCACGCTTGACGGCGTGCTCGTAACTTTCCAGAACGACTGTTGCACCACCGCCGCTGGGTACGAGGCCGTCGCGGCTGGCATCGAAGGGACGGCTTGCTTTCTCGGGTTCATTCTCACGGATGGAGAATGCCTGTATGCCGTCGAAGGATGCGATGCCGTACATGTTGTTCTCTTCTGCACCACCGCAGACCACGCAATCCTGCAAGCCTTGCGAGATGAGGAGTGCTGCCAGACCGATGCTTTGCGAGCCTGATGCGCAGGCTGCCGATGCTGTGAGGTTGATGCCACGCAGTTTGAAGAGGCAAGCCAGGTTCATGGTGATGTTGGAGTTCATGCTTTGGAAGATAGCACCACTGCCGCAAGCCACCGTGCTATTAGCCTGACGGAACTTGTCGAGGCTCTGCATTGTTGCCTCAGCCACCGAGTCGTTACCGTAGATGATGCCTACTTCGTGAGTATTGAGATAGTCCTCGTCGATGCCTGCATTTTCGAGAGCCTGCTTGGTTGCGATGTATCCGTACATTGCCTCTTCGGGCATGAAGTTACGGAGGTTACGGGGGACGTATGGTTTAAGGTCAACTTTTGGTACGTTACCTACGAGTGCCGAACGGAATCCGGCGTCCTTACGTTCCTGGCTGAAGATGATGCCACTCTTTCCCTGATAGAGTGCGTCGCGCACCTCGTCGAGGGTTGTTCCGATGCATGACCATATGCCCATGCCTGTTATTACTACTCTATTTGCCATTCTTTTTTATGTTTTTTATTCGATTTTTCTTTATTGTATTTCTTTGCTGAAGCAACGGCGGCGCTTGTAGATTATTGGGTCGAGTGCCTTCCATTGCGTGAGTACCTTGAGGTTGTCTTCGAGCATCGGCCCAGTCTCTGCGGTGCGGTATCCCATTTTGTTGTAGAGTGGGATGAGGTCGGCAAAGATGAGGGCGTTGATGCCCAGTGCTTGCCATTCGGGATGAACGGCAATGAGAAGCAGTTCTGCTTCGTCTTCGTGCTTGAACTTGAGGGCGCTGAGCATGTGATACCAGCCAAATGGGAAGTACTTTCCCTTTGTCTTCTGCTGTGCTTTAGCGAGGTTAGGCATCGTGATGCTGCAGGCGATGAGGTTGCCCTTGTCGTCCTCCACCATCGGGAGCATCTTCAAGTCGAGGTACTTGATGTACTGTGAGACGAAAGCATCGGCCTCCTCGTCGGAGTGAGGGGTATAGCCGAAGAGCTGACTGTATGCTTCGTTGAGCAGGCGGAATATCTTGCGGCCGTAGCCTTCCTTGAAGACTTCTCTGGGCGTGAGCTTCTTTACCTTGAGCCCATACATCTCCTCGACGAGCTTCTGCACACGGGCGAATCGTGCCGGCACCTCTTCCGGGATGTTTATCTTGACCTGCACCCAGTCCACTTCCTTGCCAAAGCCGTGCTGAGCCATATGCTCGGGATAGTATGGTGGGTTGTAGATGGTGATGGCTGAGCCCATTTTGTCGAAGTCCTCGACGAGCATTCCCTCTTTGTCGAAATCCGAGATGCCGAGGGGTCCTTGTATGGAGTCCATGCCTTTCGAGCGACCCCAATCCTCGACAGCTTTCAGCAGGGCGGCAGAGACTTCTGTGTCGTCCACGAACTCGATCCAGCCGAAGCGGACGCAGCTGCCGTTCCAGATTTCGTTGGCCTTATGGTTGATGATGCCGACGATGCGTCCCACGGGCTCTCCCTTCTCATTGTAGGCCACGAAGGGAGCCACTTCGCTGTGCTGCAGTCCTGGGTTGTGCTTGGGGTTGAACCAGCCTCTGACGTCCGACTCCATATCGGGCACATAGCACGCGTTGCCCTTGTAAATCTTCCAGGGAAGCTTCACAAAGTCATTCATCTGACGTTTCGTCTGAACAGCCTCAACGGTGCACTTCATGCTTCTTTTACTTTTATATACGTGCGCGCACAATGCGCACTAATCGGCTGCAAAGATACAATTTTTTAGGCGATATCACACTATTTTGGTCATTAAAAATGTGCTTTTGTTCCTTTTTTTGAGATATAATAAGTGTTTTGGGTGTATAAAAAACGAATTTTAGGACACAAAAAGAGCAAACCCACTGCATTGAGGACGATTCCTCAGGCAGTAAGTTTGCTCTTATCTGTAGAAGGGGATTTTCATTCCCCTATGGAGGGGTATTCATTCCCCTATAGGGCGTTGGTCATTCCCCTATAGGGCGTTGAGCATTCCCCTATAGGGCGTTTTCTATTCCTCTCTCATCTGTTCGTCGACGGCCTTTATCTTCTGGGCCAGGAGGTCGAGTTCGCTGCGGAGCTTCTCTACCTTCTTGTTCATGGCATCGACGAGGGAATTGCCCTTCTTGCTACCGGCATTGAGGAAACCTATGTTGTTCTCGTAGGTCTTTATCTCAGCCAGCATACGCTCGTAGGCACGTTGCATCTTCTGGCGCTCGCTGCCGAGTGAACTGCCGGCATTCTCCACCTTTTCCGCCAGATTCTTGCGGAAGTTGTTCAGGCGGCGCTTTGCCTGGCTGACGCCGTATGCGTCGTAGATTTTGTCGCAGAGTTCGCGATACTCTTTATAGAGTTTCTCCTTGTCGCGGAAAGGCACATGTCCCACTTCGCTCCACTTCTGCTGCAGTTCCTTAACCTGCTGGATGACGTTTTCTCCCTCAGTCTCAGCAAGTTGCTTGAGCTGGTCGATGATGCCGAGCTTCTGCTCCTTGTTGGCCTTCTCCTCGTTGCGAACGTCGGCTGTTGCTGCCTGACGCGCCTCGAAGAAGTGGTCGCAAGCTGACGTGAAGCGTTTCCAGAGGTCTTCACTATACTTGCGGGGAACGGTGCCAATCTCTTTCCACTGCTTCTGCAGGTTGATGAGGATGTCGCCCGTAGAGCGCCAGTCGGTGCTCTCCATCAGAGCCTCGGCCTTCTCCACAAGTTCCTTCTTCTTCGCCAGATTGGTGTTGAGTTCCTCCTTCAGGTCTTTGAAGAAAGCGTTCTTCTTCTCGAAGAAGGCGTCGCACCCCTGACGGAAACGCTCGAAGATGGCGGTGTTCATCTTCTGAGGAGCAAAGCCTATGGTCTTCCACTCAGCTTGCAACTCCTTGATCTTCTGCGTGATGCCATCCCAGTCTGCAAAGTTCTTCAGGTTCTCTGTATCGAAGGCTTCGAGCTGCTCGCACAGGGCTGTCTTCTTCGTCAGGTTCTCTTCCTCGCGAGCCTTAATGGCATCGAAGTAGGCCTGGTGTTTCTTATTGATGATGGTAGAGGCTTCCTTGAACTTCGCCCAAACGTCTTCGCGGATTTCCTTTGCAACGGGCCCCGTCTCCTTCCACTCCTGATGGAGTGTCTGCAGCTGGTTGAAAGCCTGCAGCACATCGGGATTCTCGGCGAGGGCTTCTGCCTGCTGGATGAGACGCATCTTGGTCTCGAGGTTCTTCTTGAAGTCGTAGTCGCGCAACTCATGACCGAGCTTCAGCAGATCGTAGTACTGCTCTACATAAAGCTGATAGTTCTTCCACAGCTCCGTAGCACGCTCGGCCGGCACAGCCTTAATCTCTTTCCACTCCGTCTGCAGAGCCTTGAACTCGTCGAAGTTCTTGTTGGCTTCCTCAGGCGTAGAGGCCAGTTGCTGGATGCGTTCCAGTATCTCGAGTTTGCGCTTCAGGTTGTCCTGCTTCTGCTTCTCCAGCGTTTCCTGGATAGCGGCACGGCGTTCGCGGATGGCTTGCATAGCTTCACGGAAGACTGGCTCGGCCGTATCTATCTCCGGCATAAACTTATCCTTCTCGCCACCAGCCTCGACAAAAGCCTTGAAGGCTTCCTGCACTTCAGCATTGTGGAACTTGTAGAAGAGCTGTTTCAGGAGATTAAGTTCCGCGCGGTCGCCGGCTTCGCCACTCTGGGCAATTTCCTGAACGCGGGCAACCACCTCGTCCTTTGTCTTGAAGGTCTGCTCAGCGATGTGCTGCTCGGCTTCGGTCACCTCCACTTCGGGAGTTGTCTCCTCGGCCTCAGGCTCCGCTGTTTCCTCTACTTCGGGCTTGGTTTCCTCAGCTACCTGTTCCGGTGTTTCTACTACGGGCTCAGCCTGTTCAACTGCTTCAGCCGTTTGCTCAACCTGTTGTTCGTTTGTAATCTCAGAAGACTGCTCAAGGGCAGTAGTCTCGTTAGTCTCTAAAGAGTCCATCATGTCATTTACTATTTAACTATATTCGATTTACCATTTAAAAATAGGTATAGTGGTCGCAAAATAAACAAAAAATGCCCTAACCTGCAAGGAAAGGGCACGATTTTTATCACGTTTATTGAAATTTCTTTTATGAATTATGAATTATGGATTATGAATTGACCGCTAAATCCACGTTTTGCGCTTGAAATACCACATGAATGCAACAGTCACGCCAATCGAGAGAACAAGTGCAAGCGGGAAACCCCATGAAGCGGTCTCCATACCATTGACAAGGTTCATGCCGAACAGGCTTGCAATGAGCGTCGGGAACATCAGGATAATGCTGATGCTGGTAAGCATCTTCATGACCGAGTTCATGTTGTTGTTGATAAGGTTGGCGTAGGTGTCCATCGTGGAATCAAGGATGTTTGTGTAGATGTTCGTAGTCTCGCGGGCCTGACTCATCTCAATGCCGACGTCCTCTATCATGTCTGCATCAAGTTCGTCGATGGGGAGCTTGAACTTAAGCTTCGAAAGCAGATTCTCGTTGCCACGAATGGATGTGACGAAGTAGGTCAGACTATCCTGCAAACGGCTCAGAGCGATAAGGTCGGCATTGCTTATCTTGCGGTCGAGGTTCTGCTTGGCTTTATCTATGCGAGTGCTGATTTGCTTCAGGCGTTTCAGATACCATACGGCACAACAGAGGAACAGACGGAATATCATATCCACGCTATCGACGAAGCCCAAGCCACGCTTCTGCTGATAGGAAACGAAGTCTATCATCATGTTTGTCTCGAAGTTGCAGACCGTGATGAGCACATCGCCCTTCATGATGATACCCAGAGGAATCGTAGTATAAGGCGTTCTGCTCTTCGTTTCCTTGACATAAGGAATACGAAGGATGATGAGCACCCAGCCATCGTCAATGTCGTAACGGGCACGTTCGTCCGTATCGGCAATATCGCTAATGTAGTAATCGGGAATCTTGAGCGTTTGCTCCAGGAAGTTTACATCTTCCTCTGTTGGGCAGGTCACCTGCACCCAGCAGCCAGGCTGCCATTCTCCAATGGTACGCAGACCATTCGAAGTGTTCCAGTATGTTCGCATCGTCTTGTTCCTCCTCTGCTTTTTTGGGGTACTTGCACATAAATCCTTGGCTCCTTTTGGAGCGTGCAAAGCGATGCAGACTCCAGAGCACTAAGAACTGTAATTATCCGCGTGATAGTCGTCCATTGTGATTATAAAATGCTTTGTTTCTCTTTTATGTTTGAAAAAGGCCGCACTTCCTCAGCACAGCCTCCACCTTTCAACGTTGGGCTACCCGGACTCGAACCAGGAAAGGCAGGACCAGAATCTGCAGTGTTACCATTACACCATAGCCCAATTGCGCTGCAAAGGTATGGCTTTTTTGCAAACTGACCAAATAATTTGCAAAAAAAAACTTAATAAAATTGAATTATGAACCTGATTATGTGATTCATGAACTAATTTTTCGTATCTTTGCACGCGATTGATTCTAATACATATTATAATATATTGCGAATGAAGAAAAAGAAGAACGAGTTGGTAGAAGCTATAGTAGAAGGATTACAGGAGAAGAAAGGAAGGGACATCGTGGTGGCCGACCTCACAGGCATCCCCGATGCTGTTTGCCAATACTTCGTCATCTGCTCGGGCGGTTCGCCATTGCAGGTTGCCGCTCTTGCACATTCTGTCGGAGACACTTGTCGGGAGAAAGTTGCTGCCAAACCCATTGCCGTCAGCGGACTTCACAATGCTGTTTGGGTGGCTATGGACTTTGCCGACGTCATCGTGCATATCTTCGTGCCTGAACTTCGCTCGTTCTACGACATCGAACACCTTTGGGCTGATGCCGACCTTCAAAGCATTCCTAACCTCGACTGATTATGAACGACAACAAGAAAACAAATAAGAATAAGAAGGACAAGAAGCCTGGCTCGCAGATAAGTCTCACGTGGATTTATCTCATCATTGCCATCACCTTGGGCTATCTGTTCATGAGCGGCGACAGTTCTCTGCTCTCGGGCAGTTCCTCGCGTAATGCCACATACAGCCAGTTCAAGAGTTATGTGGAGCAAGGCTATGCCTCGCGCATCGTCGTCAACAAGAAGGAGGGGGCTCTGCAGATGTATGTCGAGCCTGCTCACATACGCGATGTCTTCAAGGAACAGAAGGTACAACAAGGCACACGGCCTTATGTCGTGGTGCAAGTTCCGTCGGCCGACAAGCTCGAGGACTTTATTAGCGAGCAGCAGGCTCTCGAGAACTTCAAAGGCGAAATAGAGTATCGTCAGGGAGAAGATGACTTCATGCACTTCTTCTGGAGCTTCGGCCCGCTCATCTTCATCATCTTCTTCTGGATATTCCTCATGCGACGAATGGGCGGAGGAAGCGAAGGAGGCGGACCGATGGGCATCTTCAACGTGGGAAAGAGCCGTGCCAAACTCTTCGAGAAGAACGACGAGAATAAGGTGACCTTTGCCGACGTGGCTGGTCAGGAAGGCGCTAAACTCGAGGTGCAGGAGATTGTGGAGTTCCTCAAGAACCCGCAACGCTACACGGAACTGGGCGGCAAGATTCCCAAAGGTGCTTTGCTTGTTGGCCCTCCCGGAACGGGTAAGACCTTGCTTGCCAAGGCTGTTGCAGGTGAAGCTGATGTGCCGTTCTTCAGCATGTCGGGCAGCGATTTCGTCGAGATGTTTGTGGGCGTTGGTGCAAGTCGCGTACGCGACCTCTTCCGTCAGGCTAAAGAGAAAGCCCCCTGCATCATCTTCATCGACGAGATTGATGCTGTAGGTCGTGCTCGAAGCCGCGGTGTTCAGATGGGTGCCAACGACGAACGTGAGAGCACGCTCAACCAGCTCCTCACCGAGATGGACGGCTTCGGAACCAATAGCGGCGTCATCATCATGGCTGCAACCAACCGTGCCGACATCCTGGACAAAGCCCTCTTGCGTGCAGGACGCTTCGACCGCCAGATTCATGTCGAGCTGCCTGATGTGAACGAGCGCAAGGAAATCTTCCAGGTTCACCTGAAACCCATCAAGACCAACAGTACGCTCGACATCGACTTCCTTGCACGCCAGACACCCGGTTTCAGCGGTGCGGATATCGCCAACGTCTGCAACGAGGCGGCTCTCATTGCGGCTCGAAACGGCAAGAAGGCTGTCGATAAGGATGACTTCCTGGCTGCTGTGGACCGCATCATCGGCGGACTGGAAAAGAAGACCAAGGTGATGACTGCCGAGGAGAAGCGCACCATCGCCCTCCACGAAGCAGGTCACGCCACCATCAGCTGGCTCTTGCAATACGCCAACCCGCTCGTCAAGGTCACCATCGTGCCGCGAGGTCGTGCCCTTGGTGCTGCCTGGTATCTCCCCGAAGAACGACAGATTACCACTCGCGAGCAGATGCTCGACGAGATGTGCGCCACCCTTGGAGGCCGTGCTGCTGAGGAACTCTTCTGCGGTCACATCAGTAGCGGCGCCATGAACGACCTGGAGCGCGTCACAAAGCAAGCCTTCAGCATGATAACCTACATGGGCATGAGCGACAAACTGCCCAACCTGTGCTACTACGACAATCAGGAGTACGGCTTCCAACGCCCCTATTCCGAGGCGACGGCACAGCTCATCGACGAAGAGACAAAGGCCATGATTGCCGAGCAATACGCCCGTGCGAAGGACATCCTAAGCAAGAACGCTGAAGGACACGCAGCCCTTGCCCAGCTGCTCGTCGAGCGTGAAGTCATCTTCGCAGAAGACGTGGAGCGCATCTTCGGCCCACGTCCTTGGACAAGCCGCACAGAAGAACTCATGAATAATTCATAATTCACAATTCATAATCCATAATTATTCTCTTCACATTGTTGCAGGGCGTAGTATGATTATGAACCAAGAATTATGAAAGACGACAGTATTTATTATGAATTATGAATTGTGAATTATGAATTTACGCAGTTTAGTTGTCCGCACCCTGACTGGTGCCATTTATGTCCTGCTGCTTGTGGGCTGCACAGTCTATAGTCCCGTCAGTGCCTTCTTCTTCTTTGCTGTCGTAGCGGCAGCTACGCTGTGGGAGTTCGGCACGCTGATGAACACACATCTTGAGGCCAGAATGCCTCGCCCCATCAACGCGATGGCAGGCGTCGTGCTTGTGGCTGCCGTGTGGCTCAGCGCCATCGCCAGTCCGCAAACGGCACAGATGTTCGCACTCTATGGCCTGCTGATGCTCTACATCATCATCAGCGGACTCTACAGGCACAGCAAGAATCCCTTGCAGGACTGGGCACTCTGCTTCGCCTCGCAACTCTATATCGCCCTACCCTTTGCCCTGCTGCCCCTGCTCAGCATCGTCTATGACGAGACGACAGGCAGCATGGCATACAACTGGATATATCCGCTTGCCCTGTTCATCTTCCTTTGGGTGAACGACACATTCGCCTACCTCTGCGGCTGCACGCTTCAGAAGTACATCCCCTACAAGCTCTTCCCCCGCATCTCGCCCAAGAAGTCGTGGATAGGAAGCATCGGCGGCGGACTCTTCACCCTGCTGGCAGCCGTCATCATCTGGGGCTTGGACAATGGTCAATCCGCAATGGCTAATGGTCAATGGTCAATGGTCAATGGTCAATCCTCAATGTCTCTGCTGCGCTGGCTTGGCTTTGCTCTCGTCATCGTAGTCTTCGGCACTTGGGGTGACCTTGTGGAGAGCCTCATCAAGCGTCAACTGGGCATAAAGGACAGCGGCCACGTCCTGCCCGGTCACGGCGGCATGCTCGACCGCTTCGACAGCGCCCTGCTCACCATCCCCGCCTCCGTCATTTACTTCATATTGACATAGAATTGGACACAATTTTGCCCAAAAGAGAAAAAAACTTTAAACTTTAAACTTTAAACTTTAAACTTTTTTGTACCTTTGCACCCGCAATTAGCGAATTGCATCCGCAAGGCTGCCCAGATGGTGGAATTGGTAGACACGAGGGACTTAAAATCCCTTGGCCAGAGATGGCCGTACGGGTTCGATTCCCGTTCCGGGCACGAGCAAGAGAAGAGGATGAGCCGTTGGGTTCATCCTCTTTACTTTTTCTATTTCCTTTTGCGCTTCAGGTGTTTCCTGTATGCTTCCAAGATAACCGAAGAAACATCATCAGGATGATAAAACAGAGGCTTCTTGCTAAAGGTCTTCAACAGCGCTTCTGTTTCTTCTGAGCTTTGAGGGTATAGCCAATTGTTGCGAATCCATAAGCCGAGAGTAAAGTGTAGTTCGAATATTCCTTTCTCTACAATGGCCTGCTTGTCCTCTTCGCTCAACATTTCGTCGAGCAAAGCATAACACACTCGGTTTGTCTTAGGGATGCGCGTTTCCATGGTCCTACCTTTTTCACTAAAATTAGAATGGCAAATCTATTGTCGGTTCTTCTTCGCAGGCAAGATAATTGTATTGCAATTTATCTACCACGACAATGTCTTTTATCTTTTTGCGATAGTTGTAGTAAGTGTTGACGGCGTCTATTTCTTCACGGCGTTTTTTACTTATCTCAACGAACTCCTTTTCTCTTTCAATTCCAAGATAACGACGACCAACAAGATTGGCGGCAATGCCAGTTGTGGAGGAGCCTGCAAAGGGGTCGAGCACCCAAGCATTCTTATCGGTAGAAGCAAGGATGATGCGTGTCAGCAGAGCCAATGGTTTTTGTGTGGGATGCTTGCCGCAGGTCTTTTCCCATGGAGCAATGGCAGGCAATCGCCAAACATCTGTCATTTGCTTGTCATCGTTTAGTTGCTTCATCAGTTCATAGTTGAAATGGTGAGGCTTCTTTGCTGATTTCCTCGCCCAAATGACAAACTCGGTCGAATAGGTAAAATAACGGCAAGAAATGTTTGGTGGCGGATTGGTCTTTGCCCAAGTTATGACATTCAATATCTTGAAACCGAGTTCTGTCAGGTTTTTTGCAACAGAGAAGATATTGTGATATGTGCCGGAAATCCAAATCGTTCCGTTTTCTTTAAGTTTGTCTCGGCAAAGGCTTATCCACTTTTTGTTGAAGTCGTCGATTTGCTCTGGCGAACCACCTTTGTCCCATTCGCCCTTGTTGACACTTACGATTTTGCCTGCCTGCACACTTATTCCGTCGTTTGAAAGGAAATAAGGCGGGTCGGCGAAAATCATATCAAAGTGAAAGCTGAACTGTGGAAGCAACTCGAACGTATCACCTTTAAGCAGGTTGAAATCGTGGGAGGCAGAGCGATAGTAAGGAATAATCATTTTTGCTTCTTTATTTCTTCTAAGAAATCCTTAAGAGTCGTTAGATTATATACGCTCGGGATTGTGAAATACGCTTCCTGTAATTTATTTTTTGCACTTTCCCAACCCTTGCCATCTGTTACCCAAAGAAATTCAAATCCTTCGACCGCGTTGATTTTGGGCGCAAGTTCTGTATAAGCGCGAGCCACCTCGTTTAGCTTCGACCCTCCGCCACTATAGAAGTTCACTTCAGCAAGGTAAAACTTATTCTCTGCTTCTACTACGAAATCGAAACGCTTCTTGTCTGTACCGAGCGCCTCTGTGATAGCAGGCCATTCACTGGAATAGACTTCCTTGCGGTACTTCATGCCGCAGCCCTTAAGCACAAGTTCGACAGAATCCTCCATTGCGTCACCACTGCGGTTTTTGCGAGCATTGGAATCAAGCCCGACCTCTACGCCAAAAACATAGTCGACAAGATTCTTCACATTTTTGTCTCTGAAGATTTGTGCAAGCCCCGTACCTTCCAGATATTCCATCACGCCTTCGAGACTTGTGAAGTAACTTTCGAGCAAGACGAATTCGGCATTTGCGTTTATGACTTTCTTCTTGTCACGCTTGCGGCAGGCAATAAGGATTTGCAGCACATCGAACACCCGCTTGTCGTTGTTCCAAAGTTCTGTGACGGCAGCCTGCAAATCCTCCTTGCCAAGCAGATAGTTGAGGGTGTTCAATTTGATTTCGATGCTGGCAATGTTGCCTTTGATTTTTTCGAAGTCCGTCCAGAAACCCAGCGTAGCGTTTGTCTCGGAAAGCTGGGACATGAAGATGTCAAACTCTTGTTGCGTATGTGCTTTCATATGATTTTGTATGTTCGTAATTATGAACTAATATCTCTTGGAGTTTCCCTCGCTTTGCGGGATTGGCATTAACACTTCTTGTAGCCCAAACACGTTCAATAATATATTCGAGATAAAGGTCTTCAAAGAAGCGATCCTTGGCGGGTGTGTTGAAGCAGTCGGAGTTGCTGAGCATAAACGAATATCCCGCAGCTTCGATGCGGTCGCAAAACTCCTTCAAACGTTTCTGCGCAAGGTCGTTGAAAGCCTCTTTTGCGTAGTCATTGAAGCTGGAAGTATTGGTTAACGGCCTGTATGGCGGGTCGAAATAAAAGAGTGTGCACCCATGTGCCTTTTCGAAAGTCTGCTGATAATCCCCGGTCATTATTTCAACATTCTGCAACAATTCGCTATCTGCATAAATAGTTACAGGGTCGCAAATCGTCGGAGTCTCATATCTTCCAAATGGGACATTAAACAACCCCGATTTGTTGACACGATAAAGCCCGTTAAAACAGGTACGATTCAGGAAGAAGAACAAGGTGGTGTTCCTGATTGGCGTGAGCGATTTCGTGTTGAACTCGTCTCGCATAAGCATATAAAACTGTTTGCGTACCTCCTCAGATTTTAGTTGGTAATACTCTCGTTGTATCTCTTTCAGAGAATCAACAAGTTCGCTAGGATTGTCGCGCACGACCTTGTAGCAAGTTGTAAGGTCTGCGTTAATGTCGTTAATGACAGCCGCTTTGATATTCTTGTGTTTTTGGAGCATGTGGAACAACATCGCTCCTCCACCCACAAAAGGTTCAATGTAAGTAACATTCTCCCATTTATCAAAGTCAGCTGGCAATAGCGCTTCCAGTTGTTCGATGAGCTGGCCTTTGCCGCCAACCCACTTGACGAATGGTTTTGCTTTCATTGTATAATATAAAGTGATGAACAAGTCTCAATTCGCTCTGCAAAGATACAAAAAAACATATATATAAAGAAAGAGAAAACAGGTTTTTCTTACTGTCTTCTCTTCTTTTATTCCTCAAAGGGCTTATTACTGGTTCTCCTTTTCTTTCTTTTTCCTTGTCTCGAGGATGAGGCTTAGGATGGCGAGGAGGACGCCTGCTACGCTTACGGCTAGGACAATGAGTTGGTAGTTCTCCTTAGCCCAGGTTATGATTGTTTCCATATGCTTTTTTTCTTTATTTTTCTGCAAATATACCATTTTTTGACAACTGGAGATTGCAAAACCACACCTTTTTGTATCTTTTTTGGGCCTTGGGGTTGAAAAAAGGGGGGGTGCCCTGTATATAAAAGCGTGAAGGTTCTGAAAAGTCAGACCGAAAATCATGTGAAGTTTTTTATCGACTGCAGTCAAATTGGCCAGCTTCACATGTGACGTTTTCAAATTACTCCAAAGATCTTCGTCAACTTCTGCAGAGAACTTTGCAAACTTCTGCAGAGAAGTTCGTCAACTTCTGCAGAGAAGTTTTAGAACGACACGCGTCAACTTTTTCAGTCTTCACGCGAGAACTAATTAACTATTTAACTATTAACCATTTAAATCTTATTATTATGATTAAGTATAGCATCGCTATTAAGGGCACTAAGCCCGGCACAAAAAAGGCCAACATCACTGAAACAAAAGCTTATGGTGAAGCACAGGTTGACGAAATTCTCTCTTTCGACGATTTCTGCAAGCACCTTGCCGATCACAACTTGCCTTTCTCGAAAGGTACCGTCAAGGGTATCCTCACTGACACGGTGGCTTGCCTTCGCGAGCAGCTCTTGGCTGGCAACAAGGTGAAGATTGGCGACCTCGGTGACTTCCACGTAGAACTTGCCACTAAGGGTGCGAAGACTACCGACGACTTCAATATCAACTACATCGAGGATGTGAATGTGCGCTGGACGCCTGGCAAGAGCTTCGAGAACCTCCGCAGCGAGGCGACCTTCCAGCTCGTGCCTTCGCGCAAGGCACAGGCCGATGCCATCGAGGTGATCAGGAACGAGGACACGATTCAGGGCCTCGAGTAAAGACCCCCTCTAACTCCCCCGTGAGGGGGAGGAAGAACCCCCGACTCTCTTCCGTGGAGAGGGGGAGGGGAAGCCCTGAAAGGGCAGAAAGCAGTCAGCCCAGGGCGTGTGCCCTGGGCTGATATCTTTAAGGCTTTCAGCCTAAACTCTAACCGCTAACCTCTAAACTCTCAACTCTAAACTGTTTTCTCGGTTTTGGTTCTATTTAACTTTAAATTATTCCGGGGCGCAGTAGGCCTCGATGCTGGAGATGCAGACGGGGCCTCTGGAGTCGAGGATGTTGATGCGGAGGGCGGAAGCCTGGATGGTGGCAAAGCGCAGGATGCGTTTGTAGCCGATGTTGCCGAAGCTCTCGCCCGGGTCGATTGGTGTCCACTTGCCATCTATTAAGGCTTCTGCGGCGAACGACTTCACGCGCTGTCCCAAAGGAATGTATTCCTGCAAGAGGAGACGGTTCACTCGGGTGGGCTTGCGGAAGGTGAAGGTGACGGAGCCGGTGGTCGTGCCGTCTGGCGTTGACCAATAGGTGTCCCACTTGCCGTCGTTCAACTTCTTGGCTCTAAAACTCTTACCGCGCTCACTGCTGGCTGTGACCTTGGCTTTACGCAGGAGATTCTTCTTGAACTCTGCATCGATTATCTGACGGAAACGGACGGCGTTGGTGCTGTCGATGGCATTCACCCTACCCTCTCGGTCGACGGGGAAGTTCAGCAAGAAGGTCGCGTTCCTTCCGACAGACTTATAATAGATGTCAACGAGTTGCTCGGGCGTCTTCACCTTGCTGTCCTCCTCGGGATGATAGAACCAGCCCGGACGGATGGAGACATCGCACTCTGCAGCCACCCAGATGTCGCCATCGGGGAAGCCGCTGCCCAGCACCTCGCTGTTCGGCATGCCTGGATAGACCTCGTCCTTCTTGAGGAACGACCAGTTGGGGATGCCCGCTTCGCCTCGCTCGTTGCCCACCCAACGACAACCGGGACCTCCGTCGCTGAAGATGATGGCCTGCGGCTGGTTCGTCTGGATGATGGAGTGAATCTTGGGGAAGTTGTAGTAGTTACGGCGGTCAATCTTGCGCGTCTCTCGCGCCCCGCCGTAGTAGCCATCGCCACCATTCGCTCCGTCGAGCCACACCTCGAAGAGGGACCCGTACTCCGTCGTCAGCTGTTCTAGTTGCTTGTGATAGTAATCGACATAAGCCTGCCGTCCGTACTCAGCATGATTCCTGTCCCACGGCGAGAGGTAGATACCCATCTTGAGGCCGTACTTGTCGCAGGCCTTACGCAGTTCGGCCAGCACATCGACCTTGCCATCTTTATTCTTCGGTCCGTCGTAGGAAGACTTCGTGATGTTGTATTCGGTCAGGGGCGAAGGCCACATGGCGAAGCCGTCGTGATGCTTAGCCACAATGATGACGCCCTTCATGCCAGCCTGCTTGAACGTCCGCACCCATTGCTCCACGTCCATTCGTGAGGGGTTGAACGTCTTGGGGTCGGCATCGCCATAGCCCCATTCCTTGTCGGTAAAGGTGTTCAGACCGTAGTGTATGAAGGCATAGGTCTCCATCTTCTGCCACTCAACCTGTTGTGGCGAGGGCAGCGGACCAATCGGCTTGGGCGCATTCTTCTGGGCAGCGATGAATAATGAAAAAATGAAGAAATGAAGAAATGAAAATACTATTCGTTTCATGGTTGTTAGTTTTTCTTTATTTGAACCTTTATGCCGTCTGGAGAGTTCTCGAACGAGAGCCAGAAGAGTCGGCCGGCCAAGGTATTGGCGGGAGAAGTCATGACTTTCATTTCGTGGTTGACCGTGTTGCCTTCCGCATCGGTCAGGGTGAAATGGCCTGACTTGTAGTCCTTGGGCAGGTAGAGGCAGACGATGTTGGTGGTGTTGAGGGGCGACTTGCTTGTGAAGCTGAAACCATCGTCGGTCGTCTGCTCGTCATACTGACGCGAAGCAGCTGCAATTACCTGCGGACGTTTCTTGTCGATTTTGGTTAAGTCGAAGAAGAAACCTTGTTGCCCAGGAAGGATATTTATCTCTGAACGATAAGCAAGTTCAGGTGAAAAAAGTTCGATGAAATGGCCTTTTTTTGTAAATGGAGTGTTGCTGACAATCCCTTCGTCGAGCACGGCAACAAGGGTGTAAGGGCCTCGCTCCAGATAGAAAGAGTTCTTTTGCTGCAACTTGCCGTATGCCTTCTCGACGACCTCCACGAACTTTTTGTCGCCACCCTCCTTGAGGACATACTCCTTGGGGTCGTGCCTCAGCACATAGACTTTGCCCTTACCATATTTATATTCGCCCTCGGTTGCTTTCTCGGGAATGCCCATCAAGGAAAAGAGGTGCTCGGAGGGAGCGGCATAGTGCATCTCACCTTGGTTCCACCACTCCTGCACTCCTTGATAGGGGTCGTCGTCACGTCCAGAATATACGATGAAACCGCCCTTTTTTACCCATTCAGCCAAATGTATGTGGGCTTCGGGCGAGAGGGGTTTCATGTTGCTGTAGGACATCAAGAGCACCTTCACGTCCTTCCAAGTTTCCGGATAACCCACGTTTTCGATGTGCGTGATGCTGACGGGAATGCCTCGTTTCAAGAGGGGAAGCGCCTCGCCGTAAAAGTTGGAGAGCTGCGGATCGTCGTAACCTTCCACTGGTCTTGGCGAGCGCTGGAACATCAGGGAATTCGACATCAGGACAGAGATGCCTTGTGAACCACTCACCCGATTCTCGGAAAGTGGCATGTGGTTCAGCGTGTTAATCATCACCTGCATCTGCGTGGAGTAGAAACGAGGGATGTGAGCCTTTTCATCGCTATTTGCGCTCACCTTGTAGAGTCCCTCATAGATGCGGTCGGGCCAAGGCATCACCTCGTAATCGGCAATCTGAGGATAAAGCAACTGAGCTGTAAAGGTGGCCTGATAGTTGCGTTTGTAGTCCTCCCAGTCCTTTGCCCTGTCCTCGATGGGGTCGGTCAGGAAGAACATCTTTCGGCCGGTCGGTCGCGTCATGGACTCCATGCAACCGTACTCCAGGAAAGCCGTCTCGAAGACGCGCTCCTTTGCTTTGCCGTTGAAGTAGTTCGGCTCGCGAGAGGTTCCCGTCCATACCTGCGCGATGTAGCCGTCGCAGTTCTCCATCGAGGCGAGCGAGGCTTCGGGCGACACAATCTGCCATTGGGAATAGTTGAGCAGGGAATGCGTCGGCACATAACAGCGTACGTTCATCCCCTTTTCCCTGCCATACTGCTTGGCATAAGTGAAGGCCTCATCAAGGGCGCGGTAATAGAGGTGGTACTTGAGTTTATTGGAGAGATAGGTGTTCTCGGCACTCTCGTGCTGAGGTCGCCACGGGAAGCCATAGTAGTCCAGCCACTCGCGCTGGAAGGCCTCGCTGTAGCCAGCCCTTGCCCAGAACTCAGGTTCCTCGAGGAAGATGGCATCGATGCCTGCATCAATCACAGGCTTGATGTGACGTTCCTTGAAATAAGCGAGGTAGTTCTTCGTGGGTATAATATAAGGGATGAGTCGTCCGTGCCAGATGGTGTCGCCCTGCATCGTCTTCTGCCCTTCGTCGAGGTGCCACTTGCCGTCCCATTTGCCTGTGAAATAGTCCTGATAGTCGCCCCAGGCAATGCCTGTCATGAAGTGGGTGGTGTAGCCTCTTTGCCG